>Ga0172363_10001391_pt1 | contig 19533 bp, 14 predicted proteins | sample LakKivs2_kivu2a2_FD_114541 | JGI IMG/M metagenome (GOLD analysis project Ga0172363, IMG submission 114541) | Sediment microbial communities from Lake Kivu, Rwanda - Sediment s2_kivu2a2 | ecosystem: Environmental > Aquatic > Freshwater > Lake > Sediment | place: Rwanda: Western Province, Lake... | reverse complement strand
TTAGATATTTTATTGACGGGTAGTTCTAATGAAAGAATCTCTAAAATTTATCGGAATAACGGTGATAACAGCTTTACCGAACAAACAAATATTATATTAACAGGAGTAACCTCAAGTTCTGTGGACTGGGGCGACTATGACAACGATGGTGATCTGGATATACTTATTATAGGTTCTCCAAATTCAGGTGCAGGTTCAAAAATCTACCAGAATAATGGCGACAATACATTTACCGAGCAGACCAGCATAGTTTTACCGGTAGTGCAGAAGAGTTTTGCTGCTTGGGGTGATTATGAAAACGATGGTGATCTGGATGTTTTAATAACAGGGTTATCTTCTCCATCAATGGTGTATATTGCCAAAATCTACAATAATAACGGCAACAATATTTTTACTGAGCAGACCGACATTAAATTAACAGCAATGGAAAACGGTTCTGCAGCACGAGGCGATTACGACAACGATGGCGATCTGGATATTATATTGACAGGTTCTTATGGCTGGGAAGGTGCCAAAATCTTTAAAAACAACATTTCACGAAAAAATACGCCACCAATTGCACCTCCAGGTATCACTGCGCGTTTAACAAATACGAAACTAATATTTTCTTGGGATAAGGTTACTGATAACGAAACTTCTCAGTTAGGCTTGACTTATAATTTACGTATAGGCACCACACCTGGTGGTTGCGAAATTTTATCACCAATGTCAATGGCAGACGGAACACGTTTGATACCCACCTCCGGCAATGCTGGGCATAACACCAGTTGGACAATTGATTTATCGCGTTTTTCTCCTTTACCGGAAAAAATTTACTATAGCGTACAGGCAATTGATAATGGATTTATGGCAAGCAAATGGTCTCCTGAGAAAGCAGAAATTTCCAATTTTGAAGCCGGATTTTTACTAAATACTTCTTGTCAGAAAAGCAAAATCCAATTTCAGGATGTGTCGTATTCATTACAATATCCTATTACTAAATATAATTGGAAATTTTCCGAAGGTTCAGTCAACACTACATCTTCGTTGCAAAATCCAACATATACCTTCCAAACTCAAGGTTCTCATCAAGTAGAATTGACAATTACAAATTCGAATGGTGAAAGTACATCTCATGTGAAAACAATTAATGTTCTACCTGCTCCATTGGCAAATTTCACTGCAACAAATGTCTGCCAGGGGGTACCTGTTGTACTAGATAATACTACTAATGCAAACACCACTACAATAAATGGCTGGCTTTGGGACTATGGAGATAATACAGCAAACTCAACTGTGGAAGAACCTGGCAATCATGGATATTTAAATGCAGGTGACTACATAGTCGAATTAACAGCTTCAGCTACAAATGGTTGCTCAAATTCCATTTCCAAGACAGTTACTGTTGCCGGTTACCCGGTTGCAGAGATTACAACAAACAAACCACTCAAATTCTGCAACGGGGATAGTGTTACTCTCTCTGTTTCCTACAATTCTAACTATAAGTATAAATGGCTTTTGGATGGTGTATATATTACCGGTGCTGATTCTAGTAAATACGTTGCAAAGCATGCTGGCAACATTGCTGCTGAGGTAGTAAATACAAAAGTGAATTGTAAAACAACTTCTGAACTACTGGCAATAGTAGTTCAAAACTCCCCTGCTGCTCCGTTTATTGTTAACAATGGTAATACTACTTTATGCCAGGGTGATTCTATAATACTAAGTGTAACAAATGTGCCCGATTATTCATATCAATGGAACCTCAATGGAGGCGCAGTGGGGATAAACTTAAATCAGGTAATTGTAAAAAGTGCAGGTACATACAATCTTGTTATTACCAATTCCATCGGATGCTCTACTGCCTCATCAAACTCAATAAAAGTAGTGGTAAATAGTCTTCCTGTTATAGGTTCGGTGAATCTCAACGGTCCAACGCAATTATGTGAAGGAGACAGTCTTTTAATGAATGTTTCAGCTACAGCCGGGTATTCATATAAATGGAGAAATCAACTTGGTGCGATTGCCGGGGAAACAACCACAAAATACACTGCAAAGGTAACAGGACAATACTATCTTGATATAACAAACGAAAAGGGATGTAAAATAAGCTCCAAACCTATAAATGTAAATTTCAAGACTAATCCACCCTTACCGGTCATCTCAGTCGAAAACTTCCATCCGGAATTGTGCAATTTTCTGACCCCCATTGTTCTTAGAGTCAAAGATCCAGTCGAGAAGTATTCATACCAGTGGAGACGAAATGGTTTTCCATTATATAATGCCACACAATCTTTTATAGAAGGTTTACTTCCTCAGGGAGACTATACAGTTGTAATAAATGATAATGGCTGTAAAAGTGAATCATTAAATAAATCAATATATTTTGAGAATGCACCAAAGAAACCTTTGCTTTATGTGAAAGGTCCTAATACGTGGTACCTGGTCTGCAGCAATGACAGCGCTTATCAATACAAATGGTATTGCAATGATAATCTTATAAATGGTGCAGATAAGTATTACTATGTCGCCAACAGGAATATGGGCAGGTACTATGTGAGCATTGCAAACGCAACAGGATGTTTCACGGCAAGTGATGTTGAGACTATTCCAACAGGTATTACCGGGATTGATGATATTGATCTGTCCGGAAGCCTGAAGATATATCCCAATCCGACCAAAGGATTATTCACTATAGAAATAGATAATAACATTCTCGGAGAGCTTAACATCGAATTGATTTCTGAACAGGGGAGAGTGATAAAAAATATAAAGTCAGAAAAAGCAGGAGAACATTACAAGACAGAAATAGATCTGACCAGCCAGCCGAAAGGGATCTATTTCGTAAATCTGATGATTGGCAAGTATCTAACCACCAAGAAAATCGTGGTGAAATAATGTTGCAGATTGTATGTTGCAAAACAAAGAAATCAGCAACAAGTAACCAGCAATATTCTATTTAATTCTTTTCTTCACACTCCTCCACGTCCCGGTTATCAGGAAACTCTCCTCCATATAACCAATCATCCTTTCAAATTTTTTCATGGGAACTGCAAATGTAAGCACATCCCCCGGTACACATGGCCGTGCTGAGGGATCAAACATGCCAATTACTGCCCGCTGCCGTTCAGACAGACTTTCCAGGTAAGGGTAATGGACCATCGTACCGCAGCCCGAACCAAAAGGAGTGATAGTCCCGTTCGGTTCTGTCTGATCGAAATTTGCAAGGGTGAATAATCCCGATAATACATCCGGTCGTGCAAAGAAGACAACAACCTCCGGAGTATCATCTGCAGTAAGCTTATCCCACCTTTTGAAAACTATATTCTTTCCATTTACCGGTAAAGTTTTCTGATTCTTCATCAGCTCCTTTACCATTTCGGGTGTCCTGATATACCGCTCTCCTTCCATCTGATCATTGCCGCATGAGAGGAAATATTCAAATCCCGGTCTCATTTTATCAGTATAGCCCAGGTATCTCTTTGCACCTCCGCATTTAACCCGTTCCTCGTTGTATACCAGCGACTTGCCGCCTCTGACCTTTGCAAGATCGCAGATTATGCAGCTCCTTCCTTTTGGTATATCTGCCCACTCGGCACCTCCGTCACCTTCTGTGTAATAGAATATGATCGGAAGCTCGGCATTGCCAAAGTACTTTTTCCAGAGTGTGAGGAAAGTGTCTTTTAAAATGATATTCATATAAATAAGTTAATTATCAGGTAAATATAAATAATACTCCGGTCAAATAAATAATGATTTAATGGAAGGATTTGGGATGGGTTAAGAGAGACCGGTAAGGGGGCACCTTGCAACTCCAAATTACTCCCGCCTCGTTTCACTCGGCTGGTCTTTTTGTTGCGGACAGCGTCCGCCGTAGCTCGCCAATAAAAATCTCGCCGTCGTCCAGCTGAAGCGGGACTATGGCGAGCGAAGGCGGAGAGAGGGGGATTCGAACCCCCGGTACCCTTTTGAGGCACACACGCTTTCCAGGCGTGCCAGTTAAACCACTCCTGCATCTCTCCTTTTATCCTCTGTAGTCCCGGACCCGAGTACTCGGGACGGGACGAAGGAGGACTTTATCAATAAATATCCTGACTTGATTCAGGCGGCGAAAATTACGAAAATATTTCAAACAAAACTTTTTAAGACATTTCCCCGGCCATGGGCTTCCCCAGACATTTAATGACTTCTGCATTTGAAGAACACCTCCCGAGAAGATGCATAAGTTTCGTTATTGAAGCTTCAGACGTAATATCCTTGCCGCTTACAACACCAGCTGCAAGCATCTCCCTGCTTGTCTCATACAATCCCATCTCAACACTTCCGCCATGACACTGAGTGACATTGTAAATTATACCTCCTTTCCTGATGAAGCTCTTTAAATCATCAATGAACCATTTATATGTGGGTGCATTGCCGGAACCAAAAGTTTCAATGATCAGTCCTTTTAGTCCCCTGGTATTCAGGATTGCCCGGACCAGGCTCCTGTTTATGCCTGGAAATAATTTAAGGATAGCAACATTATTATCGAAGGATTTGTGAACCTTCAGCTTCCTGTTCTGTGAAGGATAACGGATATTGGTGTAATTATATTTAAGGTGAAGCCCGACCTCTGCCAGCGGAGGATAATTAGGCGAGTTGAACGCATCAAAATGTTCGGCACTGTATTTTGTGGTCCTGTTCCCCCGTGTAAGCTCATTGTCAAAATAGATACAAACTTCCGGAACGACAGGATTCCCATTTTCGCAAGCGCCTGCAATCTCTATGGATGTTATAAGATTCTCCCTGCCGTCTGTCCGCAGCAGTCCTATGGGAAGCTGCGATCCCGTGAATATCACCGGCTTGGCAAGGTTCTCAAGCATAAAGCTCAGCGCTGAGGCTGAGTAAGCCATGGTATCTGTGCCGTGAAGAACAACAAATCCGTCGAAGTGGTCATAGTTCTCCTCAATGGTCTCGGCCATTTTTAGCCATATCACAGGATCAATATTTGAAGAATCCTTCACCGGATCAAAGGATACCGAATGAATATTGAAACCGGTCCCGCTTAAGACGGGCAAGTGTTTGGTTATCTGCTTGAAATCAATTGGAACCAGAGAGCCGGTCTGCGGATCGTGAACCATTCCTATAGTGCCTCCGGTATAAATAATAAGAATTGAACGCTCCTTCACTGGTTTCATCTCACAATATTGAAAAGACGGCATGAATTTTCAAAGGTAATCAATGCCGTCGATTCTTCATGCATGTCAAGAACTTCGGCAAGTTTTTTATTGATTATCGGGATATATGAACTTTCGTTGCGTTTGCCCCTATAGGGAACAGGAGCCAGGTAGGGCGAATCTGTCTCCAGGACAATATTGGTAATACCGGCTTCAATGACAGTTTTAACCAGACTGGAATTCCTGAATGTAAGCGGGCCGCCTATGCCAAGCATAAATCCCATACCAACCGCTTTTTCAGCATCTTCTATTGTTCCGGAAAATGCATGGAATACACCTTTTAATTTCTCGCCCCTGAATTCTTCAAGGACAGAAAACACTTCGGGGAATGACTCCCTTGAATGGATCACCACCGGGAGGTCCGAGAGAATCGCAAATCTTATCTGTCTTCTGAAGGCATCTTTCTGTTCATCAAGGTAAGTTGTATTCCAGTACTTGTCAATTCCAATTTCCCCGACAGCTATAAAATCATGATCCTTTGCTGTTCCGATAAGTTCGTCAAGGTGCGCGGTATAGTCTTTTCTTACAGAAGTGGGGTGGAGGCCGATCATGGGATAGCAGGTTTCCCTGTATCTTTCAGACACTGAGAGCATGGGGTCCAGGGAATGAATATCAATATTCGGCATAAGCAATTTACTGACGCCGTTTTCCAGCGCCCTGCTGATCATTTCGTCCCTGTCGGAATCGAATTCAGGAAGATAAAGATGCGTATGTGTATCGATGAACTGCATCAGACAACGCCCTGCGCGATCATGGCGTTGGCCACTTTCACGAATCCTCCGATATTGGCGCCGTCGACATAATTGATAAATCCATCATCCTGTTTACCATATCTGACGCAGGTATTGTGAATGCCCTTCATTATTGAATGTAGTCTCTTATCAACCTCTTCGCGGAGCCATGGAAGTCTCATTGAATTCTGAGTCATCTCCAGGCCTGATGTTGCAACACCTCCTGCATTGGCGGCTTTCCCCGGTCCGTAAAGTATTTTTGCATTAAGGAAAACTTCAACTGCTTCAGGAGTAGTCGGCATATTTGCGCCTTCCGTTACACAAATGCATCCGTTCTTCACAAGCATTCCTGCTTCTTCCCCGTTTATTTCATTTTGAGTTGCATTAGGCATTGCTATATCGCAGCGTATGACCCAGGGCCTTTTCCCTTCAAAATATTCCACTCCGAATTTTTCAGCATATTCTTTGATCCTGCCCCTCCTGACATTCTTCAGCTCCATTACATACTTCAGTTTGTTTTCGTCGATGCCTTTCGGATCATAGATAAAACCGTTGGAATCGGATAATGTTACCACTTTGCCTCCAAGCTCTGTTACCTTTTCGGTTGCATACTGTGCAACATTACCGGATCCGGAGATACAGACTGTCTTGCCCTGTATTGATTCACCACGGGTGGAGAGCATCTCCTGTGCAAAATATGTTACCCCGTAGCCTGTGGCTTCAGGTCTGATAAGCGATCCGCCCCATTCGATTCCTTTACCGGTAAGGACTCCGGTAAATTCATTTTTAAGTCTTTTATACTGTCCGAAAAGATATCCGATTTCTCTTCCTCCGACTCCGATATCCCCTGCCGGAACATCAGTGTCGGCGCCGATATGGCGGAAAAGTTCCGTCATGAAACTCTGGCAGAATCTCATCACCTCGTTATCTGATTTGCCTTTGGGATCAAAGTCGGAACCTCCCTTTCCGCCTCCCATTGGAAGGGTTGTAAGGCTGTTCTTGAAAACCTGCTCAAAGGCAAGGAATTTAAGAATTCCAAGGTTCACTGTCGGGTGAAACCTGAGGCCTCCCTTGTAGGGTCCGATAGCGCTGTTCATTTCAATTCTGTAACCGCGGTTGATCTGTATATCTCCTTTATCGTCGAGCCATGGCACCCTGAAAATTATTGTTCTTTCAGGTTCGGCGATTCTCTCGAGGATCTTCGCGTGCTTATATTTAGGGTTTTCTTCAATAAATGGAATAAGCGATTCCGCGACTTCCTGAACTGCCTGATGAAATTCATTTTCACCGGGATTTCTGGCAATGATCATTGCCATGAATTGTTGTACTCTGGGATCCATAATGATTTTAAAAAATAAATTATCGGGTGCTAAATGTATAAAAAGGATGGATAAAAAATCCATCTTCATGAAACTATTTTCATATTGTTCTGTAAAGATTTCCGGGATAGCATCTGACCAGCCCTTTGAATTCCATCTGTAGAAGGAGAGAGGAGAGCTTAAAGACAGGTATGTCCAGTGATCTGCAGATTGTGTCAATATTGAGCTCCCCGACTTTACTGATGAGTTCAAAGATTTTTTTTTCATTTTCGTCAAGTTCTGAAAACAGGGATCTCTGGACAGGCGGTTTGGATTTCACGGATTCCCAGCCGAGAAAATATTCAATATCTGCTGCGCACTCCGTGAGTGCGGCTTTATTATTCTTTATCAGGCTGTTGCATCCTGCGGACCATTGATCCTCAGGACGTCCGGGCACTGCAAATACGTCGCGGTTATAGGAAGCTGCTATATCTGCCGTGATGAGGGCTCCGCCTTTAATTCCCGATTCAACAACAAGAGTTGCATCCGACAATCCGGCAATGATCCTGTTTCTTTTTATAAAATTGTTCCGCTCCGGCAGTGCATCAGACAGGAAATCAGTAAGGAGTCCCCCGTTTTTCAGTATGGTCTGGGCTGTTGGTCTGTGAATTGAAGGATATATTGTTTTAATGCCGTTTGCCAGCACCCCGATTGTGGGCAGGTTGTTTGAAAGGGCAGCCTTATGGGCAGCAATATCGATCCCGTATGCAAGTCCGCTCACAATGATAAGATCAGGATACCTTTCAGCAAGGCCCCCTATGATCTTTTCGCATATTTCCTTACCTCTGGTCGTCGCACTCCTAGTACCTACCACGCTTAATATTTTCGGAGCATCAAGGTCGCAGATGCCTTTGAAGAAAAAAACTACCGGGGAATCATCACACTGACGGAGCCTGAAAGGATAATCATTGTCGAGATAAAAGAATGTCCTGATATTGTTTTTTGTCACATATTCTGCTTCTTTCTCTGCAGCTGCCAGGTATGACCTGTCGCTTATATACCTGGCAAGTCCTGCACCGATGCCGGGAATTTTAGTCAGGTTCCTGTAAGATTCGCGGAATATTGATTCTATATCTCCGAAATGTGCCACAAGCTTTCGGGCATTGATATCTCCCACACGGGGGATAAGGCCAAGGGCAATCTTATGTTTCAGCAAAACAGTATCAGGCATAGCACAAAGAAATGAGACAGGTAAAGATAATAAAAACCCCCCAACCCTCCTGTAGGGGGGGGCTGAATTTTTTTTACAATATTTGTTTAATACATGGATTTATGCCCCCTTCAGGGGGCGATCCCGCATGAGGTGGGACGGGGGTTATACCACCCCCATATCCAGCATTGAATTTGCTACTTTCAGGAAGCCGGCAATATTTGCGCCCTTTACATAATCCACATAACCATCTTCCGTTTTACCGTATTTCACGCATTGAGCATGAATATTGCACATTATCTCATGAAGGCGGTCATCGACCTCCTGGCGGTTCCATCTGAGTTTCATGGAATTCTGAGTCATCTCCAGTCCTGATGTAGCCACACCTCCGGCATTTGATGCCTTGCCGGGAGAGAAGAGAAGCTTGTTCTTCTGGAACAGCTCGACTGCCTCCGGAGTGCAGGGCATGTTGGCTCCTTCACAGACACATATACATCCGTTGTTTATCAGTTTCAGGGCATCCTCAGTGTTCAGCTCATTCTGTGTTGCACAGGGCAGAGCAATATCAACCTTAACTTCCCATGGCCTTTTACCTCCGTGGAATTCAACACCTTCAAAAGCATAGGAATAAGGCTTGACGATATCTTCGTTTGATGCTCTGAGCTCAAGCATATATTCAATCTTTTTCCCGGATATGCCATCCGCATCATAAACATAACCGTCAGGCCCTGAGATAGTCACAACTTTGCCTCCCAGCTCGGTTGCTTTCAGGGCCGCACCCCAGGCCACATTTCCGAAACCGCTTATGGCAACCCGTTTCCCGTTAAGTGACTCACCCCTGGTGGCAAGCATTTCCTTGGCAAAATATACACAGCCGAAACCTGTGGCTTCGGGTCTTACCAGCGAGCCGCCCCAGTTGCTGCCTTTACCAGTAAGGACACCGGTATGATCGCCCTTAAGCTTCTTGTACATTCCGTACAGGAATCCTATTTCGCGGCCGCCGACACCTATATCACCTGCCGGAACATCTGTCTCGGGTCCGATATGTTTCCAGAGCTCCAGCATGAATGACTGGCAGAACCTCATTAATTCGGCATTGGATTTTCCCTTGGGATCAAAATCCGATCCGCCTTTGGCACCTCCCATGGGAAGAGTTGTGAGTGCATTCTTGAAGATCTGTTCAAATCCCAGGAATTTAAGGATAGACAGATTCACACTCGGGTGAAAGCGCAGACCTCCCTTATATGGTCCGATGGCATTGTTGAATTGGATCCTGTACCCGAGATTTACTTTAACATTGCCTTCATCATCCACCCACGGTACCTTGAAAATAAGTAAACGATCGGGTTCAATAATCCGTTCAATTATGTTTGCAGATTCAAACTGGGGATTCTCATTATAAACTTCTTCAATGGATACTACCACTTCCCTTACTGCCTGCAGATACTCAACCTCTCCGGGATGTTTTTTCCCGAGGTTGGTCATAATCTTGTCTACGTTCATGATATATAATATTTTAGGTTATTATTGTTATTTTTTTTCAGAAGTCGGAAGACCGAAGAAAAGCCAAAAATGACATCTGTTATCTTCATTAAAAATGATTTAACTCATGTTTAAAAGGTATATGGTCAGGTTTTCGGGGCATACATCGACAGAGCCTTAATCATCTTTGTTCTCTGTTCGCCGGTTAATGCACTGATGTAGACAGGCGGATATTTTGCAATTCCCTGACCTGCCTTCTGGAAGAGAATTATACTTCTGCTGAGGCCGAAATATTTTGATTCTGTTTTATACCCGGCAAATGAACTCTTGCTTATTTCAACGGAATTCTTTTTCCCTCCTGCAATGCCGGCAGTAAAATATCTGAAAACCAAATTGTCTCCATCATCTGAAAAGTAGACAAACTGGTAGTTGAATATCATCGGAAGGAATGCAACTATAACCCAAATGGCTATCACGGCCAGGGTCCATATCCCGTCTTCAATTCCCAGGAGCGGGAATTTGATCAGTTTCGCCACATATGCAAGTGCCAGCCATGCAAGAGCCAGAATCGTAACAAAAAAAAGAGTAATTCTGAAATTGATGATTGATTTGCTGTTATCGAATGTCATGGTACAGATTAAGGGTTAATTTCACATTGAGTAAAGATAATAAATCATATATTAAGGAACTAATCTGATTCATCAGTTTCTGGTTGCTGGCCTTGCCCACCGAAGCCTTGTCGCTTACGCTCCAAAGCTTCAGCGACGGAGCGGCGAAGGTGGGTTGCTGGTTCCTGTCTATAATTGCCAACTGCCTGCTGCCAACTACCAACCTTTTTATGCCTCCCGCGTGTTGGTAGCTCAGCCCGGGGTTGATTAACATCTGCTGATAGATATCACAGATTCATTTTGTGACATACTTTCAATTATCTTTGAAAATGAACCTTTTGAATTTTGACCATAATAAGGATTGAAACCGCTGTTTTCATATTATCTGACAACAGTTATGCTTTTGCTTAGTACCGGATCAATCAGTTCAATTCACTGCTATTCGATTCGTTTTCAGGATAATCCTTCAGAAAAACTGCTTCTGAACGGGAGGATCTGGATGGATCAGTACTCAAAAGTAGAAGGCGACCAGTTCTTCCTTTCGGATGCATTTCTAAAGGGATCGGTTACATTCAACGGCCGGAAATTCAACAATCTTGATCTGAAATATGATCTTATAAATGATGAGCTTATCCTGAAACCCGAATCCCATCCTATAATAATCATGAATAAAGAGATGGTTGACAGTTTCACGCTTGTCTTTGAAAACAGGGAATATAATATCATTAACGCCGGGAACAATACCTCAGGTGTTTTAACTGGTTATATAAATGTGCTTTATGAAGGCACATCCAGGCTCTATGCGAAATATACAAAGAAGATATATCCTCTGGCTGTTGACGGAAGATATGATCTGTTCGTGCAGGAAAAACGTATCTATTTGCAAATAGATGCTGAGATATTTCCGGTCAGGGGCAAAAGAAAGTTCCTGAACCTTCTTAATGATAAGAAGAAAGAAATAAGACAATACATTAAAGAGAACAGTATTAAACTGACAGGAAAGGATGCTGCCACCTATGCTCCTGTGCTGGAATTTTATGATAGCATAAAATAATGCAAAGGGAGAGATGAGAAACAGGACTATTATAACTGCATTCCTTCTTTTAACATCTGTCGTGGTTCATTCACAGGACAAATACATGATTGACTGGGATTACACCGGTCAGTCGTTCGAGCTCTTTGTCCGAGAAACTGAATCCCGTTATCCTGTCAGGTTTTTCTATAATGAGCAGTGGATCAGTGATCTTAAGCTAGGCAGCTATGGTAACAAACTTATGCTGGACCAGTTGCTTGACACGCTTTTCAACGGGCAATCGATATACTATTATACTGCCGGAACCGGAAATATTGTTCTGACAAAATATTATGCCATCAAAATGCCGGAAAAGAAACCGTCAGGGAATCAGAATTATTTTCCGGGTTTAGATTATGCTGATAAGTCAGGTTCAAAGATCACAGGCGGTAACCTTGTTGTGGATTTCGGAAATGCGGCAGACAGGAACAGGCCGGGGAATGTCACATTGTCAGGATATATCAACAATGAGGATACCAGGGAGACAGTACCGGGAGTGACTGTTTATATTCCGGGACTTTCCACCGGCACTATTTCAAACGACCATGGTTTTTACTCATTGAACCTGCCACGAGGCAGCTACACCGTGAGATATACATTCATCGGGATGAAAGAAAGAACAGTTGATCTTAACCTGTTCGGTTCGGGAGAACTGAATATTGAGATGAAGACTGTCCTGGTTCCGTTGAAGGAAGCAGTTATCACCGCCGAAAAGGACATTACGCTGCAGCGGCTGGAAGTGGGAGTTGAAAGAATCAACATCACTTCTTTCCGCCTGATGCCGACATCGTTGGGTGAATCGGATATTATTAAAAGCGTTTTGCTTGTTCCTGGTGTTCATTCGGTCGGTGAAGGATCAGCCGGCTTTAATGTAAGGGGAGGATCAGCAGATCAGAACCTTATCCTTCTCTACGGAGCCCCGTTATACAATTCTTCCCATTTCTTTGGTTTTTTCTCTGCTGTCAATCCCGACATTATAAAGGACGTAACACTATACAAGGGAGGGATTCCGGCCAGATATGGCGGAAGGCTTTCTTCTGTCCTGGACATAATACCCAGGGAAGGCAACAGGAGAGAATTTGCCGGCAATGCAGGCATCAGTCCCATAACTTCTCATTTTTTTGTCGAGGGACCCGTCAAACCTGATACTCTTTTCTGCCTGATAGCAGGAAGAGCGACTTATTCAAACTGGATACTTGGAATGATGGAGAAATCTGCTTTGAAGAACAGCCGGGCATCATTTCATGACCTTAATGCAAGAATCGCCTACGATATTGACAGAAAGAACAAAATTGATTTATCGGCTTATTACAGTTATGATTCTTTCAGGTACAATTCAGATACAACATATACTTATCTGAATAATATTGCCTCCCTGAGGTGGCGCCATTATTTCAGCAGCCGGTTCTTTTCAGCGGTCACGATTGACAACAGTTATTATAAATATGATATATCAAGCATGAGAGTGCCCCAGGAAGCTTTCATGCTTACTCACAGGATAAACAGTACCGGCTTTAAAGCCGATTTTAACTGGTTTCCCGGCAGGAATGAACTCAATTTCGGAGCAGATATAAACAGGTATGACGTAACTCCGGGCACCTTTGTGCCGGCACATGATTCATCACTTGTGATTTCGAACTCAATTGAAAGGCAAAAGGCAGTCGAAGCTTCTGTTTATGCTGAGGATAAATACGTTGTGACAGATTATCTGTCCGTTAATGCAGGTCTCAGGCTCTCTTCATTTTTTGCATTGGGTCCGCAGACGGTTTTTTTCTATGATCCTGATTTTCCCAGGAGTATTTCATCAATCACCGATACGGTTATCTACAGCAGACTGAACAATTATAAAACATATGCCGGCCCGGAGTTAAGGCTTTCGGCTAACATAAGACTCAGTGACAACAGTTCCTTCAAGCTGAATTATAACCATACAAGACAATACCTGCACCTGCTTTCAAACACCATTTCGATCTCCCCAAGTGACACATGGAAGCTGAGCGATTACAACATCAGACCGCTATCAGGCGATCAGTTTGCTGCAGGTTATTACAGAATGCTGAAAAACAATAAGATAGAGACATCAGCCGAGATCTATTACAAAATAATTGATAACATGGTTGACTTCAAGGGAGGCACGGATCTTATTATGAATGAACATGTTGAAAGAGACCTGATAAACATGTACGGTAAAGCCTATGGCCTTGAACTTCTTATTAAGAAACCCGAAGGACGCGTCAGATGGAGTATCAGCTACACGTATTCCAGGGTGCTGATAAGAAGCAAAGGCTCCTTCCCCGAGGAATCAATAAATTCAGGAACCTGGTTCCCCGCCAATTTTGACAGGCCTCACGACCTTATCCTTACCTTTAATTATTTACAGTCCAGACGGGTCAGCTTCTCGACGAATTATAGTTTCAGTTCGGGCAGGCCGGTGACATACCCTGTTTCAACATATATGATAGGAGATATAGTGCTTACTCATTATTCTGAAAGGAATAAATACAGGCTGCCGGATTATTCGAGATTTGACCTTTCAGTAAAAATAAGCGGAAACCTTAAATCGAAAAAAATTGCCAATCCTCACTGGATATTCTCTTTATACAACGTGCTGGGAAGACAGAATGTCTATTCGGTGTTCTTCAGAAAACAAAACAACATGGTTAAGGGGTATTACCTGTCTGTTTTTGGAAGACAGATACCTTCCCTTTCATTTAATTTTGATTTTTAAGCAATGATGAGATCATCAAGGATAATAAGACCGGTTGTTTTCCTTCTGTTCATAGCAGGATGCACAGTTGAGTTCATACCTCAGATTGATGAAAGCAGGGAATATCTTGTCGTTGAAGGAATGATAACCGATCAGGACAGGGTGAATAAAGTCAGGCTTTCAAGATCACTGCCGCTGGGTAAGCCGCTCGTGAGAAAACCTGTTAAGGGCGCTGTGATAACAATTACAGATGAGAATGGTGTGATAACGAATCTCAGGGAGACTCAGGCAGGTACATATTCTACAGACTCAACACGATTCAGGGGACGTGTCGGAGGCAGGTATGCACTTGGAATAAAAATCCTTAATTCAACATATTCGACAGACCTGATCGAGATGAAACCAGTTCCGCCCATCAGTTCAGTATACTATGAGAAGGTTAATATTGTCGCTTCATCAGACAGCAACAAGCTGGAACAGGGTTGCCGGATTTATCTTGACAGCTATGATCCTTCAGGGGAATGCCTTTATTTCAGATGGGACTATGTAGAGACATACGAGTACCAGGTCCCGTATGATGTTTTAAATAAAATTTGCTGGGTTACAGAGAGATCAGACAGGATCCTGATTAAAAATACATCAATCTATAACCGGGCAAGGATAACAAAATTTCCGGTTAATTTCATCAATAACTATTCCGACAAGCTCAAGGAGAAATACAGCATTCTGGTCAGTCAGTATTCACTTAATGAACCGGAATTTGACTTCTGGGAAAAGGTCCAGAATATCTCCCAGAACGTAGGCAGCCTGTACGATATTACACCAATGGCTATACCGAGCAATATAAAGTGTGATAACAACCCTGAAGAGATTGTTCTTGGTTATTTCAGCGTATCGGCCGTTACACAGAAAAGAATTTTCATTGAGGACAAATTCGTGGGAACACCTGTCTTTTATACTTACTGCGCAACGGATACAGTCAGGAATTATCTGCCGTTTGAAGGTTTGAATGTTGATTACTGGGTAATTGAGGATTACAGTGATGAGATACCTCCCTTCTGGGTTGTAACAACATACAGGGAATGCGCGGATTGTACAACAAGGGGAACAAAAATCAAACCTTCCTTCTGGCAGGATTAATTCATTATCGATGAGCAGCATTAAGACACATTTCAGAATCTATTTATTCCTGCTCTTGCTATTATCAATATTAAAGCCGGATTTAAACGTAGCTGCAACTGCCGGACAATCATCCAGGATAACTAAGAGTTTTCAGACTTTATCCCGAGAGGAAATGTACCTGCATTTTGACAGGGAAAAATATATCGCAGGTGAGGATATCTGGTTCAGTATATACGTCACCGACAGGGAAACAGGAAAACTTTCTTCCGGTAGCATTATTGCATATATTGAACTCATCAGCCCATGGAATGTTCCGGTAATTCAAAGCCGCTTTCAGCTCATGAACGGAAAAGGTGAAGGAAGTTTCCTTCTTCCCGATTCAGTCAGCTCAGGTACATACTTTATAAGGGCATATACAAATGTGATGAAGAATTTCCTTCCCGGTAATTGTTTCATGCAGGACATTGATATTTATAATCCCTTCAAAGGCCCGTATTTCATGAAACGTGAAGATTCAATTGCATCTGCCGGTGAGTCATTCACCCTTGCCGGATCGGGAAAAACAGGCCGGACAACAGTAACAATTCCCGACAGTATTTTTGGCAGAAGGCAGAAAGTTACCCTGAATTTAAAGATCGATAACAGTATAGAGTCGCGGGAAAGAGCAGCTGAATTCAGCATATCGGTTGTTCCTGCTGAGTTCTCATACTTAAACAGAGAAACAGATGCCGTATTTATTCCAGGTTTCCAATCCAGTAATAATGCAAAATCTGCAACAAGTGCCACTCAACAATATAATTATGAAAGTGACGGACATTTTCTTTCATTCCTGGTGAAATACAGGGAAGGCGGAAAAAATGATTCTTCCGATTGTCTGTTTATGTCAATCCAGGGGAAAGTTGCTGAATTCAACTATGCAACAAGGGATTCAGGAGGCCGGTTCACATTTCTGCTGCCTGTTGACAGTAAATCAAGGATCCTGGTAATCCAGCCGGAATATGCCACTGCAAATATGACCCTTGAAATTGAGCCGTCATTTCCGAGGATGCTTCCGGAAACCAGGAGCTTCAGGGAAGTGTTAAATGATTCTCTGCTGAAACTGTTTTCAGGACTAAGCTTTAATTACCAGGCATCAAAAATATATGGTACAGATTTAAAAAGAGAAGAAGAAGCTGATGAAGACAGTAACCTGAAGAGAAGGAGGTTTTACGGTATACCCGAGATGGAAATTTACCTGGATGATTATATCAGGCTGCCGGATATGCAGGAAGTGTTTTTTGAACTCCTGCCGGGGATAATCATCAGCTCGGGCAGGACGGGATATGAAATAAAAATCACCAATCCTCTCACCGGGGTCTTTTATGAGGAGCCTCCACTTGTAATGATCGACGGTGTTATTATCAATAACCTGGCAGTTCTTGTGGGTCTCGATCCCGAGCAGGTTGAAAGGATCGAAGTGGTGAAAACTCCTTACCTGATCGGAGACCTGATTTTGCACGGGATTGTCAATGTAATTACCCGCGCAGGAAATTTCAGCAGTATAACCATGCCCGATTATTCTGTAATCCTGCCTTACAGGGTTGTCGAAAAACCTTCTGTATTCATTGCCCCTGAATATTCTGATGAACAGAAAAGAAATGGCAGGATACCCGATCTCAGAAATACCCTGTACTGGAATCCGTCGGTAAAAATAAATAGCAAAGGAGAGGCTTCAGTTGAATTCTGGACATCAGATCTTCCGGGTTATTATACCATTGATATAAAGGGTGTTATGGGAACAGGTGAGAGGATATCGTTGTACAGGAATATTATTGTAAGGTAAGGCAGCCGCTCAGACGGAAAAAATCTCTCAGAACGAAGGTCTGGCTGAATTAAGGCTTGCAGTGCTGCCTTCAACATAAGGCCATCCGTCTTTCCATTTCACTTCATCAAGCATCAGAACCCTGCCCCTTGGATTGTTTTTATCAACGGCATGGTATAATATCCATGTTTTACCCTGGCCATCCGTAACGATTTCCGAGTTATGCCCTGTCCCGACAAACCTGTCATTGCCGTAGATCAGAATTTCGTGCTTATTATTGCTCATGCTGTTGCCTGATTTATCGGAATAAGGTCCGAAGAGATTTTCAGAACGGCCGAAAACAGTGGTATAGGTGCTTTTCACACCCTCACAGCATGTCCCTGTAGAACAGAACAGGTAATAAAAATTATCCTTTTTCAGAATGTAACTCCCTTCATAAACATTTCCGGCCACCAGGCGTTTTTCAGCGCCAGGTTTTACAGCAAGTCCGTCATCAGTAAGCTCTATTGCATATATGCCATGGAAGCTGCCCCAGAAGAGATATTTTTTCCCGCTGTCCTCTATATAAAACTGGTCGATGGAATTCTGTACATTTATTTCACTGCTCAGGAACAGTTTTCCCCTGTCTGTGAATGGTCCTTCAGGTTTGGCGCTGGTTGCTATCCCGATGCCGCAGGTCCATTCACCGCCCCATACCGACATGGAATAGTAAAGAACATATTGTCCGTTGATATAGTTTATATCGGGAGCCCATATTCCGCCTTTAGCGACGAAGGAAGGCCTTGTCTGGCCGGTAAAGGCGGTCCCGGTAAAACTCCAGTTCACCAGGTCGGGTGACCGGTGTATAGGTGTATTGCGGGTGTCTTCTGTTGCATAGAGGTAAAAATATCCGTCTTCTGCCCTGATGATTGTCGGATCCGGGAGGCTGTAAGCTACAACAGGATTAGAATAGGTCACACTATCCTGCAAATTCACGACCTGGACCGGATCACTGTTTTCACACGCCGGAACTATTATAAATAGAACGAGATTAAATAGAATTTGAAACATTTTTATCATTTAAAAATTATACGATTCAGATTATTTTAAAAATCATAGAAGTTGTTTAAAATCGTTTCTTCCTGAAGAACTTAACAATCAGTTCATGACATTCTTTTTCAAGGATTCCTGGAGTAACCTTTGTCCTGGGATGAAGTAACTGTCCCTTCATCCTTGTAAAACCCTTCTGTTCGTCGGAAGCGCCATAGACCAGTCCGGATACCTGGCTCCACCCGAGGGCTCCGGCACACATAGCACATGGTTCAAGGGTGACATAAATTGTACATCCGTTCAGATATTTGCCTCCCAGCCAGTTCGTGGCTGCTGTAATTGCCTGCATTTCAGCGTGAGCCGTAGGGTCCCTTAATGTCTCAGTCAGATTATGTGCCCTTGCAATTATCGTATTGTCGCAAACCACCACAGCTCCGACAGGGATCTCCTGTTTATCGAGCGCTTTCATAGCTTCATCGAGAGCGGCACGCATGAATTTTTCTTTATTGGTGAATGCCATAGCATTTCAAAAATAGTTATTTTAATCACAATATCATCTGGATTTAAATTGGGTTATCCCCTCTTGTCCTTGGCAGGTACTTCGTTCCCTTTGTGGTTAAAAAAGTTTATTTTTGCTGAGATTTAAACAAAACAGGATGTACAGGACACATACATGCGGGGAACTCAGACTGGAACATGCAGGGAGCATTGTCACTCTCGCCGGATGGATTCAGAGATCAAGAGACCTCGGCGGAATGACATTCGTTGATCTCCGCGACCGCTATGGGATAACACAGCTCGTATTCAATATGGAAACAAACAGGGAGCTGTGCGGACAGGCAAGAAAACTCGGCCGTGAATTTGTTATCCGGGCAAAGGGTAAGGTAAGGGAGAGAAGCAATAAAAACCTGAAAATACCAACGGGAGAGATAGAGATAGAAGTCAGCGAACTCAATGTGCTCAATGCAAGCGAGCTTCCGCCTTTCACCATTGAAGACGAAACTGACGGCGGTGAAGAGATCAGGATGAAATACCGCTACCTGGACCTCCGGAGAAATCCTGTAAAAAATAATATTGTCCTTCGTCACAGGGTGGCACAGGAGGTCAGGAGCTATATGGATTCAATCGGTTTCATTGAAGTGGAAACGCCTGTCCTGATAAAATCCACACCCGAAGGAGCCCGTGACTTTGTTGTGCCAAGCAGGATGCAGCCTGGTACATTCTATGCCCTGCCCCAGTCGCACCAGACACTCAAGCAGCTGCTCATGGTGGCCGGCT
>Ga0172363_10001390_pt1 | contig 19535 bp, 16 predicted proteins | sample LakKivs2_kivu2a2_FD_114541 | JGI IMG/M metagenome (GOLD analysis project Ga0172363, IMG submission 114541) | Sediment microbial communities from Lake Kivu, Rwanda - Sediment s2_kivu2a2 | ecosystem: Environmental > Aquatic > Freshwater > Lake > Sediment | place: Rwanda: Western Province, Lake... | reverse complement strand
TTCCTTGATTGCGGACCCATTGGTTACCTCCTTTATGCCCATTATTCTTCGGTAACCTTAATAATGAGTCAACGATTCATTTCCCTTTTGACTTCGGTAACATTTAATGTGAGTCAATTCGGTCCCCTTGAAATGCTTGAAAAAAAAATAAAATTGGATTATAATTGCAACACTTGAAGTTAACAAAGGTTGCCGCGGTAGCTCAGGGGTAGAGCGCCAGACTGAAAATCTGGGCGTCGGCGGTCCGATTCCGCCCTGCGGCACCACAATTTTAATTCCGGCTGGGGCAACTTGGAAAACAAAACAGAAAAAATATTCCTGGTAGACGGGCATTCTTACGCCTACCGCAGTTTTTATGCTCTGCCGAGGTTTACGACCTCAAAGGGAATGGTCACGAATGCAGCCTTTGGCTTTGCCAGGATGCTTCTGAATATTTTGGACCAAAAACCCGATTACCTTGCTGTTGCATTTGATTCCAGGGAAGAGACATTCCGCCGCAAAAAATATGCCGAATACAAGATAGAGCGTCCTAAAATGCCGGACGAGCTTTCAGCGCAGCTGCCTCTTATAAAGAAAATCCTCGACGGGTTTAAAATCAGTTATTTTGAAGCACCGGGGTATGAAGGCGACGACCTGCTTGCTACGATTGCCATCAGGGCTGCGAAAAAGGGAATGAATGTGGTCATTCTTACCGGAGATAAGGACATGCTTCAGCTGGTCGGACCGGACATAAGCGTTATGAGCGCGCACAAGGAGGATTTGATTTACGACGAGAAAAAAATTGCGGAAAAATACGGGGTTGACCCGGGTAAGATAGTCGACCTTATGGCGTTGATGGGCGATTCCAGCGACAACATCCCCGGTGTTCCGGGCGTGGGTGAAAAAACGGCTTCGGAATTATTGCACAAATTCGGGACCTTTGAAAACCTGTACAGCCAGATAAAAAAGGTCACTCCGGAAAAACTCAGGGAAAAGCTTGTTGCGTTCAAAAAACAGGCGGAATTGTCCAGGGAACTTGCTACGGTCGACTGTGATGCGAAGATTGAAATCAACTGGGGAAAATGCCGTGTTTCTGCAATCCCGGGGGAGGATGTCCGCCGTATTTTCGCGGAACTGGAATTCAAGAGTCTGCTGAAGGAGATTTCTCCCGGCGCGCAGCCGGCTGCTCCGAAGCCGGTGCGGCAGCCGCAGATAAGTGTAATGAACATCTCAAACCTGGACCAGGCAGGGCGGCTGTTCAAGGAAATTCAGAGAAAGAAATTCTGCGCAATGGCAGGCGACGATACAGGGCTGGCGTTTGCCCTTGTCGAGGGAACGGTGTATTTCTGCAACGACAAGTTTATCCAGGCGCTTAAACCGGTCTTTTCCGATACAAAAATAACAAAATACGGGCACGACATTAAAAAGCTTATTTTGCGGCTCAACCGGCTGAACATTCAGTTTACAGGCCCGGTATTTGACCTGATGATCGCGGATTACCTTATAAATCCGATCCGCGGAAGCCACGAGCTTGCGACAATATCAGAGGATTGCACAGGTCATGCTGCAGAGCCGGGCCCGGGTCCTTCTGCCGAAGCGGTTCTGCGGATAAAACCGGTCCTGGACGGAAAACTGAAGGAGATGGAACTTAGCAGGTTGTTTGAAAATGTTGAAATGCCCCTGGTTTCCGTACTGTCGGAAATGGAGCTTACGGGAATAATAGTCGACCTTGCCGTTTTGCGCGGGCTTGAAGTATTTTTAGGCAAGCGGCTTGAAGAACTCACCAGAAAAATCCACGGGCTGGCAGGACACGAATTCAACATCAATTCTCCGTCGCAGATTGCAAAAATATTATTCCAGGAACTCAAACTGCCTGCAGGGAAAAAAGGAAAAACAGGATATTCAACTTCGGTGGAAATCCTGGAAGCGCTTGCGGTGAACCACGAACTGCCATCGCTTATCCTGGATTTCCGGAAGGTCAACAAATTGAAGACCGGGTATGCCGAAGCATTGCCTGAGCTTGTGAATTCAAAAACCGGCAGGATTCACACTTCGTTTAACCAGACTGTCACCGCAACAGGGCGTCTTTCCAGCAGCAATCCGAACCTGCAGAATATTCCGGTGAAGACAGAACTGGGCAGGCAGATCAGGAAGGCGTTTGTTCCGGTAAAAGGCTGGAAATTTTTATCCGCTGATTATTCCCAGATAGACCTGCGCATGCTGACACACCTGTCGGAACAGCCGGACCTTATCCGGGCATTCGAGAAGGACGAGGACATACATTCTGTCACTGCCGCGGGTTTATTCGGGGTTGGTCCTGAAGACGTAACTCCTGAACAGCGCAGGGTGGCAAAAACCGTAAACTTCGGGCTGATTTACGGAATGAGCCCGTTCGGGCTGTCGCGCGAGCTCAAAATCAGCCGGCAGGAAGCGCAGGAATTCATCGACGGGTATTTCCAGAAATATCCAGGCATAAGACAGTTCATGGACAGTACAATTGTTTCTGCGAGGAAAACAGGAACAGTCAGGACAATTCTCAACCGTTACAGGCCTGTTCCCGGAATTGCCGATTCCAATCCGAATGTCAGGCAGGCCGGTGAAAGAATCGCAATCAATTTCCCTGTCCAGGGTTCTGCATCTGATTTAATGAAGGTGGCTATGGTAAATATCCATGCAGAAATGAAAAAGAAGAATATGCAATCCAGAATGCTTCTGCAGGTTCATGATGAACTGCTGTTTGAAACGCCTGAAAAGGAACTTGCCGACCTTGAGAAAATAGTCGTAACAGCAATGGAAACAGCGATGAAACTCAACGTAAAACTTAAAGTTTCCGTCAAAACAGGAAACAACTGGGATGAAGCCCATTAAAATAGGAATAACAGGCGGTTTTGGAACCGGCAAAAGCACTGTGGCAGGAGAGTTCAAAAAACCCGGGATCCTGGTTATTGATGCCGACAAACTTGCGAAGCAGGCAGTCAGCCCCGGAACTCCCGGCTGGAGAAAAGCAGGAAGGGTGTTCGGCAGGTCAGCGATGGTCGACAGGAAAAAGCTGGCGAAAATTGTTTTCGGGAACAGGGTTCTGCGCAGAAAGCTGGAGAATATCATCCATCCTCAGGTGATTAGAGAAATCAGAAAGCTGGTCAGGAATGCAGAAAAATCCAACAGATTTAAAGCAGTGGTTATTGAAGTTCCCCTGCTTTTTGAAGCAGGGCTGGAGAGTTTTTTCGACCTTGTAATTACTGTAACTGCAGACAGGCGGCAGCAGGTCCGGAGAATCAGGAAAAAGACAGGGATGTTGCTTCAGGAAATTTTACAGCGGATAAAGGCGCAGATGCCGATAATCAGAAAAGTCCGCCGGGCGGATATTGTGATTGACAACTCGGGTTCTGTGTCCGCCACCCGAAGCCGCGTCAGAAAAATCATAAAACACGTCATGAATTCCTGAAACAGGAACAGATATATATTTAAGGGGACACAATACTTAATTCCCAGATAAAAGATTACGCTAATAATTTTGAATTAAGTTTTGTGTCCCCGCAAAATAGCTGTCAGTCCCTGTTTTTCAGAATTAAGTATTGTGTCACCTTATTGACAAACAATTATATTTGGCGTATAAATTATACCTGAATAGCAAAAACAGTGAAAGGAGAACCCAAAATGCCGACCAACACAAAATTGCGTTATCTGATGTTTCTGGTGCCTCTGGCTATGGCAGCAGGCATAATCATAGGTCTTTTTGTTGCCGCCGACCTTAATTTTACGACCCAGTCTAGGGCAGAGAAAGTCAATCCGCCGGCAGAAGTCTTGTCGATGCAGAAAGCGTTTGTGGAAATTTCCGAAAAAACAGGTCCTGCGGTCGTTTATATCAGCACAGAGCAGTCAATAAAAGTCCGCGACCAGTATGATGATCTTTTCAGGTATTTTTTCGGCGATGAATATCCGCGGCAATACGCACCTAATGCGCCGAAGGGGAGGGAATATCGCAGGGCAGGACTCGGCACCGGAATGATTATTGACGCGAACGGATATATTCTTACAAATTACCATGTTGTGAAGGATATGACGAAAATTACCGTGACTCTTGCCAGCAGAAAGAGTTACGAAGGAGAAGTTATCGGGGTCGACAAGCTCCGCGACCTGGCAGTGATAAAAATAGATGCAAAGAATCTGCCGACCGTTGTTCTGGGGGATTCGGAGAATGTAAGGGTTGGGGAATGGGTCCTGGCAATCGGCAACCCGTTCGGATACGACCATACAATCACCGCGGGAATTGTCAGCGCAAAAGGGCGTCTGTTTGAAAGCGGCGACGAGATGGGTGTGAAACGGATGCCGAATCTTATACAGACAGACGCAGCGATAAATCCCGGAAACAGCGGCGGGCCGCTTGTAAATATTTACGGGGAAGTGATCGGAATTAACACGGCTATTTCGTCGCCGCTTGGCGCAAACATCGGAATCGGCTTTGCGATTCCGATTAACGAGGCAAAAAAGAGCCTGCCTGACATGATGAAGGGAAAGAAAATGTCTGAAGGCACTCCATGGGTGGGAGTTTCTTTGCAGGACATAGATGACAAGCTGGCGAAAAAGTTCAACGCTGAGGGCGGAGTCCTGATTGCAAACGTAATACCTCATGGTCCAGGGCACACGGCTGGTTTAAAACCGGGCGACATAATTGTCGCGATGGACGGCGGACAGGTTAAAAGCGCGCATGACCTCCAGAATACCATTGCGTCACACAGAGTAGGCGATGCGATTGTTCTTAAGGTATTGCGGAAAGGGAAGGAAATTGACATTAATGTTAAACTGGCGGCATGGGGTTCTGATGGGACCGAACAGGCAAAGGCAGAGGAAGGCACGGGCAAGACAGGTAAGTCCGTTGAATGGCTTGGAATGAAGATTGAACCGGTCAGCATGGAGATGTCGCAGAAACTGGAACTCAAGGACCGCACCGGAGTAATTGTCACAGAGGTTAAGGAGAACAGCGCTGCCGACAAGGCAGGGATACAGGAAAACGACATCATCCGTGCGGTAGATAATGCCGAGGTCAGTAATTTCGACGATTTTCAGCGTGCAATCAAAAACGCCAAACCCGATGAGGGAGTGCTGCTTTTTCTTGAACGCGGCGGAAATACTTATTACAAGGTTATCAGCCAGTGACGGAACACCGTAAAAGGAGGATCTGAAAATGCTGAAATTAATTCAGGTGGGCATAAGTGGAATGGGAAATGCGTGGCTGGACACCATTCCGAAGTGTCCTGAAGTCAAACTCACGGGGATTGTCGACATAAACGAAAAATTCCTGTCGGCAGCAGGCGAAAAAACAGGTCTTGGCCCTGCTGCGCAGTTTAAATCGCTTCCCGAAGCTCTGAAAAAGACAGAATGCGACGCGGTGCTGAATGTGACGCCGCCCGCATTTCACAAGGAAATATGTATAACATCCGCAAAAGCAGGGAAACACGTACTTACGGAGAAACCGCTTTCCGATAAGTGGGATGATGCCCTGGAGATGGTTTCTGCTGCAAGAGCGTGCAGGATTAAAATGATGGTAAGCCAGAACTACAGGTTCAGCTCTGCTGCCAGGATGCTGCGCAAAGTTTTAACGGATAAGCCGGCAGGAGAATTGGAAAATGTGTACATGACTTTCCATAAGGCGGCGGATTTCGGGCCCGATAATTTCAGGACAAAAATGAAGTATCCTCTGCTTCTGGATATGTCGATACACCATTTTGACCTCGCACGGTATTTTACGGGGCAGAATCCCATGACCGTTTATGCCAGGAGTTTCAGGCCTGAAGGCACCGTGTATCACTGCGATCCAGGTCTTATTGCCGTGTTTGAACTTTCAAACAAAACGCTGTTTACCTACCAGGGATGCTGGTCAGACCACGGCCGCCAGGATGCATGGTCGGGAACCTGGCGGTTCCAGTGTTGCGGCGGTTCTGTTCACTTTGAAAACGATATTATCACTGTTGCGAAGCACGGACAACCCGAGCAGAAAATCGATGTTGTTCCGCTGGAGCACGAAGGACTGGGCGGCACTCTCAACGAATTTATAAATGCCGTTAAGAAAAACAGGGAGCCGGAATGTTCGGCGCAGGACAACATAAACAGCGTTGCAATGCAGTTTTTCGCCCTGGAGTCGATAAAGAAGGATAAAAGGGTTATGTTCAGCACCACAAAGAAAGGGGTCGGCAAAAATGAATAAATCTAAAAGAGTTCTCAACGGCGGAGTGGTGGGATACGGCGGCGCATTCAACATGGGAGCGCACCATGCAAACTGCATGAAAGAAGCAGGATTTAATTTCGCCGCGGCATGCGACATTGATCCTAAACGGACAGTGCAGGCAAAAAAGGATTTTCCCAGCATAAAAGTTTATAACGACGTCGCTAAATTTGCCGCTGATCCAGATATAGACCTGGCAGTGGTGATTCTTCCGCACAACCTGCATGCTCCGGTGGCCAGGAAACTGCTTGCCGCAAAAAAACATGTGATTGTTGAAAAGCCCTTCACAATTACGTCCGGGGAAGCGACGGACCTTATAAACCTTGCGAGAAAAAACAAGAGGATGCTGTCGGTTTTCCACAACAGGAGATGGGACACGGATTTCGTAACAATCAAAAAGGCGGTTGATTCCGGCTTGATCGGCAAAGTTTTCCAGCTGGAATTCACGATGGCGTCGTATGGTCATCCCGGCTACTGGTGGAGGTCCGACAAAAAAATCTCCGGAGGAGCGCTTTACGACTGGGGAGCGCACCTGCTCGACTGGACTTTAAACCTTATCAAGGCGCCGGTTGAATCGGTGTACGGAAATTTTCAGAAACGCGTGTGGAAGGACATTACGAACGAAGACCATGTCCAGACAATAGTCAATTTCAAAAATAAGGCAAAAGCCATTATCGAAATTTCCTCGATTGCTTCAGTGCCGAGGCAGATGTGGAGAATTCTCGGCACAGGAGGCGGCATTGGCTGCAACGGTTTTGAAAACATACCGATAAGCGTAACATCGTTTTGCGACGGAAGGAACTGGGTGACGCAGGTGCCGAAGGAAAAGGTCGGTCCTAACCCGTATTACAGGAACATAGCCGCCCACCTTTACAGGGGTGCGAAATTGGAAATCACCGCAGAACATGCAAGGCGCATAATTGAGATTATAACATCAGCGGAAAAATCGTCGAAAACCGGCAAACTGGTCAGGGTAAAATATAACTGAAAAAGATCACTGAGGAGGAATCGTGGATAAAGTGCGGATTGGCCTTATCGGCGCAGGAATAATGGGACAGGGGCATCTGAAGTATTTTCATCAGATACCCGGACTTGAAATTGCCGCGGTGTCGGATGCGGACAAAAAAGCGATGGAGAAAGTTTCGGCGGAATATGGAGTGCCGTATTTTCCGGATTACAACGGCCTGCTGGATTCAGGAAAGGTCGATGCTGTCCTGATTGCCACTCCGCATTATTTTCATCCGCCGATTGCAATAAACGCATTAAAAAAGGGAATCCACGTCTTGTCCGAAAAACCGATTGCCGTGTCGAAGAAATCAGCGGAAGAATTGAACAGGGTCTACAGCCGCCTCAGAAAAAAACCCGTGTTTGCGATAATGTTCCAGATGAGAACAGAGCCGAAATATTTGAAAATCAGGCAGATGATGGAGGAAAAATCCCTGGGGCGTCTCAGCCGGATAACCTGGATTATAACAAACTGGTTCAGGCCCCAGGCATATTACGATTCAGGCACGTGGCGGGCAACATGGCGCGGAGAAGGCGGCGGAGTTCTGCTGAATCAGTGTCCGCATAATCTTGACCTGTGGCAGTGGTGGTTCGGAATGCCGGAGTATGTATCTGCCAGGGCGTATCCTGGAAAATGGCATAAAATTGAGGTTGAGGATGAAGTCACTGCAATCCTGCGGTATAAAGGCGGCGCAACAGCAATGTTTATCACGACAACAGCCGAAGCTCCGGGAACTAACCGGCTGGAAATCGCAGGGGAATACGGAAAAATTGTCCTGGAAGGGAATGATTTTTACTGGGTTAAAAACAAAATATCCTCACGGACATTTCTGCAGACCACCGATGCCGGTTTTGGCGCGCCTGAGACAGAGACAGTCAAAATAGAGCCGCAGCCAGCGGAAAGCGGTCATAAAGTTATCACCGCGAATTTCGTCAATGCAATTCTGCACGGCGAAAAACTGATTGCTCCCGGCACAGAAGGAATCCGCAGCCTGGAATTAGGCAACGCAATGCTGATGTCGGGATTTAAAAACAAGGAAGTCAGGATTCCGCTTGATTCAGGCGAATACGAGAAATTCCTGTCGGGTTTGATAAAAAAGTCTGAATCTAAAAAGTAAATACGGTATTTTGACACACATGGAAAAGGTAATTATTTTCACATTGACATTCTACGGAAGTTGTAATAATATATATATCATTAAACGGAGTCAGCAGGATCCGAAAAGGAGGTGAACGGCAATGCAAAGATATCTGATTTTAGGATTTGCAGTTCTGGTTTGTTTTGCTCTGGTAAACGGCTGCGGTTCAAGCAGCACCTACCTCAAGAACGGTGATGTCCGGCAGACCATTGATACCCAGGAGGACGCAGACAATTTCATTGAGGCTATGGGGATAGGTGCTCCGGCTACAGGTCTTACCAACGAAACCCAGAAAAAGGCATCAGCACGCAATGCTGCGATGACCGCTGCCCAGTTTGAACTTGCAGCGCGGGTCAAGGGTATTAAAATCACCGGCGGAATTACAATTGAGAAGGCAATGGAAACCGACTCGAAGATTCAGTCGAATGTTGATGCGATGATAAAGGGTGCCAAGGTAGTCAAGGCAGAGTGGACCAACGACGGCGGATGTGTTGTTACCCTTCGCATCAGTAAAAAAGCTCTGGAAACCCAGATGGGTGTAAAAATAGAGGACCAGCAATAAAAATTATGGCTTTAATGAACAGATTACTGTTATCAGCAGTATTTCTGATATGGATAGCTGGCTGTGCCGGACCAGGACCGGAAGTGAAACCTGGTCCGGCCAGTACTGCTGAAACTCCGGAAGAAAAGACGGTTCTAGTGGAGGCAGAGGGAGAGACAATCAACCTGCCCGACAACATTGTTGCGACCAAGGAACAGGCGTTGATGGCCGCACAGAGGGCTGCTCTTGAAAAGGCACTTGGTGTTTACATAACAGGGCAGACAATTGTCAAGCAGGCAGCTGTCCTTGACCAGAATATTTTCAGCAGGACAACCGGCTACATCAAAAAATACGACATACTTTCGGAAAAGGTCGACGGAGAACTCTTCCGCACGAAAATATCCGCGCAGGTCCGGCTTGGCGATGTAAAGAAAGACCTTGATGCCCTGGGTCTGCTGATAAAAACCCAGAAAGTCGGAAATCCCAGAGTAATGGTCATCATTCCCGAGACAATCGACGGACAGCCCAATTCCCAGGCAGTTGTCGAGACAGCTCTGATAAAGAAACTGCTCGACAACAGCTACAGGGTTATTGACCAGGCTCAGACAGAGACAATTAAGGCGCAGGATCAGCTGAAGGCAATTGAGAGTCCTGCCGAAGCAGCGAAACTTGCAAGGCAGTTCGACGCAGAAGTTGTTGTGGCTGGCAAAGCCAGCAGTGCTTTTAATACGGACAAGGACCTTGCCGGAATGACTTCATACAAGGCAAGGGTTGAAGCAAAAGTCGTAAAGACCTCAACCGCAGAGGTGATTCTGGCAGAGGATTGCAACAGCGCAGGTGTGGACATTACAAAGGAAATGGCTGCTGCCGCAGCTCTTGGAAAAGCCGCAAATGTCGTGGCAGACAAACTCTGCCCGAATATTGCGGTTAAGCTCTTTGAAGCAGCCAGTATCCAGATACAAATTTCAGGATTAGCTTCAATAAACGATTTAAATGCTTTCAAGGATGCACTCAAACACGTTGAGGGAATTATAGATATTTATACCCGCAGTTTTGACGCCGGTACGGCTGTAATGGATGTGGATTTAAGAACAGGAAATGCAAATACGGTTTCATCCCGGCTTGAAGCAATGACCGACTGGAAAATCAAGATCAACGAACTTTCCGGAAGCAAGATTAAAGCACAGATAACCAGGTAACAATAAAAAGGAAGAAAAAATATGAAAGTTAAATCCTGTCTGATTCTTTCAGCAGTGGTCCTTTTTGTTTCGATGACTGTTGCATCCATTGCCTTTGCGGATGCACAGTCGAGTGCAGTCATCAGTTTTCTCAAGGGAACTGCCAAGGTGATGAAAAACGGTTCCACGGAATGGAAACCGGCTGCGCTCGGAACGAAGCTGGAGCAGGGCGACCGTCTGGCTACAGGAGCAGGCACCCAGCTGGAAATCAAGTGCAGCGACGGGAATGTTATCAGGATTGGCGACAACACTGAAATGATGCTGCAGACTATAGGCGAGGATGAGAAGACCAAGGAAAAAGTTTCTTCAGTAAAGATAATGGTCGGAAGAGTATGGGCGAATGTCGCGAAAAAAATCGGACTGGTCTCCAAGTTTGAAATTCACACTCCGAATGCGATTGCTGCCGTCAAGGGGACCGTTTACCGGGCAGATGTTTCGGACAAGGACACCCAGGTGAATGTTTACGACGGTACAGTGAACCTGCAGAAAAGCGACGGCACTTCTCTGGATGTGAACGCATGGCAGAAAGCTGTCGTGATGCCTGCCTCGGCGCTTGAAAAATCGGAATTTGACGAGCAGGAAGACGAGAAGGACTCGTGGGTAAGGTGGAACAAAAGCAGGGACAAGTTAAGGGTAATGATTATTGTGCCGGAAAAAGTTGCCGGAGAAAAATCAATCGTCTCTCTGGCAGAGACGCTTATGATTAAGAGATTTATGAGAAATTATCTTTTCCAGGTTCTTGACAAGGAGCAGGTGGACAAGGTTCGCGAGAATGCGGCAAAGGCAGCGCTGGCAGGCGACAACAAAGGGGCGGCGGCAGCAGGACTTGAAGTTGCCTCCGACCTGGTTGTTGTCGGCGAGGCAAAGATGGCTATAAACGACAAAGCACTGCCGAACATGATTTCATGCACTGCAAGGATAGCAGGACGCGTTATCAGGGCCGATACAGCAGAAGTACTGTCGAGCGATTTCAAGGAAGGCCGCAAGGTGGATATTACTTCTGACGGAGCCGCCACAAAGGCAGCCGAGGCCGCCAGCAATTTACTGTCGGACCTTTTCGTGTCGGACATTGTCAAGAAATGGAAGAAGGAAGTTCAGAAAGGTTCCAATATTGACATCGCGGTTTACAACGTGGAATATAAACAAATCAATGCGATTAAAACAGAACTCTCCAAAATTACAGGGTTAAAAGATCCGCAGACCCTTTATTTTGTGGCAAAGCGGGCGCTTCTGACAGCCACCTATGTAGGAGATAGTGTCGGACTTGTAGAGGAAATCAATAAAATGGCATTCCCTGATTTCAAGCTGGAAGTCGTAGGACTTTCCGCCTACAAGATTGAACTTGAAGTCAGAAAATAAATATCCACGGCCTCGGCCGTGGATATTTGAAACGCTTTGTGTGGCTTCGCCGTTTTTTCTTGCCGCTTCATCCACGGGCAAGCCCGTGGTCTTCGCGGTCTTGTTATAAATAGGGACAGTTACCATTTTTCTCAAGCCCGTTTTTGGGCTTATTCTTTCCGGGTCAGGCGCCAAATGGTTCCTGACCCATTTTTATTCAAGGGGACACAATACTTAATTCTGAAAAACAGGGACTGGCACATACTTCGAAGTAGTTCTTTGCATAGAGCTGCCTGTACCTGCTTTTCGTCTTAGAATTAAGTTTTGTGTCCCCTTATGTTTTTTATTGAAAAATACGCGTCTTTCTAATATAATCTAAATATATGAAATACCAGGCAGTAAGAGGCACCAGGGATATTCTTCCGGATGAGATACGGAAGCGGCAGGAAATTGAGGCAAAAGCCAGGCAGATTTTCAGCTTTTACGGGTATGCCGAGATTCAAACCCCGATTTTTGAAATGAGCGAACTATTTGTCCGCTCAATAGGCACAGCCACTGATATAGTTGAAAAGGAAATGTATACTTTCCAGGACAAAAAAGGAAGGAACCTGACTCTGCGTCCTGAGGGCACAGCTCCGGTTGTTAGGGCATATCTTGAAAATAACCTTGGAAATGGCCTGACAAAGCTCTTTTATATCGGTCAGATGTTCAGGTATGAGCGTCCGCAGACAGGAAGGACGCGGCAACATACCCAGATTGGCGCAGAAGCCATTGGTTCAGGACATCCTGCTCTGGATGCGGAGATTATCTCCATGGCGGTTCATTTCTTCAATTCACTGGGACTGGCAGGTTTGACTGTAAAACTGAACAGCATCGGCTGCAGAAAGTGCCGTCCTGAATTCCAGAAGGTCCTGCTTGCATACCTGTCCGACAAGGTAAACATGCTTTGTGCGGATTGCAGGGACAGAATGCAGAGAAATCCTATGAGGATTCTGGACTGTAAGGATGCGTCCTGTCAGGAGGTTATTGAAAAAGCGCCTGAAACAACCGCGTATCTTTGCGGGGAATGCAAAGAACATTTTAAAACAGTAATGAAATTAGTTGACGCGCTTAACTTAAAGTATCAGTTGAACAAACGTCTTGTGCGGGGTTTTGATTATTACACCAGAACTGTATTTGAAATTGATTCAAATGAATTAGGTGCGCAGAGCGCTGTGGCAGGAGGAGGAAGGTACGACGGTCTTATCGAAGAGCTTGGCGGTAAGCCCACTCCGGCAGTCGGCTTTTCATGCGGAATTGAGCGAATCATTATTTCCAGCAAAGAAAAAGCGCCAGTGTCCAGACCTGACCTGTTTTTTGCCTGTCTTGGCGAAACTGCAGTTGAAAAAGCTTTTGTCCTGGCAGATGAATTAAGAAAAGCAGGCAGGACAGCACTCCTGAATTATGAAGAGAAAAGCCTGAAATCCCAACTTCGTTCCGCAAATCAGGCAGGAGCAGCATTTGTAATCATAATAGGCGAGGATGAAATCAAAAAGCAGGCGGTACAGATAAAGGACATGTCGGCAAATACGCAGGCAGAGGTTGCATTTAACAGGATAAATGATTATCTGACTGAACATGAACGCAAAAAAAAGTAAAATATTTTCAGGGATAAGGCGGACACACCGGTGCGGAGAATTAAGAAAATCCGACTCCGGCAAAAAAGTTGTCCTGACCGGATGGGTTCATGCCAGGAGAGACCACGGCGGTCTGATTTTCATCGACCTCAGGGACCGATGGGGGCTGACGCAGATTGTCATGAATCCGTCGGTAAATAAGGAGGTTCATGAACAGTCGCAGGACCTTCGTCCCGAATATGTGATAGCGGTTAAAGGTGAAGTAAGGCCGCGGCCTGCAGAAACCGTGAACCCGAAACTGCCGACCGGAGAAATAGAGATAACGGCCGACGAGATAACTGTTCTGAATCAGGCAAAAGTTCCTGTTTTTGAGGTTTCCGATACCATCGACGTTTCCGAAGACCTGCGGCTCAAGCACAGATACCTTGATTTGCGCAGGCCTGTTATGCAGAAAAACCTGGAGCTGCGGCACAGGGTCTGCCTGGCACTGCGGCAGTGCCTGGACCGGCAGGGGTTTCTGGAAATAGAGACGCCGTTTTTAATCAAAAGCACGCCTGAGGGTGCAAGGGATTTCCTGGTGCCGAGCAGGCTGAATCCCGGCAAATTCTACGCTTTGCCGCAGTCGCCCCAGATGCTCAAACAACTACTCATGGTTTCAGGCATCGACCGCTATTTTCAGATTGTCAGATGTTTCAGGGACGAGGATCTGCGGGCCGACAGGCAGCCGGAATTCACCCAGCTTGATATTGAAATGTCGTTTACCGACGAGGATGAAATGATAACCCTGAACGAGCAGCTGCTGGCTGAGGTTTTCGACAGGGTGATGGGAATAAAAATAAAACTTCCGCTGGCAAGGCTGACTTATGCCGAGGCAATGGGCAGGTTCGGCACGGATAAACCCGACTGCCGATTCGGACTGGAAATCGTCGATGCCGGCGATTTATTTTCAGGTTCGGGTTTCAAGGTTTTTCAGGACATTCTTGACAGGGCAGGGAAAATATCGGGAATCAGGGTTCCGGGAGGAAGCACTTTTTCAAGGCAGAAAATCGACGACCTGACGGCGTTTGCAGGACAGTACGACGCAAAGGGGCTTGCCTGGCTTAAGAAAACAGACACAGGATGGGAATCTCCGATAAAGAAATTTTTCAGCGACGTACTTCTTGGAAAGGTCGGGGAAAGGATGAACACTGGAAAAGGAGATATCCTGTTTTTTGTGGCTGATATACCTGCGGTTATAGCGACTGTGCTCGGACAGCTCAGACTGCATCTGGCGGAAGAGATGGGTCTTATCGACCGGAAACAGTTCAATTTTCTGTGGGTGACTGATTTCCCGCTTTTCCAGTTCAACAATGAGGAAAAACGCTGGGAACCGAATCACCATCCGTTTACTTCGCCGAAGGGCGAAGACCTTGAGAACATGGATAAAGGAGACCCCGGAAAAATACGCTCGGCGGCGTATGACCTTGTCCTGAACGGTGTGGAAATAGGCGGAGGCAGCATCAGGATTCACAGCCGGGAAATACAGGAAAAGATTTTCAGGATAATAGGGATGCCCGACAGGGAAATCCGGGAAAGATTCGGGTTTCTGCTTGAGGCATTTGAGTACGGCGCACCGCCGCACGGCGGAATAGCATGGGGACTTGACCGCCTGGTTATGCTGATGTCGGGTTCAGAGTCGATACGGGATGTCATTGCTTTCCCGAAAACGCAGAAAGCCGTATGCCCGCTTACAGGCGCACCCAACGATGTTTCTGAAAAGCAGTTGAGGGAATTGCATATTAAGAAAACCTGAAACACGGCCGGCAATCCGCCGTCAGGATTCCGGTCACTTTAAGGAGGGAAAGATGAGGAAATTGTTGGCAGTGGTAATGTTAGCAGGATTTGTAGCTGTGCCGCAGGTGTCGCTGGCCGGCATGAGCAATTTCAATGATTTTACAAATTTGATGAAGGCAGACGACCAGCTGAAGGCATTCGGAAAAGACATCGGTGCAATACTCGGAGGCGGAACATTCAGCACGGCAGATGTTGCCGGTTCGCCCGGCGTTGACCTGTCGGCCAGGGTTTGCATGCTGGGAAAGGTAAGCGACGACGATGTTATTTTAAAGGATTTTTCTTTGATTGGTCTGCCGTTTGCACAGCTGGACATAGGGCTGGTCAAGGGCATCGGACTGACAGCCAGGTTTTTTTCGATAAGCAATGTGACTCTGATTGGTTTTGGAGCCAAATACAAGGTACTTGATAACTACCCGGTGCCGATTGTCTCAGGGCTTGTGACATACCACACTATTTCCGGGTCTGCTGACCTTGGTTTTAAAATTTCAACAATAAGCATAAATGCCATTGCTTCGGAGAAGGTGGCTATCGCGACATTTTACTGCGGTGCAGGACTGGATTTCACTTCTATCAAGACAACATCCATTGCCGGTTTTGCACTTGACCTCAAGGCAAATCCTGTCGGTTACAGGGCTGTTCTCGGACTGCGCTTAAACGTTCTGCCGGTTGTTTATCTTAACGGCGACATTGGCTTAGCCAACAGCGCGATGAGCTATAATGCAGGCCTTGGCATCGGATTCGGGCTCTAAAATACAGGGCGGAAACGAAAGAGTTGAAAACACGAAGGACATTTCACCTTCGCAGTAACGAGGAAGCAGTAGCACTGTTCGGAACCCAGGACAGAAATCTCCGGATGATTGAGGAGGTTTTCCCGGTGGAGATTTCCGCCAGGGGAATGACGGCGACTGTCAGCGGCACTCCTGATGCTGTTTCAAGAGTCAGCCGGATTTTCGAAGAACTGCTTGCCAGGATTCGCCGTTCAGAACCTGTCGATTCCCAGAACGTCAGGGAATTAGTATCGATAGCCGGCTCTTCTTCCTCCATTCCTGAAATATCTCCGGAAAATATCAGGGTCCCTTCAAGAAAAAAGATAATACGTCCCAGGACTCCCGGACAAAAGCAGTACATTGAGGCAATCAGGAAAAACGATATAGTTTTTGCGATAGGTCCTGCCGGAACAGGCAAGACCTATCTGGCGGTGGCGATGGCTGTTTCTGCACTGTGCGACGGTGAATTCCGCAGATTGGTTCTTGTGCGTCCTGCGGTCGAAGCAGGAGAAAAACTCGGTTTTCTGCCGGGCACTTTTCAGGAAAAGGTTGACCCGTATCTGCGGCCGCTTTACGATGCGCTCTACGATATGATTGAAATCGACAAGTTTGAGGAATGGATGAGCAGGGGCATAATTGAAATTGCACCCCTGGCGTTCATGCGGGGCAGGACACTCAACGATGCTTTTATAATCTTGGACGAAGCGCAGAACACCACACCCGAGCAGATGAAGATGTTTCTGACGCGCCTGGGGTTTGATTCCAAGGCGGTTGTCACAGGCGACATCACCCAGATTGATCTTTCCAAGGAACAGATTTCCGGGCTTGTACATGTCCAGTCGGTGCTCAAAGGCATTTCAGGAATTGCCTTCAATTACCTGACAGGGAAGGACGTAGTCCGGCATGAACTCGTCCAGAGAATAATCCACTCGTACAGTAAAGCCGAACCTGATTTAGGGGAGAACAACCGAAAATGAGTTTTGAAGTATCAATGGGCATTTTCGCCTGGTTTGCAATCTGCGTTTTTGTCCTGACAGTTTACATCAAGGAAACAGAGCCGCGGCTGGTTTCAAACACAAGGCAGATGTGCCTCCTGGGACTGATACTGGCAGGCACCATAGGAATTAACTGGCTGATTCTGACTCTTGGATGGCCTGGCGCCGGATATATTCTGCCGGTTGCTTTCGGCCCCATGCTGGTTGCAATTCTTTTCAACCGTTCGCTGGCTATTTTAGCAGCGATATTTGTCGGGACCACCGTAGGACTTATATGTTATAACAGCGACGGCGTATGGCATTATCCGCTTGTTGCGAGTGCAGGCGGGCTTATCAGCGTATTCAGCGTTGTCAGAATAAGGCAGAGGAGCGATTTCACAAAGGCAGGGATTATCGTGGGTTCGGGCAATGCGATTGCCATTTTAAGCCTCAGCCTTATAACAGGAGAGCCGTCCAGGGACACAGGCATCAATGCGCTTATCGGTCTTACAGGCGGCATAATTTCCGCTATGATAGCCGCGTTCGTTCTTTCGTTTCTCGAGGATATTTTCAAAATAACAACGGATATCAAGCTCCTTGAGCTGTCGGATTTAAACCGTCCGCTTTTAAAAAACCTTGTCATAAAGGCGCCCGGGACATATCATCATTCTCTGGTAGTCGGCAACCTGGCTGAGTCGTGCGCCAGGGCGATCGGTGCCAACGCACTTCTTACAAGGGTCGGGTGCTATTACCACGACATAGGAAAAATACTTATGCCGGCGTATTTTATCGAAAACCAGACCGGAGAAAACAAGCATGAGAACCTTACGCCCCAGATGAGCAGTCTGATTCTTATATCGCATGTCAAGGACGGTCTTGCGCTTGCAGAGGAAAATAAACTGCCGCCGGCAATCGTTGATTTCATAGAACAGCACCACGGCACGTGCCTGATTTCGCAGTTTTATCAGCTGGCGCTTGAAACAGACCTTTCTGCCAGCGACGAGCGTTACAGGTATCCAGGGCCGAAACCACAAACCAGGGAAACCGCGCTCGCGATGCTGGCAGACAGCGTTGAAGCTGCTTCCAGGGCAATGTCTGGCAGAAGCCACAGCCAGATAGAGGAAGTTGTAAGGAGTATCATTAACGACAGGTTTACCGAAGGACAGTTTGATGAGTGCGACCTGATCCTGAAAGACCTTTACCAGATCAGACAGAGTCTGACAAGGGACCTGACCAGTATTCTGCACAGCAGGAGCATAAAAGCAAGGACATCATATAAAAAACATGGAAGTACAGATAAAAAACAGCCAAAAACAGGCAAAAATCCGAAAGAACCGGATAAAAAAAGTAGCCGGGTTGGTTCTGCAAAAGTGGCCGGAATCTGAAGTGAGTGTCTGGTTTACGGGCAACAGGGATATCAGGCTCCTGAACAGCCGGTACCGCGGAAAGAATCAGGCGACGGATGTCCTGGCGTTTTATCAGACAGATGAGCCGGATGCCGGGACAAAAGTACTTGGCGACGTTGTGATATCAGTTGAAAAAGCCGTACATCAGGCGAAAATGTTCAGGCACACCGTGCAGGCAGAGATCGAGCGTCTGCTGGTCCACGGACTGCTTCACCTGGTGGGCTTCGACCACGAAAAAGCCGGGGAAGCCGGCATAATGCACAGGGAAGAGTTCTCGATGCTCAGGAAAATACGGAAACAGTTAAATGGATAATTCGTTTCTGATTGAATTAATAAGTTTATTCGTGCTGTTTTTGCTGGCAGCATTTTTCTCTGGTTCTGAAACAGCCCTGATAGCGCTTTCAAAAGCCAGGACAAAATTCCTGATGTCGGAACATCCCGGAAAAGCAAAAAGCCTGTCGGTATGGTTCAATAACCCGAACCGGCTTCTCACCACGCTCCTGATAGGTTTTAACATAGTGGCTATTGTTTCAGAGAAACTGTCGCTGTCAATCTGCAGCCGGTTTATCGGATTATTCGGGTGGTCTATAAGCAAGGAATCAATTGAGTGGGTTTCCACAGCATTCGTGATTCTGGTGATTGTTCTGACAGGCGAGATACTGCCTAAAATATTTGCCATACACAATGCGCAGAAAGTTGCCCTGATGAGCATACAACCGCTGGTTGTTTTTGACAGAATTCTGTCTCCGTTCACAAAATCATTTACAGCACTGGCAACATGGGCTGTCACCAGAATCGGTGGGGCCCCAAAAAAGAGCCAGACTATTACCTCCGAATCCGAAATCAAGCGTCTCATAACCCTTGGCAGCGATGAAGGGGTTCTGGATCCCAGGGAAAAGGAGATGCTTTACAACGTGTTTGATTTCAGCGATACGCTGGTCAGGCAGGTGATGGTTTCAAGGGAAAAAATGGTCTGTATCAACATTGACGAGAAAATAGATAAGATCATAAATATGATTATCGAACAGGGATACTCGCGTCTGCCGGTTTACAAAAATACGCTGGACAATATCGTGGGGGTTGTTTATGCCAAGGATCTACTGAATCTCTGGCGGTTCAAACACCTGATTATAATCCAGGACCTGATACGTCCGCCTTATTTTATTCCGCCTGACAGGAAGGTGACAGATCTTCTCAGGGAATTCAGAAACGGGAAAATGCACCTGGCGGTTGTCAGAGAAGGGGAAAAAGTAGTTGGATTGATTACAATGGAGGACCTGATTGAGGAAGTGTTCGGGGAAATCGACGATGAATACGATTTTGAGGACAAAAAAAGGCAGTTGCAGATAAAATGAAATAAGGGGACACAATACTTAATTCCCAGATAAAATATTTATGATAATAATTTTGAATTAAGTTTTGTGTCCCCTTGCCTGTCCCTATTTTTCTTTTGCCTGTACCTGCTTTTCGTCTTAG
>Ga0172363_10001389_pt1 | contig 19539 bp, 14 predicted proteins | sample LakKivs2_kivu2a2_FD_114541 | JGI IMG/M metagenome (GOLD analysis project Ga0172363, IMG submission 114541) | Sediment microbial communities from Lake Kivu, Rwanda - Sediment s2_kivu2a2 | ecosystem: Environmental > Aquatic > Freshwater > Lake > Sediment | place: Rwanda: Western Province, Lake... | reverse complement strand
TTTTCATGGTGGTTTCTCCTCCTTTGGCCTTTATAGGCCATTTTGAGTTTTTCACCTCTGATTATAACAGATCAGAGGAGAGGAACCACCTTTCAAATTTCAACTGTCAACGGGACAAGCTCCTGACCATGGTCTCATGTTTTTTACTGAAAAAGCTCCATGTGCCGTATCTGGTATCTTTCTACGGGCAGCTGCCAATAGGTAACAGAGAACCGGTGCGGCGGCCCCTGAAACGGCTGTTTGATTTTATATGCGGTAAAAAAATATTGCGGGAGGCAGACCTTGCCGTCGCCCAGACAGAATCAGAGGTGCAGGAATACACAAAGAAATCTGTTCCGGAAAACCGGGTCAGGGTTCTCCCGATAGCTGTCAACACCCGGGAAATCATCTTGCCGGCAAAAGGGACGTTCAGAAAAAGGAATAAGATTCCGGAGAAGGAAATAATAATAATGTTCCTCGGAAAAATACACAAATACAAAGGGGTCAGCCTGTTAATGGAGGCTTTTGCCCAGTTGCCGGATCCCGGTAATTTATACAAACTTGTAATAGTCGGAAGAGACGAGGGATATTTAAAAACAGCAAAAGAGCTGTCGAAAAAACTCGCAATCGGCAGAAAAGTGGTTTTCGCAGGTCCGCTGTATGAGCAGGAAAGATTTTCCGCATACATGGATGCTGATTTATTTGTCCTGCCCGCACTCTACAAGGAAGAAACATCGCTGGCCTGTCTGGAAGCATGTGCATGCTACACGCCGGTTATTGTAACTCATAACAATTTCGTGCCATGGCTTGAAGAATACCGCGCCGGATATGTCGTAAACTGCAATGCGCGGGAAATCAGCGAAAAGATGCACGGGATTCTGAGTAATAATAACCTGCGGCAGGAAATGTCGGTAAACGCAAGAAAACTCGTGGAAGATAAATTTTCAATGGACGATTTAATAACCGGAATGGAGAAATGTTATCTGGAAGCCGTGAAAGCACATGAAAAACGATAAATTGCTTACCGGAGATGATATATGAAAATGATAATCCCGTTTGTTGATTTAAAAAAACAATATGTGTCGATAAAAAAAGATGTCGACGCCGCTATAGGGAGGGTGTTGGACAACAGCTGGTTCATACTCGGCAGGGAGACGGACAGCTTTGAAAAAGAATTTGCGTCATATGCCGGAGCAAAATACGGAGTGGGAACCGGAAACGGGACCGACGCAATAAGACTTGCGTTGATGTCGTGCGGAATAGGAAGAGGCGACGAAGTTATCACGGTTTCTTTTACTGCGGCTTTTACTGCCCTGGCTGTTTCATCTGTCGGGGCAATACCTGTATTTGTCGACATAGATGCCGATACTTATACAATTGACACATCCCGGATAGAAAAGGCAATAACCGGAAAGACCAGGGCCATTCTGCCCGTGCATTTATACGGACATCCGGCCGACATGCTGCCGGTTATGTCCATTGCAAAAAAACACGGCTTGTTTGTCATTGAGGATGCATGCCATGCACATGGCGCTGAATACATGGGAAGGAAAGCCGGAACGATCGGCGACATCGGCTGTTTCAGCTTTTATCCGTCAAAAAACCTGGGTGCGTATGGCGACGCAGGAATGGTTTTGACAGACAACAAAGAATTTGCCGGTAAAGTACGGATCCTGAGGGACGGCGGAAAGAAAAACAGATACGAACACGTTTTAAAAGGAATCAACAGCCGGTTCGATGAGATACAATCTGCGGTTTTACGGGTTAAGCTGAAACATCTCGACCGATGGAACGCTCAAAGAAGAAAAATAGCATGCGAATATAACCGGTTGATACAAAATCCCGGTGTTATCCTGCCGGCTGAAAAGAGATATGCAAGACATTCGTATCACATCTATGCCATAAGGATGAAAAAACGCAGCAGGCTCAGGGATTTCCTGTCGGCGAACGGAATAGCGACGGAAATACATTATCCTGTTCCGGTGCACAGGCAGACAGCTTACAGAAATGCGGGGAAATACGGGAAAAAGCTTGCAGTGACGGAAAAAATCGCCAAAGAAATCATGTCTCTGCCGATTTTTCCGGAATTGCCGGCAGAAGACGCACATAGAATAGCAAAAATGATTAACAAATTTAAAATTTGACATGAAAAGCGGACGCATAAAGCCAGAGCAGGCAGTTTATCTCGGAGTGTTCTTGCTGCCGATGGCGGTATACCTTGCGACATTGTGTCCTACCGTGGCTACCAGCGACAGCGGAGAACTCGTTACAGCCGCGTGCGTTTTAGGCATCCCTCATCCGCCCGGCTATCCGCTGTGGTCGATAATCGCTCACTTATTCACATATCTCCCCATCTCTTACCTGGGCTGCAGAGTAAACCTGCTTACATCTGTCTTTGCGGCTTCCGCGGTTCTGTCGGTATTTGTTCTGCTTACCTATCTGCTGGGCAGAAAAAACATGCCTGCAGCTGCATGTGCATCGTTTTTACTTGCTTTTTCACTGGAATTCTGGGGACAGTCGGTTATTTCAAAAGGATTGTACGCATTTAACTCCCTGTTTTTTGTTATCACTCTTTATCTGCTGGCAATGTGGCGTCGCACCGACCGCAAAAACCTGCTTTTCCTGCTGTGCTTTATTTACGGCTTGTCGCTGACAAACCACCATACCATTGCGCTGGCAGGATCTGTATTTGCGGCATATCTGGCATGGACGATCCGGCATAATGGCTGGTTCAGGCGGTTAAATGCAAAGGATTATTTAGCCTGTGTATTTTTTTTCGCAGTGGCACTGCTTTTCTACCTTTATCTGCCGGTCAGGGCGCTGACCCATCCTGCGATAAACTGGGGCGACCCGGAAACACTTTCAAAAATGGTTCACCACATTACCAGACAGCAGTATATCGGACTGGACACTACACCGTTTGCATTCAGCCTGAAATGGTTTGAAACAATGACTTATTTTAAATCTTTATGCAGACAGTTCACGCCGTGGCTGGCTGTGTTGATACCGCTTGGTGCATGGCGATTGTTCCGCCGCGACAGAGAATGGTTCTGGTTCACTTTTGCGGTGTTTATCGCCATGAGCCTGGTTCTTGCATTTCTGCTGGATTTCACACGGGATAAACTGGACATATATATAAGCAGGGTTTTTTTTCTGCCCTCTTATATTATTGCAGCACTCTGGATTGCAGAAGCGCTGTCGGCGGTTATCTCCTGGCGGTACTGGCTGACTTTGCCAGTCTGCATGTTGTCTATTCTGCCTTTGACCAGCCATTATGCATTAAACGACTGGAGCGACAACTATATCGGCAGAGATTACGGGCTCAGCCTTCTGCGCACTGTTGCACTCAATGGAGTACTGTTCACAGGACAGAATGAGAACACCTGCTGTATCCTTCTTTACCTGACCAAGGTGCATAAGTATCGCCATGATATCGATGTCTGGGACGACAACGGATACATGATGGGTGAAATATATGGCCAGGATTTCACGCATCTGGACGAAGATCGCAGGCTCCGGCGTCTGACTCATGTCCAGTTGAATATCATAAACGAAGGCAAAAGGCCTGTGTATTTCACCCTGGAACAGAATCTGCAGAATTGTAAAGAGGTACCTAGCGAAAGGACAGGTTTTCTTTTCAGGGTGAAGAACAACCGCATTAATCCTGTATCTTCAGAGAAGGAACTCTGGAAGTATTACCATTTTCACAACATAGCCAACCCGTCTGCTGATTTGCTGGTTTACGACGTTGTGGCTCATTACCATTATTTTCTGGCGGAAGAACTTATGGATGAGGGCGACAAAACAGGTTCTCTGGCAGAACTGGAAAAAGCATGGAAATACGGTGCGAACACTCCATGGGCAGCCGGTTCTATAGGCAGCTTTTATACGCGCCGGGGACTAATCCCGGAAGCCGGGGCACAGGCTGCAAAACTGGAAAGCGCCGGTTTATCTTCTGACAGCATACATTCTGCACTGGGTCTTTACTTTTACGGTAAGAATCCGGAACGTTCAATGGATGAGTACAGAAAAGCAGTCGAACAGAACCCTGACGACCCGCAGACGTGGCTGCATCTGGGTCTCGCCTACCTGGATAAACATATGTTCTCCGATTCTCTGAATTGCGCCGTGCGTTCTGCTGCAATATCGCCCGACAACGACGATGCGTGGGTCCTGATGGGAAATTCCTATTACGGCATGCGGAATATTCCCATGGCAGTAAAATCATTCAGCCGGGCAATGCTGCTGAATTCAACTAATATAAGGCTTCATCCTTTTAACGTCAAACGCCAAAAGTAATTAAAATTACAGTTGACAATTTTTTTAATTATGGTACGATAAAGCTTAAGTACAAAATTTTTACAAGGAGGCGAAATATGGGAAAAAGATTGTTAGTGGTTTTCCTGGCATTATTTATTCCAGCCAGTGCTTTTGCGCTTGAAATCGGAAGCCCGACCGCTGGATTAAACCTTGGCCTGGCTGCACCCGTAGGCAGTCTCGGTGACAGCCTGAAATCCGGTTTTGACATAGGCATATTCGGGCAGGTAGACCTTCAGCTGATCAAGGTAGTCCTGAATGCTGATTATTCCTCATTGACCAGCAAGGTTGACCCCAATGCAACAAATCCGGATACGTTGTCCTTTATTCCCGTCACTCTTTCGGCGCTCTATACTCCTCCGCTTTCTCTGGGTATAGTTTCGCCGTATGCAAAACTGGGCGGCGGACTGGTTTTTGAAACTCTCAAGCGCGGAGACGCAAGCGTGAACAACAGCGATCCGATTTTTGTTTTCGGAGTCGGTGCTGATGTTAAACTGGATAGTCTGCCAAAAGAACTGACGCTCAGGGCTGAATTCACCTACAATTTCATTTACCAGAAACATATTGACACAGCAACGGATAACGGCTCCCAGGTTAAGTTCCTGGTTGGCGCCGGCTGGACCTTTTAAGTAAGGAGGGTGAACAAATGAAAAAATATATTCCGTTTATAGCGGTAATCCTGGCTATAGCGCTGATCGGGGTAGGATGCGGAAAAAATCCGCTTTTCACCACGATAAAGAAAACCTCTACCCAGGCTGCGAATGATGTTGCCGCCAAGGCAAAACTGGCTGTCCAGGCGCTGAATATGTGCCAGGTCAGCTCTTTGATGGCGCCTGGAATCGGAGCAAAGAAAAAGGCACCGAAATTAGCGTCCTGGCTTGAAAGTTACGGATATACCAAGGATGCTGACGGTTATTACAATTACAGTTACAATTATAGTTATTACGGCTACAGTTACAGTTATGTTTACAAATTCAGATTTCTTGATGCAACCGGCAAGGACCTTTTTGATACGTATTACGGGTATGGCACCGGCACTGCACCATACACCTTTGACGAGATTATTTCCTGCACCTACGGCGGTGTTACCTACAGTTACAACTTCCATTTTGTGTTTGACGCAAGCTGGAACCTCTCCTCAGGTACAATGGATGCAACATGGCCTGACACCACCACCGGCGGAAATTACACTATGCATGCCTCGTTCACCACAGCCGGAGTAGACCTCACGCTTACATCACCGGATGGCTACATACTGGAGATGTCTCTGCAATACACCTCGCCTTATTGTTCCGGTTACGGCACAATTTCCTACGGAGGCACAGTGGTGGCAAAGATTTACCTGAATGCCGATGGTTCAGGTTACTACACGCTGTGTGACGATAATTTCACCAAGCATTATCCGATTACAAGCGAAGGTGAAACCGAGCAGGACATGTATTAATTTCATGTCGCTTTAAAAAGAGGGGCGATTTTCGCCCCTCTTTTTTTTAAGGGGACACAATACTTAATTCTGAAAAACAGGGACACGGAAAACAGGGACTGGCAGCCATTTTTGGTTACTTTGTTCCGTGCTTTTAAAAAAAATGGTGCCTGTCCCTGCTTTCCGTAATTCTGCTTTTCGTCTTAGAATTAAGTATTGTGTCCCCTTATCTTTTTTTTCCTATTGCGGTTTTCTGCCACTTCGTATAAAATTAACCAGATAACTTCAAAGGAGTGAGCCGATATGGCAAAACCTGTTAGATACCTTGCACTGGACCTTGGCGCTGAAAGCGGCAGAGCAGTCAGCGGAAGCATAGCCAGGGGAAAACTGACGCTTGAGGAAATTCACCGTTTCCCGAATATCCCGGTGAAATTAATGGATACCCTGCACTGGGATGCGCTCAGGCTTTTCTGCGAAATGAAGAACAGCCTGCTTGCCTTCCGCCGCAAGTACGGACCCGGGTTGGCCGGAATCGGAGTGGACACATGGGGAGTGGATTTCGGGCTCCTTGCTGAGGACGGCTCACTGCTTGCAAATCCCGTGCATTACCGCGACCACAGAACCGACGGAATAATGGAAAAGGTTTTTGAAATTGTGCCGCGCGAGGAGATTTACCGGCATACAGGAATACAGTTCATGCAGTTAAACACCCTGTTCCAGCTCTTTGCAATGAAACAGCAGAACTCATCCGCCCTTAAAAATGCCAGGACTCTCCTGATGCTGCCCTCGATTTTCCTTTATCTGTTCAGCGGCAGGCCTGTCAATGAATTCACCGAATCCACGACATCCCAGCTTTTCGACCCTGCCAGAGGAACGTGGTCAGAATTCCTTTTCCGGAAACTTGGTCTGCCGATGGAAATAATGGCGGAGATAGTGCCTCCCGGGACAGAACTCTGTGAACTCAGGAAGGACATCTGCGAGGAATCAGGGCTGTCGGGCGTCAGGGTTATTGCCCCCGGAACACACGATACAGCCTCTGCCATTGCGGCAATTCCAGCGGAAGGCAAAAACTGGGCTTACCTGAGTTCAGGAACATGGTCGCTGTTAGGCGTGGAGCTGGAAAAACCCCTTATAAACGATGCATCACTCAGACACAATTTTACGAACGAAGGCGGCATCGCAGGAACCTTCCGGTTTCTTAAGAATATAACAGGACTCTGGATCCTGCAGGAATGCAGGCGGGCATGGGAAAAACAGGGGGCAAATCTCGATTATACAAAGCTCACGAAAATGGCGCAGAAAAGCAGTCCGTTTGCCTGCCTTATAAATCCTGATGATCCCGCATTTCTGAACCCTGCCGATATGCCTGCAGAAATAGTGAAATTCTGCAAAAAAACAGGACAAAAAGCTCCGGTCGACAGGGGTTCCATGGCACGAAGCATTCTCGAAAGCCTGGCTTTGAAATACCGCCAGACCATTGAGGAAATGGAAAAAATTCTGGGAAGAAAACTGGAGACAATTCACACTGTCGGCGGCGGCATAAAGAATAAACTGCTTATCAATTTCACGGCCAATGCATGCAATAAACGTGTCGTAGCAGGACCTGTTGAGGCAACCGCATCCGGAAATATCCTGCTGCAGGCAATCAGCACAGGGACTGTAGCGTCAATATCCGAAGCCAGAAAAATAGTCGGGAATTCCTTTGATATTGCGGTGGTTGAACCGGAGAAAACAGGCGAGTGGGATTCTGCGTACCAGAGGTTCAGGAAACTCTCGGAATCTTAGACTTTTACCGGACGGAATTTTTATAACAAGACCGCGAAAACCACGGGTTTGCCCGTGGATGAAGCGGCAAGAAAAAACGGCGCTCGCCTCTCGGCGAAGCCGAGGGAAGCCGCACAAAGCGTTTCAACCACCACGGCCTTGGCCGTAGATATTTACAGCGTTTTGATAGCGGCTTCAATCCTGTTGCAGCATTTGTCGCGTCCCAGGATTGCCATTGTCTCGAATAAGCCTGCGCTGACCATTTTTCCCGTAACTGCAACCCTGATTGCCTGAGCAAGTTCAACGAGTTTTTTTCCGCGTATTTCAACGAACTTCCTGGCTGTCTGGTCAAGGCGTCCTGCCTCAAACGGCTCGATTGTTTTTATCTCCTTGAGCCATTCTGAAAGCATTTCCTTTATTCCCGGCTGACGCAATACCTTGTCGGCCAGATCCTCCTCAATCTTTACTTCCGTGAAGAAAAAATCCGCCCTGTCGGCCAGGTCAGTCAGCTTTTTAAGCCTCTCTTTTTCAAGTCCTGCAATTTTTTCCAGGTAATGTTTCTGGTCCTGCGACGGTTCTGCCGGAAGTAAAGACCTTTTCTGGAAATCTCCGAGACAGAGTTCTGCAATCCTGTCATCGCTCATCTGTCTCAGGTAATATCCGCTCAGCCAGTCAAGCTTTTCAATGTCGAAAATAGCGGGATTCCGGGAAACTTTTTCAAGTGAAAACTTTGAAATAAGTTCCTCAGCGCTGAAAACCTGCTGTTTATCGTCGAACGCCCATCCCAGCAAGACCATGAAATTCACCAGGACCTCCGGCAGGTACCCGGAATTCCGGTATTCTATGACGCTTGCCGCGCCGTGCCGCTTTGAAAGCCTCTGCCTGTCCTTGCCCCAGATTAACGGCAGGTGTGCAAACTGTGGAATGCCGAAACCCAGTGCATTGTAAAGCAGAACCTGCTTCGGCGTGTTGGATAAATGGTCGTCTCCCCTTATTACATGGCTTATCCGCATCAGGGCATCGTCGATTACCACCGTGAAATTATACGTCGGGGTTCCGTCTGCCCTGGCAATGATGAAATCATCCAGGTTTTCATTCTTGAACTGGACATCTCCCCTGATGAGATCGTGAACCACGGTGTCGCCTGCAGGCCTTTTAAATCTTATCGAGGCTTTTCTGCCTTCTGCCTCAAGTTTTCTTTTTTTGTCGTCCGTCAGCTCCCTGCACCTGCCGTCGTATTTCGGGGTTGTCCTGTTTTTCATGGCTTCCTGCCTGCGCTGTTCCAGTTCTTCGGGACTGCAGTAACAGAAATAGGCGTTTCCAGAATCCAGGAGTGTGCGGACATGTTTTTTATAAAGTTCAGTGCGTTCCGACTGCCTGTACGGGCCGGACTTTCCGCCGCAGTCAGGTCCTTCGTCCCAGTTCAATCCCAGCCACGCAAGTCCGTCAATGATGTCCTTCTCGTATTCCGGCTTCGAACGTTCCTTATCGGTATCCTCCAGCCGGAGTATGAATTTTCCGGATTTCTGCCTTGCAAAAAGCCAGTTGAAAAGAGCTGTCCTGGCACCCCCCACATGCAGGTTTCCCGTCGGACTCGGCGCAAATCTTACCCTGACGCCTTTGCCTTTTTTTGAGCTCACAGCGGATTTTTCCAGTATATCCATGCGTCTTCCCTGTTATCCGAATAATATCCTTTCCTTATTGCCACCATTTCAAAACCGAATTTCCTGTACAGGTTCTGTGCAGGCGTATTAGAAGCCCTTACTTCCAGGGTGGCAAGTCTGCCTCCGTTCTCAACAGCCAGTTCCAGCAGCCGATTCAGCAGCCGTTCGCCTATTTTTTGCCGCCTGTATTCAGGCCTCACAGCCATGTTCGTGAGATATGCCTCGTCAACAATGAGCCAGAATCCTGCATAGCCGGCGACAATCCCTGCCTGTTCCCGTATCCTGGCAACCAGATAATGCTTCATCTGCGACTTTGCCATCTCTTCCGACCATATCTGCCAGGACCATGGCATGGAAAAAGAGTTTTTCTCTATTTCGTATACCTGCTCAAGATCCGCTGTTACCATCGGCTGAATCAGGACAGGCATTTCTTTTTCCATTGTATTTCTGCCTCAGGAAGCCTGACATATAACGGAAGCAATTCATTATAATGCATTGCCCTGCCTGATTCAAGCAAGATCAGCCCTGATTTTGCAACGGAAACCGGGTTATTGCGGCAGAATTCAATGCCGGCCGGTATGAACTTCTCCTTCAGGCCTGCTTCGAGCTCTTTCCGGTATTTCAAAGCCCCCTCCCCCGTAAAAACCGTCGGCTCCTTTACCATGGAAATCACGTTTTCAACGGAACCTGCCTTATATTCGCCGCACATTTCAAGCTTTCCGTTTCTGAACGAATAAAATGCAAAATAGACCTCCTGCTTTTTGGCATCCAGCATTCCGCAGATCTGTTTTCCGCCGGTTTTCCCGTTCAGCTGCCAGACCAGCGCGTCGATTGTCGGCACGCCTGCCATGGGTTTTCCTGCTGCCTGGGCAAGCCCCCTTGCAAGGGCAATGCCGACCCTCAGCCCGGTAAATGAACCGGGTCCTATGGATACGCTGATGCCGTCGAGGTCAGCGACGCAAATCCCTGCCGTGTGAAGAACACGTTCAACCGCCGGCATAAGGAACACTGAATGTTTCAGCCCCATTCCCTCCGATTCCGCGGCAAGCACCTGCTGATTATCTATCACTGCGGCCCCGCAGACAGAAGTTGCTGTTTCAATCCCCAGTATTTTCATGTGTTTGGCGTCTTTTTACGACGTGAGTTCCGGACCGGAGGAAAATACTCCCCGGAAAGAACAAAAGATTTGTCTCCTGTCCTTTTCCGGGCTGAGTCAGGTATTGTATCACCTCTGTCAGAATATCCAGGTGGCAGAAGCGCGGATATTGTTAATGTTGAGGATGTCTCCGGTTGTGACAACGTCCAGCATCAGTGACTCAATTACCTGCCATCCGATTCCAAGCGTGTAGTAAGTGTACTGCGCCGTGCCTGATGTCTCCGGAAGATCGTTTGTAACTTCGGTGCGCGTCTGACTCCCTTTAACCGTGACAGAAGCACCGTCGGTAACCGTTGTGCTTTCCGTTGGATTCGTAGTCGTGGTTTCCGTTACACCTGTTTTTGCCATTACCCAGACCTGTCTCAGTCCTGCCCTGATCACCAGTCCGCTGGTTACCGACACCTCAAAACCAATCGGCAATGCAACAATTGTTGCATCCGTTTTGGTTACGGTTTTCACCTCGCCCGTTGCATTGGTTGTCGTTGTTGTCCTGCGTAGATATCCTGTATTGACATTGCTGACATTTGATTCAGCGGTTGTAATTTTGTTTGCACCATCGGTTTGTGTCTCCTCAATGCTGTAAATGGTCGCTCTTACGCCGATGCCGAAATCCACTCCTAACTTGCGGACATTCAGGCCGGCTCCTGCTCCGATGCCGGTGCATGCATAGTCGACCTGAAGTGTATCCGTTGTTTCACCCACGCCGCTGTAAACATTGTCTGCCGTCGCTCCGCCTGTCCCGTTCTTCGCAGTCGCCGCGATTGTTGTTTTGTCGGACCGCGACTGTGTGTAGCTGTAGGGCAGCGACATGAAAGAAATAATTCCTGCCGCGGTGATATCCTTTGCAATTTTCTTTCTCGGCACAACAAATGCTCCGATGTCCATACCCTTGATATCACCGCTGTAATTGCGCTCGATTGTTTCAGTCCCGGAAACACCGTTGGCGCCAAGGTATGTCGCGGTTCCAATCCAGTCCTGGTTGCTCAGCTTGTTGTCCTTGTCAGGGTCAAGGTCAATGCCGTCCCTGGCGGTTCCTGCTTCACTGATTTTCCCTGATTTCAATCTGACACCGGCTGATGCATCAATTAATATCTCCGCAAGATCAATCCTGGTTCCTGCCTGCGCACGGATTGCCGTAGGAGCAGTTGAAACTGATCCGTCATATTCGAGAGTTCTCGCTCCGGAAAAATCCTCGTTTGCTCCGGCAGGGACGCTGATGCCGGCAGTGACAGTGTAATTGTATGACGCATTTTCTTTAATGCGTCCGTCGTCATTTGTTTCCAGGGCAGCTCTTACACCCAGTGAAATTTTATCATTGAGTTTATAACCTGCAGCAGCTCCCACATTCAGCCGTTTTCCCTGGTCATTGGCAAATTCCCTGGTGCCGCGGGATGTTATCTTTTTGCTCCAGTCGTCGTATGTGGCGGCAGTCCCGCTGTTCTCAGTGACCAGCACATCATCGTCGATTCCGTTAGAACCGCTCAGCGACAGCGGCGTAAAAGGACCCGTCGGAGGAATAGAGGTAGACGGAGGTGTCAACTGCCATGTGTCATTCGTAACACTATTGCCATAAGTAAGTGAAAGCTGGCCCGTCAGCTTGTTTATCGGAGACATTACAAAATTGAAGATATACGGCGAGGCAGCCGGTACAGGAGTAGTCTGGATTGTTGCGGTTGAACCGGCCGCAACATTGATAAAAGTAGTGGTGGAAGTCCCTGGCCCTGCCATGTCGATGCTGGCTTCGGTTTTGTCAATCAGCGTCAGGTTTGCAGGATTTCTGTCGACATCCACTCCATTGACTTCCGGGTCAACTATAATACCCTCAAGGTCTGTCCCGATAGCGTCCATTCTCCTGCCGGCATAAGCAAACTGCGCTGCAACCAGCAGAAACATTAATACAGGTAAAACGGATTTTAATATCATCATATCATCCCCCTTTTTAAAATTTTTTACTGCTCTTTAATTACGTATTGTGTTACGTTTAGGGCTTGAAAAACAACAGGGCTCTGGCAAGTGTATCGCTGAGCTTCGGTCTTGCAACAATCATGTCGAGCATCCCGTGTTCAAGCAGAAATTCAGACCGCTGAAACCCGCGAGGCAGTCGCTGTTTTATGGTCTGCTCTATCACTCTCGGACCCGCAAAACATATCAGGGCGCCGGGCTCGGCCAGGATTATATCGCCGAGCATCGCAAAACTCGCGGTCACCCCGCCTGAAGTCGGATTTGTAATAAGTGAAATATAAACAAGCCCTGCTTCCGAAAATCTTGCCAAAGCAGCACAGGTCTTTGCCATCTGCATCAGCGCCAGGATTCCTTCCTGCATTCTGGCGCCGCCCGAAGCAGAAACAATCAGAAGAGAATGTTTTTTCTCGATTGCGTGCTCGATCAGGCGGCTGATTTTCTCTCCGAAGGCAGAACCCATGCTTGCTCCCATGAATCTGAAATCAGCAACGGCAACGGACAACGGCACACCCTTAAGCATTCCATCGCCCGTGACAACCGCCTCCGAAAGACCTGTCGCCGACCTGCTTTTCTCAAGCTTTTGTGAATATTCCGGAAAATCAAGCGGATTAAGGGACCCCACCGAAGAAAATAATTCCTTCCAGGAACCCGGGTCCAGCAGCATTGCTATTCTTTCCTGTGCGGTCAGACGGAAATGATACCCGCAAAGAGGGCAGACCTTGAGATTTTCCTCCAGCTTCTTGGTATGAACAACCTCTCCGCATTCCTCGCATTTTGTCCATAGTCCGTCAGGCATGACCGCTCTTCTGGTGACAATCTTGACTTCCGTGTATTTAGGTTTTTTGAACCAGGCCATATTCTTTCTCCAGCCGCTGGGCAGAATAAATCATCCCCTTTGAATACGCAGACAAAAACGCCTCTGCAACCTTCGGGTCGAACTGAGTCCCCGAACATCTCTTGATTTCTTCAATCGCCCGTTCCTCCGGCAGTCCCTTCCTGTAAGGCCGGTCGGAAGTCATCGCATCAAAACAATCGGCAACACCGATAATTCTTCCGTCGACAGAGATTTCCTCTCCCTTCAATCCCGCCGGATACCCGCTGCCGTTAAAATATTCCTGGTGGTGAAGAATCCCCGGAATGATGTGCTGGAACTGCTTTATCGGCTGGAGTATGTTGGCGCCTATCGCGGGATGTTCCTTTAACTGCTTCCATTCCTCGTCGTTGAGCCGTCCCGGCTTCCTGAGTATCGCTTCATCAACCCCTATTTTGCCAAGGTCGTGGAAAAGCGCAGCCCAGTGTACGCGCTCCACATCCTCGTCAGGCAACCCCAGTTCTTTTGCTATGGCTATGCTGATGTTTGCAATCCGGTCGATGTGTCCCCCCGTATAATGGTCTTTCGACTCCACCGCCACGGCAAGCGACTTAATCACGTCGAAAAACAAATCGCGCAGTTCCCTGTGGGTCCGGGCATTGTCGATTGCTATTGCCGACTGGTGTGCCAGGCCTTCAAGCATGGCTACGTCGTTCTTCCCGAACGTGCCGTTTATCTTGTTCAGAACTTCCACGACGCCGATTATTTTTCCCCTGACTTTCAGCGGCACTGCCACCATTGATTTTGTGACAAACTGGGATTTTTCATCGACTTTTTTATAAAACCGCGGGTCGTTCTGGGCGTCTGCCACCAATTGCGACTTCCCTTCCTTTACGACTGTTCCGACAACACCCTTGTCCATGGGCATCCTTATCTGCTTCACGCGCTGTCCGATTTCTCCGGTGGCTATTTCAATGTAAAGCTCCTGCTTTTCCTCGTCCACCAGGAAAATTGAGCTGGTTTCTGCGCCGAGTATTTTCGCGGCTGTTTCCATTACGCGGTTCAAAACCTTCGTGAGGTTCAGGGATGAGTTTATCGCGGCACTCACCTCAATCATGTGGGAAAGGTCGCGGATTTTGTTCTGCGTCTCCTGGTGCAAAAATGCATTGTTGATAATCAGCCCTATCTGTCCTGCCAGCGACGTCAACAGGTCAAGGTCGTCTTTCCTGAACCTCCTGCCCGAGATTTTGTTTATCAGTTCAATCACGCCGATTACCTTGTCCTGTACCTTCATCGGCACGCAGAGAATGTTGTTAACCTTGAAGTCGATTTCCTCGGCGATTTCCTTTTTGTACTGGCTGTCAGACTCCACCTCAGGAGTAATTTTAGGACGCCCTGTCTGGGCGACCCAGCCGACGATTCCCTCGCCGAGGGGAATTTTGTACTTCTTTACCTCCGAACCTTTTTCCCCTTTCGCAACCTTGAAAACCAGCAGATTTGTCTCCGGGTCCAGCAGCAGCAGGGAGCCTGCCTGGACTTTCGTGGTAGCGATTATCTCGTCCATTATCCTGTTCAGAAGATTATCAAGATCGAATTCCGAAGAAGTGGTTTTGCCGATTGACTGGAGTATGTTGAATTTTAAATCAAGTATGCTGATGTAATTATTCAGTGTGGAGATCATTTCCGCTTTTTCAAGAAGCTCTTTCTTGTGCTCTTCTATATCCTTTTCCTTCTCCTTGATCTTTGCATCTTTTTCGCCGATATATGCCTCTAGCTCCTTGATTCTTATTTCATTCAGACTTTTCTGCGTTTCACTCATTCGTAGAACTCCTTCTCGCGGGAAACCCGGACCTGGCAGGGCAATCCTCCAGATAACTGCAGTACTGGCAGAGAATTCCTGTCCTGGCAGGAAATTTCCGGCTGTTGGTAGCGTCTTCAATCGTAAGAATCTGGTTGATTAATCTGCTCCTGGCAAATTTGAGTTCTTCGTCCGACCTTTCAATGCTGAATTCACGGTCGAATACCAGATAATGCCATACCTGCTTCACCCTGATGTTTTCTCCGTGCTTTTTCCTCAGCGCCAGCTGATACAGGTTCAGCTGGTTGTCCTGCATAATGTCGTCATTTGCAGGAAGATGCCCTGAAGTTTTGTAATCGTGTATTTCAAACCCTCCGTCGCCTCTGCTTTCCAGGCGGTCGATGATACCCACAAGTTCAAATTCAGGCCTGTCGGTATTTTCATCAGGTCCTTCGTGACCGATCGGCAGCACGACCTTTTCCTCAAGTCCGATGATTTTGTTTCCGTTGAAGGGAAGATATCTGGAATAATACTTCTTAAGGCAATCCTGCGCCTGGAGAAAATAGTCGTGCGATTCCCTGTTTTTTTTCACCACGCGGACATTATCGGAAAACTCTTTCTGCCATGTCTCGCAGAAAAAAGCCAGGATTTCTCCGAGCGGTAAAATTCTGCCGTCCCTGGCGTCCGTGTAAAGTTTTTCCAGTGCCTTATGAACGCACTTTCCCATAAACGCCTCTATATTCACCCACCGTTCTTTCAGGTTGTCGATATATTTCAATTTGAACTGCAAGGGACAATTCTCATAGGTGGTTATTTTTGAATGCGAGTATTGTGTCGCCATTCTCTTTCTATTATAGCATAAAAATCAGGATGAGACAAGGGAAAAGCAGTGAAAAGCAGTGACACGGTAATTAAGGTGACATAATACTTAATTCCTTTTAAATTCTCCTTAACAAACAAAGAGAAAAAAGCAAGAAAAAACAAGGACTGGCAGATACTTTAAGGCAACACAAAGAAGGGACTGCCATTGGTAAATCGCGACTGCCAGCAATAGTGAAAGCAGGGAATTAAGTATGCAGGGAATTAAGTATTGTGTCACCTTAATTGTTTTGTTATAATTCAGATGTTTCAAATTTTTGAAAGGGGTTAAAAATGACATTGCGACGCTCTGAAGCGTTTTTCGGACTGCACTTCGACCTGCATCCGCGGTTTGACGATACATCGCTCGGCAAAGACATCACCGAGAAGATGATTGCACGCCTGCTCAAAAAGGTCAGGCCTGATTACGTTCAATATGACTGCAAGGGACATGTCGGCTATGCGGGATTCCCCACCAGGGTCGGTTATCCATCCCCGGGCATTGTAAAGGATTCCCTTAAAATATGGCGCAAAGTGACAAAAAGGCACGGTGTCGGACTCCACATCCATTACTGCGGAATAGGCGACAAAACTGCCGCGCAGCATCATCCTTCCTGGACAATTGTCAATGCCGACGGTAAAAAAGATAACTATGTACACCGTCTTTCCGGACCGTATGCCGACCGTCTCTTAATCCCGCAGATTGAGGAAGCTGCGAAAAAATACGACCTGGACGGTGTATGGGTGGACGGTGATTGCTGGACGTTTAAACCCGACTATTCCCCTGAAACAATCCGCGCATGGAAAAAAGAAACAGGATGCAGGAATGTTCCCCGCACACCGGATTCACCGCATTACCCTGAATTCATGGATTTCACCAGGCGCAATTATATGCGGTACCTGAGGCACTATGTCGACGAACTTCACAGCAGGGTCCCGGGGTTCCAGATAGCATGCAACTGGTTCTATTCGGTGTATGCCCCGTATAAGCCGGAGATAGCGGTCGACTGGCTTTCCGGGGATTACAGCTGCAATGATGCGTGCAGTTTTGCGAGAAGAGACGCAAGATTCTTTGCTTCAACAGGCAAACCATGGGACCTGATGGCATGGGGCTTCAACGGCGGAAAAAATGTTCTCCGGACCCATAAACCGCCTGTGCACCTGATGCAGGAAGCCGCAATGGTCATAAGCCAGGGCGGAGGATTTGAGGTGTATTACACGCCCATGCGTACAGGTTGGATTCCAGAACACGTAATAACCACCGCGTCGAAAGTCGCAAAATTCTGCAGACAACGACAGTCCGTCTCCCACAAAGCAGCGACAGTTCCACAGATTGCGCTGGTGCTTTCGGAAACGAGTTATTTCAACAGGGCCAAACTCCTTTTCTGGCCCAAGAACGGCGAATACGACGCCATGCAGGGAATACTGGAACTGCTTCTGAGCGGACATTATTCAGTGGACATCCTGGCAGAATACCAGACGGAAAAACTCTCGGAATATCCGCTGCTAATTATACCCGAAGCGCACATGCTTTCAGGTAAATTCAAGACCTGGCTGAAGCAATACATGGAAAAAGGCGGGACAGTGCTTCTGACGGGTGCTGAAACAGCCGCATTATTCAAAAAAGAACTGGGCGTGAAATTTGAAGGCCCTGCCCGGAGAACTTTTGCGCTGGTGGGAGACAAATCCATGCCCGGCACTCTCGGCGGTATATGGCAAAAAGTGAAAACAAAAAAAGCCCGGGTAATCGGATGGTATTACACGATAAGAAAAAAACATCTGCAGAATAACATTGCGGCAACTGTCAACAGGGTAGGCAAAGGCAGGCTTGCAGCTGTTTATGGACCTGCAGGCGCAGTGTATTTCAACTCGCATTATCCTGCAGTCAGGCAGTTTTTCCTGCCGATTGTTTCCAGACTCTTCAATCCTGCGGTGAAACTGGAAGGACAGAGGGATATCGACGTTGTTCTGCGGCGCAAGGACAATAAACTGCTCGTGCATCTTGTCAATGCTTCAGGAATGCAGGTTTTCGACAGGTATGCGGTCATCGACACCATACCTGAAGCAGGACCGTTAACTCTGACAGTCAGGCTTCCGGAGAAGCCGGAATCAGTAAAACTTGTGCCGTCCGGGAAAATAACAACCTGGACCTGGAAAAAAGGCATTTTAACGGTTAAAATCAGGCGTTTGAAAATTCATGAGGTTGTGGTAATCGAATGAAAAAAAAGGCTTCTTCAATGATCGACGTGGTAATGGCAGGGCATATCTGCCTGGATATTATTCCGAAAATTCCCGACACCGGCGGAAAAACAATGGCGGAACTCCTTCAGCCGGGCAGGCTTTTCGTTATTGAAGAAGCCGCGATTTCAACCGGCGGACCTGTCTCCAACACAGGGCTCGGACTCAAGCGACTGGGAGTCAACGTGGCATTGATGAGCAAGACAGGCGATGACATCTTCGGCAAAATCATCCTGGACCTTCTGAAGCCCCATGTCTCCACTGCAGGAATGAAAATCGTCAGGAAACAGCAGACATCTTATACCATTGCACTGTCGCCGCCAGGAATCGACAGGATGTTCATGCACAATCCGGGCCCGAACAACACTTTTGGATACGACGATATCAACTTCAGGCTGGTTGAAAAAGCCCGGCTTTTCCATCTCGGGTATCCGCCTGTAATGCGGAAACTTTACATCAATGACGGTGCGGAGCTGGCAAAAATATACAAACAGGTGAAAAAACTCGGCGTCACGACTTCTCTCGACCTTGCATTGCCGAATCCGGCGACAGAATCCGGGCAGGCGGACTGGGATAAAATCCTGCGCAATATTCTGCCGTATGTCGACATCGCCCTGCCAAGCCTGGAGGAAATATCCTTTATGCTTGAAAAGGAACATTTCATGGAAATCACCCGGAAATCCGCAGGAAAGCGTTTTCTGGATTTTTACAAAGCAGATGACTTATCCCGTCTTTCAGGCAAACTTCTTGAATACGGCGCAAAAGTCGCATGCTTGAAATGCGGATACCGCGGATTTTACATGCACACTGCCGACAAATTCCGTTTCGCAGACATCGGCAGAACAAAACCAACGGACTCCGGCAACTGGTCTAACCGGCAAATCTGGGCTCCTGCAGTCAGGGTAAAAAAAGTGGTCAGCGCAACAGGTTCAGGAGATTCGGCTATTGCCGGTTTCCTTGCAGCCTATCTTAACGGCAAATCAGCAGAACTCTGTCTCAAGTACGCAACTGCTGTCGGCGCACAGAACGTGAAGGTCCTCGACGCTGTCAGCGGAATAAAAACATGGTCGGAAACCACCCGGCAGGTAAATTCCAATCCCGAATGCGATCCACTGGAAATAGACACCCCTGGCTGGAAATTCGATTCTTCCCGTAAGTTATGGGAATTAAGGTGACACAATACTTAATTCCCTGAGGAAAACCGTTGCTGTTGTTACTTCAATTTTAAGTGAAAGAAATTTGAAACCCAGCTCACGCCGAACGAAGCCCAGGCATTGATCAGCCGGTAACTGTCGATAAAAAACGTTTTTGCCGCAAATTCCGGAATAATCAGCGTAAAGATAAGTCCTATAATAACAATGTTCATCAGGTAAACAAACGACAGGGAAAACAGGAGCCCGGATTCCTTCAGGTCTGTCTGCTGAAGCCGCAGAGAATAAACCGTCAGACAGAGATGAAAAGCAAGCGTAAATCCCATCAGGAAGAAAGTATAGGGGATGTATTTCTCCTTGACGATGAAATAAAGTCCGACGACTATCAGGGTATAAAAAGGGATGAAATACGGAGCCA
>Ga0172363_10001388_pt1 | contig 19544 bp, 14 predicted proteins | sample LakKivs2_kivu2a2_FD_114541 | JGI IMG/M metagenome (GOLD analysis project Ga0172363, IMG submission 114541) | Sediment microbial communities from Lake Kivu, Rwanda - Sediment s2_kivu2a2 | ecosystem: Environmental > Aquatic > Freshwater > Lake > Sediment | place: Rwanda: Western Province, Lake... | reverse complement strand
GTGGTGGGCAGAGGCTCCACGTCCCTTTCCAACAGGTCTGTCCGCCACGCTGCCCGTAGTGAGCCAAGACCAGAAACTCTCACTACGGCCAGCGTGTCACGCCCGGCACATTCCCACAGGCGGACGATCAGGCCTTCTTCCTCGGCTACCTTGAAGCTGGTTGTCACAACGTTGTCCGGCGCCACCTCCAAAAAGGCGTGTTTGTCGGGCGGCAGGTCGCCTTCTTGTCCATCCGGCAAGGTCACGGACAACAACTCGTTGTTGTCCTCCCACCCAAAGCGCATGGCTGCCAGCGGGTCGAATCCTCCTCCATGGCCACGCAGGCTGTAGCGGAAGACAAAGCGCGTTACCCCGGCCTGGTCGCGGACGGCCTCGTGCCAGTCCAGGCAGTTTTCCAATGCCAGCGCCAGCACGGTGCTGTTGCCAGGATCCGGCTCCAGAGGGTCTTCAGCCGTGGTGCGATGGCCGAACTCGATCAGCCCAGAGTCGGCCTGTGACAGAGTGACACCGAACTCGTCATTGAACACGTCCACAAAGTGGCGCACGGCGGTCACGGCCTGCCCTGCGCCCGGGCGTTGATCTACACCGGGCGCGACAACCGCCCCAGGCGCTTCAAAGCGATATTGCCGGTGCGGCACCTGGAAGGGGAAGGCGAAATCCAACTCTTGCTTCTCGACTGTCGGCAGTTTCTCTACCTCGTTGCGGATGTCCACGCGGTCGAGATTTGCGTACAACGTAATCGTCGTGGTCACGGCCGTGTTCTTCAGTGCAGCTCGCACGATCAGTTGGCCGAACAGTGGGCCGCACGGCCCGCTCTCGACACTTGCTGCGTGGGGCGTATGCTCGACTCCCTGCGAGAGATACAGGCACTGGTTGAGGTGATAGGAGCTGTCCGGGTCCACCAGTTCTTTGCCCCGCACCTTGTCGTACAGGCTCACGATGCCGCCGGTGGTTGGACTGACTTCGACGGCGTAGAATGGGCCTTCCAGCCTGGAATCTGCGGTTTTCCAATCTGGCGAATGGCGAATGGCGAATGGCGAATGGCGAGCGGAGATTTGCGATTTGCGATTGGCAAAGACTCGGTAGCCAATGGGGGGAACGTCACGAGCCTCGAACCAGAGCACGGGCTGGCCATCTTCCTCTGCCGCCTGCGTGGGGACTGGCTCTCCGGTAGCAACGTCTATGAGGCAAAAGTCCGTCTCTCTCTCTCCTGCGGGGAGAGGGTTGGAGTGAGGAGCGTGTTTGCCCAGGGCTACCCGCACCAGCCCTGTCCGAGGCCAGCTCAGGCCATTGAACACCACGATTCTGTCCTCTATCTCCTCCATGGGGAGGGATGAAGGGCGGGCACTGGTGGGAATGTGACGGCTCAGGGCTGCCAATCCATCGGCGATGAGTGCATCGAAGGCCCCGTTGGCGGCCGTCTGCCACTGGCGGCGCAGGGAGGCGTTGAGCGCCCGGTTGGCGTCGTTGGCCCCGTTCCAGGCGTGATCGGCCAGGTAGATGAGGTTTGCCCAGCCCTGCGCGAGTCGCGGGTGATGAACCTGGCGCCAAGCGTCGTTCAGGCAAGATAGGAGCGCGTCCAGTTTGTCGGCAGTGCCGGCCCGTTCCTGCGCCCGCCGCCAACCGGCAAAGTCATTCGCCAGGCTGACCGGCCACGCCTCCCACGAGGCCCCGTAGTCACCGCGATAGACGGGCACCTGGATGGCTCGCGCCGTAACCTGGCGCTCTACGTCGTCCCAGAACTGTTTGTGAGAGGCATTGACCAGCTTCGGATACTCCCACCCTTGCGCGTTGTAGGCAGCGATGGTGGCGACTTTCTGCGCGGGCAGGTCGCTGCTGTGGGGCGACAGGTCGCCGTAGCAGCCGACGAGCGCAATGGCACTGAAGGGGTAGCGTTCACCCAGTTGCTCGTAGTAGGGGACGATCTCGTCGTGGAGGGCTGTGTTGGTCGCCCGCAGGTCGCGCAGGACGAAACTGCCCTCGACGTAGTCCTTGTTGCGGCGTCGTACCAGGACACGGCTGCCATCCGGCCCTTCCCAGGCAAAGACAGGCGGTTCCTCCAGCCGTGCGGCCCAGGGACATTCGTAAGGCAGAATGGATTTGACCAGGTGGTGGATGCCGCTCCCGGCCAGGACCGTAGCCATCGCCCAGGTGATCGTCGGTGTTTCCTGGTGGTTGGCATAGCCGATGTCCAGCCCGTGTCGTAAGGCCCAGGCCCGGGCCGGGTAGAATTGACGGATCAGCTCTTCCAGACTCATGTTGCCCGTAAGGCACATGTTGAAGATCGGGTTGAGTGTGAGCGTCCCCTGGCGAACGTGGTCGAAGAATCTCACTCCCTGGTCAGGGTAACGTTCCAGGTAGAACCAGGCCTGCCGGGCATGGACGAAGTTGTAATGATTGCGGTTGGCTTCGGGGTCGCTTTGGGTTGCTTCGGCCAGGGCGCTCTCTGCCTCTGTGATGGCTGCGTCGTCAGCGTGGACTGCTTCCACGTCGTCGTACACCCAGGTGTAATCGGTGCACACGTCGCTCAACAGGTACACCGTCCATGGGCGATGGGCGCCGACCGGCGCAGTGGACGTCACCATGTCTCCACCGGCTGCCAGGCGGAGCGGAGCCCGGGCGAGCGGCGGGTGATGGGGCCAGAGGGTTGGCGCATCGCAACGGTACTGCCGCACGCCGGGGGCAATCTCCAGGCGCGTGATCACTTTTTCGCCGCCGGCCTCGATCTCCACCTGACCCTGCACTGGCCGTTCTGAGCGATACCCAATGGTCACCATGATCCACTGGCGCAGTCGCCCCTGTTCACGTCCGAAGAAAATGGTCTCCTGGGCTTCAAAGACAGTAATCTTGCTCTCGGGCACAGTGGATCACCTCAACTGATAATGGCCAGCTCACTTTCGTCCTGCCAGATCAACGGTTCGGGCTTTGCCATGACAGAGAAACAAGCACGGATGGTTTGGCGATCTTCCTCCACGATCAAGCGAGTCTGCTGGATCGCAATCGGTATGGTGCTGATATACTTGGCGCCAAAGATCTTGTTCTTCACGACCAGTTCATCCATGAAAATGGGCAGGACCCGCTCCGGCGGTACGTGGAAGTCATAGGTGGCTTTTGTCTGGTCACCATAATACGCATACAAAGTCACCTGCGCCGCAGCTTTGTTCGGGTTGAGAATAAATGCCCATTCCGGCTCTTTGAGGCGCTGGCCTGCTCTGTCAATCACCAATGCATCGGCGTAATAGTTGATTTTGGACAGCCGGTCACTGCAGATGACCGAGTGCATGGCTCTGGTATACCAATCTGCCCGGTCTTCAACGCCATAGTAACCAGTGGTGATCTGAATCACCATAGGTTCGGAACTCTCGATCCTGGCCCCAAAGCGCTCGTTTTGAACCACCTCCTTACAGCTCAGCAGATGAAGATTCGTGCCCATTTCCGCCGGCACCTGATAGAACATGGTTGTCGGTTCGGCATGCTCATAATAGAAAGTGAACTTGAGCTGCACTTGTCGTCTGGATGGGTTGAACATACACACCCACGTGGACTGACGATTGGGGCCTGCGGCCTCCAGTAAATAACCATCCGCAAAGTAGTGGATACGGGACATGATGATTCCTCCTATGGTTTCTGGTCCTCACACGATCTCCAAACCAGGCTGGCGACTCCCAGAAGGCCAGCATCTTCGCCCAACGTAGATAGGACGATGCGCGTCCCTTCCAGATCAATCCAGCTCCCGCACTGGCGAGCCACCGTGCGCCGGATAGGGTCCAGCAGCAGGTCAGCGCCACCCTGGATCACACCACCACCTAAGGCGATCACTTGTGGATTCAGGAGGTGCAACACGTTGGCCAGGCCGATCCCCAGGTACCCGGCTGTCTGGCATACGATCTCCTGGGCCACTTGATCGCCGAGACGCGCGGCCTCAAACACGGCTTCTGCGTTCGGCTCCTGGCCGGCAGCCAATTCCGCGATGATGGTCCGGCGTCCCTGGAGAAGTGCTCCCTGGGCACGCAACGCAATCGCCGGGCCGGCGGCCAGGGCCTCCAGGCAGCCGTAGCGGCCGCAGTTGCAGAGCGGCCCGTTGGGGTCAATCGTCGTATGGCCAAACTCCCCCGCCGTACCGCGCCAGCCCCGGTACACCTGGCCATGCATCAGGATGCCGGCTCCGATGCCTGTACCCACGACGACGTAGACAAAGTAGTCAACGCCTGCGCCGGCCCCTTTCCAGGCCTCCCCCAGTGCCGCGGCGTAGGCATCCATCTCGATCAAGGCCGGTCGGCCAGTTGCAGCCTGCAACATGTCCCTGAACGGTACGTTCCGATGTGGGCCGAGCAAATTGGGAGCAGATAACACGATTCCTTTCTCGACGTCCGCCATCACGGCCGCACTGCACCCTACGCCGGCTACTGTTTCCCAGGTCAAACCTGCGCTGATGGCCAGATAGCGCAAGCGGGAGTCCAGTTCATGCACGATCTGGACAGGTTCACGCTGGACACCTAGCAGATAGCGCTCCCGGGCCAGGACGTGTCCCTCTTCGTCTACCAATCCCAGGAGCACTTTGGTTCCGCCGATGTCACAGCAGGCAGCAAATCGCAAATTGCCTATCGCTTATCGCCTATCGCAAATCGCAAATCAGCAAATCGGCAAATCAGCAAATCGCAGATCGCCATTCGCCATTCGCTGTTCGCCCATTCGTTCACTCGCAGATTCGCCATTCGCCATTCGCTCAACCTGCGGGCGACCGGCCCCCTATCGTGGCGACCGATCGCCCGCGCGGGTGTTACATGGTGCTCAAGATGCGGGAGTCTCTCTAGGAGGATGACTCCTGCATCGCTTTCAATACTTCTCCCTTGACCCGGGCCATGGCGGCCTCTGGCGTCTCGGCCATGTGGAGGATGCTGTCCACTGCCTCGCCCATCAGATTGAGGTACTCTGATGCCACCGGGTTCATGGGCATCACGGTCGTCAACTTGCGCCCGCCCTCGACGATGCTTTGAGCGACTGTCACCGAAGGCCACCAGAGACGTTCGTCCTTCATCATGCTCTTCCGCACCAGGATTTCCTTGAACTTGGCGTGGACGTTGACCTGATACTCCGGCGACAGGTAGAAGCGCAGCAACTCCCACGCCCAGTCGGGTTGCTTGATGCCGCTGGGGATCACGAAAGGCCAGGACCACCAGGCGACGGCACTGTCACCGTGCACCTTGGAGGCCGGAGGTGAAGGCGGCGCTGCCGCACCGTAGTCTTTGCCGGACTCCCAATCCGGGAAGAAGTCGAAGATGGATTGGCCGGTCCAGTCGCCCGACACCTGCATCGCTGCATTGCCGGCCAGCCAGGGGTCTTGCGCGCCGCCCTGGGAACCGATACTGGCTGCCCAGGTGTCCAGCGTCTCGACGCCGTAGGCTTTGACCTGGGCCACGAGGTCATTGAGCGCTTCCACGACGCCGGGATGCTCAGGCGTCGGTTGTCCGGCCTCAACGTCCCACAGGATGCCGCCAAAGTTGACGATCCAGGTCAGGTATTCCCACAGCCAGTTGGGGAAGCGCATGCCGATGCGCTGAATGTTGTCGCTGTCGTCGCGGGTAGTGAGCTCCTGGGCCCATTGCCACAGTTCGTCGGTATCTTTGGGCAGTTCGCCGGCCCCCTTGCCGATCTCAGTGAACAGTTGCGGGCGCGTCCAGAGCAGGAACACGCCGGCCGTGTCCACCATGCCCCAGATCTTGCCGTCCATCTTGCAGGTGTCCATGATGCCGGGCACGTAATCGTTCAGGTCGAACTTGCTGCCGGCAATGTACTCGTCCAGGGGCATGAGCATGCCGCGCTTGGCCCAGTTGCCCATGCGCTCCACGCAATCCCAGGTGTGGAAGAGGTCGGGGGGTGTTCCGGCCGCGGCGGCGGTCACAAACGCGTCGCAGTTCTGGCCGGCGACGGGCTCGACTTCGACGTTGGGATAGACCTTAGAGAAGCGGGCGATGACGTCGTGCGTGAATTGCAACGCCGGCTCATAGTTGTTCCCCCACCAATACACGAGTTTTACCTTCTCTGAGGGGTTGGACATCAGGGGTGCAAACCCCTCCAGTTGCTCCCCGGTCGGGAGCTGCACTTCGGCTTCGTGCGTGGGTGCCAAAGTGGGTGTCGCAGCGGGAGCACAGGATGCCAGCACGGCCCCTGCCGCGCTCGCGCCCATCATCTTCAACATCTCACGACGAGAAAAGACTTGCCCACTCATTTCACTCCTCCTTAGTTTCGGGTTGAGGTTGTGTGGTACGTTGATACCCTCGATTTGTCGGGGATTGCCCGGCTGAAGCCGGGTCTCCGATCCTGTCTTGTGCCGAGAACTGTCCCTATGCACCTCCTTCCTTGTCGTGTTTGCCCTACCCCCAAAATGTGGGATGACCTCAAAGCCACACGATCTACTTGAACCCGGTCGTGACGATACCCTGAATGAGCCGTTTCTGGGCGACGAAAAAGAGCACGATCATAGGCAGGGTATACAACGTCGCGCCAGCCATCATCGCTCCCATGGCTGTGCCAGTAGCACCATAGCGCCGGAGGTAGCCTTGCATCCCCAGCGCGAGAGTCCACAGAGCGCGATCCTTGAGGTAGATCAAGGGCATCTGAAAGTCCGTGAAGGTCCAAATGAAAGTGAAGGCAATCAGTGTGGCCAGGGCTGGCCTGGCCAGTGGCATCACCACGCGCCAGTAAGTATCGAAGTGCGAGGCTCCGTCCAGGCGCGCGGCGTCGGTGAGTTCCTGGGGGATGCTCATGAAGAATTGCCGCATCATGAAGATGAAGAAGGCATCGCCAAAGAACGCAGGCGCAATGAGCGGGAGAAACGTGTCCACCCACTTTAGCCGGCTAAAGATGATAAAGATCGGAATCATCGTCACCTGGCCGGGCAACATCATCGTGGCCAGAACGATGGCAAAGAGGATGCCTCGGCCAGCCCAATTGATGTGGGAGAGGGCGTACGCGACGACCGTGCAGGAAAAAATGCGCCCGACCAGGACGGCCCCGCAAATGACGAGGGTGTTGAACAGGTAGCGCACGAAATTGATGGAGGTGATGCCGTACCAATAGTTGATCCACATCACCGGATTGGGGAACAGGCGCGGCGGAATCTCGATGATCTGTTCGGGCGGCTTGAGCGACGTGGAGACCAGCCACATCCATGGTATCAGGAACAGCAGGGCTACCACGGACATGACTATGTAGTAGAACACCTGAAGTCCGGCTCGCTGCAAGCGCACGCTAAGTGGCTTGTGCCGCGCAGTGACTGGCTTGTCTGTCTGAACGGTCTTCATGGAACATCCCCCTCTCAGTTAGACAACGTCATAGTACGTCCAGCGGTTCGAGGTGCGCAAGATCACCCACGTCACCACCGCAGAGATCAGGAAGAGGATCCAGGCCAGCGCTGAGGCGTACCCCATCTTCAAGTACTCGAAGGCCTGGATATAGAGATACAAGCCATAGAACAGAAGCGAGCCTTGGGGTGCGCCCAGTGAACTCGTGCCGCCTCCTCCGGTGCTGATCAAGCCGATGATGTAGGCCTGTGTGAAGTACTGGAGTGACCACAGGATGCCCGTGATGAGTTGGAACAAGGTCACGGGCGAGATCATGGGCAGTGTGATGCTGAAAAACCGGCGCACGGAGCCTGCCCCATCTATCTCAGCCGACTCGTAGAGCTCTTTGGGCACCCCTTGCAGGGCAGCCAGGTACAGGATCGTCATAAAGCCCACGGCCCAGGTCTGCATGATGATGATGCTCGGCTTGGACCACAGCGGGCTGTTAAACCATAGCGGGCCTTTGATACCGATGAGCTTCAGGAGGTGGTTGACCAGGCCCAGTTGTGGGTTCAGGATCCAGCTCCACAGGAAGGCCATGGCTACGGCGGGCATCAAGGTGGGCAAGACGTAGATCGTGCGCCAGACTGCCTGGCCGCGGATCTTCAAGTTCAGGATCAGGGCGCAGAACAAGGCAAAGATCAACTGGACCGGAATGCCTATCGCAGTCAGGTAGGCACTGTTCCAGAGCGATTTGGGGAAAAAGCGGTCCTCTGCGATCAACTTGACATAGTTGTTGAGCCCCACCCAGTGGGGTGCCTGGGGAATATCGTACTGGGTGAAGCTATAGTACAGTGAGGCGAGCATGGGATAGGCCAGAAAAACCAGCACGCCAATGATCCAGGGTGAGGAGAAGATCAGACCGGCGACGAACTCGCGCTGGGCCATCTTGCTCCATTTGGGTCTTTTAGGTCCTCTTGCTCGCTCCATGGCTCCTCCTGACTTGACTATATCCGCCACAGTCCCTTGAGCAGGCCGATCGCTTCCTCGGCCATAAACTCTCCCCCACCAGGGCCAACCTTGGCCGATCGGGCAGGCCAGGCCTCAAAGCCCTCGTGCTCAAACGCTTCCCGCGTGATCACATAGCCCACGTGAGCGCCGGCGTTCCCGGCCACAAACGTGGCCTGGAAGGGCGACTGTTCTTTGATCTCCAGCGCGAACTCTGCAAACGGCATCCCTGGCAACCCTACCAGTGCAAACCTGCCCAGGCGGAATACCTGTACACTGGTCGGCACTGCGTAGGCTCCTTCCTGGCGCAACAGCTCCAACTCCTGCGCGTACGCACCCACTGCCTGGGGGTACTTGAGCTCGACGTCTGTCTGGCTCCAGAAGTGGGTGTAATCGCGGATGGGCAGGACCATATTCTCTTTGGCGCAGCCCAGCTTGACCAGCGGGTCGCAAGGTGTCTCCAGTTGTACTGCCATCACCGCACTGGCGACGACGTCCGCGGTCTCCTTCAATCCGTACGTGAAGCTCACGTTGCCCCCGCACCCGGCCAGGTACAGACAGGGCACGTGGGTGCCCAGCCGCCCGTCCAGTTCCTGCTGGACGACATGCGGCAGGTCCGCCGATACCTGGTCGTCCTGAGAGAAGCGGTTGTCGGCGGCCAGGTTCCACAGCAGGCACAGCGGACGCCCCTTGTTGTCCCGCACGACCAGGACGCTGAACTCGGAGTCCGTAGGCCCCTCTGGAGCCAGGACCTCGTCCCTGGGCACGCCCAGCCAGGCCGTGATCGCCTTCATGTTGCGCGTCATCAGGCGGTGGTTGAAGATCAGGTGCGGCAGCACCGCACGTCCTGCGCCGAGGGAGGCGTCCTGGAGCGCGCTGATGGCCTGGGTTACCACGCCTGGCACGTTGGACACGACCTCCGCCAGATAGCCCTCGTGCACGCCGGGCCAACCCACGACGGGGGTGGTGTAGGGGGCAGCGCGCGTGTGCGAGCACAGCAGCATCACCGCCTCCGGCTTCAGCCCGCAGCGTTCACTGATGGACTGCACCAGTTGATCGGCTGCCGGACGCTGCAGCCCGAACAGGTCGAGCGTCACGATGGCGAGCGTCTCGTCGCCGTCCGACAGCACGAGCGCTTTGGCCATCAACGGTGTGCGTACCCCCTTCGACACCCGTGGGTTAAACTCGGCTGCCAATTCCAGCCCGATCTTGCCTGTGATTTCAAGTTCAGCCACGCCGGCCTTAAAACGGTCTATCGTCATCGAATTCTCCTCGCCAGCGAGCAGCGATCAGGGATCAGTGCTCCGTGATCTCCGCCATTCGCCATTCGCCATTCGCTATTCGCTATTCGCCATTCGCCATTCGCTATTCGCCATTCGCCATTCGCCATTCGCCATTCGCCATTCGCTATTCGCCATTCGCCATTCGCTATTCGTTATACAACTCTTCCAGCAGTTCGACCGCCTTGTCCACCATCAGGTAGCCACCCTCCCGGCCGACGCGGGCGTTGAGCGTGGGCCAGGCCTCGTACGAGCCGCCGACAAAAGCCCGGCGCGTGGCGACGTACCCGGCGTAACCGTTGGCGTAGGAGGCCACGTAGGTGCGCCGGAAGGGCGAACGCTCCTTGATCATCAGCCCAAACTCGACGAAAGCTTCGGCGGGCACGCCGACCAGCGCGGCCTCGCCAAGCCGCAGCACCGTCACGTCTACCGGGTAGGTCTCGCTCTCAAGCGCAGGTGCAAGACCTGCCCCTGCTTTGGCTTCGGCCTGGAAGCGCGCTACCTCTTGCAGGCCATAGTTTGCCCATGCGGGCAGTTTCGTCTCGATGTCGTGCTTCCACCAGTAGTGGGAGACGTCTCGTTGGGCGCACAAGAGCTCCGCCTGGCGGCTGCCAAGTTTCACGACGGGCAACGTGCACGCCTCGCGATAGATCGCCATGATCGCGCTGGCCACTCCCTCGGTCGCCTTCTCCAGCCCCTCCGGCTTCTGAAAGTCGAAGTAATTGGTGTTGCCGCTGCATCCGGGCGTGTACAGGCAGGGCACGTGCTCGCCCATGCGCTCGTCGAGCGCCGATTGCACCGTGTAAGGCAAGTCCGCCGAGTACTTGTCGCCAAAGTTGAACGAGTTGTGGCCGGTAAAGTTCCACATCAGGCAGATTGGCCTGTGGTCGGCGCCGCGCACGACGAACAGCCCGAATTCAGGGTCAACCGGCCCCTCGGGGCGATAGGCCTGGTCTTTCGGAATCCCCATCCAATGGGTCCACACCCCAAAGTTGCGCGTGTGGCGGCGGCGGTTGAAGATCAGCCAGGGCAGGTCGGCGGTCACCACGCCGATGGAGGCTTCCTGTAGATGCGCTCGGGCATCACAAACTGCGCTGGCGATGGTCTCTACCACGGTGTTGATCCAGGCCCGCTCACGCGCTTTGGCCGTTTCGTCCCAGTAAGGGTTGAAGGCCTCTCGATAGGTGTGCAGCGTCGGGAGCATGGAGGGGGCGACGTGGGTGTGCGAACACGCCATGATGATTGCTTGCGCGGGGATGCCACAGCGCTCGTTGGCCAGTTCAGCAGCGCGGAGCGCATCGGGCCGGTCTATGCCCAGCATGTCCAGCGTTGCCACGGCGACCTGGTCGTCGCCGTTAGCAAGGACCAGCGCCTTGACGTACAGCGGCGTGAGGAATCCCTTCGCCTGGGGCGCGCCGTCTCCCGTCGCCAGCCCCAGCTCAGGTTTCAGTTCGATTTCAGAGACGCCTGCTCGTAGTTGACCTGCGTTCACGCTGTGACCTCCTCGAAAAATCGGCAAATCGGCAAATCGCCATTCGCCATTCGCCATTCGCCATTCGCCATTCGCCATTTGCCATTGGCTCGTTCACATCGGGTAACTCCCGAACTCCTGCCAGGCCTCGATCATCGCCTCGACGTTAGGCCATGGGGTCTCTTGGACCAGTTGATCCACCGGGTAGAGCACGAACCCCCCGCCCGGTCCCAGCGTGCGAATGGCCTCCTCGGTGGCCTGGCGCACCTCGGCCGGTGCGCCCTGCCCCAGCGTAAGCGCGCCGTTGAGTCCCCCCCACAGGCACATGTGCGCTCCGAGACAATGCCTGGTCTCCCTGAGATTTGCCTTGCCCTGCACAGGGTCCACGCCCACCAGGCTGTCGAACCCCAGGTCCGCAAAGTCACCTGCCAGCGCCTGCCAGGACGTGGTGATGATGTAGGAAAACAGCGCGCCAGCCTGGTGCGCCAGGTCCACCAACCGCTGCAGGCGCGGTTTGAGCAACCGGCGGTAGTTCTTTGGCGTCCAGAAGTCGGTGCTCTCGTACCACGCCGAGTGCACGATGACTTGCACCCCTTCTTCCAACAAGAGTTCCATGCGCCCGAGTTCCCACTGGCATATCAGCTCCAACAGCTCTTCCAGGAACTCGGGCTGATCCATCTGCAATAGAAGCAGCGGCTCGGTGCCCAACAGCCACAGCGCCGCATCCCCTAGGGCGGTCCAGCCTCCCTCCAGCACCACGCCCAGGCGCCGGGCATCCTGGCGCAGTTGCGCAGCAGCCTGCTGGAACTCCCGCACCTGGTCCGCTGTTGGCTCGCAGAGAAGGTGGCGCAGGCTCGGAAGGTCCTCCGGCCCTTTGACGGGGAACTCTTCCGAACGCGAGACGTTGTGGTCGCTAAAGAGCCGCACGTCCTCACCGTAGGGCCAATCCCCGGTTCGCCGCACCACCTGCCTGATCTGTCCAGCCGGCGTATCGTATTCCTTGAGCAGCAGCGGGTAGCGCGCTTGCCGGGTTTGCACGCGCTGCACCTGGATCTTGACGCCCGGCACGCGATTGGCGTCATAGTGCTCGGTCTTGTTCAACGGGGGCTGCAACAGCAGCGTATCGTCCAGCCCCAGGTTCAACACAGCTTCGGCCCGCTCCACCTGTGTCGAGTAGCGAAATGGGACGTCCCGATTGCGCCACAGGTTCCAGAGGGGGACGTGATCGGGTTCCTGTCCCCCCATCGCACACAGCAGGCGTTCACGAGAAGACAGGCTTGTTCTCAACGTGGCTTGCATAGGATCTCGCGGATGACGAGCCGCTTGCCCGCATCCTGGCTGAAAACGTGGTTGGGGAGCGTGGCGCGCACGACGATCGCCGTATCGGCTCCCCGCGCGGTTCCTCCCACCGCGATGACGTCCTGGAAGGGTTCCAGGAAGCCGCTGGCCACGGCGATCAACACGACCTCAACGGCCACCTTCAGCCCCTGGCCAAAGGCGTACAGCGTTTCCCGCAGGATCGCCTCAGGCGTGGGCACCTTCCACTGGCTGTAGTCGAGCACCGAGCTGTGGAGCAGGTAGGGCACGCGATCGGCGACGATCCCCCCGCGTCGCTCTAGCTCCTGTTTAGTCTCCGGCTTCAGGCAGGGCCACTCGGCTCCCCACTCCCGGATGAGCGGCGTTTCGGCCACGCTGATGAGTGTGACGTTGCCCTTCTTCTGTAGCGCCTCGGAGAACTCGAGCGCGGTATAGCCGGTCGTGCTGGCGACGACGACGGTCTTGATGTCACCTTCGGCCAGGCGCTCGATCACGGCCTCGACGACTTTGTCCGTGTTGCGCCGGCCTGGCTTTTCAAAGTAGAGACAGGGCCTGGTGACGTCTGGCAATACACACCTCCTGCTCACGGGCAAGTTACGAATCACGAATTACGAATTACGCATTACGAATTACGGATTACGCATTGTCCTACTTCAGCGGCCCCGGCACGCAGGGCACCGACCAGTAGGCCATCAGTTCGGGCTGCTCGTACCACTTGACGGCCCGCAACCATTGGGCTGCAATGGGTTGGCTGCTGCTGAAGTGGACGCCATAGTGCACGTTGCGGCGGGCGACGTCGTCCATGTAGATGCACTGCAGGCGCCGGGCCGGCACCTCGACTGCGTGCTCGACGACCTGGTCGTAATGCAGCGCCAGCGTCACCTGGGCTACGTTGTCCCCAGGGTTCAATAGCACCGCCCATTCCGATTCCCGTACCCAGATCTGATCAGGCATGTCAATGACGATGCCGTCGGGGAGGTACCAGTCCTGGCTGAGTCGGGTAAGCGCCATGTACGACTTGGCGCACTCCCGGATCCCAAGCGGGGACTTGGTCCTGGCCCCCGGCGCATAGTCGTTCTGGGTGACGTTCCAGCCGTTCGTGGACTGGCAGACGATAGGCTCATTGCTTTCCACCTTGAGGGCGAACCTCACGTTGGGCTGGACGGGCCATTTGGTATAGTTGGTCTCGCTGCTCTTGCCGGCCGGCGCGACGAAAGGGAAGACTTGCGGCTCGCGATCTTCAAAGTAGAGCGTGATCTTCAGGTCCGCATCCCGTGGCCCGGGGTTAAAGGCTAACAGGTGTCCCATCGTGCCAAAGAGATGCTCCTCGTCAACCAGATACTCGTGATCTATGAGGTAGTATGTGTGCATTAGGGCCTCCTCCTACCAGTTTTACCATTCGTAATTCGTAATTCGTAATTCGTAATTTGTAATCCGTAATTTGCTATTCGCCACGCGCCCATTCGCCGTTCGCCATTCGCCATTCGCTGTTCTCTATTCTCCCAAACTGGCGCGGGTCGGTCAGAAAAGGCCAGTTCTCACCTCTCCCCTGGACGAAAGCTGTGTATAGAGGCTCGACGCTGGTCAAGTGCAACTCCGGGTAGTCCTTTGGTTTCACCTTCTGTAAGGGTGGTACAGTCCGATATGCAGGGTTCGGGATGAAGCGAGGCTGCCCCTCTTCAGCGACCTCCAGGTAGGCAGCACCGCGTGCGGCTTTGAAGCGGTCGTAGATGCCGGTGACTCCCAGCGCGATGACGTCGGAGAAGAGCAGAGGGTCTGGCCCGGCGTTGATGGTGCAGTGATCGAGGCCGGGCGGGACGAGGACTTTGTCGCCTGCCTTAGCCTCCACGTAGAAGGCCACCGATGCATCCGGGCCTGTCACGTCGAGCGTCTGGAAGAGAAAGTGGGCCGTGCCGGCCAGCACCTCACACACTTCGGCATAGTCCATGCCACTTGCTGGCTCCGGGCAATGCCGGTGGCCCAACGTCTTCACGTACTCGCGCCCGAGGCAACGGGGTGGGAGCAACGTCAGCTCGTAGCGCAGCCGCACGCCAGCCAGCCGGGCTGCATCGCTTTGGAGGTAGACGCCATTGTACATATAGTAGGCCACCTCGCGACTTCCCCGGCAAACCTCCGGTTCCAGTGCCACGGGCGTCAACTCGTCGAGCAGGCGCACTTTGGTCTCCTCGACCACGACGTCCGGTCCGAAGGCGACCTGTCCCGCCTCATCCAGGGCGATCGGTATTCCGCTGAGGTGCTCCAAATCCACCGTGTGTCCTCCAAATCGGCAAATCAGCAAATCGGCAAATCTCCATTCTCCATTCTCCACTCTCCATTCTCTATTCGCTCCCCCACGCCCGCTCCAACACCGCCGCCGCCTGGTCGTAGGTGTGGACGAGCGGGTTGATGAGCAGTGCGCGCAACGCTTTGGCCTGGTCCCGCTCGACGATGGCCTCGACGGCCAGCATCTCGTAGGCGCAGTTGGCCTGCACCAGCGCTTTGACGTCGGGGGGCACAGGGCCGGTGGCCAGGGGCCGCACCCGGCCGCCCTCCAGCAGCGTGGGAACCTCCACGATGGCCTCAGGTGGCAACCAGGGGACGGTATGGCCGTTGACGACGTTGAGAATAAACCGCGCACTCTGAACCTGGACTCCACCCTGCTGACTTGCCGATTTGCCGATTTGCCGATTTGCCGATGTGCTGATTTGCTCTACCAGCGCCAATAACACAGGTGCGACGATCGCCGTGTACCAGCGCGCTTTGCGCCGGGCCAACGCAGCAGGCGCTTGGCCGGTGGCCAGCGCTCGCGCATAGTCGTCCAGGATTTCGTCCTGCAGCTCGATGAGCTCTTCTGCCCGAGGGCGCTGGCCCTTCTTCCGGGCCAGCATGCGGTCGGGATGGAAGACATAGTTCAAGTAGGCCCCGGGGAGCGCGCCAAGCGCCTGGACGATGGCAGGCTCGACTTCTCTGGCGACTTCGGCGGCCTTTGCCAACACCTCCGGCAACACGTCACGGTCACGCCACCACACGCCGGTGACCCAGCCAAAGTGGTGCATCCCTATGTAGTCTACGGTGAGCTCAGAAGCCGGCGCCCCCAGCGCCTGGGCGATGCTCTCGATCAGGCTGATGGGGCTATCGCACAGCCCGATGGTATGCACCGTGGTGTAATGGGTGATCGCATACTGCACCAGGCTGCTGGGGTTGGCGAAGGTCAGCATCGTGGCGGCAGGGCACACGCGCTCCATCAGGCGCGCGTATTCGAGGACGACCGGGACGGTGCGCGAGGCGTTGGCGAACCCGCCCGGGCCGACCGTCTCCTCGCCGGGGAGGCCCAGGTCAAGCGGGAACGATTCGTCGAAGGCGCGCGCTTCCAGTCCCCCGACGCGGACCTGGTTGATCACATAGTCGGCCCCGGCCAGCGCCGCCTCTGCGTCGGTGGAATGCGAAATGGTCAGCAGCGGGTCCTCACCCGCCATCAGCCGGGCCACCTGAGCGACCTTTTCCAGTTTCCCGCGCGTGCGGCCCACCAGCACCAGTTCTAGCGGCGCCGTGCGGCCGGGGCTGTGGACGATGGCGCTCGCCAGTTCCGGCGTGGCGACTCCACTCCCGCCCAGGACGACGACCTTGGCGGCGGATGGCGAATGGCGAATGGCGGATGGCGATTTGCGATTTGCGATTTGCGATTTGCGATTTGCAGTCGGCATGCCCTATCCCTCACCTCGGGCAGCGAAGAATTCCCGGATAGCACCGGCTACCCGGCGCACTTCTGCCTCCGTCAACTCGGGGAACATCGGCAGGCACAGGATCTCTTTGACGTGAGCGTCGGCCACGGGGAAGTCTCCTTCTTTATAACCCAGGTGCTGGTAGGCTGGCTGATAGGGCGCCTGCAGCGGGTACATGGCCTGGCTGCCGATGGACCGCCCGGCCAGAAAGTCCATCAGCTCGTCGCGGTGCGGGGTGCGGATGGTGTACTGGTAGTACACGTGCCGCACGTCGCCCACCGCTGCTGGCGTGACCACGGGCAGCCCGGTCAGCAACTCTGTGTACAGGTCGGCCCAGCGGCGGCGTTCCTCGATCCATTCATCCAGGTGCCGCAATTTGACGCGCAGGATGGCGGCCTGCAACTCGTCCAGGCGCTGCTGGAAGCCGATGATCTCGTGCAGGTACTTTTCGTGCTGCCCCATGTAGCGCAGTACCTGGATGCGGTCGTATAACTCGTCGTCGCTCGTGGTGACCGCGCCGCCATCGCCGTAGGCTCCCATCACTTTTCTGGGGTAGAAACTGAAGCAGCCTATGTGGCCCAGGCCGCCGGCCCGCCGCCCCTTGTACAACGCCCCGTGGGCGTGTGCGGCATCCTCAATCACCCATAGGTTGTGCCGGCGGGCGATTTCCAGGAGGGGATCCATGTCTACGATCTGGCCGTAGAGGTGGACGGGCAGGATGGCTTTGGTGCGCGGGGTGATCCTGGACTCGATCTGCGAGACGTCCACGTTGAAGGTGACCGGATCCACGTCCACGAAGGTGGGGGTTGCTCCCACGTAGGAGATGGCGAACACGGTGGCGATGTACGTATTGGGCACGCTGATGACTTCGTCGCCCGCCCCCACGCCACAGGCGGCCAGCGCCAGGTGGAGCGCTTCGGTGCCGTTGCTGATGCCCAGGCTGTACCTGGTCTGGCAATAGGCGGCGAACTCTTCCTCGAAGGCGCGCAGCTTGGGGCCAAGCACGTATTTGCCGGTGGGCAGCACGTCGGCGATGGCCGCCGCCACTTCGTCCTTGATGCGCTGGTACTGGCGGGTGACGTCTTCCACGGGAATCTGAACCTCGGGTGTCATAGTCGCTTGTTTCCTCCAGCACGAAGCGAATGGCGAATGGCGAATGGCGAATGCTCATCGCCGGCGGCGCAGGACCTGGAACTGGAATTTGTCGCCACGGTGGTAGTCTTTGGAATACAGGAGCGGGTGATCCTGAGCGTTATAGTTGACCTGTTCCAACAAGATCCAGGGGACGCCAGCGGGCACGCCGATGCGCTGGCTCAGGTCTGGATCGAGCGTTACAGCGCTGATGACGGCCTTGGAGTAGGCCAACTCTGTGTTCCACCCGCTCTTCATCACGGACAGCAGGGAGCCGGCGAACGCCTCGGGCTGCAATTCACCCACGACGAGGGGTCTGGGGAAAATGTCTATCGAGTAAATGACCGGCTCGCCGTGCGTCAGCCGCACGCGTTCCAGGACGACGACGGCGACGCCTGGCTCCAGGTTCAGGCGCGTGCGCACGACGCTGTCAGGCAGCTCCTCGCGCAGCGATAGCACCTGCGTGCTGAGGGGGATCGCCAGGTCGCGCGCCATCTCGGTCACGCTCTGCAGGCGGGTGATGCCCTCACTCAGGACGCCGGAGGAGCCGGGGGCGACGAAGCGCCCGAGGCCGTGGCGGCAGAGGACGAGCCGTTCTTCTTCCAGGATTTTGAGCGCCTCGCGCACGGTGGCGCGGCTGACGCCGAAGCGGGCAGCGAGCGCTTGTTCGGAGGGCAATTGGTCGCCGGTGCGGTAGTGTTCTTCCTGGATCAGGCTCCAGATGCGATCGCGCAGTTGGGCGGGCAGCGGCCGGCGCTCGAATACGTCCATGGCGTCTCCTGTTGGGGTGAGCAGGTGATTAGATGTCAGACGACTATACGTCTGATGTGATCCAGGGGAGATTGTACCATGAAGTGGGGTGGGTGTCAAGCAGTTGAGCTCGGGAACGTGCATGGCTGGTTGTCAGCGTAAGGCAAATATGCTATACTTTACAAAACAAGTAAAACGGCGCAGTGTAACGAACGAAGGATGGTTGAAACGAACAAATGACCGTCTATAACCATCTGCTCTTTTCCGAGATTTTTTTTCAGCAGATCCGCCAGGAAACCACAGACCTGGACAACCTGCGTGCCACGCTCAGCACGATCCGGGCCACCTGGCAGTACTACCTGCCGCCACCCCCTGGTTGGGACGGCCCGATCTGGGTACCATCCAGCCCCTTCCCGCCCGACGACGTGGCTCAGTTGCGGACTAACGTCGTGGAGCAGATCTTCGCCTACCTGGAACTGACCTACGGCCCCTGTGAAGGTGATAGCTCGACTGCGCTCACAAGTGACCGGACTTTTTTCCTCTACGCCGACTGGTCTCAGCAAGATCGAACCGGCCTTTGCTTGGTGTTGCCCTACTCAGCCGACATCGAGGGCCGCGATCCCCAAACCAACATCGTCCCCAAAGACCGTAACTATGCCCAGCAATTGATTCGCCTGCTGGACCAGTACGATCTGGATTGGGGAGTGCTGACCAACGGCCGCCACTGGCGACTGTTCCACCGGGCAGAACTCTCCCCGACCGAGGCCTACCTGCACGTGGACCTGGAGCGCATCATCCTCACCGATGACATCCAGAATTACATCGTCTTTCACCGTTTCTTCAGCCGCCCGGCCTTCGCTCGCCAGGCTCGCAGTGAGCGCAGCGAATCTGACGGACGGCAGCGTCTCGACCTGTACAAAGGACAATCCGACAAAGCCACGAAAGTCATCGAGGACCATTTGTCGGCCCACGTGGAAGAGATCGCCCGGCAATTGTGCCAGGGCCTGGTGGAGAGTTGCCGGATGGCCGGCGAGGGCGTGACGGCCCCCGAAACGCGCACGGCGATCTACAAGAACGCGCTGTTCCTGATCTACCGGCTGCTGTTCGTGCTCTACGCTGAAGCGCGGGACCTGCTGCCCCTGGATGTATCTGCCTATCGCGCTGTCTGTCTGCGGGATCTGCTGGCCGAGGTGCGGGAAAACCACAAGCACGGCCTGAACTATGACGACGACTATGCCATCTGGGAGCGCCTGCAAGCGCTCTTTGCGCTGATTGACCAGGGTGATCCCACAGCAGGTGTACCGGCCTACAACGGTGGCCTGTTTGACCCCGGACGGCGGCCTTTCCTGACCAGGCACCGGGTGCGCAATGACTATTTGCAGGCCGCCCTGATCCGCCTGGTGGCCATTCCGAGTAGAGGCCAGACCTACGACCAGGACCGGGAACCCCAGCCGATTGACTATCGCGACCTCTCGGTGCGGCACCTGGGCAGCCTCTACGAAGGGCTGCTGGAGTACAACTTGTTCGTCGTCGAAGATGAGCCGCGCGTGGTGCGGGTCGGCCAGAAAAAGACCCAATATCT
>Ga0172363_10001385_pt1 | contig 19565 bp, 13 predicted proteins | sample LakKivs2_kivu2a2_FD_114541 | JGI IMG/M metagenome (GOLD analysis project Ga0172363, IMG submission 114541) | Sediment microbial communities from Lake Kivu, Rwanda - Sediment s2_kivu2a2 | ecosystem: Environmental > Aquatic > Freshwater > Lake > Sediment | place: Rwanda: Western Province, Lake... | reverse complement strand
GATAATGTCGGCAAGTGCGGCAAATGAACCTATATCCAGCCAGCGGCAATCCAGCTTTATAGCATATACGTTTTCAGCCTTCTCCATGACGGCATAGTCGATACTGATCTTGGGCAGCTTGATGAACCATTCCTGGAGTGTTTGCTGCTGATTTGGACCGTCCCAGTCGGCTTGAATTTTAGCTAAAGGTTCGCTGGCTTCGGGCAAAAATTTTTTCAAAAGCGATAAAATAGTTCTGACCTTCCAGACGAACATGCCGGAATTCCAGAAGTATTGACCATCGGCAAGATATTTTTGGCAGTTTTTTCGTCAGGCTTCTCTCTGAATGCGTCGATGGAGTAAATCTTGTTTTTGCAGTTCGGATATTTACGGCCATTACTGTATTTTATATAGCCAAGGGAGGTACTTGCAAAAGTCGGCTGTATTCCGAAAGTAATCATATTGTCCGGATTTTCATTGACAAAGGTCAGAGCATCCTTGAGACCCTGTTGCAGCACTTCTACCGGCTCTATTACCTGGTCGGCGGTAAGGACTGCGATTGTGGCTTCGGAGTCATATTTGCTCAGGACGGTTGAGACCAGCCCGATGGCCCCGGCGGTATCGCGCACAGCCGGCTCGGCTATCACATTATTTAAAGGTAACTCCGAGAGATTTTCGCGAACAACATCAGCGTAATCGGCGTTGGTCAGGACGATGATATTTCTTGTATCGAACATGAACCTAAGCCGCTCAAAACATCGACGTAATAGTGTTTGGCAGTCGAAAAGCTCCAGGACTTGTTTGGGTCGTTTTTGCCGGCTCAAAGGCCATAATCTCTTGCCGGTACCACCTGCCATTATCACTGCATAATTCATCTTAGTGTCCTTTATCACAATAAAAGACTTTAGACTAAATATTTACTGTCAGTTCCGGTCCTGGATCGAATATCCTTTGCGAAGTCTTCGTAACCTTCCTTTCCCATAAGGGCAAACGTGGCTTCCTTTCCCAATTCGACAGCCGGCTGGTCGTAAGGATTTATATTGAACAGAGCACCGGCAAAAGAAGTCGTCACTTCAAAAAGATAAATGAATTGTCCCACAGCGTAAGCGTTCACTTTATCGAAAAGCACCGTGAGACATGGCCGTTTACTTTCCAAAAGGGCATATTCTGTCGCTTTCTTTTCGCTGTTGAGCAATTCACTCAATTTCTTGCCGGCAAGAAAACCGAGTTCCGGCGCACAATCCGGTGCCGGACCTACCCGCAGATCTCTATCGAAATTTTTGACCTGCAGGAACGTGAACAGTTTATCGTTAGGCCCTTCACGGTATAACTGCACCTGGCTGTGCTGGTCGGTCGCACCGAGAGCCTTGATCGGCGTCGGGCCTATCCAGACATCGCGTTTATTCAAATCTAATTTCTTGCCGAGACTTTCCGCCCATAATTGTCGATACCAGTCGGCCATGTCCTTGAGTGCAAAGCTATAAGGCATCATTACAGAGATCGGCTTTCCATGTGTATAGTAATGGTAGTTTATCGCGGCGTTAATCGCTGCTGGATTTTTCCGGAAGTCCTCGTCGCTTATCCTTTTATCCATATCTCTGGCGCCGGCGAGGAGCTGACTTATATTGATGCCGCACATCGCGGCACTAAACAGTCCGACCGCGCTAAGAACACTGAATCTGCCGCCAACGCCATCGGGAACTTCAAGCGTTTGAAGCTTGTCGTTGTCGGCTATTGTTCGTAGAGTACCCGCCTTTGCGTCGGTTGTCGCCACGATCCGTTTTTGGTAACCGACCTTGCCGAGCGCTTTAATAAGCATTTCGCGGATGATCATGAATTGTGCCGCGGTCTCAGATGTTCGGCCGGACTTGCTTATTACGTTGAAAACTGTTCTTTTAAGTCTCGGCTTTATATAGTCGAGAAAAGAGCCGAATTGATCCGGATCAACATTATCGAGAACAAAAAGATGCGGCTTGCCGGACTGCTCGTCCTTGGAATCGGGCAAAAACGGGCGTAAAGCTGTATCCAAAGCAGTATTGCCCAGGGCCGAACCGCCGATACCCAAGACAACAAGATAATCACATTCCTTTCGAAGAGTTTTTACGAGCACATTTACGCCTCTTGAAATGCGTTTATCATAAGGCAGGTCTCTAAACGGAGTCTCGCCGGCTCTTCGCTGCTTGTTTATCATCGAAATCAACGGTTTGACTGTCTTTCCCAGCGATTTTAGCCGTTCCGGCGAAATTCCATTCTTAGCGCCGATTACAGCGGACGTCACATTCTTGAAGTCAATCCTAATCTGTGGTTTTGCCACTCGTTTTCCCTTTCTCAATCAACTCAACTCTATGTATTACTTCAAGCCGGGATAAACAATAAGTATGAGCCAATCAGGCTTTCAACTGAATATCTATCATTTCCTTTGCGGATTTGTCGAGTCTAAACGAGCTGGTCAGCTTTTCGCCGTCGATTATCGTGCTCACATCATATTCTCCGAGAAAACCTCGGAATCGAGCTGTGCCTTCTGCATCGGTTGTTGTTTGGGTTTTTGTCCACCACTGGCCTTTAATGAGGCGTTCTAATTCATCATAAGCAGGTTTTGGTGACATATCTTCGCGTATGAGTCCGGCAGGGGCTTGCTGCCACGCGTTCTGGTCGGTGAAATCCCACCATGTGACAGCCTCGACGGCCGGATGTGAAAAAAGTACACGGTAAAACTCGGCAACCTGCTCGGCCTGACGTTTTTCCCCGTCGGGTGTGCTTACCCAGCGGAAGTTAGGATCTTTACGTTCTTTGTTAAGCTCCCAGCCTTCTTTGCCGGAGACAAGGGTCGTCTCCGTAAAGTGCAGGGGCTTGCCGAATTTAGCGAAACGTTCGCAAACCTCCCACGTTTTCTCAATCGGCCAGCAGCCGCCATGCATGTGCGATTGAATTCCGATTACATCGTACATCGGCTGTTTGTTTTCGTCGATAAGTTCGGAGATTATCTTCTCGGCATAATCCGGGTCAGTCCGGTAATCGTTGATTAACAGCGTGGCTTTCGGATTGGCCTGACGGGCCGCCTTGAATGACTCGCGGACATACGCCCCGACGCCCATTTTCTGAATAGCCTCGGTTAGGATCGGCGCCTGCTTCCTGACTTGGTCCCGGTCATAATGTGTGGCCTCGTTGACAACGTCCCAGATGTCAACGTCGTTCTTGAATCGCCGGACACATCTGTCTATGCGTTTTAGCTGAAGCTGCATCGCCTCCGCCAGCTCCTTAGGCAACCATCGTGGATCCACATAATTCCAGGCCAAAGGGTGTCCCTTTGTTGTGATGTTATGTACCTTGCACCAGCGAACGATTTCATCTGTACGCTCATCGTCCGGCTGGCCTTGTATCCGCTCGTAATTCCACCAATAGAAAGGCAATGTAGCGAAGTTCAGAAGTGCAGCAAAGCGTTTCTCGTAGGCGGCGTTGTCCTCCGGCGTCCTGCAACGGCCCAGCTTAAAAATATTGCACCCGAACAGAAACTTGTGCCGCCTCTGCTCGATCTTTACGGAATGGCCGTTCCGAAGCGGTTTTCCATCCGACCCGGAAAGTTTTAACACCGCATCGCCCTTACGATACCGTTCAATGCGGGCATCAGCCTGTTCGAGAATCTCATTTTTTTGTTCTATCGCGGCCATTAGTGGGCTCGGCAATGCCACAGTAGCCGCGCCAAATCCTGTTGCTTTCAGGAAATCACGCCGGTTCATAATAGCCCCTTTCGAAAAGGAACACCCCTTCATTCTTGGGATTGAACGTAAGATTCAATAGCGAAACGTCTGTTTCAGACCGCCTCGTTGACCATTTTGATATCTTTGTATTTGCAGAAAGAACCCAGTTCCTTTGTGATATCTCCATAGCACGTCTGACGATGCAGGCCGCTCGTCCAGTTCTTCCATAGTTTCTCGATGTCACCGTCCACCTTTACGGTTATTTTGGTCCGGCAGCCTCTGTCGATATCGGGTGCATCGATAATCTCACCGGTGAAGTACGGCATAAAATCGGTGCCGACCAGTTTTGCCTGGGTGACTTTCTGGCCTTTTCGCATGAACACCTGCGGCACGACTCCTTCCTGTCGCTCCATCACCGTCCGCAGCTTGTACGGAGCGGCTGGCCTATCCGGGCCGTCCATTTTCGTCGTACCCAGGCAATGCGCCAAGATGATGCTGTTTTCGGATTCATCCACGGTCGGATCGCTTACGAAGCCGGGTCTGCCGACCAGCCCCTGGAATATGACGTGGGTCATTGCCGACTGTAAGTCTGATTCACAGATGCCGCCAAAGCCCATGTTATTGAGCCTTGTAAATCCGAGGCAAGGATATGCCGGAAGCTTGATGGTCTTGTCCCACATGGTACCGTAGCAGTCGATGGTCAGCACGGTGGCGTTTTCCTGATCCAGAAGGTTTTCGAAAGCGAGCGCTAATTTACAGGATTTGAATACCTCGGGCTGCGAAGGCTCTACGAGCTCCTTTGCCTGGCTTATCCAGCGTTCAGTCTCCGCTTTGGTATCCTTATCGCTAACAATATCATAAGCGTCGAGAACTTGCTCACGATCGACTCGTTTGATCTCCGTCCCGAACTTGTTCCTCACGTCCTCTGCATATTTTTCAAACGACCCGGTCGATACATTGAGTATCTTGGCTTCTCTGAGATGATGAATTGCACGGAAAGGCCTGATCGCAACCGCCAACTGGCTGTAGTCGTTCGTTAGCATACATTCGAGTTTGGCTCCAATCTCTTGTTTCTGCAAAGATCCGAAGCCAGACCATTCGTGCCCTGAGTACGGAGCGGCGAACAGGACCGTGGGCTTGCCGAGGCTGAGAACCTCGTTGAGAACCGGTCCTATGCCCATGCTGAAATGAATGGCCAGAATTCCGTCAACGCCCTCCAGACTGCCTTTCAGAGGTTTTATCTGGTCCGGCGACGAAACCACCTGGTCGATCACGAATTCGACGTCAGAAAGCTCGTCTTTAAGCTTTGCGAATTCGGATTCGTAAAATTTCATTTCATTCCTGAAATCCAACTTTGGCGTGGGCCAGAGTCCGCTTGAAGTACCCATGTAAATCCTAGCGACTTTGACTTTAGTTCCCCGGCAGCCCGGACTGATTAGTTTCGAGCCTCTCGAGCTGGCGCCGAATAGAAGGCCCGAGCCCCCGAGACATAGCGCACCGCCAGCGACTGACAATTGAATGAATTCTCTCCTGCTTAGCTTATTGCTCATTTTTATCTCCTTTTCGTTTTTTTACTGACCTTCTTGCCGGAAAGGAAAGCCCAAAGCTGCGACTCAACGCCGGCTAAACATCCACTTCAGTAAGGTTGGCGTATTTTATCATAAGCGATTTTTTATGTCCAGAGTTGAACTTGACAACGACGATGCTGTTTTCGCCCATGTCAACAAACTGCTCGATCCTGCCGAGCCCGAACTTATGGTGTCGAACCAACTGGCCGGCCCGGAAATGCGGCGTAATCTGGCTTGTATCATCGTAGTCATTATCATCATCGATTTCGAAATCATCTTGCCGGACTTGTTCGACGAAGTCTGTGCCGAGCTCGAAAAGAAACTGCGACGGTATTGTTCGCAGCTCCTGGCCTTGCACTGTCCGGTAACGGGCATAGCTGATACACAAGCCTGATTTGGCGCGGGTAATACCGACAAAAAAGAGCCTGCGCTCCTCCTCTAATTGTTCATCATCCTCGCCCGTATTGCTTCTTTCGTGCGGCAGCAAACCGTCTTCGACACCGGTGATAAAGACATATTCGAATTCGAGCCCCTTTGCGGCGTGAAGCGTCATCAATGCGACACGGTCGCTGGCGGCGTCGTAAGCATCAGTGTCGCTAAAGAGGGATATTTGCTGGAGATAGTCGAGCAGTGATGGCTGCTCGGCCTGCTTGTCGTACTCGGCTGCGCTGTTTATCAGCTCATTGACGTTCTCCAGAGCGTTCAGTCCATCGGGGCCGCCGGCACGAAAAGAATCAGCCATACCGGATTCGGTAAGAACACGTTTGGCAAGGAGCGCGACCTGGCCGCCTATGTCTTTCCTGAACTGTTCGAGCATGTTGACAAAGACCGTAAGCTTGGCTTTGGCCGCTTTGGACAGGGAGTCTATGTTATTTAAGTTTTTGAGAGCCTCGAAAAAAGTAATTTTATGCCGGGCGGCGTAGGCACTAACCCTGTCGGTTGTTACATTTCCGATGCCGCGGGCGGGCGTGTTGATAATACGCAAAAGTGCAACTTCATCGCTGGGATTGACGAGGACCTTTAAATAAGCCAGCAGGTCGCGGATTTCTTTTCTTCTGTAGAATTCCACGCCCCGAACAATCTGGTATGGTATTTTATTGCGAATAAATGCCTCTTCGAGCGCGCGGCTCTGAGCATTGACGCGATAGAATATGGCTATGTTGTTAAGAGAAATGCCTTTGCCGGTCAGGTCCTTTATCTGCTGAGCTACGGCGCGGGCCTCGGCGTTCTCATCTTCGAGCGCCAAAACACGAATTTTCTGGCCCTCGGGTTTTGTCGGTATGAGCTTTTTAATTTTCCTGTTTCTGTTATACTCAATCAAACGATCAGCAACGGCAAGAATATTCCTGCTGCTGCGAAAATTTTCTTCAAGTTTAACAACGGTAGCATTGGGCCAGTCGCTTTCGAAAGCCAGTATGTTGCGGATATCGGCGCCGCGCCAGCGATAGATGGACTGGTCCGGGTCGCCGGTCGCGCAGATATTGTTGTGGCTCGAAGCAAGGGCTTTGGCGATCGAATACTGGGCGTGGTTTGTGTCTTGATATTCATCGATGAGTAGAAACTTGAAACGCTCGCTGAGCTCACGGCGGACATCGGGACAGTCCCGGAGCAAAAAGGCCGTCCTCATCAGCAGGTCGTCGAAATCGAGCCCGTTTAACTCACTCAGGATATTCTGGTAGCTCAGATATATTTCAGCCAATTTGATGGAAAAAAAGTCGTTCGCATCGGTCCTGAATGATTCTGCGTCGATAAGCCTGTTTTTCAACGTGGAAATTGCATCGAGCATTCTGGCGGGTGAAAAACTTGCGGTATCAAGCCCGCAACCCTTGACCGACTGCTTGATACACCTGGCCTGGTCGGCATCATCATAGATGCTGAAGTTCGGATGTATTCCGGTCTGATCCGCATACTGACGAAGGATTCTGACGCATAAAGAATGGAAAGTGCTGATATGCGCGCCGCCCGAAGCTCCAAGGGCAAACGCCCTCTGACGCATCTCTTCAGCGGCCTTGTTAGTAAAAGTTATTGCACATATATTACATGGCCGAACACCCGAATCGATTAGTGCTGCAATTCGATATGTTATTACGCGTGTCTTACCACTGCCCGGGCCGGCAAGAACGAGCAGCGGCCCTTCAGCATGAAAAACTGCTTTTCTTTGCGAGGCCGTCAATTGTTGCGTGAGTGTATTGTGCATTAGCCGAAACGCTCATATCTGTGAAGCTCACCGTTCAAAAGCTTTTAATCAATTCCTGCTCCTGCTGCCTGACCTTATCCCTTTGTTTCTGGATCTCTTCCTTCCAAGGCTGTAACTTTTCGGCGAGATCGGGCCGCTCGATTTCTATTCGCGCCAGCAGACCCAGCCTCAAATTGGGTACGAATTGCCAGTCGTCCAGGAAATCACGAAGCGCGAGATATTGTAAGGCTTTGAATTCAGGCAGGTCAATCCTGTTTTCATCCAGATATTTCCCCTGGTAATAGTCGTGAATTTCTTTTGCCAGGGCTTCTCTGCCGTATGCCGTCTCGTCGTCGCCAATTGCGTACAGAAAATAACTTTCCCTGAGCAGAAGGACTACTTGTTCGTTCGCATCGTTGAGACCTATCGTCTCTAACTCCTCAAAAAAACGCTTGCGTGCGAATTCAACCAGGGAAACCTTAAATTCGGGCAAGTCATAAAGTTTTCTCAATTCATCGTATATTTGCTGGGCTTTTTGCCTATGACCTGATTGATAGAAGGACAGTACGGCATTTTTTAACATATTGCGGTGGCCGTTTTGAAGTGATACCAAAGTACCCTCCTTCTCGTCTTTGTATTTTTCGAGAATTGCATGCACGGATTTGTTGTATGGATCAAACATCCTCAAGTCCGGCCGTAAAAAAACTTCCTTGAATATCTGGATCTCGGTTTCCTGTGAACCTTTCACGGGTACCTGAAACGGCATGTCACGTATGAAAATTTTGCCGTTACGGAACAGATCCTGCAGACAATGGCCGACGATACGATCTGTGTTGGTTTCAGATATATCAATCTCACGGGACTGTTCTGCGGCGGCTATTTGCAGGCCCTTGACTCCCCAGTAGATTGCATGAGTGTCGGGATGCCGCCAATCCAGAGGCAAATGCGAATTCGGGTCGGTAAAGTCTATCGGCCCGTAGGTTTTGTTCAGGTCTCGCATCAAAACCGGATCGAGCTTCCAGATTTTACGCAACTGCCAGGCTTTGGCGAAAAGGTCGAATTTCTTCAGGGCATCCGAACCTCTGAAGTCATCAATAGTCCTGCCGGCTTCGGGATTAAACCTGCCGGAGTTTTGACGCAGCGACATGTAGTTATTTACAAACTCCTTGTCGTCGGAAAAAGCATTATCTGCTGATTTTAAGGCTTTGACCAGCGATGCCACGTTTGGATCCGAGATTATTTCATCCCATTCAGTCGGAGCTTTGGCAAGAGCCTCGAAATACTGATTATCCTCTGGTCCGAGCTGGTTGTCATCGGAGCGAAGCAGCGGCTCCATGGACATGGCTAACTGAAGCTTGTAATATTTGTGCGCATCGTCCGAAACTCCGCCTATTTTGTGCTGGAATATCCTGGCCATCTCGCGGTAGAGGGTAATGTTCTTGAGCTTGTACTTATCAATGGCCTCGTCGCGAAGCAGCTCGTAGCCATTTCTGACCCAGCGCCACCGCTGGTCGGGCTGGGTTGCCGGTATAGCGACTGAAATGTTATAAGACATATTCCATGCGTGAAATTCCCAGACCGATGCGAAACGGGGCTGCAGGATGGTTATCCATTCGGCAAGCTGCCTTGCATCGAAGAACTGGCCCTCATCTTTCAGCTTGTCGGCCCTCATCCATAAAACATCCACGACCAGGCCTCGAAACGCCCCTGTTGCAATGGTCGCGAACGCCAGCGAGGGCGGAATATTTTCGGGCGTGTCAATTATAAGACCCATATTTTGACGCTGGCGATTTATGGAATCAAGCTGCATACCCGCGGCTATAAGCAGACCGACCGCAAGAACGACACAAAAAAAACAGATTATGATATCACGCAAACGCATAGTCTTTGTTTCGCTGCCTGTATTTCACCTAAGACTTTATACCGTGATCTTTGCAATTTCTCGATAACTGAAAATAACCAAAGAAAGTATCAGAATCAAAAACGCTTTAGTACAAACCATTAAAAGAGCGCATTTGCCCAGTAAGGACCAGCTTATCAATCGAGCGGGAACCAGGAATTTTGTCGGATTAAACTTGTCGAACTGCGGCAGGAGCTGGATTAACCACTTAAGGCTGTAAGAATAGACGGCGCCGATGTTTTCACTCAGGAAGCCGAAAGACTCAATGACGAAACCGCTAAAGCTTGCCGTAAAGAAAATTACAAAGCAGAACAATACCGCCACCGGAAACGAGAGGAAAGACGCGGCCAATACACCCAAACAAGCCAGGAAAATCAGACGGCACAAGACCAGCAGCACCGCTCTAATGAAATTGCCGGTAAACGAGTCGGCCTTATAGAGCACTTCAAGGCCGTCCGGGGGGAAGATAATCGCCACGCTGTTCAGAGGATCGTTCAGGAAAGCAACGGCAAGATGACCATGTTCAGGCACAACTTCGGCGGGAACTTCGATTTCATGGAAAGTCCGGACAGAGTGTTTATGTACCTCATCATAAATCGGAGTTTTGCTTTCCGTGCCGTACCTGAAGAACTGGTAGTCGCCCACGAACCATCTGCCCCAAACCTGAGAATCGGGAGGATTTACCGAAACGTCGTATTTGAATCTTATAAAAATGCTATCCGCAAGGGGTTTGACATTGTTGAATTCCCACAGTAAATCCTGGCCGACGCCAGCGGCTCGTTTGGCGAGTTGTGCCTGCTTGGTGAGCTGGGCGATAACTTCATCTCGCGGCATATCGGCAGGCAACTCGCCCCTTTGATTAAGCTCCGTATATTTAGCTGCTACTTCCTGCGTGACGTCGACTTCGGGAACTGTTAAGGATGCTCTTGCGGTAAAAAATTGATTGTTAGCCTCGATAAGCTCATCCTCGGACGCTTTAATGAACCTCGGGATATAAATAGTTATTGTGTAAATAATAGATGAAAAAAGAACGAGCAGGATGGCATTCAGCGTTATGACTCCGAGCAGCTTTCCCATGATGAACTGAAACCGGCGAATGGGCTTGGTAATAACCGTGTATATTTGTCTTTGTTCGATGTCACTTGTCACCGAATAAATCGAAACGATAATTGTGAGAATACAGAGCAGAAAACTCATCAGCGAAAGAGCATAGCTGACGAATGTCTGGAGCCTGCCCTTCAACGTTTCATCGCCCGTCGTGGTGATGCCGAGGGCCGGCAGCAGGACAAAAAGAAGAATTGTAAAGACAACGGCTACTTTAATCCGCAAAGCCTGCTTTATAGTATTTATGGCGACAGCCCAGATACTACGCATCGCCGGAGTCTCCTGCCTGCGGTTTTTCTGTCTTGCTCTTGTTACGGCTCAGAGCGTCCGAGCCGCCTGTGAGTTTATTTAAAATATCCTCTCCGACCCATTCCTGTCGCTGAGTTTCGGATTCGACCGGTTCGGTTTTAATTTTTTCCTCTCCGGCAGCAGCTTCTGATTCGGTCTTCTCGACCGGCTCGGTCAATTTACTCAGTAATTGTTCGTCGGCTTTAGGTTTAGTACTTTCGATGGCGACTTTCTCCGTTGCCGGAATTTCCCCGGAAGCCTGTTCGGATATCGGCGCCGAAACAAGCTTATCGAGTACGCTTTCCACAGCCTCGTGCTGAGTCAGGAAATCGCCGATTTTAGTCGTACTGACCGCTCCGCTCGTAGGCTGGGCCTTCTGCTGTGCTGCTGAGACCGTCCTGATAAAAAACGTTTCGAGCTTATCCATCGGGGAAGCGACCTCGCACTCGGCATCTTCATCACGAACGATCTGTTTGATCCTCTCAACAGCCTTATCACTAATTGCACCGGTGGTAATTTGCCTCTTGCTTGTCTGCTGCAAAAGTTCTCTTACACGCCCCTGGGTTTGTATTTTTCCGCCGTACAAAATCGCGATCCTGTCGCATACGTCCTCGACGTCCGCGAGCAGGTGACTGCACAGGAGAATTGTTTTGCCTCGTTCCGCGAGTCTCAGGATTAAATCCTTTATTTGCCTTGTTCCGATGGGATCGAGTCCCGTTGTCGGCTCATCCAGTATCAACAAATCGGGGTCGTTAATCAGCGCCTGCGCCAGGCCGATTCGGCGCGCCATACCTTTCGAAAACGTCCCAACGGCCCTGTTCGCAACGGCCTTTAGCCCGACCATGTCGAGCAGCATCTCGATACGCATCTTCCGGATTTTTGCCGGCAGGCCGAACAATCTGCCGTAGAAATCCAGCGTCTCGCGAGCGTTAAGATACCTGTAGAGATAGGACTCCTCGGGCAGAAAGCCAATTCTAGAGTTAATCCTGGGGTCCGAGCCGTCGCCGCCAAGAAGTAAAGCCCTGCCCTTAGTCGGGTGAAGCAGCCCCAGCAGCATTTTAAGCGTCGTGGTTTTGCCCGAGCCGTTCGGACCCAGAAGTCCGAAGACTTCATTGGCACGAACCTGCAAGTCAAGGTTATCGACGGCATAGACTTTGGCCCGGCCCCACCAGTCGGAAAAAATCTTGGTCAAAGAAAAAGTTTCAACGGCGTATTCTATCATTTCGTGTCTCTTATCTCCTCGGGCGCGTTTCATCTTTTGCTCGACGCCTGCCGGTTTACACTTGAGGACCGTGGTCGAGCTCCTCTCCATAGCGGACAAGCCGAGCACTGTTGAAAACGACAATTAACGAGCCGACAAAATGCAGGACCGCGGCGTAGGGCGCCGACAGCAAGGCTGCCGCCCCCGCTGCGATGCCCAGAATGATAAAGATGATTCCGAAGCCGAGGTTTTGATAGATTACTCTTCCGGTTTTTCTCGACAGCCTCACCAAGAAAGGCAGCCTTGTCAGGTCATCGCTCATCAGCGCGATAGAGGCGGAATTTATCGCGACGTCGCTGCCGGCGGCGCCCATTGCGATGCCCAGGTCCCCCGCCGCCAGAGCTGGCGCATCGTTGATGCCGTCACCGACGACAACAACAGTGTGGCCGTCCTGCTTAATTTGCTCGACAATCGCCAGCTTGTCCTGGGGCAGGCAGTGCGCCTTGTAGTCGGTGCAAGCCAGCTCGGCGGCGACCCTGCCAGCCACTTCGCTACGGTCGCCTGTAAGCATTGTGACTCTTTTCACGCCGATATCGAGCAATTCCTTAACGGCTTGACGGGCTTCGGGTCTCGTCTTGTCCTGCAAGCCGATCCAGCCGATGCACTTGTAATCCTTCGCCACATAAAGTGTGCTGAAACCCTGCTCCTCATGAAGGGCCGGGTCGGAAACATTGCTGATGTCTATATCGTTTTCTTTCAGGAAGCTGTCCCTGCCGACTATGATTTTTGCGGAATTGACCGTTGCCGTAACTCCTTTGCCGGGCGTTTCCTCGAAATTATCCGTTACCGGCAAGGAAAGATTTGCCTCTTTGGCAATTTCATGCAATGCCCTCGCTGCCGGGTGCTTGCTCATTTGCTCGGCTGAGGCGGCGTTCGCCAAAAGTGCCGACGGTTCGACGCCCTCTGCCGGCGTCAGTTTGGTGACGTACAGCCGGCCGGTCGTGACCGTTCCTGTTTTGTCAAAGACCATCGCTGTAATCTTGCCCGCAATCTCAAGGTCGGCCACGTTTTTAATCAGGATGCCGAGACGTGCGGAAGCGGAAATCGCCGCGACCATCGCCGTCGGTGTGGCTAAAATCAATGCACAGGGACACGAGACGACAAGGATTGTAATCGCTCGGTCCATGTCGCGGGTGAAAAACAGAACGATTGCGGCTATCATCAGGACCGTCGGCGTGTACCACTTCACATAGCGGTCGATTATCCTCATAATGGGGATTTTTGTCTGCTCGGCCTGCATAATCAGCGACTGGACCTTGCCAAGGGTAGTATCTTTACCGGCCTTGGTCACCCTAATATCCAGCACGCCGGTTAGGTTATTAGTGCCGGCAAAAACCTGCATTCCCGGCACCTTATCGACGGGCAGTGATTCGCCCGTAATCGTCGCTTCGTTGATGGAACTCAGGCCTTTCGCCACTTCGCCGTCGGCGGGGATATTATCGCCGGGCCGGACTCGAATTCGATCGCCCGGTTTCAGGCTGCTGACTTTTACTTCTGTTTCCCCGTTTTCGCCCTCGATAAGATTTGCTTTGGTGGGCGTCAGCTTGATGAGCGATTCGATTGATGCGCGGGCGCCGAGGGCGGTGCGCGTCTCAATCAGCTCGCTGACGAGCATAAAGAAAGCAACAACGCCCGCGGTCGTATATTCCTGCGTCGCGAATGCCGCGATGATTGCCAGCGCCACCAGCTCATCCATGTGCGCTTCTCTGCGTATGAGGCTCTTGATGGCGTGCAGGACAATCGGGGCGCCAAGCAAAATTGCACCGGCCATTGCCAAAAACCCCGTGTTGAAACTGCCAGCACCGTAAATGTACTTTGATATCCCGCTGTTAATCAGCAATACCCCGCCGGCCAGGGTACCGAGAAGGGCCATGCTGACGCGGATTTGTTTGCCGTGCGTGTGTTCGGCTGTGATGTCTTCCTTAAAATGCAGGTGTTCATGGGCCATAATGTTGTCTCTTGTTCATCGTAGCTTTCGCAGGAGTCTCAGCGATTAGCTGTTTCCTGGTTTTCACGTTGCGTTTGCTCATAGCTTTTTTTCTTCTTTATTGTCGGGTCTCTGTTCAGAAGCACTCTAATCTCAGTACCCTTGGTCCTGTCAGAAGTTTGAACAACAAATTTTTCGTCCGGATTGTTCCCAAGGATTTGCTCTAAGGCATCCAGGTAGATTTTTTGAAGCACAAGCTTTGGCCGCTGCCTGTATTCAGGCAGTATGCTTTCGAGATAATCAGCATTGGCTCTGGCGCGCTCCACGACCTCGGTTCGATAGGTTCTCGCAGCGGCAATTTTCTCACGTGCCGTGCCAGCCAATTGTGACCAAAGCAGCTCTCTGGTCTGTTCATCCATGGATTCATCGTGCAGGCTGGCAAATAATTTTTCGGCGACGGGACCAGCGGCCTCGTTTAGGGTGTTTGCGGCGTAAGTTCTTGCTTTCGTTATTTCCTTCTCACTTTGCTGGCTGGCCCTCGTGGAAGCCTCGAATTCATGTTTGACCTGACGTGGACAATCGCTGTTTGTCAGTTGGACCGACACGACCCTGATGCCGCTTTCTATTTTGTCGAGCTTTTCCTGCACCAGTCTTTTGACGTGTTTCGGGATTCTGTCCTGACTGGAAATAGCCTCATCAATGGTATAATCGACCAGCGCCGTCACGACGGCATTCTCAAACACATTCTTTAGCAGCGGCTCGATGCTTTTTGTGATCACATTGAAGTAAACGTCGCCGGGTTTGAAGTCTTCGGTATATGTATTGATAAAGAACCGTTCAGGATCGTCTATCTGATAGGTAAGCTGCCACTTGGAATGAACAATATTGTAATCGCTGCCGGCAAGGCCTTCTATCGCCTCGTCCTGGCTCTCACCTCGCGTTATACAATAGCCGTCACGCAAGGGATTTAAGGCCTGGTCGGGACGAACCGGACGCGTCTGACCGGAGAGAATTTCTTCTTTTGTCTGGAAATACCAAAATGAGTCGATCGGCAAATTCACCTGGGTCTGTACGGGTATCTTCACAATTTCGTCGATCGGGTAGGGTAATATCCAGTGCAGACCGGGACCGAGAAGTCTCTTTTCGCCTTCACCGCGAATCTTGCCGAACCGCAGGACGAGCGCCTGCTCGTTAGAATCAACCGTTTTGATCCCGGAAGCCAGGAAGGCGATTACCAGCACAATCATTATCACTTTCAGGATAATAAAGCTTATCCGAAGCGCCTCAGACAGGCTCTTACCTGCGGCGTCAAGTTCGACACCTGCCGGCTCTTCCGCCGCCGGAACACGTAAATCCTTGTTATCTTCTTTTCTCTCTTTCATAATTTTGATTATTCTAAGTTACTTCTCTGATCCATCCGGTTCGGCGGGTTTAAGCTCGGGCAAACCTCTCAATAGCTTGAAAGGACTCATATCCGTTGGTGTTACAAAAGTAGTTTTGCTCTCCAATATTTTCTGAAGCGCTTCAATATCCCGCAGCAACATTGCAAGCTCGGGGTCGGCTTCGAGCTTTTCATAGTGTTTTGCAGCTTCCGCGTCGCCTTTGCCTCGAATGGCTGTCGCTCTTGCTTCGGCGGCTGTGATGAGTTCCTCAGCTTTCGATTTAGCATCCGTCTCTATTTTAATGGCTTCACCCCTTCCCTGTGAGGTGATTACCTCAGCTCTGCGATTGCGTTCCGCACGCATGCGTTCAAAGACCTCTTTGCTGACCTCCTCGCTGACTTTGAGCTGCTTGATACCAAGTGCCGTAATTTCAATCCCGCATTTTGCATCTGCAACGTCCTGCTGGAGGGTCTTTAACATTTCATTTTGTATGTCCTCGAATGCAATTTTCGACGGGTCGCTGTTTACGAACTCGGAAAAGTAGTGGCGGCCGATCACGTTGTTCTGCGTGTTGCGGATCCGGCTGTGTAATAGTTCATTTTGGGCCCTTTTGACAGTTTTAATGGCGTTGAAGAATTCCAACGGCCTGGAAATTTTCCAGACCACGTACGTGCTGACGATAATGGGATCACCTCCGGCCGTGGTTGTCTCCTCACTTTCCACCTCGTAAGTCCGCGTGCGGGAATCAAATCTGTGAACCTGCTGGATTGGGAACGGCCATTTGAAGTACCAGCCCGGCGTGGTGATCTCGTCTTCGACAGTGGCCCTGCCGAATGTTGTGACCAGGCAGGATTCCGTCTCTCTGGCCTGGAACGAAATCAGGTAAAGGCCCAACGTGATAATAATCAACGCGACAAAGATGGCTATGGCTATATTTTTCATTTTTTGCTGCTCTCCTCAATGACGCCTTCGGTATAAATACTGGGCGTACGACTTTCCTCGAGGTCGATAATTGTAACTTGTGTATCGTTTTGGTCGGCTACGACTATATATTTACGCGCGTCTTTGAGCGCCTTTTCGAGCATCGCCGACCTCTGCTCGTGGATATAAATTTCCGGGGCAGCACTGTAGGCTTTGAACTGGTCGGCGAATCGATCTCCGGTCGCCCTGGCAAGTGCCGCCTTTTTGAAGGCGTAACTCTGTGATTCTCTCAACGTTTTAAAGATGTTACCACTCGCCTCTTCGAAGGCAAGGTCCAGTTGTTTTACAAGCTTTTCTATATCTTCCGGCGAGTTTGCATCCTCGGCCTGCTGATATCTCAACCAAAGCTCGTAAAGATTCTCGGTCTTTTCCACCGAGCCGACGACGGGACCCAGGATTTTGTTTCGCTCCGCTTGAGCGTTAAGAATAAGCGCCTGCTTTTTTTGAACGGCGCCGATTACCTTTTGATAGTCCGCCGCAACTTCAGGTGGAGGGTGAATACCCTGCAAACCGACGAATACTATCTCAACGCCAAGGCCCTGCTCATTGACGGCATTCTGAATTCTTTCAGTGAGCGTCCTGCCGGCCCCTGCCCGACCGGTTCCGAGCAAGCTTTTTTCGCTATCGTTTTGGTCGTCAGTTTCTATCTTTGCGCTCGCTGCAAACTTTGTCAGCTCCCGATAACAAATGGATTCGAGCAGTTTCTCCGGCTCGTTATGATTGTAGATAAAAGAGTACAAGTCCTTTATTCTGTATTGAACAGGTACGGCGGCAATCACGATACTTACCGGCACAGTTCCGATCAGTGACTCCGTGCCGCTTTGTTTACTGGCCACCATCAGATGATATTCTTTCTCGTAATGCTGCTCGCCCCATAAAAGAGGCTTGCGCTCCACCTCGCCCGTTTTCGGATCGATCTTGGGGACAAAGCCAATGCTGATTTCTGAGATTCTTTTCGTGGGGTATTTATAGGCAATATCAACCGGCCAGGGCCATTTAAGGTGCAATCCGGGATCGAGAAGCCTGACATCGCCCACCTCGTTCGAAGGATTTCCGAAATGCTCTATTATTGCCTGCTCGTCGGGTGAGACTACAACAACACAGCTAAATAAATACAGCGTTATAACGCCGAAGAGCACCAAAGGCACAATCGCCTGTTCAAGCAGCTTATAAAACCAGGTTTGTGAGACTTTGAAGCCGAACTGATAGTCAATCGCGTCGGCGGCGCTGCGTAGAATTCCGCCGGGCTCATTAATCACTCCCAGCAGTCTGCTGTCGAAGGCGCTTCTGCTGTATCGGCCTTTTAATCTCGGACGATATATGTCCAGGACGAGGTTCAATGCAGTTTCCACGCCGAGAACAACGATAAGGCCGGGGATTATCCAGGCCATAACGTTCACCGGCCAGAATTTATTGAAAAGGTAGGCTACCGCAAGAAATACGGCCAATATAAAGCAAATGACTGCGACTGCGAGCAGAGAACTGCCGCCGGCCCTCAGTGGTTTCCACTCAATCTGGCCCGACATGCCCGTGGCGTAGCGTGATATTAAAAAGCTGATGAAAGCTATGGCCGTCAGACAAATTCCGCATAGCAACGGCTGCTTCAGCTCGTTTTCAACCGCCGGCCCGGCGGCCTTTAACAAATATAGACCAATACCTATTTGGTAGGCGGCAATAAGCGCTGAAAATATTGGAATGAACCATTTTTCGAATATCGCAAGACGGTTCTGGGCCGCGGCAAACAGAGCGGCTTGCTCACTGCCTGCCTGAAAAATTGTCGATGAGCCTTCATCCCGGACCAATTGACCGGCATCGAGTTTTTCCTGCTCGGCCAGGCTGCGCTGGTAGAACTGCAAACATAGGACGAACCAGATAAAAGCTACTGAAAGGATAAGCCAGCCAACCGCCGAGACCGCAAAAAAACCGCTCCATCGACCTAAGAAAAAAGTAATGCCGAAAAATATGATGCTCAGAATCAAAGAAATCAAAGCTACGTGTACGGGGCGTTTAGATGATACTGTCATTTTATATTCCGGTATTCCAGCTTGAACAAAAAATCTTCAACGAAGTATCTATTCAATAAGTGTCTTATCCGAATTCAAAAAGTAATAAGTTGCGTAATATATCAACAAACGTTATTTTAGTACAGTGACAATCTAAAAATTTTAAGCTCTTATGGTCAAGAGCATGAGTGCCGCGGGCCGGAACTGAAAGATGAATAAGTTACTTACTATTGCAAAAAATACTTTCATAGAAACCCTTAGACAACCCATTTATTCTATAATCATTATCGCCGCCCTGCTATTGTATTTTATAAGCCCGTCCCTGACAATGTACACAATGAGCGACGACAACAAACTCTTGCGCGAGATAGGATTATCTACGTTATTTTTAACAAGCTTGTTCATAGCAATTTTTTCCGCGTCCGGGGCCGTGGCACAGGAGATTGAGAACAAGACCATAACAACGGTTCTGAGCAAGCCTGTCCAACGTCCGATATTTATAGTTGCCAAGTTCTTAGGTGTGACCGCAGCGGTGGTTCTGGCACATTATATATGCACGGTCGCTCTTCTAATGGCGATCAGGCACGGCGTCCTCGAGACCGTAAACGATACGCATGACTGGACGGTCATAGGCACGGCGGGTGTTATCGTTTTTTTCGTACTTGTGCTAAGTGCTTTTTTCAACTATGCTTATGACTGGAAATTTTCTTCAACGGCGATGGTTCTGACCGGCATATTCGCTACATTCGGCATAATTTTCCTGAGCTTTATCAACCGAAACATGCAATTCAAGCCGGAGGATAACGGCATTAACGCAGTCGATATCTACGGCTCTGTCTTGTTACTTTTAGCTGCTTTGATAATTGTGGCCCTGGCTGTAGCGCTTTCGTCAAGGTTCAACATTGTGGTAACGCTCTCAGCTTGTATCGGGATTTTTTTGCTGGGTTTAGTTAGTGATTACACGTTCGGCAGGTTTGCAGAAACACATTTGTGGGCCAAAATCGGCAGGTTTATAGTGCCGAACCTTCAGATTTTCTGGATAAGCGACGCCATTTACGAAGGCAACGATGTCCCCTTGAAATTTCTTGTGATAGGGGCATCTTATGCCCTGTGCTACACCGGCGCCATCCTCGCGTTAGCCGTCGCCCTCTTCCAGCGCCGACAGGTAGGATAATTCGTTCTGCGTACTGCGTTTTGCGTTCTGCGTCAGTCGCATTGCAGTATTCTTCCTTTCACGCAATACTCATCAGGCATTTTTAGAGTTTCTTCTGAAAGACAGCGGCCCGGCTGCGTTTTAT
>Ga0172363_10001383_pt1 | contig 19577 bp, 9 predicted proteins | sample LakKivs2_kivu2a2_FD_114541 | JGI IMG/M metagenome (GOLD analysis project Ga0172363, IMG submission 114541) | Sediment microbial communities from Lake Kivu, Rwanda - Sediment s2_kivu2a2 | ecosystem: Environmental > Aquatic > Freshwater > Lake > Sediment | place: Rwanda: Western Province, Lake... | reverse complement strand
CCCTGGTTGCCGTGGGTTACCTGGTTGCCCTGACTATCGCTGAGGTGGTGACAACACTCGTCGAACCATGGGTGGGGCTGCTGATGCACGGTATGGTACTGGTGGCACTGCTCCTCCATACGGCGCTGACCTGGGAGCACCCCAGCCATCGGCTGTTGCTCAGTCTGGTCTTTGCTCCCCTCATCCGTCTGCTGAGCCTTTCTCTACCTTTGTCTGGGTTCCCGTTGATCTACTGGTACCTCATCGTCAGCGTGCCTCTATTTGCTGCTACGGTGATTGCGCTACGCACGCTTGGATTCCCCCTGAAGATGGCCGGGCTGAACCTGAAGGGACTCCCACTGCAGATGCTGGTGGCACTTACCGGGCTGAGCCTGGGTTATTTCGAATATCGGATCCTACAACCAGCCCCACTGGTCCAGAACCTGGCCTGGGGAGAGATTTGGCTGCCAGGGCTGATCCTGGTGGTGTGTACAGGGTTTGCCGAGGAACTGATCTTCCGGGGGATGATGCAACAGGCGGCCACCGAGGCGCTGGGAAGTAGATGGGGGATTCTCTACGTAGCCATCCTCTTCGCCGTGTTGCACGTGGGATACCAATCGCTGGCCGACGTTCTCTTCGTCTTCGGCGTGGCGCTCTTTTTCGGTCTGGCCAGGGCTGTCACCGGTTCGATCCTGGGGGTTTCGCTGGCACACGGGATGACCAACGTGCTCCTGTTCCTGACGATACCTCTTGGCGTAAATTATTTTGACATCATCGCCTATTATCTGTACGGGCAATGACGAAGGTCTGTGCAACGGCAGGTTACTTTAATGCCTCGGCTACTCGCATCGCGACGATCAGGGCAAAAGCGATGAGGAGTGGCACGATACCGATCCTCAACACCTGACCGAGGGCGCGGGCAAAGTGTCCCCTGGAGGACAAGGCCAATTCCTTCTGGACCAGCAGCACCAGTAGTGTGCAGATGCCGACTAAGGCAATCGAGCCGGCGAGGGTCGTGAGCGTAGCAACGGTCGCTGTCGTGACTGTTGAAATCATGATTCTGTCTTACTCCAAACGATTCCCAACCAGTATACCTCAGAATTGCAGCTTGAGGGTTTCGGCTTTGTTACAGCAGTGTTTCTGTTTTGGCAAGGTTGTGGTATACTTGGGCTCCACGTCAGGAGGAAATATGTTGAGCGACAAAGCCCGTGTAATCCTGTTCTGGTTTACGATCAGTATGATCGCCCTGGTCGCAGTAGTGGCGGTCGTCACCATCCTGCGGGCATGCGGGCGGTCTTTGCCCCAAGCATCCCCGCTGGACATCAGCCCCGCCGAGGTCAGTCTGTGTCCCGGTGAACAGCGCCAGTTCACGGTCGAGGACGACGTCGAGGTCACGTGGGACGCTACAGGCGGCGCGATCAGTGGGGGCGGTCTCTTCATTGCGGGCGACGTCACAGGGGATTACACCGCGACAGCCACTCAACGGGGAGCACGTCGAACGGGCGAGGCCACCGTGCACGTCGTCGCTTGCACGCCCACACCCACCCCGCAGCCGTCTCCCACACCTGTGCCCACTCCGACTGCGACACCGACGCCAGAGCCCACCCTTTCGTTGTCCGTTGACCCTCAGGGTGACGTGGGCACTTATGAAAGCGGAGCGGGGGTCGAAGCTCCTCCTGCTGGAGTGGACATCCGCGCCGCCAGCGTGGGTACTGACCTGCGAGTGAATCTCCAGCCCACCGCCGGGGTACCAGCGGAGCTGGCTGGCTGGGCCACACAAGGAGAAGTATTGCTGTGGATTACACTCTACGAGCCTGTCCCCGCCACGCCCGTGGCGTATACTGACTATCTCTTCGTGCTGGACGTGGACGGGAACACGTCCACTGGGCGGCCGGTGGGCGCAGCGCGCATCAATCCCGACCTGGGAACGGATGCTGCGGTCGGTGTCTCGTACAATCCGGCCAGCGGGCAGTATGAGCCGTACTTTTGGACGTGGGATCCTGCGAAGGCGGAATGGGCAATAGGGCCGGCGGTAGTACGTTTTTATCTGGACGGGTCACGTACGGTGATCGGGCTGGCGCTGCCGCTGGAGACGCTGACGCAAAACGTGGTGCAGACGACGGGGGTGACGCTCGCGCCCGAGGCGGTGAAGGGCCGGGCGGCGGCGGTCTCCTACATGGGGGAACAGGCGGTAGTGGATTTCTATCCCGATCCGCCTCAATAGAGTATGGGATTGGTAGATTGGGAACTGGTAGATTGGTACTCGTGGATGACCAATCTACCAGTCCACCCATGTACCAATGTACCGACTAGGGCAGGGCCAGGACTTTGGCGACGCGCTCCAGCATCCAGTCCAGTTCCTCTTTCTTGATGATCAACGGCGGGGCCAGGCGGATGACGGTGCCGTGGGTATCCTTGGCGAGCACGCCGCGTCCCTGGAGTGCCTCGCAGAAGTAGCGGGCTCCTGCGGCCTCCGGCTTGAGCGCGATGCCGACAAAGAGTCCCTTGCCCCGGTAGAGCGCGACGTGGGGGCTCCGAATCTCCCGCAGGCGCGCCAGCAGGTATTCTCCCAGTTCAGCCGCGCGCTCGCAGAGGTGTTCGTCTATGATGACTCTGAGCGCCTCGCGCGCGACTGCGCAGGCCAGGGGACTGCCTCCGAAGGTCGAGCCGTGGTCGCCCGGCTCGAAGACGTTCAGCACTTCCCGCGACGACAGCACAGCCGAGACAGGATACATGCCGCCCGAAAGCGCCTTGCCGAGCATCACCACGTCGGGGCGCACCCCTTCGTGCTCGCAGGCCAGGAGTTTGCCGGTGCGCCCCAGCCCGGTCTGGATCTCGTCGGCGAGCATCAGCACGTTGTGACGGGTGCAGATCTCGCGCGCGCGCGGGAGGTACCCTGCGGGCGGGACGACGACGCCGCCTTCGCCCTGCACCGGTTCGACGATGAACGCGACGGTGTTGGGCGTGATGGCCCGCTCCAGCGCGCCGGCGTCGCCGTAGGGGATCACTTTGAAGCCGGGTGTGAAGGGGCCGAAGCCATCGCGGTACTGCTCCTCTGTGGAGCAGGTGACGATCGCGATCGTGCGCCCGTGGAAGTTGCCAGCGCAGGCGATGATCTCGGCCTGATCATCCGGCACGCCCTTGACCATATAGCCCCACTTGCGGGCCGCCTTAAATGCGGTCTCTACCGCCTCCGAACCAGAGTTCATTGGCAGCATCATCTCGTAGCCGGTCAACTCGCACAGTTCCTTCGCCAGGAGCGGCAGTTGGTCGTTGCGGAAGGCACGCGAGGTCAGGGCGAGGCGCTGGGCCTGCTCGAGCATGGCCTTCACAATGCGAGGGTGACAGTGGCCCTGGTTGAGCGCCGAGTAGGCCGAGAGGCAGTCCATGTACTTGCGCCCCTCCACATCCCAGACCCAGACTCCTTCTCCGCGCGTGATGACGACGTCGAGAGGGCCGTAGTTACGGGCGTTGTACTGATCCTCCAGTGCAATGTAATCCTGCGTATGCAATCCGTTCAAGTCAATCACCTCTATGTATGATGATGGTACAAGCAAACGGTGGGACATGCTACCACGATTCGGTGGATTGGGAAACTGGTCAGAGCCTACCAACCTACCAATCTACCAGTCTACCAATCTACCAACCAATGTGGTATAATGCGGAGCGATGGCCGAGTTCGTCCACCTCCACGTGCACAGCGAATATTCGCTCCTCGACGGTCTCAGCAGTTGCCGGGAACTGGCCAAGCGTGCGACTGAACTGGGGATGCCAGCGCTGGCGCTCACCGATCACGGTACCATGTATGGCGCAGTCCAGTTCTACAAGGCATGCCGGGCGGCCGGGATCAAGCCGATCATCGGCATGGAGACGTACCTGGCCCGTCGGGGCCACCGGGAGCGGGGGGGCGCACAGCAAGACCGCAAGCTCCACCACCTGGTGTTGCTGGCACAGAACGACACGGGCTACCACAACCTGATGCGCCTGGCGACGATCGCCCAACTGGAGGGTTTCTACTACAAGCCGCGCATTGACAAAGGGGTATTGGCCGAGCACGCCGACGGGCTGATCGTTCTCTCTGGATGTGGTTCCTCCGAAGTGTACCGCCTGATCCAGGCCGGCCAGCTCGAAGAGGCACGCCAGGTCATCGGCTGGTACCGCGACACTTTTCCGGGGCGATATTACCTGGAGGTCCAGGAGCACGACTTGCCTGAGATGAGGCAGGTCAACCGCCAAATGTTCGGCCTGGCGCGTGAGTTCGACCTGCCACTGGTGGCCACGAACGATGTGCATTATACGCGCCGCGAACAGGCCAGCATCCACGACGTGCTGTTGTGCATCCAGACCGGCAAGACAGTCAATGAGCCAAACCGTATGCGCATGGACGGTGATAGTTACTATCTCAGGAGCGCGGAGGAGATGGCAGCACTCTTCTCCGAGGCGCCAGAGGCGCTGACGAACACGCTACGCCTGGCGGAGACGTGCGAGCTGGAATTGGAGTTTGGCCACTACCATCTGCCCCCGTTTCAAGTTCCGGAAGGGTACGACGCGCAGAGTTATCTGCGCCACCTGTGCGGGGAGGGATTGCAGCGGCGATACGCAGAGAGCAGCTCCGAAATCCGGCAGCGTCTCGACTACGAACTGGACATCATCCACCGCATGGGGTTCGACACCTATTTCCTCATCGTGTGGGATCTGTGCCGCTTCTGCCGGGAACGGGGCATCTGGTGGAACGTGCGCGGGTCGGGGGCCGGCTCTATCGTCGCCTACAGCCTGGGCATCACTAACCTGGAGCCGCTGAAGCACGGGCTGATTTTCGAGCGCTTCCTCAACCTGGGGCGGGTGACGATGCCCGACATTGACATGGACTTTCCCGACGACCAGCGGAGCCAACTGATCCAGTACACGGTCGAAAAGTACGGGCAGGAGCAGGTGGCGCAGATCATCACGTTCGGGACAATGGGAGCGAAGGCGGCCATCCGCGACGTGGGGCGGGCGCTCGACTATCCTCTATCAGAGGTGGACCGCATCGCCCGGCTGGTGCCGGGCGGCCCCAAAGTCAAGCTGGAGCAGTCGTTGCAGGACGTGCCCGAGCTGCGGGAGCAGTACGAGACACAGGAGCACATCCAGCGGCTGATTGACACGGCGAAGGGCGTGGAGGGAAATATGCGCCACGCCAGCACGCACGCCGCTGGTGTGATCATCTCCGACGTTCCGCTGGTCAACTACACGCCGCTGCACCGGCCGACGCGCGGCGGCGAGAGCGACGAAATCGGCGCCGTCACCCAGTATACGATGGATGAGCTGGAAGGGCTGGGGTTGCTCAAGGTTGATTTCCTGGGCCTCTCGACGCTCACGATCATGCGCCGCGCGTGCGAACTGATCCGCCAGCGGCACGGCGTAGCTCTGGACCTGGACACCATTCCCACCGACGATCCGATCATCTACGAGCTGCTCTCACGCGGGGACGTGATGGGCATCTTCCAGGTGGAAGGCCAGGGGATGCGGCGGGTGCTGATGAAGATGCAGCCGACGCAGTTCGATCACATCATCGCGACGATCAGCCTGTTCCGTCCCGGGCCGATGGAATACATTGACGATTACATTGACCGCATGCATGGCCTCAAGCCGGTTGAGTACCGCCACCCCAGGTTGGAGCCAATCCTGCGCGAGACATACGCCATCCTGGTCTATCAGGAGCAGATTATTCGCATCCTGACGGACATTGCCGGTTACCCTGCCAGCGATGCCGACCTGGTCAGGCGCGCCGTAGGTCACAAGATAAAGGCTGAACTGCTCAAGCACCGCGCCTCTTTTATCGAAGGAGCCGTAAAACATGGGAGACTGCCCGAAGAGATTGCGGCAGGTATTTTTGACGATATTGAATATTTTGCCAGGTATGGTTTCAACAAATCACATGCGGCTGACTATGCCGTCCTGACCTGCCAGACCGCATATCTCAAGGCCAGGTATCCGGTCGAATATATGACCGCGCTGTTGAGCGTCGAGCGCAACAACACGGAAAAGGTTGGCCTCCTCATCGCCGAGTGCCGCCGGATGGGGATCGAAGTGCTCCCGCCTGACATCAACACCTCGGGCCTGGACTTTACGATCGAGGAACAGGCAGATGGCACGCCCGCGATTCGTTTCGGGCTGGGCGCGGTCAAGAATGTGGGCGAGGGACCGGTCGAGACGATCCTGGCGGCCAGGCAGGCCGGGGGACCTTTCCACGATCTGGAGGATTTCTGTCGCCGCGTGGACCTGCGGCAGGTAAACCGGCGGGCGCTGGAAAGCCTGATCAAGGTGGGAGCACTCAGGCCATTCAGCACGCGCTCGCAACTCCTGTCCATCGTGGACAACGTCGTTGGGCTCAGTAGCAGCCTGCATCACGCGCGGGACGTGGGGCAGATGAGCCTGTTCGGCGAGGCGACGGGCGTGCGACTGGCGGCTGAAGACACACTGTTACCACCGCTTTCCAGGACCAACGAAGTGCCACATAGGAATATCCTGGCCTGGGAAAAGGAACTGGTCGGCGTGTACATCTCCGAGCACCCGCTGGCGCAGATGATGGCCAGGCTGCAAGACGTCGTGACCGCTTATGCAGGGGCATTGGGCGAAGAGAAAAAGGGGCAACAGGTGACGGTCGTCGGGATGGTGCAACGGGTGCGCAATCACGTGACGAAGCGGGGAGCTGAGATGGCATTCGTGACGTTGGAGGACCTGCAAGGCACGTGTGACGTCGTCGTCTTCCCACAGACGTGGAGCAAAACGAAAGAGCTCTGGCAACCGGAACGCATCCTGATCGTGTCGGGCAAGGTGGACGCCGGGCAACGGGACACACCGAGCCTGTTGTGCGACTGGGTCAAGACGCTTGACGAGGTGGCCGTTCCAGTCGAGCAGGAGCGTCCAAAGGTAGCCGCGCGACCGTCGCCACCGCCGCCCCCGCCCTCGCCGCCGCCAACGCGCACGGTGTGCGTGACGTTAACGCGCAGCGGGGAGCAGGGTCAGGACGTGCAGAAGCTGCGCAAGGTACACAGTCTGCTGGCCGGGCACCCGGGGCCGGATCGCTTTATCATTCGGCTGATTGGCGGCACGAGCAGGCCGGTCGAACTGGCGTTTCCGAACGACTCGACGCGCTACAGCCCTGAACTGGTGCAGCAAGTGACGGCGGTGTTGGGGCCTGGCGCGCTGCGCGTGGAGAGTATAGGTTGAACTTGCGAGATTTCACCCTCCCCCTGCCCCTCCCTGGGAGGGAGGGGAGAACGAGGGGAAGAAACCAGGTTTTTCGGAAAAAACCTGGTTTCTTTCTTTTTAGACGATCATCGGTTCGCGGTACAGGCCGAAGACCTGGCGAAAGACGTCCATGATCTCCTGGAGCGTGGCGTAGACGCGCACAGCGTCGAGGATGTAGGGAAAGGTGTTCTCGGTGGACTGGGCAGCAATGCGCAGCCGGTCGAGGGCCTGCCCTACGGCGCCGCTATCGCGCCCGGCGCGCACCTCTGCCAGCCGGGCGCACTGCCGTTCGTATCCCTGGGGGTCTATTTGCAGGAGCGGGACCTTCAGTGGCTCATCCGCCACGTACTCATTCACACCAACGATGATGCGCCGGCGCTCATCAATCTCGCGCTGGTAGCGGTAGGCGGCGTCGGCGATCTCTTGCTGGAAGAAGCCAAGCTCGAGGGCCGGGACGACCCCACCGAGCGCCTCGACGCGCTCGAAGTAGTCGTAGGCTTCCCGCTCCATCCGGTCGGTGAGCGCTTCGATGGCATAGGCTCCACCCAGCGGGTCCACGGTGTTGGCGACGCCCGACTCGTGGGCGATGATCTGCTGGGTGCGCAGCGCGATGGTGACGGCGTACTCGCTGGGGAGAGCCAGCGCCTCGTCCAGGCTGTTGGTGTGCAGGGATTGGGTGCCGCCCAGCACGGCGGCCAGGGCCTGGATCGCCACGCGCACGACGTTGATCTCCGGTTGCTGTGCCGTGAGCGAGCAGCCCGCCGTCTGGGTGTGGAAGCGTAGCCACCACGAGCGAGGGCTGTGTGCACCGAACGTGCTGCGCATTTCCTGGGCCCAGATACGCCGAGCGGCGCGGAACTTGGCAATTTCCTCCAGGAAGTCGTTGTGACAGTTGAAGAAGAAGGAGAGACGCGGGGCGAAGGCATCCACGTCCAACCCGCGCTTGAGCGCCCAGCGGACGTATTCCATGCCATCGGCCAGGGTGAAGGCCAATTCCTGGGCGGCGGTCGCGCCGGCCTCGCGGATGTGGTAGCCGGAGATGGAAATGGTATTCCACAGGGGCAGGTACGCGCTGCCAAACTCGACGGTGTCGGTCACCAAGCGCATGGAGGGCGCGGGCGGGAAGATGTACTCTTTCTGGGCGATGTATTCCTTGAGGATGTCGTTCTGGATGGTGCCGCCCAGCTCACGCATGGGGACGCCCTGTTTCTCGGCGGCGGCGATGTACATGGCCCAGATGATGGCGGCCGGGGAGTTGATGGTCATGGAGGTGGTCACCTTGTCGAGGGGAATGCCGTCGAAGAGGGTCTCCATGTCGCGCAGGGAGGAGACGGCAACGCCGCACTTGCCGAACTCGCCTTCGGCCTCGGGCGCATCGGTGTCGTAGCCGTAGAGCGTCGGCAGGTCGAAGGCGACCGAGAGGCCCGTCTGCCCCTGTTCCAGCAGGTACTTGAAACGGGCGTTGGTCTCCTCGGCAGTGCCAAAGCCAGCAAACATGCGCATGGTCCAGAGGCGGCCCCGGTGCATCGTGGGGTGGACGCCGCGCGTGAAGGGGTACTCGCCGGGGAAACTCAGTTTGTCCAGGTAGTCTTCTTCCAGGTCCAGCGGGGTGTACAGCCGCTCGACGGGTTCACCAGAGGTGGTGATGAATTCATCGTACCGTTCCGGAAAGCGATCGAGGACTTGTTTGAGCGTCGTCTGTTCCCAGCGCTGAAAGGCCGGACGAAGGTCGTCACGTTCCATACTTTACCTCCCAGTTAGTACGTTGTCAGCGAGATTATACCCTGTCTGGATGAGAAATGGAAATTCTACCAAGTTTCTAATCTGGCCGCGATGGCCTGGCCCTGTGGGCCGAGCACCCATTGGGCAAACTCGCGGGCCTCGCCGGCCGGTTCGGTCACAGCCGCCAGGTAAAGCAGGCGCGCAAGCGGGTAGCTTCCATCGGAGATGGCTTCGGGAGCCGGCAGGATGCCCTCGACCGGCAGCACGCGCACGCCATCCGCAAGGGCTCGTTTGACCCACAACGTCGAGACGTAGCCGATGGCGCCGGGGGTGCGCGCTACGTACTCGATGACGGCCTGGCTGGAGGGCATGACGACAGCGGTATGGGTCATGTCGCGGCCGCCCAGCACGAGACTCTCGAACACAGCGCGAGTGCCAGAACCCTCCTCACGGCTGACGACGGTGAGTACCACCCCACCCCATTCCTGCACCTGGCCGCGAAAGATGGCCTGCAAGTGGGCCAGCCCTGTCTCGGTGAACGGCGTAGCAGGGTGAACGACGATGGCGATGCCGTCGCGGGCGAAGGGCTGTGACCACGACGGTTTCTGATCAATGGCCCCCGGCAACCACGAGAGCAGCGCCAGGCCGGCTTCGCCTGCACGCAGGATCTGCCCGGCGACCGATGAATTGAAGACGACGACCTGGAGGGTCACCCAGGGGTGGGAGTCCTGGTAGGCAGTACCCAGTTCCTCAGCCAGCGGCCCGCAGGAATCGGCCGCCACGAGACGCAGGGTGACAGGCACGCGGGTGACGGTGAGAGGTTGGGGGGTGCAAGAGGCCAGGAGGAGCAGGAGGCAGGAGGCAAGAAGCAGGAGGGAGAATGGCGAATGGCGAATGGCGAATGGCGAATGGAGATTCGAGATTCGAGATTGGCGGGGGGGGCATGGTGAGTACGACATGGCGGGGTGTATTATACCGCATATCGGGGGGACAAACAAGTCATTTTGGGGGAGTTTCTTAGGAATCGGGGCTTGCCTACGACGGGAAAAGTATGGTATAATGGTAGCGGCTCAGGAGAAGCCCCAGCATCTCGTCACTGGGGTCAGGCCGTGTTAGTGGCTTTGCTCACAAGAGGGCGGGAGGAGGGTATCTCATGGCTACCATTGGCAGTGCATCGAAGTACAACCGTCTCGTCGTCGCGGCGGGCATCGGCGTGACCTTGATCATCGTCGTTGCCGCCGCGCTTCTTTTGCCTGGCAGGACGCTGGCGCAGGCTGGCGGGCCTGGACAGGCTGAAGCGGGCCTGACGCCGGTCTCGCCTCCACCACCCCCACCGCCTGCGCTCCAGGTGAATCCGCCGGCCGCGACACCCGAGCCAGGCGCGGTCCAGGCTGGCGCGGGTATGCCGGCCGGGGGTAGCGACCTGGAGGTCATCCCATTCCGGCCCTCGATCACGCTGCGGCGGGGTGAGGTGCCGCGGATTACCGTTGCCGAAAAACCGGCCGGCACGGCCGACACCGGCAGCGTCAAGCGGCCACTGGGAGAGGTGAGCGGTCCACAGGGAGCCTACCGGGCTCCAGATATCGCCAGGCTGCTCGCTCCCACAGAGTGGACCATACTGCTTTATGAGGGTTTTGAGGGGTTTTCCCCGCCTACATTCACGGTACCTTTTTCACCTACGCTTGGGACCGGCCCTTGGACTGTCTACGACTTCGGCAGGGATGGCTTCCGACGAAGCTGGGGTGCCACGGATTACTACTACTATTACAACGGAGTAGATTCCCAGTCCGTTTGGCCAGCGTCATTCGGCGCTGATGCCCTGGATCCGTGGATCAACTGGTATACCAACAATCTATACAGTTGGTTGGACTATGGGCCGATTGATCTTACGAATATGGCCGACATCTTCGTCAGCTTTGGCCTGTGGTACGACACTGAACCTCAATGGGACTGGATGTACTTTTGCGCCTCGATTGATGGCACTAACTACAGTTGCGACTACTGGTCCGGCTATTCCGGCGGTTGGACCGACCAGGCTTACTGGTTGACGTCCTATGCTGGCTACTCGCAGGTCTGGTTGGCCTGGGTATTCGAAAGCGATGCGACTGTTAGCACAGGGTACGAAGGGCCATTCGTAGATGAAATCTGGGTGTGGGGCAATGACATCAGTGCCCCTCCACCCCCCACTCCCCCACCCGACCCGGCGGGTCAACTGATCCAAAACGGCAGTTTCGAGACCGGCGACCTGCCACCATGGGAAAGCCTTAGCCCGAGCAGCACAGACACACTGGCGGACAGAGTGGAGCGTCGCCCCTCACTTCGTCTCGACGGCGACCGGGGACTGAGGTCAAGCGGCGAGAGTGCGGCAGAAGGCACGCTTGGCATCGCCGAGGTAGGAGTAACGGATGCCAGTGCTGCGGATGGATTGCATTCTGCATACCTAACGCGGGACGGCACAGGGAACGATTACCTGTACCAGACGTTCAACGTGCCATCCGGCGTCACGGGCATCGTGCTGGACTACTGGTTTGCCGTGACTACCGCTGAGACCGGCGTTGGCCGAGACTTTTTCTGCGCGAGCCTGCGTCCGGCCGAGCTCAGCACGATCTGGGTAGACCTGGGGTGCATAGACTCTATAGACACTACCCGCACTGGCTATTGGCAGGAGGTAATCTATACCCTCACTTCCGACGAAGTGGCGCTCGTTGCTGATCGGCCAACAGCGCTCATTTTTGAGCTGTACAACACGGGCCCGGTCGGGACATGGACAACCGGCTGGGTAGACTATGTGAGAGTCTATGCCACCGGCGGCGGCGCGGCAGGCTCGATAGACCCCAATGAGCCCAACAACGACACAGCTCACGCAACTACCATTACGTGTGGCCAAACGATCAATACTGGCGTCATCGGCGATGCGCTGGGCGGTTACGACGTTGACTGGTTCAAGGTGAGCAACGTGCCGCAAGGCCGGCTCGACGTGGACATCACGGCCAGAACCAAGATGCCGCCGTCGGCGCTCGACTCGGTCGTCGGCCTGTGGGACGGCAGCGTCAATCTGTTGACCTGGAACGACGACGACGGCATAACTTACGACTCGTACGTCGTGTATACCAACACGACGAGCAATGCCACGTTCTACATCAGTGTCGAATCGTACTCAGGCTACGGCAGCCCCGACTCGTTCTACGACCTGACGGTGCAGTGTGCTGGCACCGGCGGCGGTAGCCCGACCGGCGGCAACGAGCAACCACCGGCCGATAACACCTGGACGGTGATGCTCTACCTCAATGCCGAGGACTCCAATTTTGAAGACATCCTGACCCAATACCGGACCGACATTGAAGATTTCATCGGCTCTAAGAGTAGATTCCTCACTGTAACGATCCTCTACGATGGGCCTGACGCCAACGACACCACCCGCTACCTGGTCCAACCCAACAGTTCTTACACGCCCGGGGTAAACCAGTGGAACATGGGTGAGCTCAACATGGGCGACGCCAACACCCTGGCCAACTTTGTCACCTGGGCCATGGACCAATACCCGGCCGAGAACTATTACCTGTCCATTGACGACCACGGCAACGGGGTTTATGGCATCAGTTGGGACCAGACCTCCGGCGACGACCCACTCAGGCCCGACGAGGTATACACGGCGCTGAAAGCCGCAACGTACAACGGCGATCCCAACCGCAGGATTGATATCCTGGACTATGAAGCCTGCCTGATGGGGCTGGCCGAGAATGCCTACGACGTGCGAGATTGGGCAGAGTACGTGGTATTCTCGGAACAGATCAGTTGGGGCATCAACACCTACCCGGTGTACTTTAGCGACCTGGCGGCAGCCGACACGCCGCTCACCGTCGGGCAGCGGATCGTGGATCGCTACCACGCACAGGCCATGGTGGCCGATGGCCACGGCTATCCGCACACCATCTCCCTGATTGATACCAGCAAGATGGGAAACGTCAGGAGTGCGGTGAGCAACTTTGGCAATGCACTGATGACCACAGGGCTCACGGTTACAGTCAAAAGCGCGCGCAACAGTTCCCAGGCCTTCGCCGCTGACGACGATGCCACGAACCCGATGCGGGCCGAGTACATTGACCTGTGGGACCTGGCCGACAAGGCCAGCAGCCTGGCACCGACGCAGGCAACGGCCGTCAAGTCTGCGGTGACCACGGCGGTCATCCGCGAACAGCACGCCAGCGGCCGCGTCAGCATCTATACCTGGGACCACAGTCGTGCACATGGCCTCTCGATCTACTATCCTCCCTCCAAAGCATCCAATGCCTTCGACGCTTACGTGGCAACGAGTCCCTACCTCTACCAGATGAGCCGTGAGGGCACATGGGACGAATTTCTGCAGTGGGCAGTGCCGGGCAGCGCCCGGCGTGGCATGAGCGCCAACCGCGCCGGGATCAAGTTGGCCGAAGAAGGCGATGCCTACGTTTTCAAGTACGTCTATCTGCCGGCGGTGTTGAAGATGCATTAACACAAGCGTTGCCCGACAGGCCACTTCACGCAAAGAACCAGCGTGGGTGAACAAAAAGCAGACCTTGTCACGAGCGGGTCTGCTTTTTTGTGAGATGGGAACGACGATCCAGTGAGGACAATTTGCACTCACACTTACAGCGGGTATAATGAACGTCACAGGGAATCGAGCGCGTGTTCTCCTTATGTAGAGGCAAAGCATGTCTGACTTGCTGCGCACGCTGGCGGCTTACGTCCCGCCGCACATTATCCAGGCCACACTGAGCGAGACGGCTCCGGCGCCTCCCACAGAAGCCAAAGCCGAGTGCTTCGCCGCAGCGGTACTGTTCGCCGACATTTCTGGCTTCACCCCGCTGACGGAAGCGCTGGCACAGCAGGGGTCGGAAGGGCCGGAGGAATTGACGCGCCTGCTGAACGGCTACTTTAGCCGCATGATCGCGTTGATCGAGGCGCAGGGGGGTGAGGTCGTCAAGTTCAGCGGCGACGCGGTGACGGCCGTCTTTCCCGTCGCACCGGACGAGGACCTGGGCATTGCCACGCGCCGGGCCAGTCAGACCGCCGAGGCGATGCAGGCGGCGATGGACGAGTTTGCCGCGCTCCAGACCAGCGCTGGCCCCGTGGCGCTGGGCATGAAGATCGGCCTCGGCGCGGGCGAGATCCTGGCAACGCAGGTGGGCGGTATTCGCGGCCGGTGGGAGTACGTCATCGCGGGCGACCCCCTGCGCCAGATTGCGCAGGCCGAACACCAGGCCCGGCGGGGCGAAATCGTGCTCAGCCCGGAAGCCCAGGCCATCATGGCCCCCCACCCCGTTGCACTCCGTCCGCTGCCCCAGCCGGAATGGGGACGTGTCCAGCATCCAAGCGCAATTGAAGCCGTCCTACGCGCGTACGTTCCCGGCATAGTCATGGCCTGGCTAGGCGAAGAACTGCAAGAGTGGCTGGCCGTGCTGCGGCCGATGAGCGTGCTGTTCGTCGGCATCAGCGGCATTGACTACGCACAAGCGAGTGCGGTTGACAGGCTGCACAATTTCGTGCGTTCCGTCCAGGAGACCATTCAGCACTACGAGGGGAGCCTCAACAGGCTGGCCGTGGACGACAAAGGAACGGTGTTGCTGGCCCTGTTCGGCGCACCTCCCCATGCCCACGAGGACGACTCGGAGCGCGCGCTGCGCTGCGCGCTGGATCTGCTTGCCATGGCCAGGGCACAAGATGTCCAACTGGCCATCGGTGCGACCACCGGCCGCGTGTTCGCTGGCCCCGTTGGCAGTGCAACCCGCCGTGAATACACTGTGATGGGCGACACGGTCAACCTGGCCGCCCGTCTGATGGGCGTGGCCGGGCCGGGCCAGGTGTACTGTGACTATGAAACCTACCGGGGGGCACACGGCAGGCTGGCGTTTGACCTCCTGCCCCCTGTGCGCGTCAAGGGGAAGGCGGGGCTCATTCGCATCTACCGGCCGACGGGCGAGACCGGCAAAGAAAGCGCAGCGGGAGCCAGCGGCGCGCTGGTGGGACGACGGGCCGAGGTCACCAGGCTCACCGCCTGCCTGGACGAGATACAGGCCGGGCGCAGTTGCATCCTGCTGATGGAAGGGGAAGCCGGGATCGGGAAGTCGCGGCTGGTGGAAGAGTTGACGCGCTTGATGCAGGAGCGCGGCGTCGCAGGCTTGATAGGTACAGGACGCAGCATCGAGCAACAAACGCCTTACCGCGCCTGGCGAGACATCTTTATCTCCTATTTTGACCTGGACGAGGTCAACGACCCGGCAGAGCGACAGCGCCGGGTACAGGCCCACGTGCGGGACGTGGCGCCCGACCTGGTGGAACGCATCCCGCTGTTGAACGACTTGTTGAACCTGGGGCTACCCGAAAACGAGCTGACGGCCTCGTTGGACACGCACCTGCGGCACGAGAGCCTGGTCTCGCTGTTGCTGGCACTGTTGCGCGCGTGGGCGGCCGAAAGGCCGCTGGTGCTCGTTCTGGAAGATGCCCACTGGCTCGACACGCTATCGTGGGACCTGACGGTGCAGGCAGCTCGTGCACTCACAGTGGCCCGCGTGCCGCTGTTCCTGGTCGTGGTCATGCGCCCCATGGAAGGCGAAGCCGCGCGCATTGAACCACAGACGCTGGCCGGCATGCGTGAGACCGAGCACATGCGGCTGGAATCGCTCTCGCCGGAGGAGACAGTTGCACTGGCGGCGGCGCGGCTCGGCGTAGCTGACGGTGCGTTGCCAGAGGCGGTAGCCGAGTTGGTACACACGCGGGCGGGCGGCAACCCATTTTTTGCCGAAGAGCTGGTATACGCGCTGCGCGACAACGGCCTGATCAGCGTGCAAGCCAGGAAAGGCAAAACGCGCTGTATCGTCAGCGGCGACCTGGAGCGGGCTGCGCAGGCACTGCCAGATACGATCCAGGGCATCGTGCTCTCGCGCATAGACCGACTGCCCCCCGAAGAACAATTGACACTCAAAGTGGCAGCCGTCATTGGGCGCACATTCGGCTATACTCCTCTACACGACACGCTGGGCGAGCACATGGAGATCAGCCACCGCTTGCTGAGAGTATATCTCGATGACCTGGCTCACCTGGACTTGACGCCGCTGGAAGCGCCAGAGCCGGAACTGACTTATATTTTCAAGCACATTATCACGCAGGAAGTGGCGTACGAAACGTTACTGTTCGCGCAGCGGCGGCAATTGCACCGGGCGGTGGCGCGCTGGTACGAGCGAACTTTCGGGGGGGACGCGGGACGGGCCGCTGAGGAAGGGCTGGAATCGCCGTTGGCCCCTTATTACCCGCTGCTGGTATATCACTGGCATCAGGCTGGAGACGAAGAGCGGGAACGACTGTATGCAGGGTTGGCGGGCACATGGGCAGCGGCGCAGTTTGCCAACGTAGAAGCGGCCGGCTACTTCAGCCGGGCGCTGGAGCTGACTCCAGAGGACGACCTGGCAACACGCTATGAGTTGTTGCTGGCGCGGGAGGCAGTGAACGACCTGCGGGGAGAGCGTGAGGCGCAGGCCCAAGACCTGACGGTATTGGACTTTCTGGCCGAGGAAGCACACGATGACCAGTGGGGGGCCACAGTTGCTTTGCGCCTGGCCAATTACTACGAAGTGACGAGCAATTACGTGGGGGCGTTGAGGGCCGTGCAGAGGGCAATCGAGCAGGCGGCGCGGACACAAGAACTGGCGGACGATGCCGAAAGCTACATTGCGTGGGGCAAGGTGCTCTGGCGCCAGGGCAATTACGACGGAGCACTCGAGCCACTGGAGCGCGCGTTGGCCATGGCACAGGGCATTGACAATCGCTACAGCGAAGCAAAAAGCCTGCAAGCGCTTGGTAACGTCTACCTCTACCAGGGAAACCATCCGGCGGCACAGGAGCGCTACCGGCAGGCTCTGGAGATCTACCGCGCCACTGGCAACCACCAGGGTGAAGCGGACAATCTGATCAGCCTGGGCATCACCCATTATGAGTTGGGCGACTACCCGGCAGCGCGCGATTACTATGAACGGGTGCTGTCCATCTTCCGCACGATCGGCGACCGGCGGGGCGAAACGCTGGCGCTCAACAACCTGGGTACTGTCTACTGTGACCTGGGCGACTATGCAGCGGCACGGGACTACCACCAGCAGGCGCTGAATATCCGCCTCACGATTGGCGACCGTTGGGGAGAGGCCAACAGCCTGGTGAACCTGGGGCTGGTCTACCACGCACTGGGCGAAGATGAGGCGGCCAAGGAATATTGTGAACGGGCGCTGGCCATCCAGCGAGAGATCGGCGACCGGCGCGGCGAGGGATATAGCCTGACGTACCTGGGACACACGCTGGAAGGACGGAGTGAACTGAGGGCCGCCGCCGAAGCTTACGACGACGCGGTGCGCCTGCGCCACGAGTTGGGGCAGCATAGCCTGGCTATGGATGATTTGGCCGGGCTGGCGCGCGTGGCGCTGATGCAGGGCGATGCAAAGCAAGCGCGCAAGCAGGTGGAAGAGGTTCTGGCGTGGATCGAGGCCAACGGCACGGGAGGCATCGAGTACCCGCTACAGGTTTATCTGACCTGCTATCGCATTCTGAGTGCAACGGCGGGTGGGGATCCGTCAGCACTTGAGAGAGCGCGCTCCATCCTGTCCAGTGCGCACGCGATGTTGATGGAACAGGCAGCCGGTATCCGCGATCAGGCGCTACGGCAGAAGTTCCTGGAGAGTGTCAAGGCGAATCGGGAAATCGTGGCGGCGTGGGAAGCGAGAGATTCTTCGTCGCTACGCTCCTCAGAATGACCGGGGGGGGCTGCGCTCCGCAAGGCGAGATTCTTCGTCGCTGCGCTCCTCAGAATGACGAGGGGCTGCGCACCAGCGCCACGAGCAGGCAGACGAGGCCGAAGACGGCGCAGTAGATGGCGAAGGGGTAGAGGCGGTGGCGCTGCAGGTAGCGCAGCAGGAAGCGGATGCAGCCGAAACCGACGAGGGCGGCCGCCAGGAAGCCGACGACGAGCGCCGGGGCCTGCGCTGCCAGGTCACCCACCTGTGCCAGGTCCACCACCTTGAGCAATCCCGCGCCGAGGATGACGGGGGTCGCCAGGAGGAAGCTGAAGCGGGCGGCAGGCTCCCGCTTCAAGCCGCGCGCTAAGGCGGCCGCAATGGTCGCGCCGGAGCGGGAGAGGCCAGGGAGAATGGCCAATGCCTGGGCGAACCCGACCAGCAGCGCATCAGACCAGGTGAGTGTGTCGAGGTCGCGCACACGGCGGCCAAAGCGCTCGCTGGCGGTCAGGAGCGCGGCCGTGACAAGCAAGAGGGCAGCCGCCGCAACCGGGCGGGCAAACATCCCCTCGAAGAAATCCCCCAGCAGCCAGCCAGCAAACATCGCAGGCAGCGTGCCCAGCAGAATGAGCCAGGCCAGGTTAGCAGGGCGAGCGCAAGGGTCAGGGCGAGCGCAGGGGTCAGGACAAGCGCCAGAGTCAGAACAAGCGCAAGGGGCAGGGCGACCGCAAGGGTCGCCCCTACGGTGGAAGGCTGCGCGGATCAGGGTCACCCAATCGCGCCAGAAGCAGGCAATGACGGCCAGCGCCGTGCCCCAGTGGACGACGGCGTCGAAGGCCAGGCCGGGCGAGTCCCAGCGCAAGAGCCAGGGCACGAGAACCAGGTGGCCAGAGCTACTGACCGGGAGGAATTCGGTAGCGCCTTGAAGGAGGCCGAGGAACAGGGCTTGGAAAAGATTCATGGTGTGTACTCCTGGGGTTAGGGATTAGGGATCAGGGATCGGGGATCAGGGATTGGGGGTTGGATACTGATCCCTGGTTCTTGATCCCTGATCCCTGATGCTAGGCGGGTGCGGATGTGGGCGGCGGTTTCGGGAGAGGCGGGGATTACGTGCCCGCGCTCGACGACGGTAGGCAACGCTTCGACGGCGACGATGCGGTCATCACGTAGCGTGACGCGCAGGATGGCCCCCCAGCGGCAATCGGCCGGGTAGGGCTGGTCGAACAGGAAGTTGCCCAGGCTGTACGCGACCAGTGTCTCGCCCACCCACTCGATCCGCTGCAAGACGTGAGGCCCGTGGCCGACGATGAGGCCGGCGCCGGCCCTGGCCAACTGGCTGGCGATGGTGCGCTGGCGTGAGCTGGGTGCGGCCTGGTATTCGCCTCCCCAGTGGATGGAGACGATGACCAGGTCGGCCTGCGCGGCTGCGTTGGCTACTGTGCTGGCTGTGGCTTCCACGTCGAGGGGGGTGAGGCTGTCGTCGAAGGCAAGGAGGCGGTAGATTGGTAGATTGGTAGGTTGGTAGGTTGGTAGATTGGTAGAGTGGTAGGTTGGTAAACTGGTAGACTGGTAAATTGGTGACCCATCTACCAATGTACCAGTTTCCCAATTTGCCAACGTAGCGATGCCTGCCACGTGTAGCGTGTCCACCGTCTCCCGCAGCCCGGCCTGGCCGGCGTCCAGGGCGTGATTGTTGACGAGGGAGACGACGTCGAAGCCGGCTGCGTGCAGGGAGGCGACAGCCTCCAGCGGTGCGCGGAGGTCGTAGGAGGAAGGGGAGGGAGGGGCGGGAAGGGAAGGAGGGGAAGGAGGGGAGGGAAGGGAAGGGGAGGAAGGAAGGGAAGGAGGGGAAGGAGGGGAGGGAGGGGAAGGAAGGGAGGGAAGGGAGGG
>Ga0172363_10001381_pt1 | contig 19578 bp, 20 predicted proteins | sample LakKivs2_kivu2a2_FD_114541 | JGI IMG/M metagenome (GOLD analysis project Ga0172363, IMG submission 114541) | Sediment microbial communities from Lake Kivu, Rwanda - Sediment s2_kivu2a2 | ecosystem: Environmental > Aquatic > Freshwater > Lake > Sediment | place: Rwanda: Western Province, Lake... | reverse complement strand
TGCGCCAAGCGATTGATGCGGTGTGTATAGAATGTGCCAATGGCAAGAAAAGAAATTTCAAGAAGCACCAACAGCCATTTCATAAGCAAGAACAAGTTGGAAAAAAGTGGCATTACTATTGGCCCTGTCCCGCCAACAAGATATGGGAGTTGATGGAGAAAAAATAGGGGGAAACACAATGGTTACGCTTAGCGAGAAGGCCGCATTGGCGCAAGAAGTTGGGCTTAATTACCAAGCCGATCTGATCAAGGAGAAGGAGATGCTGGCGAACGATGTGGCGTTGAAGTTTAAGAAGACTACACACCAAGAAGTTTGTGATTTCTTAATTAAACCCTATGAAAAGCGAAACTTAAAATACGGTTCCTATGTTGTAATTTCACTTTTAATAGGAACAATTTTTGTACCATGTTGTGTAGCGTGGCATAATCTATGTTATTTCTTGGGTGTAATTATATTTATTCCATTATCTGCAATTCTTTCTTTTATTGCAGATGTCCGCAGAGTAACTATTCAGAACATGGAAATATCAGAGTGGGAGCATGAACTTCCTACGGGTGCTTTACTCGCCATGAAAGAAGCAAAAGCTGTGGGAATTGATGATTTCACTATCTATTACCCAACGGTTGCAAAGCGTGAAGACCCTGCTATTACTGGAAAGAAAAATGGACGATTATACCTGGTATTCTTATGGGATGACAGTAAAGTTTATGAGTAACCTCATTGAAAAGAAAGAGTGGGTAAGGTCAGATAGTCAACAATGATGAAGATACTCATAGGTTATCCACCTCTTGATCAAAGTCGGGGAATCCCATTAGTCTCTCAGAACCGACAATTTCAAAGGTTCAAGAAACCAACTTACGTGTATCCTTATCTTCTGGCATGTATGGCAACAGCACTTCGCAATCAGGGCCATCAAGTGTTCTGGCTTGACTGCATCAGGCATAATTGGACTCCATCCATGCTTACTAACTTTCTTCTTACCCAAAGTATAGATAGAATCATCTGGGAGATTAAAACACCAACTATGCCAGAGACAATGAGAATAGGAGCTGAAATTAAAATACGGTTTCCATCTATCTCAATAGAAAATATTGGAGAACCTCTTACAAACGGTAACTATGACCGTAATCTTTCTGGTGAACTCTGCTTGATTCCAGACCGTTTTTTAACCCATTGGGAAGATTATGCCTATCATAATGGGAACTTCAAGCATACTCCTGGAACCTATACTATGTTTGCTAGAAACTGTTGGTGGGGAAAATGTACCTTCTGTGCTTGGGGAGATAACTTCTTTGGAATAGAACCAATTCAACTTACCCCAACTCAGGCGGTTTTGGATGTTGCCTATTGCCATCAAGCGCTTAAAGCCAAAGAGATATTTGATGACTCTGGATCGTTCCCAATAAAAGACTGGTGTAGGGAGTTTTGTACTATAATGATAGCGTCAGGTATGAAGGTTCGCCTCGGCTGTAATGTTAGGTTTACTAATGTTGGCGATTACCCGTTCAACCTGATGAAGCAAGCTGGCTTCAGGTTTCTTTTGTGGGGTCTTGAGTCCGCAAACCAAACGACACTTGATCGCCTGCATAAAGGGACTTTTCTAAGACTCATAGAAGATTCTCTGGAGTCAGCCGCTTCAGTTGGATTGGAGAATCATCTGACCGTTATGGTGGGTTTCCCATGGGAAGATGAGTCTGCTGTTGAAAATACATGCCTTTTCATCCGCAAGATTTCTCCACATTTACACTCTCTCCAGGTATCACTTTGTATGCCTTATCCGAACACTACTTTGTACAAAGAAGTAAAGGACTATATTATTCAATCTGACTATTCAAAATGGGACATGTCAGAGCCGGTATTATCATGCAACCATGATGTTCTGCAAGCCCGAAGGAAAATTTATCAGTCTGTTATTACACCTTCATTTATAATCAATAGGATTATACGTGGTGGTCTTAAAGACGCTATTCGGTCTCTTGGCTATTACCTTTCTCACTTGCGTGAGTTCAGCCGCTGATGAGATTGAAACGCTGAACAGTAGCACTTTCCCAACAACAAATCAGGGATTGGTAGAGTCCTTAGATTGGTTGCCTGAGTTCACTTCGAAAACAGTTGGTGGACTCACTACTATGAAGGTTGATAACCTACGCTCCTATGATACGCATATCCTCATTGGAAGTGTCCCACTTGTTGACCCATCTGACCCTCAAGGAAGCATGAACTCTATTATTGGAATTCTTCCAGCTATGTGCTACCAAGTTGAAGACAATTTCATTCAAGCAACACCATATACATGGACTGGTGCCTATCGCCATAATAAGGCAGACTATTTATCCAAGAGTGTACACTTTGATAAATCCATAGAGATTGACGCTCTTGAGATTACAAGGTCTTATAGTTCTTCAGAGACTGATTACTCATTTTTCAGAGTGTCTATTCCAAACCAACTCATTGTAAATGAATTCTCAATTCAGAGCTCTGATAGGTATTACCAATATGGACAGTATCATGGAGATAGACTATGGTATAAAAGTGGTATCAAGTTACATAATATTGAACTAGGAGCAGAGACTTACAATGACCAAAGTGAAACTGGAAAAAGTAGTCTTAGTGATCCGTATATCAGGCTTGAAACGGAAAATATCTCATTGCGTGCGAGTCCTTACAACCGCTGGATCAAAGGTAGCTTATTTGGATTCTTCGGGAAACTGGGTAGGTCTGAGCGACAGCCTAGTTCCTATGAAAGATATGCCTCGGTTGACTTTGGGTGGGGAGACTACCTACTGGGAAACGATAAACTTACTCCCGAAACTCTCTATTCCCAAGAGTGGGGTTATAAAGGAGAACTCTCTGGATTCAAGTTTCTTGTATCAACAGCCCTTTACCAAGTTGAAAACCAAATCCTGTTTGGACAACTCCACTATGAAAACTCTGACGACACTTATAAATCACGCACATACAAGTTGCAGGCAGAAAAAGGCCCTTTTAAGGCGGATATTAGATTTCTACAAGATGAAGACAGAGTAGATTCTCCTAATTTCAAGGCTTCCCTTAGATGGAAAAGTGAGAAGGTAATATTTGGTTATACTTATGTTGATACTATGAAGGTTGTGGATGAAACAAGCGAGTGTCTTGACTGGGAACTACGCTATAGCAAGAAACCGATTGAACAAAGAGTATTTATAGAAGTTCCTTTGGGAAACATGTCTCTCAGAAGTGAAGTGTCTACTAATGGAACCTTTGATCTTATGATAAAGGATTTCTTCTAAGAAGGAAGATGAAACCACGTGCAAAGAGAGATGGCCATGTCCGAGCAAGAAAATAATGAATGGGTATTGGTATCAAAGACAGAATTTGACCAACCCATGCTTGTCGAGAGTTGCATGCTAAAGGCGAGATGTAGAATTTTTGACTTTCTACATAAAGTCCCAATCTATGAAACCATTGTTGGCATTGAGATAAACTCGGAAGGTGTAGGTGTTTTCCTTCCTCGGCAAAACACTCTGAGTCTACAATCCCTAGAAAAACTCCTCTCAACCTGTGAAAAATTGTCGCTTCATTTGGTAAAGAAAGCACAAGAAATCCATGATCGTCGATTGATTGCAGGAGACTTCTTAGAGTTTTGGAAGGATTTGAAAGATGTTCAAGAGTCTCCATACATAAAGCATGAGTCACTTTCATAGGGGGAAAATCATAGTTGAGATCACAGACAATAGTATCTGGCTTGAAGGCCTTGCTATCGACTCCAATATACTTGATTGTGCTAGGAAGGTACTTTCTAGCCTCTTGCGTGAAGCATCCAACATCCAAAACTGTATCTCCATCCTTCAGGTGAGGAAGAAGTAGTCGAACTGATCGAATTACCCTTTCTCTTGACCAAGGGTCTTTCTCATACATATTATCCCATGGGCTATCCATGAACAGAACCTTTGATGTATCTGCAAAAGCGGTAGAAGTAGTAGGATGGTTTGGGAGATTTCATGATAATAGGTATAAGGTCTTTCTCCTTTTGTGCCCTTGTGGATTGAACGATATTCCTTTTTCTCATAACATAGGAAAAATGGGATAGGACATACCATAGGCCCAGGAAAATATTCCTTCCATCTTCAACCTTTCCAGTTAGTAGTTTTGCTACCCCCGCTAGAAACCAGATTGTGACATGTACTGGTAGAATAGTTAAAAATCTTACAGTACCAAGATTCTTCATAAGCATAGTAATATAGTTTCTACAACCGTTGTAGAATACTCTTTTGGCTGTATAAAAAGTTGTGGAAGGCTTGAACTTAGTATTGAAGTAGTGGACTCCCCTTGCTTGCGGGACAAAGATCACAGAGTATCCTCTCAGCCATATTCTCCATGAGAGATCGGTTTCTTCTCCTAATATGCCGAAGTCTTTGTCGAACCCTCCCACTTGATAGAAAACGTTTTTGTCAACTATGCAAGAAGCAGATTTACCTGCTAGGATATATTCTTCTGTGTCGAACTGTCCTTTATCCTCGATGTTCTGCTCCGCTCTCGACCATAGAAAACCCGTCCAAGTCAGGAAAGAACCTGCTTCATCAAACCTTGTTGTAAACTCTGCATTATGAAGTTTTCCATAACCCATTCGTACACCCTTGTCTCTTGAGTTTTCCATTGAATCATGGAACCATGCAAGACAGGAGTAATCAACTTCTACATCATCGTCAAAGAAGGCAAGATATTTTCCTTGTGCATGAAGGGCTCCTAGGTTACGTTTTGTAGCAGGCAATTCCTCGGAATAGATAGAACTTACACTGATAAGATTTCCTTCAATTGGAAGAATTTTTGAAATGTCAAACTTTTCATCTGATGAAACCACTATGATCTCAAATGGGAAGTTCGTGACCGATGCATGAATAGAATCAAGAAATCCATTAATGAAGTCCCCTTTATGATGACAAACAATTACAGAGACTTCACAGGTTGAATCTGTCATAGAACATCTCCCTTAGTCGGTCAGCATCTAGGGCAATATGATAACTTTCAATGAGGGTATTCAACCCTGTTCCTTCAATAAAAGCGATTGCCTGTCTCTGAAGGTAACGTTCCTCACTATCATTGGGATTGTGAACAGCATCCCTCAAGATAACGGTAAGACAGGATTGACCTATTGCAGAGATAATCCGTACTATCTCATTGGAAGCGTGGATTTCTATACAGGTTTTTGATTCCTGTATAATTCCACCCGATTTTCTTTCTAGTGTAGGCATATTGTACCCTATAACTGTCTAGTGCTGGTGAGTCCTCATGGTATTGAAACCAATCATGGTGGTCATCTCCACCACGCCATTTGCTCATAAGTTTATTCTGCATACATCCACAGTAACCCATCGTCTTGATCCGATTGATGGCACCAGTATAAAGTGGATAGGGAAGCCCGGATACTCGTCCTTTACAGTTCTCAAGAAACCTGGCTAGGGTTGTGCCAAAGAACAAAGAGGGTTTCCTTGCTGTTTCGATGTAAGGTGAAGGAATCAACTGTCTGCGGTTTCTTAGAATGTCTGTTGCATGAATCAAAAGAAGCCACAATGGAACATTTCCATGGATAGAGGTAAGAAAGAGTATGATAATCGTCAGATACATCCATCTCTTAGGAAGTCTTGTTAGTGGAACCTTGAGCAAACCTATACTCATAAAAAAAGGGATCAAAATGAGTAAGCTAGAATAGGAGAATGACAGGAAAAAAAGTGGCACAACTCCAAAGTACCATTGATCCTCCCATTCTGGAAGTTTGCCCCCTAATGTTCTTTTAACAGTTTTAGGAAGATACTTTAGAAATGGAACTATCTGTGGAAGTCCAATAACAAGACCTAAGATTGCCTGTATGATATTTGGTTTGATAAGCCATAGCAAACTTGCCATTACAACAACCGGGTAATATCCAGCAAGAAACATCATTCCTATTGAAATTGAATTGCCAAGAAGCATCCAAGGAATCCAAGAGACTGTGTAGGAGATTGCTGGCTCATTTCGCAGGGTAAATGGAAGATAGGTAAGACTGATGGAACATAATATACCTAGAGTTCCTCCTCCAAAAAGTAGATACCATCCAATACCTTCAAACAACTTATGCAATGTTACCAGGTATAATAGAAGTTTGTACCGAAGGTTAAGAGATAACTTTGTTGTTAATCTCGCCAGAATCCAATGTGGTGGGTAGAAACTAGCAAGCATGGGATGGGCTTTATAGTTCAGCCAATAGTAAGGATCACTCCTTTCTCCTCTTCCTAGATGAATGAAAGAAGGAAAGAATTGATGTGCCAACTCTCCACGACAGTAATTAAAGGGATTAGCATACATATCCCAAAAGAATAGAAAGTGGTACAAAATTATAAAGAGCATAGAACCCTGAAAGCCGATGCCATGTTCGGATTCAAAGTGAGCATCTTGTCTACCCAAGAGATTACTGGGTTAGTCGGATAAGTTGAGGCCTCTCCTTGTACTTTCAGAACCTTAAATCCATGATGTCTTAGCAGTTTACAAAGTGCCATCGGGCTGAATACATGAATATGACCGCCCATCTCTTCATCACTCCATATCTTGATTCTTCCGACATTATGATACTTTGAGACTTCATAAGAATGTGGAAGATAGCCAAAGTTGAATAGGACTCTATTGAACCATGCTACTAAGTTAGGTGTTCCAATCTCAAGGAAAGAGTCATTATCCATCACTCTCATGCAGTTATCTAACAGGAAGTCAACATCCTGCAAATGTTCTATAATATGATTGGCGAAAAGAAGTTTCCAGTGGCCTTCCGGTAACTCAGAAGTATCAAGGTTATAACCAGTACATAAGTCCACATTTGTCACGTTGGTCAAATGAGGATAGTAGAGTTTAATCCTGTTTTCTTTCCCGCCGCCAATATCAAGTACTGAATCATTAGAAGAAAGTTGGGTAAGTAGTCCATGCATTACAGTTTTTGCACGCTCCTTTATAGTTTCCAGATGCTTGTAGTGTTCTTGCTTCATGAAGTAGGAAAGAGTTCCAATAATAGTGAACTCCATGTTCCTTAGTAATTTTTCCAAGCACAAGTTTTCCATAGGGGTCATTGCAACAGAGTGTAAAATCTCCGTTATAGCGTACTGCTGGAGAGAACCATAGATGATAACATGGGTATCTTTCTTGAACCCTTGTTGGTCTCGGAATTGTACCTCCGTAATTGTGAAGATACTTAATCTCTCTTTGATAACCCCTCCATTTTAGTGCCTCTTTATAAGAGGTTGTTTCTGGAAATATCCTTATGAGCCCACGCTTCTTCAGAAGACGAAATACTCCACTTGAGAAAAGTTTGCTGATTTCTCTTCTCGTCCATATAATCTTGTCAACACCATTCTCCTCTAGTTCACTTTCATACTGATCTAGCAAGAGACCATTAGTAGTAAGAATAACAATATTTCCTTTTCTTGCCATCTTGATATATTCTATGGCCTCTATAATTCTTGGGTACATCAAAGGTTCACCAAAAAGATGTAGACTGAATGACCTTGGCCCATAATGGAATGCTTCATCTATAATGCTTCTAAACAACATGTAGTCCATATCTTCATTTTTATCAGGCCGGGGACAGTGAAAACATGAAAGTTGACAGGAGGTTGTCAATTCAAGATGGATGTGTCTCGGCCATTCGGAACTAAACCATTTCCAAACAAGCCACTTGTAAAACTTCTTGGGCAAGAGGTTTGCTAGATTAGTTCTTAGAGTAGGTTTGGCTAAGGACAGCAAGTCCACCTTTTGCATACCTCTTAAATTGCTTCCAAGACCTAAGTTCAAGCATTTTGTTCCAGATATACTTTGGTGAAAGGTAGAATCTCTTGTACATCTCTTTTAGAAATACCTGCAATTCCTCCCTAGTGTATATTTCTGTCCATGCCGGAGGGACAAATCCTTCAATAGGTTTCTCAGCATACTCCTTCCAGACATCTTTCTGAACCAATCCTCGCTCAAGCCCTAATTGATATAGTTTAGTAGAGGGAAACATAGTAAGAATAGTCATGTGAACATAGTCGGCATTAAGACTCTGGACAAACTTAAGACTTTCCCTCATATCAGAATAAGTTTCTGTCGGGTTCCCTATCATGAAGTACGCGAGCGTTGTAATTCCGAGTTTATGACAGGTAGAGAAGGCAGATTGAATCTGAGTCGGTGTAATTCCCTTTCGGAGTTCTTTAAGTATTCTAGGAACGGCTGATTCCACGCCAAAATGGATTCTGGAACACCCCGCTTCTTTGCAAGCCGTGAGAAGTTCCTCGTCCACCGTGTTGACTCTTGCGCGAATATCCCATGTAACTTTAAGATTTCTTTGTCTATACCCTCTGCAAATCTCAAGCACTCGTTGACGGTTGATCGTGAAAGTATCATCATAAAAGAATATCTCCTTGATTCCTTTGTTTTGGCAGTCTTGCATTTCATCAAGAACCCTTCCTGCAGACTGAGCTCTGAACTTTTTTCCTAAAGCGGGCCGGTCACAGAAAATACATTGATAAGGGCAACCTCTTGATGTCATAGATGTAGTAATCGGGCGTTTGTCTGACAAGCCTGAGAAGTATTTATTGATTGGAAGTAAGTCTCGTCTAAGAACTGGAACTTTATCCAAGCCTTCAATGAACGAAAGTGCTCGATAGACCCTTTGTCGGCCACCATCTTCAATGAGAGAAAGGAAACTCTGCTCCCCTTCTCCAACAACCACTGAATCACATCCCAATCCTTCTTGAGAGAGACACTCGGAAGGATAAATGGTTGCATGCGGTCCACCTGCAACAATATGAGTTTTGACACGCTTTCTTACCTCCTTTATGAGTTTGATACAGTCTATAAGAGTAAAACTCATGGTTGTGATACCCACATAGTCAGGGTGAAAGGATGCAATACGGTTTGCTGTCTCTTCATGGTTGATACCTTCTGCTTGGGAATCAAGAACCATTACTTCATGATTGGAATTGGCAAGCATATAGGTAGCAACAGAGAGAAGCCCAAGAGGAGGATAGCATCCAGCTTCTTCCTTAACTATAACTGGATCATTCCCTATAAGTTCATAAGTAGCTGGAGGATTTACTAAGCAGATTCTCAAAGTGTCTCCATGCACGCTTGGGTTGAGAATACCATAAACGACAGAATAAGCTTGGAGGCTTCATTATTCCCTGCCATTTATAGAAGTCAAATGGATGAAGGTACATAATGGTGTTTGGTTTTGGCTTGATTCCGAACCACATGGACTTTAGGACTGAGAGGTGGTTCTTAGGATTGGAATAAACACAGTCTCCTATATAGGAAAACTTAGGGGCACGATAGTATTTGTAGTGACCCATATCACATCGGAACATAACATTGTTTCGAGCATCTACTTCATTGGTATAAATAGTATGTGTAAAACCATGGCTTCCTAACTCATGATCTTTGCAGACATATTTAACCCATTGAGCACAAATATCATTGGTAAAGAATAATCCCTTGACTCCATGTTTATCAAAAGCTTGTACAATCTCAACTAAGTTTTGTAATGTCGAGAATTGATCACTCCTTCCACCCCAATCAGCCTCTACATCACACGTCCATTGATATGGAATTTGATATGTATTACTCAATGTGATAATGTCCTAATAAAAAGGAATCTAAAAGTAGTAAATCTACTGGTAGGTTGTTATAAATTACTGTCCAACGGTAGATTCTTTCCATGTCTCGTAAATCCCCCTTAGGCGTCCATATCTCTGGCTACACACAGGATTCACAGGATCAGGACTATGAAGAACATCGCCCTTTCTCTCTGGTGCTTGAACAATGGTTAGATGTTTAGATGTCATAGTCATCCATAGTTCCAAGAAAGAATTGACTGAGATGGGTTCCTGATAGGCCACATCTACAAGCCCAGTCAACTGCTTCTTGTCGAACATCAGCCATTTTAGAGTCAATATCACATCTCTGACATAGGTGAAATCCCTAGTCTGCTCTCCAGTTCCATAGAGGTCGAAGTAGGTTCCTGTCTTCAAACAATGTATGATTTTTGGAACAATAGCCCCAGACTCTAATGGCTGACCGTAACCAAACACATTGTAGAGTCTACAGTTTAACCAGTTTGAATGCTTGATATTCTCTGTAAAAAACTTGCTGAGTCCATAGACTCCAGAGTGCTCAACTGCGGCAGATGATGAGATGTTAAGGATTCTTGCATTGGGAAACGTTCTAGCAAGATTGATAGTCCCCCAACAATTTGTTTCAAGAAACTGCTTGGGATAGAGTTCACCTTTTGGTACCGATCTCAGGGCGGCAAGATGAAAAATGTGAGTATAATCTTTCGGATAGATTCTCTTTCTAATGTCTCCTGAACCGTCTTTAATGTCAATACCGTATGCATTGGGAACCAAACTATGAAGATACTTCCCAATGAACCCCAGATGACCTGTTATGAGAATTTTATGTTTTCCCATTTCTTCCTAGAAACCAATTTGTAAGAGGTTGGATAATTCGACGAATAGTTCTGGTTCGCAAGGCACTTCCTATCCAAATGATATACCAGAGAGTTATCAACCCATCTCTTACAAGATGCACCGTTGACTTTCCATACTCTCTAGGAAGAACGTCTATCGGAAGCCAAGCAAACTTGTAGTTGTCTGTTACATAACTCATTGTAAGAGAGGTGGTATAACTAAACGTATCACACAAAATTGGCCCATAGGCAATCGCAAGGTCACGGTCAAATATTCTAAGTCCAGAGTTCATATCAATGAGATAATGGTTAGAGAATAAGGTAGCAAGAAAGTTTAGAAACTTCCTTCCAATTTTGCGGGAGAAAGACTCTTTTAACCCCCATCTTGTCCCTATCACCATCTTGCAGTCTGTGACCATGTTATAAACTTGTAAGAGTTTATCTACATCTTCAGGCTTGTGCTGTCCATCTCCATCCATGGTACAAACTAGAGATGTGGTGACTTCTCTTGTTGCTTTCTTGATGGCAAATCCGTATCCCATGTTTGGGTAGTAGGAAATTTCTCGAACTCTTTCAGGAAGTTCCACAGTGTCTCCGTCATTGACTACAATGACAGGATAACCACGCTTAGTAAGATCATCATATAGTCTGACGACGACACTTGGATTCTCCTTGTAAATTGGAATGATAACCGTACAGTCTTTCATAGTTTCCTCGCTTTCAGAGAGAAGTATAGACCCTTCCAAGTTGATTCATTGGTAATGAGAAGCTGTTTCGCAACTGCCTTCTTTATGTTTAACATGGAATGCCTTCTTTGATAATTTCCAATAAGAGAGAAATAAAGTTTCACATACCAAGAGTCCATGGGAGAAGCCACAATAAGGTCACCATAGTTCTTCAAGTAAATGTCTATAAACTTCATATTGGATTCCAAGTCTCCAAACTCAAGAAAGGAACCACATACAATGCAGTCAAATCTTTCAAACTGTCTCATCTCTGAGATATTGTTGATTCCAATTACATGCTTGCTTCTTGACTTCAACTCTGGTATCAGAATTCCAGAGCCAGTTCCAAGGTCAAGAATGGAATTGTACCGTGGCCGCATAAGACCTAGAATCATCCTAAGTTTATACCTGTAAATATCTCTAAAAGGCCAACGGTAGTACTGCCAAGTGGCACTATTATGATCTTTTACCAAGTTCTCAAACTTGGGAAGAAGTAAAGGATAAGAATAAGCGTTGTGCATATAATTAGAGTACAGATAACGGCTGAGAAAGCATTGAGAAAGCGTTCAATAAGATATAACAATACAAGTTTCTTTAGGATCGGTTTATAATTTACATTGTACTTCTCCATCTTGAGAAGGAGTTCATAGAAATCATCTAAAAGAGGCCGGATAGTGTATTCAATGAATACAGCAAAAGGTTTAAGATTCATAAACTATATCTATATCATATTCACGAACTAAGGAATACTTGGTTCCGTTAAGTTCCATTGTAGCAGAGGCAAGTCTTGCAAAATGAACTCTCTGTCCCACCACCCATTTATATTTGCACTTATCCCCATAGGAAGCAATAGTTCCCCACTCTGGGGTTTTCTTGGCCCATCCTTCGTAAACTTCCGGTAGGACAATGGTCTTGGATTTTAGAGCATCATATACCTCCTTAGAAACATTCTGATACTCTGCTTCCTCAGGTAGAATCAATACCCTGTCATTTAAAACTCTTATCCTACAATCTGTTTGAGTTTGAAGTATGCCCATACAAACCCCCTATATAGTAGTGAGTGAAAACCATGCCTATTCTGAAACTTCTTGAAGTTTTCCCATCTATGGGTAGTATTAAGACGGTTTCTATATATACCCTCCTTTGACGGACAATGATATAACTTGCAGGATTGACTGAACCTTAGTTTTCCTAGTTCAGACAATGCAAAGCAAAAATCAGGTTCTGACCATTCTGAGGTCTGAATATAACCCTCATCAAATCCTTCAGTCAATAGCGCCTCAGACCTTCTGACTGACATATTACATGCCTCAAGGTAATTAACAGGTCCTTCATACAGACACCAAGGTTCATTCGAACTCATGGACGGTGTTCCACACTCCGACAAAGTTCCTGGCCAGTATCTTGCCTCCTTTACAAACAACCAGTCATGAAGTTTCTTTGCTAAAGACCATTTGAACAAATCACGATTACTCCGATAGATACTCTCTATTAGAGTCGGGCCACTAACTCCTACAACTTCAGGGTTGTTAAACTCTTTCACAACAGACTTAAGGTACGTTGATGGACACCAAACATCATCATCTATGAAAGTAAGAATCTTTCCAATAGCACTTTTCATCCCTAGGTTTCTAGCATGCGCTAAACTACCAGTTGTGGTTACTAATACCACTTCAAAGTTTTTGAATGTCTGATCCTCAAGACTCTTTAGTGTCCTGAGCAAACTTTCCTTCCGCCCAACTGTACAGATAACCACCGATAGAAACTTCTTAGTACAAGGTGGACTGTCATGGTGGCGTAAAGGAAAAGAAAACTGAGGCAGACTATTGGGTGTAAGAACCATGCCTTATCCTTCACTTTTGAGTATCCATAACAAGCAATCAATAATGGTTGAATAATGGTAAGAGATGCTACAACAAACCAGACAAGGCGGGGAATATCCTTCAGAGTTATCATGTGCCATCGTCTGTCCTTGTTGAAACCATGTTGCATAGCATAGTGATACCGCTTTCTCAAGATAGTCCATAAACTGTCTGAAGTATCATGGATGATTGCTCCCCAAATCCTACGAGGTGTAAATCCAAGTTCACTCGCATTATCAATATGGAAGTAGTGATCCAAATCTGTCTTTTCTATATACTTCTTGCATACAAAGAATCCATTGTCTCCCAACGTTGTACCTTCAAGTAGTCTGTTATAGCCAGTTTCATAGTGGGTCAATCTATCGTTTTTGCCAAGATAAAAAGGTATTGGATCATTACATCCGAAAAGGGCAAAGTATCGGTTAAGTGCATTCCCATAAGGAGCATAGTGGGAGGGGAAGCACGCTCCCAACAGGTCTGCACTCAAATACATTGTCATCAGAAAACTGTTGTAGACTAGAATGTTGTCTGACGCAAGTATGCCGATTACTTTGCCCTTTGCCTTTCGGATTCCAATAGATTTTGCCGATTCGCTTGTTCCCTCTGTAATAGCTAACGTTTCCAGACGATCCTTCGGAAAGTCTTGAGTCCGAATGGATTTCAATAGATTCCATAACTTTGGATCATCCCTACTTTTTGAAGGAATTATCAGGCTTAACCAGATTTCTGAATCCATTTAAGTCTCTTGCGAATGACTGAATGTTTTCTTCAACAGAGGTTTCAAAAGTTCCACTCTTTGAAGAAATTCTAAAGTGGTATGGGTGCAAATCATCAGGTCCATTAAGAGGAGTATATGATATAAAATAACATCCATCAGCTGAACAATGTGATTTTATCGTTTCTATAAGTTGTTGAGGTCTTAATACATGCTCAAGGATGTCATTCGCAAATATGAAATGAAAGTCGTTTGGTATATCAGACTCGCTAGTAAAAACCTTTATTCCAAGACCCAGCTTATTTGAAATATGAGTAACCCATTTACTTTGAAGGTCAGAGGTATCAAAAAATGAACAGTCCATCCCCCTACGAGCAAGGTGAATTACCATTCCACCGGCACCACCCCCAAAATCCAGCATATTACGAAACTTCTTTGACAGTATCTGTTCTGCATAGTTATGAAAGATTCCATGCATCTGCCTATATAGGTTTCCTAAAAGGTAAAATGGATTATTTTTGTAGAACCACTCCAACTTCTTCTCATCCATAGGCAATAGAGACTTCCAGAGGTCTGCTGTCAGGTAATTAGATAACTTAGCGTAAGCAATAGCATTTTCAACCGATAAACGATTATTGGTATACCCATAATAATCATTGTAGAAATCTACACATTCTGTGAAGAGGTCTTTATCGTAGAACAGAATACTACTATAAAACAGGTTGACATCTGTAAGAAGGTTACTTAATGGGAAATACTCTTGAAGAGTATAGAACCTCTTTAATAGGAGAGATTTTCCATTCTTTAGACAATTAGAATCGGTATCGGAATCCGACATTAAAGATCACCTTTCATCATCTCAAAAAGAAGGGTTGTGTCAGAAGCAAGTGCCTGCGCTGGAAGTAAAACTAACAGTAGAAGAATTGGAAGTGGATGTAAACGTTTCATCCGGGCATATCCTCCTTTTATCTTCTTCCCACATGATCTTGACAAGTTCCTTAAATCCCACTTTCGGCTTCCATCTCAAAATCTCAAATGCCTTATTTGGCTTACCTCGAAGATAATCTATCTCAGAAGGTCTCATATAGTATTCATCCCTTTCATAGACTTCATTTGGGTTCAAACCGGCTAACTTACAAGTCTCTTCGAGAAACTCCATAATAGTGTGAGAAACACCCGTTGCAATCACATAATCATTTGGAACAGGGTATTGAAGCATTAGATAGGCTGCTTCCATATATTCTTTGGCATAGCCAAAGTCGCGGGAGGATAGAAGGTTTCCTAACTTTACTTTTTTCTGTCTGCCACATTTTACTCTTGCAATTCCATCGGTAATCTTACGAGTAACAAACTCAAGACCCCTTCTCTCAGATTCATGATTGAACATAATCCCGCAAGAGATGAACATTCCATAGGACTCCCGATAGTTGATACAAGCATGGTGGGCGAATGCCTTGGCCACTCCATAGGGAGATCGTGGATAGAATGGAGTCCTCTCAGTTTGAGGAGTTTCACGAACCTTGCCAAACATTTCGGAAGAAGAAGCCTGGAACATCCTTGTCCCACTTTTCCCATGAGTTCGTATCGACTCTAAGAGCCGTAGAACTCCCATCCCTGTAATATCACAAGTAGAAATGGGTGCTTCAAACGAGTACCTGACAAAAGACTGGGCCGCTAGATTGTAGACTTCATCAGGTTGAATAACCTCAATGAGATGATCTAAGGAGGTCTGATCAGTCATATCTCCATGAACAATCTCAATCTTGTCAAGAATGTGTTCAATACGCCAGAGATTACTAGAAGCGGAACGACGCATCATGCCGTAAATCTTATATCCCTTTTCTAGCAAGATTTCTGCCAAGAAGGAAGCATCTTGACTGGTGATGCCAGTTATAAGAGTTTTCATCATTGAAGACTCTTATGAAGATCAGGTGAAGATGAATTGAATGGTCTTGAAAGAAAAGTGAGAAACTTGGTACGGGGTGTTACTCTGACCCGATGACTCTCAGTCGGGTAGACAGCAAAAGTTTGGAACGGTTCTAATTTAGTAAACCCATATTCATTTCCTATCTCTAATGAACCTTCGATAAGCATGAAATATTCAGTAGTTCCGGTATGAAAGTGATCTCCTAACTCATTAAATGCTTTGCACTCGTATAGGTTCACCTGTGCAATTGGTGCTGTCAGCATCGGAGATAACTTTCTCCGAGAATCTTCGTTTACTTCTTCGGGATTTATCAGGTTCATTGAGTCTCTCCTTCACATAGGCAAGACGGCGTACCAAGCGTTCATCCTTGGTTTTAGTTATCTGTTCCTCAAGACACTTAATATCATGATTGATAATCTCATCCAACTTTGTTACCTTCACAATATGATCATTGATAGAACCTTCAAATCCTCGGCACTTTTCCTGATTCTTCTCTTTAGCAAGTTTCTTCTGAAGACTGGCTATAAGAGTTGCACACCTTTTTCTCTCATTGATAACCAGCATGAATGGATCGGCAATGTATCCTTTGACCTCTTCCAACTCTTTATTCCATAGTTTCTTAAAATGACATATCCTGCTTTTAATCGCTCTCTCAAGATAGGTAGATGCCATCCTAAGAAGGTCGATAGCTTCGTTGAAACGGCCATTTTGAACCTGTAAGTTGGCATTCGCCTTGAAATGGGAGTACATGTTGTAAAATGGAACATCGTATTCTGGATTGATACGGATTGCCATAGCCCAAGAATCTATGGCAGAACCCCCCATCCCAACCCGCATTTGAGTGACACCAAGATTTCCATAAGCAACCTCAGAGTCCTCAAAATTCCAAACGTTAGATTGATAAAACTTAAGTTCATCATCATAGGTTGGAAGATGAGACCATGTTCGCATAAGGGCGACTCCAAGTACTATCCAATAGAGGTTAGCTGGTAGAACCATGGTAGCAAGTATGCAGATTCCGAGAGTAGGAATAAAGACATATCTCTCTGTTACAACTTGTTGAATAGTCACCCAGTTTAAGAACACTCCTATAAAGGAAACCATCCAGAACACAGCAAATCCAGTTGGACCTCCTTGTAAGAAGACCCAAAAGAGTCCCAAACATACAAGAAGTCCGATCCAAAATTCAGAGTTTTCCTTCTCGGATTCGGACGAATAGTGATAACCCCACTTATGGTAAAGCCCAAGTCTCTTTGGAAAGACCATGAGTTTTAGATAGTACCAGAATGTTTTGACAGCAAAGATGAACTTTCGAAGTTTGAAATGGGTAGAGTCGCCCATTGCCTGATCTTCAAAAGACTCGGTTCTATATGAGATGGTTCCTCGGATTACATCAAGGCCGAAAAGGAGTGTTGCGAATGTTGAGACAATAGCAAGCCACCAATATCCGAAGTACACAAGAATGAATGGGAGAATGATTGCCGCAAAAAGGGCGTTGACTGCGGCAGAGATTAGGAAGGCTATAAGAAGACTTCCACCAATCCATATCAAGATTCCATGATGCTGAAGACAGAGAAAATCAGATAGATTGAGAAGTAAAGATGACCACATCAGACATAAGGTATACCCGATAGCAGAACACCATGCAATTGTCTGGGCACAGATCGGATGAACCGCATAGAGAAGACAGGAGTAAAAAGCAAGTGGCTCTCCAAAGTGTCTCCTAAGAAAGAAATAGATTGAGACAAGACCAATGTTAAAAAGGATGATCTGCAGGGCATGATACCGATGAGGAAGTTTTCCTATCGGAATCTGAGCCTTGTCACGGTTTAACCTAGAAGATGGGTAAAGGCCGCCACAGAGATGAAACTTCAGCCACTTAGAGAGAAGACCATACCATGTACTCCTACACTTATCACAAAGATTTCGATGTAGGAAGAAGTTTAGAACTGAGCATTTGTTCTTCTTTTGTTCGCAAATCTGGCCATCATACTCAAGAATGCCTTGAAAGTCGTCAGAGACAAAACCGCCTTTGAAGACAAGATATATGTAGGTAATCCAGACCGTCAGGGAGAGTAATGCTACATTCAGCATTTTGCATATTATGCAAAAAAGTATGAATGGTTGTCAAGAAGTAAATTTGGAAAGAAACTACTTGACATTCATGTATGGAAGAATTTACAATAAGGGTATGCTAATTATAGAAATCGCACTTGGAATATTACTTGCCTTGTTTATAGCAAACTTGTTCTAATCCAAAGTTTCAAGGATTGGTGTACGAGCAGGCACTCCTAATTTCTTTAACACTTCATAACCCAGTCCAATTCCAGTCCCGTATTTCATAGCTCCAAGTAATTTATTGGCTTGTCTGGCTGCGGTGACTTCTCTTTCGATTCTAGGAGAGAAGTTTTTGAAAGCCTCTTGAGGTTTCTCACCGCCAAGATATTGACGACCAGAAGTAAATCGTTGAATTACATTAGGGCCTTTAAGTATATTCTCAACCGAGTTCTTAGATGAAAACTGTGGGGCGAACTGTTTATACTGTTCTGACTTTTTACCATAGCCAGCTATTACATCAGCAAATTGTTCATCCAATCCAGCGATCTTCTGACCTATAGAATTGAGTAGGTTACGGGTTCCTCTCGTCTGAGAAGAATATGATTCCCCCCGAAGCTCTTTAGCTGGTACTTTTGGAGTAATGGCGTTCTTAATATCCTGCATTTCTTCCAATGGCACAGATGATGCTAAATCTGAATTAACATTTCCCTCTTCATCAAATAGGCGGGCTATTTTGGGATGTCTAAGAACAGAAGCTAATTTGGGGTCCTCTAAAGAGTCGGCCTTAGCTTGTTCTAAGATTCCAGATAAATCCACAGTCTTACCTGGATTTCTTTGAATAGCTCTATCCATTTCTCTACCAAACCAACGTGGCATAGTAGACCAGCGTTTCTGAGACAACTCTTTCTGGAATCCTTCTACTACTTGTGTGCGTCCAGAACGATTGAATACCTTTGGTACATAGCTAGCTACTTTGCCTATATTAGTCACAGGTTTAGTACCTGCTCCAACTATAGCATTAGCATAGTTACGAGGATCAGTAAAGTAATCAATAGTATAACCACCCAAACTCTCAAGTGGGTTAGGATTTATTCCAAACATCTTCTGCTTGAATAGATTGCCCACTTGATACCCAGGTCCGTGAGCGATGTCGAAACCTTGGGAGGGAAGTTCTGTGAGAGCTTCTTTCCCCGCTCGCATGGCACGCTGAAGCACATTTTCAGAAGGCTGAATAGACTCACTTACTTGTAAATCCTCATAAGACCCAGGATACTTCCGTTTCAACGCATCAAGCACTTCCTTATCGGAATAGCTATCATAAGAACCAGGATACAACTGTCTTACTTTTTGGACTGCCATAGCCCCAGTGCGTTCGCTCATTGGAATAATCCTAGCGGGTCATTACTTTGTGAACGAGTAGCGTCTTGAGCCATATCAGCTCGGTTATTGCCTCTTAACTGAGATACTCGATACTCTCCACCCATAGCATCAAGAAACAGATTCTCATTCTGCTCCATGCGACTCATAGCTTCATTAGCTAGTCGAAGATATAACTCTGGGGAATCATCTGGTTGAGGATAATCAATCTCCAACCACTTCAACTCAGGAAACGATGCCTGAACACCAGTGACCCATTTTCTATATCGTTGGAATACTTTATCGGTCTCAGCCTTAAAGACAGCAAAGTCTCTTAAATCTTTATCAAACATGCCACCCAACTGAACAACCGTCCCCCCAAAAAAACCTCCTCTATTAGCTAGTGGATTGAGTGGATTCATAAACTTCTTTACCCCAGGAGTCATCATGTCTACGTTCTTCTGAAGGTCTTTCCTGATAACCCTATTGTC
>Ga0172363_10001380_pt1 | contig 19580 bp, 17 predicted proteins | sample LakKivs2_kivu2a2_FD_114541 | JGI IMG/M metagenome (GOLD analysis project Ga0172363, IMG submission 114541) | Sediment microbial communities from Lake Kivu, Rwanda - Sediment s2_kivu2a2 | ecosystem: Environmental > Aquatic > Freshwater > Lake > Sediment | place: Rwanda: Western Province, Lake... | reverse complement strand
CTCATAGTCCAGACGCTGCTTTATCTCCGCGGTGGGCTGGGGGTAGTATTGAAGCAGGTTCTGATAACAGAGGTCAGCCAGAAACTGGTCGGCAGTCTTGCCTTGAGGCAGGTCTATCTCAGGGAGGTGGAGGCGACCAAACTCAAGTTTGAGATTGCACATATCGGCAATGCGCTCGGTATTCTCCAGCGCCTGAGGAATATCCCGATAAAGCTCCGCCATCTCCCCGGGGCTCTTGAGGTAGTAGAAGTCGCCAGCCATCTTTATTCGCTTCTCATCATAGATTGAGGAGTTGGTGCCGATACACAGCAGCAGGTCATGAGCCGAGGCATCCTCCCGTTTGATATAGTGGACATCGTTGGTCGCCACCAGTGGTATATCAAGCTCATTGCTCATTGAGATGAGACCCTGGTTTATTTGCTCCAGTTCAGCAATGGGATGCCTCTGTATTTCCAGGTAGAAATCGCCGAAGGTCTGCTTATACCACAGAGCAGCCTGCTTCGCCTCTCCAAGGCGCCCCTCCAGAACCAGGCGGGGAACCTCACCGGCAATACAGCCGCTGAGAACAATGAGACCGTGGTGGTGCTGCTCAAGAAGCTCCTTATCCACCCTTGGCTTATAATAAAAGCCCTCAAGGTTTGCCTTGGTGGTGAGCTGGATTAGATTGCGGTAGCCGGTCTGATTCTTGGCTAGCAGAATGAGGTGGTAATTGTTTTTATCACTGACTTCGCGACCGAAGCGACTGTTCGGGGCAACATAAACCTCGCAGCCAATAATGGGCTTGATGCCTGCCTCCCTGACGGCAAGATAGAACTCAATAGCGCCATACATCACCCCGTGGTTGGTGAGCGCCAGACTATCCATCCCCAGCTCTCTGGCTCGTTCCACTAGCTGGGGGATGCGGCACATGCCATCGAGCAGGCTATACTCGGTATGGACATGGAGGTGGCTGAACATGGCTTCGCTCTATTATAGCACAGGGTTGGCTTTTTGGAGTATGCTTTTAAGGCATAACGGCTCAGAAATTAAATACAAAACTTATTTTGACTACTTATATTTTTATTTTTAGCCCTGAAAGTGTAAAATCTTAATGGATGAAATGAGGACTTTTGGTATTGCCGCTAAATGGCTATTCATGCTTTGTCTGCCTATCTTATTGCTAACCGCCAGCATAGGCTGGGTAGCGAATAGCCTCTGGCTGTATAAATATGGCTTTGAAAAATATAACATCAGCCAGGCTACTGGCTTGGCTGATTCTGAGCTAGAGAAGACAGCCGGCGGGCTAATCAGCTATTTCAACTCCGATGAGGATTATATCAGCCTTACGGTAGTAAAGGATGGCGAGCCATTTGTCCTGTTTAACCAGCGGGAGGTAATTCACCTTGAGGATGTCAAGGGGTTAATCTGGCTGGATTACTGGGTTTTACTGGGGACGCTGGTTTATGTTCTGGCTTATGCCGGGGTTTGCCTCCTGTGGCGGAAGCAGAAATACTGGCGAAGGCTGGCGTGGGGGGTGGTTGGTGGGGGTGGCATCACCCTAGCCCTGATGCTGGCTCTGGGGCTGGGGATACTCTTTGGCTTTAGCCAGCTTTTCTGGCAGTTTCACCTTATAAGCTTCTCCAATGAGTTCTGGCTGCTTGACCCGACCAAGGACTACCTCAAGATGCTGTTTCCCGACGGCTTCTTCTACGATGCTGTTTTATTCTGTGCTGGTATAACAACTGGGCTGGCGATAATTCTGGGTGGAGTGGCTGGGGGTTATATACGTTTTACCAAAAGACGGACGACGTCTTAATATATTGACTGGTCATAGGTTTTGCGGTCAAACCTCCCACACCACTCTGCCATCAATAATGGTCATCTCCACCCGAATATCCTTAATCTGCTCGGGGGACGATTTTAGGGGGTCAGCGCTTAATACCACCATATCAGCCAGCTTACCCGGAGCGATGGAGCCTTTTATCCCCTCTTCAAACGAGGCGTAAGCAGCGTTGATAGTATACATAGCCAGTGCCTGTTGGGCTGAGATACATTCCTCGGGTAATAAAGGCTGCCCTGATTTCGCCCGCCTGGTGACGGCGGCATATATCCCAACCAGCGGGTTAGCCGGGGCTACTGGAGAATCTGAGCTAGCAGCAACCATCAGACCACCACCGAGGAAGGATTTAATCCGGGATAACCACCTTAGCTCGGTGGGGGGAAGGGTGGCTAAATATCGCTCACCACTATAATAGATAAAGGGGGGCTGGGTGACCACCATAGCTTTAAGCTTGATTAGTCGCTTGAGCAACTCAGGTGGGCACTCAGAGCAGTGCTCCAGGCGGTGGCGCCGCCCGGCTAAGGGTTGCTGGTTACCGACATATTCCAAGGCAGCGATGGCTGCCTCCAACATGCTCTGCTCAACGCAATGGATAGCTAGCTGAAACCCAGCCCGGTGGACGCTGAGTGCCTGCTGGTTTAACTCGGATTGTGGCGGCTGTAACTGCCCCGTGGTTTCATTCAGCAACATCTTTACTCCACCCAGGCGCAACCAACTATCGCCCGAGCCAAAAGCCAAACCTGCCTCCTGAAACTGGCTTAAGGCGTCAATGCCAAACATCATAAACACCCGGCTCTGGAGCTTACCGCTTTCCTTAAACCGCTTCAGGGTTTGCCACCGGGCAAAATCATTGGTAGCGGTAGCCTCCTGTAGCGAGGTAATGCCCATAGACAGGTAATGCCGATTGGCTAAGGCTATGCCGTCAGCTGACTCCTTTTCGGACAAAGGCGGCAACACCTTCTCCCTGATATAGCCCAGCATCTCAAAAAGAAGACCGCTTGGCTCCCCAGTGGCAAGGTCTCTATCAATAAGCACGCCGGCTGGTTCCGGGGTTTCCCTAGTAATACCAGCCAGGGAGAGTGCCAGGCTATTGAGGACGCAGGCATGCAGAGAGCGGTGAGATATGACTACCGGGTGCTCGGGTGCTGCCTCATCTATATCCCAGCGATGGGGATGCCGTTTCTCAGCCAGGTAGAACTCATTGTAATCGGTGCCGATGAGCCAGTTGCCCGGTGGAATGCTCCGGGCATGGCGGCGGATAGCTGCCTTTATGTCAGCGATAGAGCTGACCGATGACGGGCTAAGGTCGAGGCTACGCAGCTTTCTGATAAAGGCGAAGATATGGCAGTGAGCATCATTAAAGCCGGGCACCACCGTCCTGCCGTGGCAATCAATTATTCTGGTCTTCGCCCCCTTAACCTCCCCTAACTCTTCATTGCCGGCAACCAGCAAAATCCGGTTACCCTTGATTGCCACCAGCTTAGCCGCCGGGCAAGCGGGGTCCATGGTTATCACATTGGCATTCTTAAGGATAAGGTCGGCTGACATTTTTTGTCTACCTCACCCCCTTAGACATTTACTTACTCTAGTACAGTAATCATGGGTGTTTAAGAGGGAGCTTTGACCTGATAGCTACAGAGTAGTATACTACTGGCAGCCTGGGGCAACAACAGAGACAAATATGAATATAGAACAGCTAGCCGAGAGGCTAGTTTTGTGGATAAGAGACAAGGTATCGGCTGCCGGGTGTAAGGGGGTGGTGCTGGGCTTAAGTGGCGGAGTGGATTCCTCGGTAACAGCAGTGTTGTGCCACCGCGCCTTTCCCCACAAGACACTGGCAATGATTATGCCCTGCTACAGCAATCAGCAGGATATAGAGCATGCTCAGGCGGTGGCTGACAAGTTTTCCATTCCCATCAAGACGGTGGTGCTTGATGATGCCTTTGATACCTTGCTTAAGGTATTGCCCAATGACATGGCAGAGCCTGATGTCAGCCGTGTGGCTAAAGCCAACATCAAAGCAAGGTTGAGAATGCTCACCCTCTACTACTTTGCCAATCAGCTTAAGTATATGGTGGTCGGGGCGGGCAATCGGGATGAGCTTTCCTTGGGCTACTTTACTAAATACGGTGATGGTGGGGTGGATATTCAGCCCCTGGGCAATCTGACCAAGGGACAGGTAAGAGAGCTAGCCCGATTTTTGGGCATTCCGCAGCCAATTATAAATAAGCCCCCGTCAGCCGGCTTATGGGAAGGGCAAACCGATGAAGGCGAGCTGGGGCTGAGCTATGATGAGCTTGACCGCTATCTGGTTACTGGTGAGGCCTCGGCTGAAGTAAAAAAGAGGATTGAGTCCATGATAGCCGCCACCCAGCACAAGCGCCAGCCACCCCCGGTGGCTTTCCCGCACTGAGCTAGTTCAGATAGATTAGTGACACAGATTATCATGTTTCGTTTCTGCGTGGCATTGACTCCATCCCCCTCAGCACCCAGAAAAATCTTTGATTTTCCTAGGAACCCGCCTGACCCCCTTCCCCTTATCAAGGGGAAGGGGATAAAGGGGATAGGGTTACATAATAGAAGCTTAAAGGGGGGGTGAGGTGCCGAAAGTTGAGGTGTCACTAAGGTATTGAACGAGTACACGCCCTTGTTTTAATTAGGTGTCTGTGCTATGATGCAAGTGAGGCGAATATGACCACGGAGAAAGAGAAGGCGCTGGAGCTAGCTATCAACCAGATAGAGAAGCGGTTCGGCAAAGGCGCAGTGATGAAGCTGGGAGAAGGTGCTATGCCCTCGGTGGAGGCCATTCCCAGTGGCTCGCCAGCATTAGACTTGGCCTTAGGTGTCGGCGGTATCCCCAGGGGACGGGTTACCGAGATATTTGGTCCCGAGGCATCAGGAAAAACCACCCTGGCTCAACATATAATCGCTGAAGCCCAAAAACTGGGCGGTGTGGCTGCCTATATTGATGCCGAGCATGCCCTGGACCCTACCTACGCTGCTAACTGTGGTGTCAATGTTGATGACTTGCTCATCTCCCAACCTGATACCGGGGAGCAAGCTCTGGAGATTACCGAAGCGCTGGTCAGGAGCGGGGCGGTTGATGTCATAGCCATTGATAGTGTAGCTGCCCTGGTACCCCAGGCTGAGATTGAGGGGGAGATGGGGGAGGCTCACGTTGGCTTACAAGCCCGCCTAATGTCGCAAGCATTAAGAAAGCTGGCTGCCGCTATCGGTAAGTCGGGCACAGCGGTGATATTCATTAATCAACTAAGGGAAAAGGTTGGCATTGTCTTTGGCAATCCTGAGGTGACGCCAGGGGGCAGGGCTCTGAAATTCTATAGCTCGGTAAGGATAGACCTGAGGCGTATTGACTCTATCAAGCAGGGAGATGAAGTAAAAGGCAGCCTTATTAGGGCTAAGGTGGTCAAGAATAAGGTTGCCCCTCCATTCAAAAGTGCCCAGTTTGACATTATGTTTGACCACGGGATAAGTAAGGAAGGCAATTTTATCGACCTTGGTGTAGAGCTGGGGATAGTGAAGAAGACCGGTGCCTTTTTCTCCTATGGTGATGTTCGCCTGGGGCAAGGTAGGGAGAATGCCAAACAATACTTGAGCCAGAATCCTGAGCTTGCCCGAGAGATTGGGCAACGGATTAGAGCCTCAGCCATCACCACCCACAGTCCATTGGACTAAGGGTATTGTAAACAGAAGAGAGTAATAGACAATATAAATAAGGCTGAGGCCTATACCTCAGCCTTATGTGTTTAAAAAGGGGGTAGTAAAAGGGCGATGAAAAAGGTCACTGCCCTCCGTACCGGGAGGAGGCAGGGAAAGCGGGTAAATGTCTTCCTAGATGGCAAGTTTGCCTTCAGCCTGGAAGCTGAGGTAGCGGTAAAACAGGGCTTACAGGTGGGACAGGAGCTATCTGAAGGTGACATTGAAGCGCTGACCAGGGCTGACCTTCGCCATCGTTGCCTTAACGCCGCTCTCCTCTACCTTAGCTACCGACCGCGGAGTGAGGCTGAATTGAGACAGCGGCTTCACCGGCGTGGCTTTGATGGCGATAATGTGGAGGCAGCGCTCACCAAACTAAGGGAGCAAGGGCTGGTGGATGATTTGGCTTTTGCTCAATTCTGGAAGGATAACCGGGAAGCATTTCGCCCCCGCAGCCGGTGGCTAACCAAATTAGAGCTAAGGCAAAAGGGAGTGGCTGATAACATTATAGACCAGGTAGTGGCTAACGTTGACGAAGAAGATAGCGCCTATCGGGCAGCGGTGAGCCGAGCCCGCAGTCTGCCCCGGTCTGATTACCAGAACTTTCGCCGTCGGCTGGGTCAATATCTTAAACGTCGTGGTTTTAGTTATCAGGTAATAACTCAAACCGTAGAGCGGGTGTGGCAGGAAAAGGGGGTAGGTCTAGATAGCATCTTACCTTGACCTAAACGAGCAAAGTGGGTAGTATGAGCTATCTATAATCTATTCCCAAGGATGGAAATCTATAAATAAGGGGGATGAAAATGGGAATAGAACCAATTTTAGGCATCTTCTTTAGTTTCGTCATAGGTGTAGTATTTGGCGGCATGGCTACCTTCCTCTTCAGGAGGATAATGGTAACTCGTCAGCTCCGCATTGCCCAGAGGAAGGCAGCTAAAATATTGACCGAAGCCAAGGCTGAGTCCACGAATGTACTTGATGAGGCAAAGCAGGCAGCAGAGAAAATAAAGGCAGCTGCCGATGCCGAAAACCGAGAACGGCGGGCTGAACTACAGCGCCAGGAAAACCGCCTGTCTCAAAAGCTGGAGACCTTGGAGCGCAAGCTGGAAGGTGTGGAGCAGCGTGAGCGCAATCTTTCCAACAAAGAAAAGGAGACAGAGTCCATTCGCAGTTACCTTGAGGAGATGAAAAATAGGCAACTAAAGCAGCTGGAGTTGATTTCAGGCATGTCCAGTGCTGAAGCAAAACAAACCTTGCTTAATACCATAGAGGCTGAGATGGGGGATGAAACCTCACGACAGCTTCGGGAATGGGAAGCCAAATTAAAAGAGGAGGCCGATAAGAAAGCCCAAGAGATTCTGTCCGTGGCAATACAGCGTTGTGCCTCTGAGGTGGTATCGGAAACAACGGTGGCTACTGTTCCCCTCCCCAGTGACGAGATGAAGGGAAGGCTTATCGGACGAGAGGGACGTAATATCAGAGCTCTAGAACAAGCCACCGGGGTTGACCTTATCGTTGATGATACTCCAGAAACAGTGACCGTATCTAGCTTTGACCCGGTGCGGCGGGAAATAGCTCGCCTGGCTTTAACCAAGCTTATCCTTGATGGTCGTATCCACCCAGCCCGTATTGAAGAGGTGGTCGCCAAGACCAAGGAGGAAGTAGAGGCGGCTATCTATAGTGCCGGAGAGCAGGCAGCCTACCAGGTGGGGGTGCACGGACTGCGCCCCGAGTTAATCAGGCTGCTTGGTCGGCTTAAGTACCGCACTAGCTATGGACAGAATATGTTAGTCCATTCTATTGAGGTTGCCCATCTAGCTAGCATGATTGCCGGGGAATTGGGGGCCAATGTTGCCATCGCCAAGAAAGCCGGGCTGCTTCATGACATTGGTAAAGCGGTAGACAGGGAGGTAGAAGGCTCTCATGCTGCCATCGGGGCGGAACTGGTTAAGCAATGGGATAAATCCCATGAGGTAGTCCAGGGCATCGCTGAGCACCACTTTGAGACTGATGCTACCGGCATTTGGGGCTTTATTGTGGCTGCCGCCGATGCTATTAGTAGTGCCAGGCCTGGAGCAAGGCGTGAGTCTCTGGAAAGCTACCTAAAGCGGTTGAAGGCGCTGGAAGATATAGCCAACAGCTTTAAGGGGGTAGAGAAGTCCTATGCCATTCAAGCCGGCCGCGAAATTCGTATCCTGGTTAAGCCGGAGACGATTGATGACCTAGGGGCAATGAGGCTCGCCCGAGACATCGTTAAGAAGATAGAAGAAAGTCTGGAGTATCCGGGGCAAATAAAGGTTACCGTGCTCAGAGAGACAAGAGCTATAGATTATGCTAAGTAGGAAAGCTAGTGCTGATATTGGCGATAGGCGATATAGTAGGTAGCCCTGGTAGAAGGGCAGTAAGCCAGCTTTTACCAAGCCTTCGTCAGCAATACGGGGCGGACTTGGTTATTGCCAACGGCGAGAACGCCGCCGGTGGCATAGGGCTGACCTTATCCACAGCCAAGGAGCTATTTGATGCCGGTGTTGATGTCCTGACCTCAGGTAACCACATATGGGTGCACAAGGAAATTATCCCCTACCTTGATGGCGAAATGCCCATCCTTCGCCCGTTAAATTATCCCCCGGGGGTGCCTGGTAAAGGGCATATAGCCATTGGTCGGACAGTAGTGGTCAATCTGATGGGGAGAACCTTTATGGGCGATGTCGATTGCCCGTTTAGGGCTATGGACCGACTGCTAACCGAGCTTGAGCAGCCAATTATCATTGTTGATTTCCACGCCGAGGCAACATCGGAGAAGGTGGCAATGGGACGATACCTGGATGGGCGGGTCAGCGCCGTGCTCGGCACCCATACCCATGTGGGAACTATTGATGCCCAGTTGCTTCCTCATGGCACTGCCTACGTTACCGATATCGGTATGACCGGGCCGCTAGATTCAGTTATAGGTGATGATGCCGAAGCAGTAATTCAGCGCTTCTTGACCAGGATACCCCACCATCTGTCGGTGGGTAAGGGGAAGACTGCCCTTAACGCCATACTGGTTAGGGTGGCTGATGATACCGGCAGGGCACTGAGCATTGACCGAATCTACCGGGAGGTGGAATAGTAGTGGGCAGGGTAGACCTCCATATACACTCCACCGCTTCTGATGGTCGACTTACCCCGGCAGATATCGTCCGGGAGGCAGCAGAACGGGGGGTAACCTTTATTGCCCTGGCTGACCATGATACGGTAGACGGGATTGCTCCAGCCCAGGCCGCGGCTCAAGCCTTTCCCGGGTTGAAGGTCATACCCTGCGTTGAAATCAGCACCGATATCCCTCACGATGAGGTTCATGTCCTCGGCTACTTCATAGACTATGCTGACCATGAGCTTAGGGTCACCTTGGATAGATTTAAAAATTCTCGGCTGAGGCGAGCCCAGGGAATGGTGGCTAAGCTGGCGGATTTGGGTATCCACATCGACTGGCAACGAGTTCAGGAGATAGCCGGCGGCAACTCCATCGGGCGTCCTCATATTGCTCAAGCCATGGTGGAGAAGGGCTGTATCACCTCGATTAAACAGGCATTCGCTGAATATCTAGGTCATGACCGCCCTGCCTATGTTGAGCGGGAAAAGATGACCCCCACCGAGACAGTGGAACTAATAATTAAAGCCAAAGGGTTGCCAGTGCTGGCTCACCCCCTAACCCTCAGTGACCCGGAGGCGATGATTGTTGAGCTAAAGGCAGCCGGCTTAGTCGGCGTTGAAGCTTACTATGATGGCTATACCGCCGAAGAAATAAATAGCCTAGTCGGACTAGCCAACAGGTATAATCTTATTGTCACTGGTGGTAGTGACTACCATGGTCTGGAGCCCAACACCGAGACTGGCATTGGTGGCGCCGATTTGCCTACAGAATCGGTGGAGCGACTCATAGCTCTAGCAAAACAAATAGACCCAAAACTTAGGTTTTGATAGACCTTATGGCTATTGAGTTTGTCCTATTACTACTGGGTGCCTATCTCTTGGGTGCAGTTCCTGCCGCCTACCTGGCAGCCAAATGGTCACGGCGGATAGACATCAGACAATATGGCACCGGGCAGGCGGGAGCGGGTAACCTATGGAGGATGACCTCTTGGAGACTCGGTTTGCCAGTAGCTATTTTTGATATAGGTAAGGGGATACCAGCAGTGTGGGCGGCTCAACTAGTTGGTCTTGATATCGCCCAGCAGATAGCGGTAGGTTTAGCGGCAATCGTGGGACATAACTGGCCAGTTTTTCTTCGTTTCAGCGACGGCAGAGGGATTGGCACAACCATCGGAGTAATCGTTATACTTCCCTTAATAAATGACATGACACTATGGGTAGTAGTAACATTTTTGACCATTGTCATTGTCATAGTTAGTACGCTTATTATGCGTAGCTCGCCAGTGCCGGTACTCGCTGGCGTGGCCGCGCTACCTTTGGTTGGCTGGGGACTTGGTGAGCCACTTTCGGTTATTCTAGGTTTTTTGGCTATATTTTTGATAGTAATTATCAAACGGCTAACGGCGCCACGACCTGCTGGTGCTATCCCTATTAATAGAAAGCAATTTCTGCTTAACCGACTGCTTTTCGACCGTGACATAAGGGATAGGAAAGCCTGGGTATATCGGCGGCCGAAGCAAGAAGAAAAACAACGGGAAGGTTAACTCCGGCAAATGAGGTGCTCCTATCATCCTGATGCTGAAACTAACCTGAGGTGTGGAAAGTGTGGTAAGCCGATATGCCCTAAATGCATGGTGCAAACACCGGTGGGAGCTAGATGCTCAGATTGCGCCAAGCTATATAAACTACCTACCTATCGCGTTTCCACCAGATACTACCTGATGGCTACGGGGACAGCACTAGGCATGGCTATTGTTTGTGGTCTCGCCTGGGGGGTAATAGAGTGGGTAATTCCTTTCTTTTCCCTCAATTTGCTACTGGCTCCAGGCGCTGGCTATGCTATTGGAGAGGTGATTAGTCTTTCGGTCAACCGTAAGCGTAGCACCGGGGTAGCTGTTATTGGCGGCATGGCTGTAGCCATAAGCTACATAGTTAGCCTTTTGTCTGTTAGCCTTTTATTTGGTATTTCTTTCTACCGGGTACTGCCTTTTGGCTTATTTAATAGCTTTTACCATGTAATAGCCCTGGGTTTGGGTATCTTTATCGCCGTTACCCGGCTACGCTAAAATAAACCCTGACATAGATTGGAGTAAGAAACATGGTTCCATCACGAGAAATTTTCTGGAATATTCAATACGGTGAGATTCTTTACCTTCTAAGTGCTATTGTTATCGGCATCTTTGCCTATGCTATCTACCGGCGCTACCGGATGTGGCGACTGGGCACAGCAGATAATAGGCTTGACCATCTGGGTAAGAGGGTATGGGCATTTATTATTACTGCTGTCATTGACGGTATGTTACACCGCAAGTTTCTTGGCGTAGCTGAGGGTCTCGGGCACCGGCGTTTTTCAGTCAAGGATCTCCAGCCCAGAGAGCTTTTACCCGGGATAGCCCACTTCCTCATCTTTGCTGGATGTATAGCCCTGCTCCTCGGTGCCTTCCTTGACTTTATCAGCCACTACTTCTTCCACTTCATGCACGGTAACTTCTACCTGGGCTACTCAGTAGTTACTGATAGCTTCGGCATACTGGTTCTAATTGGGGTGGTATTAGCTATCATCAGACGCTACGGGCAAAAACCAGATAGGCTGGACAACACTGCTGATGATTTGATTGCCCTGCTGTTGATAATATTAGTCGTAGTCACCGGTTTTATTGTTGAGGGGTTTCGCATTGCTGCCACTGAGCTAAAGACCACCCCCGATTGGGCAGTGTGGTCGCCCGGTGGCTTTATTCTAGCTCAAGCCTTCAGCGGTCTAAGCCAGGAGACGCTACTAACCTGGCACCGGGTTAATTGGTGGCTGCATATGCTCATCGCCCTGGGGGCTATTGCCTATGTTTCCCTTTACTGGAACCGGCTATGGCACATAATCATCTCTCCGACAAATGTCTTCTTCAGGTCATTTCAGCCTAAAGGGGCTCTGGCGCCCATAGACCTAGAGAAGGCAGAGACCTTTGGCGTAGCCAAGATTGAAGACTTCACCTGGAAGCAACTGCTGGATTTGGACTCCTGCACCCGCTGCGGTCGGTGCCAGGATAACTGCCCGGCTTATGTTAGTAGCAAGCCACTCTCGCCCAAGAAGATGACCCAGGATTTTAAGGGCAGCTTTGTGGAGAAGGCTCGACTTTTACTCAAAACTAAGACTGGTAGTAGCAGCCGACCTCTCATTGGCGAGGTGGTAACCGAGGACGAGATATGGGCGTGCACTACCTGCTATGCCTGCCAGCAGGTATGCCCGGCCTGGGTTGAGCATGTTAATAAGATTATCGACCTGAGGCGAAACCTGGTGATGGAGCAGGCTTCCATCCCTGAGACGGCTGAGGGGGCATTAAGAAGCATTGAAGGCAGGGGACATCCGTGGCGGGGAACTACTTTGTCGCGGACGGACTGGGCCGAGGGGCTTGATATTAAGACCTTAGCCGAGGATAGGGATATAGAGCTCCTGTTCTGGGTAGGTTGCACCGAGGCACTGGAGGAGAGAGGCACCAAGGTGGCTCAGGCTATGGCTAAGCTACTCAAAACCGCCGAAATTAATTTCGGCATCCTGGGGGCTGAGGAGAGCTGCTGCGGTGAGCCGGCTCGCCGCCTGGGTAACGAATACCTGTTCCAGATTCAGGCGGAGAAAAATATTGAGATATTGAAGGGTTATAATGTGAAACGGATAGTTACCGCCTGCCCCCACTGCTTCAACACCATAAAGAATGAGTACCCCCAGTTTGGTGGAGAGTTTGAGGTTATCCACCACACCGAGCTTATCGCCCGGTTGCTGAAACAGGGCAGGTTGAGGATTATCAAAGGCATTGGCGAGGTGGTGACCTACCACGACCCCTGCTATCTTGGGAGATACAATGATATCTATCAGCCGCCGAGGCAGATTATTAGGAGCATTCCCGATGTGACGATGGTGGAGATGGAGCACAATCGGGAGAGGAGCTTCTGCTGCGGCGGTGGCGGCGGTCATATGTGGCTGGAAGAGCGCATCGGCCGGAGAATTAACGAGCTACGCACCGAACAGGCAATAGAGACTAAAGCCCAAATCGTGGTTACCGCCTGCCCATTTTGCCGGCAAATGTTTGATGACGGGATTAAGGCAAAAGCGGTTGAAGAACAGCTCAGGGTTATGGATATTGCCGAGCTGGTAGAAAAGTCTGCGGGGTATCACCCCTACTCTACTTAGGGCTACCCGTATTTCTGGCGGAGAACTCTCCTCAGAACCTTGCCCGTGGAGGTCTTGGGTAGTTCTTCTTTAACAAAAATTACTGAGCTAGGACGCTTGAAGCCAGCCAGCCTGGAGCGACAAAAGTCAATAATCTCTTGCTCAGTGGCTATTTCCCCCTTCTTGAGCCTTACTACAGCCCTGACCTGCTGACCCCATTCAATATCTTTGACGCCAATCACCGCCGCCTCTTCGATTTTTGGATGGGTGGAGAGAACGCTTTCCACCTCATCGGGGCCGATATTCTCGCCGCCTCTTACAATAACATCGTCACCACGCCCGGTAAGATAAATATAGCCCTCCTCATCCACATAGCCCAGGTCGCCGGTGCGATACCACCCATCAGCGGTAAAGGCTTTCTTCGTCCTCTCCTCGTCCTTCCAGTAGCCCTTCATTATCCTGGGACCTCGGGCTACGATCTCGCCGATTTGCCCGGGGGATAATTCTCGCCCTTCTTCGTCTCGGACTTGAATTTCTACATCATCCATAGGTAGCCCGATAGAAGTAGCCAGCCTCCTTAACTTCTTCTCCTTCTCCTGCTCAGTCTCTTTTCCAGTGATTATTTGGTCTTCAGCTCTAAGCGCAGCTATGGTGGAAGAAGTCTCCGTCCCGCCAAAGGCGTTTATCAGGGCTCTGCCAGGGAAACGCTCAATCGCTTTCTTCAGCACCTCATAAGGACAGGCGGCGGCGCCATAGGTTACTACTCGGACGCTGGAAAGGTCATACTTGTCAAAGTCAGGGTAGTCAACAATTCGCTTGAGCATGGTAGGCACTACCATCACTCGGGTAGCTTTCTCCCGCTGTACCGTTTCAAACCACTCTTTTTCATCAAATTGCCGCATCAGGGCAATGGTCCTGCCTCCGTAAATGCCAGCCATCAAGGCTTGCATCCCAGCCACATGATACAGGGGCATGCAAAGCACATTTGTCTCCGGTGGTGCTTCCGGGTCAGGGGGGTCAACATTAGTCAGGGCATAGGAGCTATAGGAGTTATTATCCTGAGGCACGCCCTTGGGAAAGCCGGTGGTTCCAGCGGTAAACATGAGCACGGCTATATCTTCGTCTTTTACCTCGGCGAAGGTCTTTTCCTCCAGTGAACCTGAGGCGATGAGCTCATCATAGCTTTGCATCCCCTGGTACTTGCCACCAATGACAATGAAATGCTTTACCGAGGGGAGTTGAGGTCGGACGTTACTTACCATATCAGCATAGCGGCTGCCGACAAAAAGAACCTTCGGCTCAGCTTTATTTACCAGGTAGGTCAGCTCCTCCTGCCTTATCCGAAAGTTCAGGGGGGCGAAGATGCCTCCCAGCTTCATGGTAGCAAAACAAGCCTCCACGTATTCATGGCAGTTGACCTCAAGGATGGCAACTCTATCCCCCTTTTCCAGGCCCAGTCGGTTTAGAGAATCAGCTAAGCGATTTACCCTCTCCTTGAGTTGACCATAGCTATATCGCTTTCCCTCAAAGGCAATGGCTGTTCTCTCTGGAACCAGCATAGCTGATAGGTCAAGAAACTCGGTTATAACCATCCTTTACCTCCACATATTTTAGCTTGCTTTTTCTCTTACCTTGTCTACTATTTTGGACATTGCTTCCCCAGCCTTAGCCCTGATGAGGACGGTAGCCTCTCTGTCCATGGGGGTGGAGCTGAGGTTGATGATAACCAACTTAGCTCCCGCCTGAACGGCATAGATAGGCATGTAGGCGGCAGGGTAGACAACCAGGGTCGAGCCAACCACGATTAACAGGTTGCAGTTAGACGAGCGGTGGCTCGCCTCAGTCAGTACTTCATACGGCAGCTGTTCGCCGAAAAGGACGGCGTTTGGCTTCAGCATCCCATGGCAGACTTCACAATCTGGGATTTCCTCACCCTCATCCAGCCTGACTTTAATCTGCTCAAAAGGATAATGCCCACCACAGCTCAGGCACACTGCCCACTGCATATTGCCATGGAGCTCAAACACCTTGTCGGCAGGCACCCCCGCCTTCTGGTGAAGATTATCCACGTTCTGGGTTATGACACAGTCCAGCTTGCCCAATCTATCCAGTTCGGCAATAGCGTAGTGGGCGGGGTTTGGCTTAGCCTTAGTAGTGAGAAGCCCCTCCCCCAGCATCTGCCACTGCTTTCTCCTTGCTTCGGGGTCGGTGATGAACTTCTGATAGGTAAAGTCATCGGGGTCAAACCGACTCCAGATTCCGCCGGGACTGCGAAAATCAGGAATCCCGGATTCAGTGCTAATGCCAGCGCCGGTGAAGACCACCACCTTTTTAGCATTAATAATCAGGTCAGCTACCTTTTCCGCCACGGCATCCAGATTCTGTTCCTCTATGATGTCCTCCCTATTTAATACGACCGACTGATTAAGTCAGCCAGCCTAGCCTCAAGCTCAAGCCCCTGCTTTAGGCTGAGGTCAAGCCCCCTGACGATAGCCTGCTTAGCATAGCTTACGGCAACGGGGTCAAAGTGGGCAATTTTTCTGGCAAGCCTATCGGCTTGGGGCAGTAGCTCCTTTCGGGGCACCACCCGGTTAACCAGCTTCAGGCGGTGCGCCTCATCAGCCTTAATCCACCGCCCGGATAGCAGTATTTCCAGTGCTTTAGCCCCGCCTATGACTCGGGGCAGGGTCTGGCTACCGCCAGCGGCTGGGATTATGCCCAATCCCGGCTCAGGCAGACCAAATTGGACATCCTCTGAAGCCAGCCTGATGTCGCAGCACAGGGCTATTTCTATCCCCGAACCCAAAACATAGCCATGAAGGGCAGCAATTAGCGGCTTGGTGAGACTCAAAAAAAGCCCCCAGACGTCCCGCTCCCAGCGCACCTGCCGGGCGATTATGGGAGAGGGTACGGTGAGGAATTCAGTAAGGTCAGCGCCAGCGCAGAAGGCTCTCTCCCCAGCACCCCGGAATATGGCTACCTTAACCTCAGGGTCATCCTTGATGGCGCCCAGCACCTGGTAAAGCTCGTCCCTCATCTTAAGGTTATAGGCGTTTAAGGCATGAGGTCGGTTGAGGACGACATAAGCTATGTCATTCTGCTTCTGATAGATAATGGTCTCAAAATTGCTCATTGGGATTGGTTATCTACCTCACCCCCTTAGTCTCCCTCTCCTTCAAAGGAGAGGGAGAAGTATGGGTTCTGAAGGGGCTTCGCCCCTTCAGACTTCCCTTGATAAATAACTTACTTACGAGATTAGCCAGAAGCTACTGTCCCTTAAACTGGGGAGGTCTCTTCTTCAGAAAGGCAGTGATGCCTTCTGTCCTATCAGCAGTGGTGTGGAGTAAGAAATAGAGGTCAGCCTCCAGGCAAAGCCCCTGCTCAAGGGTTAAATCCAGCCCTTTATTTACCGCTTCCTTGATAAATCTCAGGGCAATGGGGGCTTTAGCGGCAATAGTTTTGGCTAAAGCCTCAGCTTCGGCAGCTAGACTTGCCCGGCTAACTACCTTACTGACCAGCCCTATCTCAAGTGCCTCCTGAGCAGTTATGGTTTCAGCAGTAAGGATTAACTCCAGGGCTTTGCTCCGACCCACAATACGGGGTAGCCGTTGAGTGCCACCATCACAAGGGATAAGTCCTTGAGCCACCTGGGGAAAGCCGAACCTTGCCCTGTCTGAAGCCAGCCTGATATCACAGCTCAAGGCTAACTCCAGCCCTTGCCCCAGGGCATCCCCGTTTATGGCAGCAATAACCGGTCGGTCTATACTGGCTATGGCAGTGGCAGCCCTATACCCGGTGCCAGATTTCTGTAGCTCGCTGCCGCCACAGAAGGCTTTATCTCCAGCCCCGGTAAGGATGACTGCATAAATATCCTCATCCTGACTTATCCCGCAGCAAACAGCCTCCAGTTCCTGAGCTAGCTGCTGCTTGATGATATTACCGGCTTCAGGACGGTTAAGGGTTATATGGGCAATATGGTCTTTTTTGGTGTAACCAACGGTGGAATAGGGCATCATTCCCTCAGCCACTCATCTTAACTAACTCACTTACTGGCGTCAAGGTTGGTAAAGAGAGATTATTTATTAACCCTATCCCCTTTATCCCCTTCCCCTTGTTAAGGGGAAGGGGAAGATTTTTTAAAAGAGGGGCTAGCCCCTCTATGACTCCCCATCACAGGATAGCCGCATTAAAGGGTGCCTGAGAGGGGGCTTTGCCCCCTCTCTAAAACCTCTTCCCCCTCATGCTAAGAATACTTCTCCCTGTCACGGAGAGGGGGACTAAGGGGGTGAGGTTAACAAAAATCATAGATTTTTCTGGGTGCTCAGGGGGATAGGTTGCTAGACAATCTCGTAAAGAAGCGACAAAGGTCATTGAGGCAGCACTGCTGGCAAAGAGGCCGGCTTTTGCAGACATTCTTACCCAGGCAGACCAAGAGGGCATGGTATTCATTAAATAACCCGGTATCGGGCGGCAGATGCTCCATGAAAAACGCCTGATAGGCAGCATAGCTACTTTTATCCGGGGCTAAACCAATGCGGTTGATGATACGACGAGTGTAAGCATCAATGACAAAGATAGGCTTACTGGCAGCATAAAGTATTATAGAATCGGCTGTCTCCTGCCCGATACCTTGGATGGTAAGTAGCTGCTGGCGCAGGTGGTCAGTATCATCGGCAAAGAACTTATCAAGGTCATCATCATAGTGATTACCCAGCCAATAGGCAAAGGACTTGAGCTTTAACGCCTTGGCATTATAGTAACCAGAGGGATGAACCAGGGTGGCAAGCCGGGGGAGGGAAAGCTGGCGTAGCGCCCTTGGTGACAGTGCCCTGGCTGCCCTCAGATTGGCGATAGCTTTTTCCACATTGCCCCAGGCGGCTGATTGGGTGAGTATGGCACCAACTATTACCTCAAAGGGCTCCTCGGCTGGCCACCAGTGCTGGGGGCCAAAGTCAGCCAAGAGTCGGTGGTAGATATTTAGTAGTGCTCGACCTAATGATTGGTTAACCATGGAGGTACTTTGGCATCAGTTGCTGAATCATATCCCGGGAGATAGGGTTTTATATCAATTACCGGTGTGCCATCAATGGCATCAAGCCCCTTAACCTTCAATATGTTACCCCGCCGCTCAAGGAGTCTAACTGTAGCCTGCCCCACCGGATTGGGGCGGCTCGGCGACCGGGTAGCAAAACGACCTACCAGTGGCAGCTCCGGCTTACCCATAGGATGAACCTTAAGCGAGAGTGGCTTACCAGCAGGAAGCTGATGCATCCAGTAAAGAACAATGATGTGAGAGAATTCATCCAATCTATCCAGGGCTTCAGTTAGATCGCGGTTAACCACGATTTCGGAAACGATTTCTCTCCAGCCATGCCGTAGAGGTTGTTTAATTTCATTCCTGACAATACCTATCGCTTTCAGGGTCATTTCAGGGAGTTGATTAGCCATTTTAATTACCTGGACTTTGTCATTATAACAGCCCCTTATATAAACAAAAAGAGGCTGTGCTCGTCCATATGATTAGTGACACCTCACCCCCTTTGTCCCCCTCTCCTTCCAGGAGAGGGGGAGGAGAAGAAAGAGGGGCTGACGCCCCTCTTAGACGCCCCATTAAGCTAGTCTCCTTCAAAGGAAGGAGGAGATTTAAAAGGGGAGGCTTTGCCCCCTCTTAAAACTACTTCCCCCTTCCCCTCCAGGGGAAGGGGGTTAGGGGGATGGGGTCAATGCCACCCAGAAACGCAAAGAGGCTGCATAAAAACAGCCTCTTAGTATTACTATCCAACGATGGCTATTCCAGTGGGGTAAGGGTTAAGAGCTTCTTGGCAATCTTGGGGTACTTGGCAATAAAGAGTAGCTCACCTTCCACCAGAGGCTTTTGTGCCTCAACATTGGCATATCTTGCCAGCTCCAAAATCTCATTAGCTTCTTCCTTACTTTTGAACGTTACTTCCATCTTACCCATTATGTGACTGAAGCCTGATATCCCACTGTATTGCCCGGCGATAATTTCCCTCCCCGTTTCCACCTTCACTGGCTCGCCCCTACCCAGCTCCTCATAGCTATATAGCTCGTAGTTTTCCGGGTCCTTTAATACGCCATCAGCATGGATACCAGAGGAATGGGCAAAGGCGTTAGCGCCAACACCCGGCTGATTTATTGGAATCTCCACATTAAAGGCATAGCTAGCAAACTTGGCTATCTTATAAGCCTTAGACAAATCAATTGAACCAGCCAACTGGTATTTTTCAGCGAAACCCTTTGATTTAATTGCCGCCAGGACAACCGCTACCAGGTCGGCATTCCCTGCCCTTTCCCCGACGCCGTTGATGGTGGTATTGATATAAGCATCCTGTCCACCATCTATCGCCCCCTTAGCTCCAGCTATGGAATTACCCACCGCCATCCCCAGGTCATCATGGCAGTGAATCTCAATAGGTATGCCAATATTTTGTGCCAGCGCTCTGGCAGTTTCATAGATGGTGAAGGGGTTATCATAACCAAGGGTATCACAGTACCTGAGTCTATCCGCCCCATGTTCTTTAGCGGCAAGACCAAATTTTATTAGATAGTCCAGCCCTGTCCTTGATGCATCTTCAGCATTGACCCCGATACTCTCGGCACCGAGCTCCCGAGCGGCATCAACCGCATCAACCATCTCTTTTACAATGTCATCCCGGCTCTTTCTCCCCTGGAACTTGCCATATATCATCTGGTCTGATGTTGATATTGAAAGGTTTAGATGGCGGATTT
>Ga0172363_10001379_pt1 | contig 19585 bp, 21 predicted proteins | sample LakKivs2_kivu2a2_FD_114541 | JGI IMG/M metagenome (GOLD analysis project Ga0172363, IMG submission 114541) | Sediment microbial communities from Lake Kivu, Rwanda - Sediment s2_kivu2a2 | ecosystem: Environmental > Aquatic > Freshwater > Lake > Sediment | place: Rwanda: Western Province, Lake... | reverse complement strand
GATCTCTTTCTAGTACCGCGCCACAATCGCAAGTCCAAGTTCTGTCAGCAAGAGTCAAGCCGTCATTGATACAGCCACAAAACCGACAGAGTTTACTTGAGGGGAAGAATCGGTCAACCTCCTTCTTTTATTTTTCAGGCATATAATCGTAGCTCCGCCTTCTCTTTCTCCCCGACGGCAACTCCGATTCTCTCAAGCTCCTTGATAACCAACTCCAACCCCTCCTCGGAACTTATCCCAAACTCATCTATAACCGAAAGGGCGGCTAATCCCACCTTGTAGCTAATCGGTTTTTCCATCTTCTCATAGGCAAACGCCTCAGCCTCTATCTCCCTCTTAACAAACTCAGCATCATCTATAAGCCTAAACTCCCCTATAGTGTGCCTATAGTGCTTATGCCCAAGCTCGTGAAGTTTATCCTTTGTTCTAGCACGCGGGGATAATTGAACCACGCCATTTATAACCCGACCTCTACAAAAATTGTTGAAGCCACCCTTTTTTACCTCAACCCGCCACCTATCCTGACCAACCCGTTTTCTCACAAGAACATCGCAACCTTTCGCCTCTTTTTTCTCCATATATCTCATAGCCTTACCAAAATCGTCAAAATATCTTAATATTCTGTCTCTACTCATTTCACATCTTTACCCCATTCGTCTCTATCTTTTCCCACGGCAACTCAACATCATCCCGCCCGAAATGCCCGTAGCACGCCGTCTGCCGATAGATGGGACACCTCAAACCGAACCTCTCTATGATTGCCGCTGGCCTGAAATCGAAACTCCTTTTGATTATATCCAGTAGCTTGTCGTCGCCGACCTTGCCCGTGCCGAACGTGTCCACCGATATTGCGAGGGGATGAGCCACGCCGATGGAGTAAGCCACCTGTATCTCCAGCTTCTTCGCCAGTCCCGCCGCCACGAGGTTCTTTGCGGCATACCGAGCCATATAGGACGCCGACCTGTCAACCTTTGTGGGGTCTTTGCCAGAGAAGCACCCGCCACCGTGCCTCACGACCCCGCCGTAGGTGTCCACGATTATCTTCCGCCCCGTTAGCCCCGTGTCCGAAACAGCCCCACCGACCACGAACTGCCCCGTGGCGTTCACCAGTATTCTAGTGCTTTTATCCAACAGATGGTTGGGGATGATTAGCAGAATAACGTGCTTCAATATATCGTCCTGTATATTAGGAATATCGGGGTCGTGCTGCGCGGCAATTACCACGCTGTCAACCCTCACGGGCTTATCGCCCTCATATTCAACCACGACCTGAGACTTGCCGTCGGGTCTAAGGTAGGGCAATATCCCTTCCTTCCTCACCTGCGCCAGCCTCTGGCAGAGCCTGTGCGCCAAGACAATCGGCAGGGGCATAAATTCTGGCGTCTCGTCGCAGGCGTAGCCTATCATCATACCCTGGTCGCCCGCACCCAGTTTGTCAAAGTCGTCCTTGGACTCGCTCTTAGCCTCCTGCGACCTATCAACCCCCAAGGCTATATCGGGCGACTGCTCCCTTATGGACACCAGCACCCCGCAGGACTGCCAGTCAAAGCCGTATTCGGGATGTGTGTATCCAGCGTCCCTTATCACCCTACGGGCTATACCCTGAACGTCAACATAGCACTTGGTCGTGATTTCCCCCGCAACCAGCACCAGACCGTTTGTGATGGCCGTCTCGCAGGCTACACGGGCGAACGGGTCTTGTGCTATTATGGCGTCAAGCACGGCGTCTGAAATCTGGTCGCACAGCTTGTCGGGATGCCCCTCGGTGACAGACTCGGATGCTACTGACTTTATCATTTGGTATTCCTCCTAATCAATATTGCCCTCAGAGGGCGTTTTTATGAACCTAAAGGGGAACTCGTAATCGGTGTCATAGCATTCATCTTCCAGCAACTCATACTCTGCGCCGAAATAGAGGTTGAAAACAACCCTAAAAGAATTGACTGGGGTTATAGTCTCGTAAAGAAGGTCATATCCCTTTTCGGGGAAGAAATACGCATTTAGTATGCTATGAACACCGTAATCGTTTCCCGTATCCCCCTGCAAAATAATGATTGGCGGTGTGCTGGATTTTGACAATATCTCATCTATGATGGTCTCGGCCATTTTGTTGGCGAAGACTAGCTGGTCGATATACGTTCCCTCCCCTTCGGGGATGTCTCCGTTGCGGTCAAACAGGAACGGCGGATGGGGACAGAGAATGTGGGCGAAAACGAACACAGGCTCATCATAATAGTTGGGCATATTAGCCAACGCGCCAAACTCAAACAGCACCCCGTCCCTGTAATCTTCGCAAAGCAAACCAGCGACAATGGGTCTCAACGGGGTTGATTGGAGCAACGAACTTGAAAAGTTAGTGATACCCAACCTTCTCTGGTTTCTAAACACCTCCGCATACGTGTCCGTCTGATATGGCGACCAAAGCCCAGTAGAGATTAAAACGTAATGATACCCCTCGGACTTCAAGAGCCGAGATACCTTGTTATCCTCAACCATTTGATACAGCACAGCCGCACTCTTCGTCTCTACGCCCACAATGTCGCTTAGATAGTTGATATACTCCATATTCAAAGAGGACGATAGCGACGAGGGGGTCGTGCAATAGTTAGACCGACTTTCATCGGCCACATAAAACCCTTTGTCGGCCAAATAGCCAAGAAATTCGCTGTTATCAAACCCGTAAAACTCCTCCAAAACATCCGCCCTTAAATACGTGTCCAAGATGATGTAATAGATGTCTGGTGAATTTTGCTGGCTATCCAAGCTCACACCGCCGTTTCCCTCGCCTATCTCCTCTGGATTGGGGGCAACGCTAACCGCCCTGATTGAGAAAACGCCGATATTTATCAGCGAAATAGCGACGAAAATGGCGATGGTGATATTCAGGAACTTGGTAAGCGTGGCGAAATCCCTGCGGGCTTTTATCACCAGAAAAACCACCGCAGCCAAAATGAGCAACCACAAAAGACCTGTTATCAAAGCGGGATGCCACCAGAGAAACGTCCCCTCCAAATGCTGCCAAAGCCACTCAAGATGCCCATACGAAAAAAACCATACCCAAGTGAAAGAGACGATAATCCCAATCTTGTTATAGCTCTTGACAACAAATCTCATCGAGAGCAAAAGGAGCAAGGTGCCGACGACGACCACCAGCATCGGCAATAACAGGTCAACTGCACTGACTTCGTCCATATTAAAAACAAAGAGGAACAGGATGGGCGAAATGGCAAACAAGAACGGATGAAAAACCTTTAACTGTTTCAAAGCATTGCCCTCTTTATTATCTTTTCTATAATCTCCGTCGTGCTTTGAAAAGGATAGTAATTCAGCCTGACGGCTTTTTTGCCCACGGACTCCATATACTCGCAAGCCGACTGCCAATGCGGAAGCACCTCGTCGGGATAATGGGCATGGACGACTATGTCCACATCCCGCCTCGCTCTCAAATTGTTAGTCGGGTCAACATTATCTTGCCTAACAACCTCATCCACCTGCTTAGAGTCCCCGACCACCTCAAGCCTCTCCTCAAAGGGTATGACTGGCTCCCTCTTATACGCCATAACCGCCTCATCGGTAAGAACCCCGACAATCAGGTAATCCCCCAAAGCCCTAGCCTGCTGGAGAAACTTCTTGTGGCCGATATGCCAGAGGTCGCCGACCATATAGGCGTAAACCACTATGTTAGCCATTCTGCCATCACCTTGTTCCTGCCTCTAAAATACACCCAGCCCACCAGCACTATTACCGCAAAGGCCATACCTGCCCAGCAATAGAACACACTCTGCCAACCACCCGTCTTATCAATAATGAAAGGCACCAGCACGCCTATCAGCGACGAGCCGATATACCCCATACCATCTATATAGCCAGTGGACGAGGCGACTATGTTGTCGCCAATCTGCCTACTGGGTATCGTCGTCACCAAAAACACGTGGGGGCCATAGAGCAAGAAGCCACTGGCGACCAAAATGGCCACCATGGTCAACCCCGCAGTATGCGGGAATATAACAAAGGCCACTCCCAGCAGGAACAGATAAACCATAGTCGTGATGTCCTTGTGAATCTTTATCCGATTGTAGAGCAAAGTCCCCAGTATACCTGCTATCGGGATAAGAAACACGTTTATGCCGACTTTCTCTATCGGCATACTCATCGTCTGGTATAGGTAGGTTGGTATCCATATTATCACGCCATACCTTACCATATTCAGCAAGCATAGCGACAGCCCGCTCACCACGATTGTGTGGTTGATGGTCAGCTTGACTTGGTCTTTTATCTTTCTCCCCACAACTTTAACCTGCTTCCTCGCCAAATACAGCCAAGCCCCTCTGGCGAACATCACCATAGAGGCCACCCAAAAGCCATATTGCCAGCCGAACTGCCCGATGACGAAGGCACACACCAGCCAAGCCATGGAGTTGCCGAACTGATACGCCGTCCCCAGTATAGTGGATGACCTCTCTGGGTCTTTGGAAGTCAAGGCATTCGCCCGAACCGTGGATGACCACCCCATAGACTGGAAACCGCCGTCTATAACCTCGCCTATCAACAGCACCCAGAAAAAGCCAGCAGAAAAACCCAGCACAAGGTTCAATATGGCCGAGCCGATTAGCCCCACCGCTATATAGGTATACGGATTAAACCTCTCCGACACCTGCCCGTGGACAAACTGCCCGACGGCATAGGCTATCAAAAACCCGCTGGCGACAAAACCGACGTTGTAGAGGGACAGGTCTTTATACGCAATCAATAGAACTGGCATCACCAGAGACAGGTTCACTTTGCCGAAATAGTATACAGCGTAGGAACTCCATAAATGCCAAAATTGCCTGCTCATTATGCCTTTCATTGTTGAAGCACTTCCATAATGTAATCTACCCCTATCTCGGCTGAATGCCCTAACGCATACACATATTCACCTCTCAGCTTGGCTATCTTCTTCCTGTAAGTAGCACTATCTCGAACTAAATCATCAATCACCTCTGGGAGGGTATCAAGTTCGTCGGGGGAAACCACCACGCCAACCTTGTCCCGCAGAAAAGACTCGACTGGCTCTATCCCCAGTTCCTTATATCGGGGATTATTCACCTTCGGGGGAGTATCGATGAATACAACGGGGCGCTCCGTCCCGAAGGCATACTTCAGGCCAATCCCAGACCAATCGGTTATCAGAACATCTGCCTCAATCAAGGAATCCATATTGCCAACGGATGTCTCCAGCGGTATGCCATCCCAAGCCTTGTATTCCTGCCTTTTGACCGTCTCGGGATGGAGACGTAGTGTGATATTATAACCCCTACCAGACAATACCTTTAGCAACTTTTCGCCACATACTTCCAGCAAGCTTGAAACTCCCCAAGTAGGCGCTACCAGCACGGACACCGCCACGCCATCCTTGCTATATCTTGAAAAGTCGTCCCGCAGCCTTTCCAATCTATAATAGCCAGCCTCCACAAGGTTCTTGGGCTTGAGTTCGTATAACGCTTCGCACCTGCGAATCTCCCTAACTTGGTGCGGCCCTACGCAAAGTATGGAGTCGTAGTTGTTGAAAGCCCCGAACCTATAAATCATATGCGTGCTGACCAGCGAATGAAACACGTAAACATAATGCACGGGATTGATAGAGCGCCTCAAGTGAAACTGGTTGAGGTCTGTCAGCGTCATAACAAGCACTCTACAATTGACAATTGCCATAAAGACTGGCAATAGCCTATTAAGATAATATACCCTTATGTTTGGGTTGCGGTCTTGCAACATCGGGTCTCCAATATCAGAGGTGATATAGCACAAATGTTGATTGTGTCTATTAACCAGCCTTGCGAGAATCCCCTCAAAATAGGGGAAATAGTCCCTATGCTCGGCATAAAACACGATAGCCCTATCCTCTATCTTTGTTCCCCAAAAGAATAGGAAAAAATCTGCCATCTCCCTAAAAAATTTAGTCATCGCCTTTTCTTGACCCCGAAAAGAATCTCCTGAAAAACACCTTGACTTTCTTCCAGAACACCCTGAGAAAGATGAGACCGCTCAGGGAAACGGCAATCAGCATCTGGATAATCAAATTGCCAGTCCCAGCGTCAATGTAAGATAGGGCGTCCTTAACTATTGGTTCTGCTATTTTAATCATCTTCTGCTCCCCTTAAAGACAATACCACGTCAAGCCTTCTGACATATAGCCACCAACTCGTCACCTTTCCCCAACCACACCGACAGCACTTCCAAGGGATACAACACAGCCCCCACCGTCGGGGAATCGTCCAGCGTCTTGTCCACCGCATTTCTCGTCGCCCTTTTCCTCAAGGCAAACCTCAGATACCGCAGGGGGCTTAGGAAATAGTGGGGATAGGGCAGGGTAAAGATTTCCCTAGCCACAAAGCCTTCGCTCTCCAAAAATCTGGTCAAGGTTCTTAACGAAAAGTAATACAGATGCCAAGGTATGTAAAAGCCAGACCACCTCCTGCCTGAAACAACCCTGCTCAGGCTGTTTATGTGCGGGACTTCCACCCGCAGATACCCGCTATCCTTCATAATCCTGCGGACTTCCCGCAGGGCTATGCGTGGTTCGTATAAATGCTCCAGCGTGTGCCTCATAACCACCAAGTCGAATGACTTGCTGGAATATTTCGCCTGCTCCACCGTGCCGTAGAAACCTTGAAACCCGTTTTGCCCCGCGGCTTCCGCCAAGACCTTTCTGTTCTCCACTCCATAAAGCTTCTCCCAGCCGTATCTTTCCCTCAGCATCTCCAAAAAGCTCCCGTTCCTGCAAACGAAGTCCAGCACCTTGGCATCTGCCAATCTTTCTGCCAGCCTATCATAGAACTCTATATATCTGCTACGGAAACCGACCCTTGGCCTGATGCCAGGGTCAACCCTCAGCCCCATCGTCGTGGACTTGCTCTGGAGGTTGAGGCTGGGATAAAACTTCCGCAGCCCCTCGACAGTGAGCCTCGGATTTAAATAAACCATACCGCACTCCCTGCACTTGACCACCTGATAATCCACGCCCTTGAATGGCATCGTGAACAGCGGCTTGGCGTCAAAGCCCCCGCAGACGACACAGGACATCCACTCGGTCAGAGGGGCATCCTTTTTATCTATAGATTTGGATAAAGCCGTTGTCATAAATTTTCTCCAGCCCAACGAAGTTTGCCCTGAACTCAGCCCACTTCGGGTCATCGGGCATTATGCCGTAGATGTGGTAGTAGTGCCAATAAAACTTCTCGGAATACACAAACACCCTCTCCTTTTGATAATGTTCAAAATGCACCAGCATCGGCTCGATGCCAGTATAGAAAACGTTTTTCGGGGTGTAAACTAGACACGTGTTTATAAAGTAATCGGCTTTAGGCAAATGGAACATAGACAAAGTCTTATCCGTCTCGCTTGTGAATACGCCAATGCCATCACCATCCCCATATTTTTCAGCCAAAAACTCAAAGGCTGCTACTTCCTGCGGATAAACGGCGTCTGCCTCAATCGTATTGTTGTGAACCAAAAATGTCGGCAGGGACAACAAAAACAAAGGCACTATCACCAAGGCAACCGCAATCTGCTTCCTGAAACGGGACAGCGACCAGATGAAACCGAGCACCAGCGGTATCGCAAAAAAGCTCCCGAATTGGAGAAACCTGAAAAACTCATATCCGCCAAGGCTTAAGGTGGCGAAAATCGCCAGTAAACTCACTACAACTACACCGAGCATACCGCCAGTGAAAATCCTGTTTGCCATATCAAGTTTGCGGATTCTAACCAAGTTGACGCACATCAATGCCACGCCAAAGATATAACTCAACAAAACCCAGAACACAATAATAGCCTTTCCCCACAAGGGCATTCCCTCGCCTAAATACGATGTCATCATTGAGTTTACCCACCATAAAGAAAGGGGAGATGGTTCTTCGGACTCATCAACAACAACGTCTTCAGGGGCTATGTCATCGCTACCAACGTCATTGGTGTCATCACCGCTTCCAGTGGTGCTGATGCCATTGGGGCTACTGCCATTCCCATTGATATCAACCTCGGTTCCGCTGCCGCCATTTGCATCCACCCCAACAACCCCGACATCAACTTCGGCATCAACTATTTCCACGCTTTCAGGAGAAGGAGAGACAACGCTTTCGGGAGGAGAGGAGAGAACGCTTTCAGACGAAGGGGTAGTTATGGTTCCCATAACATCTAATGTTCTGCCAAGAATATAATCAACCGTCGGCGTAGCCCAAAGCAAACCCCACAGTATCGGCATCGCCACAAGCGGGATGATAAACCAAGCCCTTATAAGTTTCTTCTTCCCAATCAACTGGACAAGGTAAATGGCAATCAAAACCCCTATCACATAAAGGCTCGTGATAATATGGTCGGTTGTGATAGCAGCCATCATAACAAAAGCTATCGCTTTGCTCCGCCAAGACCCGAATATTACTCCGTCGTTCTTTACCAGCAACATCAGAAATAGCGCAAAGAGCATCAGCCCTATGCCCGCCGGGTAAAACCTCAACGAGCGTGAAAGGATGAGGCTCCCTTGCATAACCAATATCGCCCCAACCGAAGCCAACCCCTCATTCTTCAAGGTGTTTTTGAGAAACACGAACATAGCCACCCCAAACATCGCCGAGCCTACCAATAAAACAATCAGTCTTACATCCAAAAGGCTCAAATGCGTTATCCAAGACAAGCCAGCACCCATAAATGCCGTGAAGGGGAACTGGAGATAGCCGAATATCCCCATCATATCCGATGTTATCTCCCCACCTCGCAGAATGTAGTTGGCGTAGCTCAATGCCCCGCCCTCATAGTCGGTGGTAAACCCCTGCGGGGTTATAACCACCCAAAAACCGAGATACACAATGGCGAATATGGCAACCAGCACAATACGCAACCATTTGTCTCTTCTGTCATCGCCCAAACCGAATAATAGCCACAGCAAAGAAGCCAACCAAGCCACATATAAAACGCAAAACACGGGTAAATTATGGAATATATAGATGGATTGGATGGGGGTAAACTCAAACTGAAGACGCACGGGATACAAAAGGATAGCCACGGTTAGCGACAACAACAAAGCCCAAACCGCCATAGTCGGTTTCTTGCCTATCTTGGGTAAATTAAAACCTAAACTGGTCAATTTCGTTTCCTTGCCACTATGATTATATCCCGTTTCAGCAACTCGTTTTCTGAATAATCCTTTAGTTCCTCCCTAACCTGCGGGGTTAGAAACGCCCTTCCCTCGCCAACCCCTATGTCCTTCACCTCTATAATATAAAACCTCTTGCTAAATAGGCGTATAAATTCGCTCTCACGCATTTTATTCAGATAAACGGGGGCAGTATGCCCCTTCGCCCTCAAATGCCCCCAAGGAAGCACCTTTTGCTGGTCTTTGTAATCGAAGCAATGCCCACCCGCCAAACTGGTAAAAAGGTTGATGCCTATGTATATTACCCCGTCCTTCTTCAGCACCCTCGCCACCTCGGACACTGCTTTTGGCACATCGCAGATATGCTCAAAGGTGGCGTTGGACACCACCAAGTCAAAGGTTTCGTCGGGGAAATAAAGCCTTTCTGCATTCATTGTCTTGACACTGACGCCATCGTGGGCAAGCCGTTTACCAGCCAACTTTTCAAGTGCCGCATAATACTTCTTATCCCTGCGAAACAAGAAGTAAAAAATTTCGCCCATAAAACTGAAAGCTCCGTCGTGCCTAAATGCCATCGCACACCTTTTCAAAAACGGCTGTTTGATACCAATATAGGCTGTATCTACGCCAACCACATCATTCCCGAAATCGCTGAGCAATAAAGTGTTCGGGTATAATCTCCCGCACCCAATGTCCAATATCTTCTTATTTTTTATCTCTCCGCATATCGGGAACAATGTATTCTTCAAAATGGCAAACTGCTCCCAATGGGCAGCGGCGAGGGCGTCGATGTTCCGTGTCAAAGCACCCCTATAGAAACGCAACCTCTCCAGCAACCGCACCCTGCTATGCTCTGGACGAAAATTCTTGACGCAAACCATATCCCCCCCAAAGTTCGGGAAATAATAAGCAAGAGGACTGACCATAACCCAGAGTATATTTGCCAAGATAAACAACGTTTTTAGAGGCACGGACTGCCCCCTCGGTATATTGCCGATGAAACGCAAACCACAGCCCCTGATTTCATAGCCGAGCTTCTTCATTTCCCTCGGATGCCACACGCTCCTGTGTTTCTGAAATGGATTGTTGTCCTCGGCTTCTTGCCGATACTTGCCCACTGGCATACTGACGATGACCTGCTTGCGGGCAATTTTCTCCAGCTTTTGCAGAACCTTCAATCCCTCCCTCTTGCCCAAATGCTCTATCGTCTCCAAGCACAGCACGGTGTCAAAGCTTTTATCTTCAAACGCCAGTTCCCTGATATCCCCCATAATATAATCATCGTGGATACCGCTGGCTCGGCAATGCTCGATATACGGCTCAAAAATGTCTACCCCAACGGTATAAAAACGCTTGTTTCTATTGATAAACTTCATCACCTGCCCCTTGCCGCACCCCACATCTAAAATACTACTGCTTCCCTTTTCTATATACCGCCAAACCGTGTTCAGGGTCGTAAAAAGGACATAGGGACGCAAGGCGTTGAGAACACCGTCAACTAGCCTAGCAAACATCATAGACATCTAATCTTGAAACCTCATTTTATTTTTAGAACACAGCACATTAGGGGCGTAGGTTGGGATGCGCCGCCTTTTCGCCCGTAATAACATTTGCAAATCGGCTCCCACAACCGACATCTCCCAATCGTCAACCAGATATAAATACTTGAAACCATAAGATAAAAGTAAATCAATCAACTCAGCGACATATTTTTCACCAAAAGCGTTTAGGTGAAACTCCACAAAGAGCTTCACGTCCTTGTTTCTGCGCAGAAGCTTTTCTGCCCCACGCAACACAGCCAGCTCATTGCCTTTGGTGTCCGACTTGATAATATCCACCCTACCGTGTATCACACTATCCAGCTTCACTATATCAACCTCAACCGTTTTCTTATCACTAACATAGCGATTGGGAATAAGGCTATGTCCCCCAGAGTCCTTTGCCAAATAGGGCCTCGCCTTGCTATCCTCATCCCCTACCGCTTTCTGCCAAAGCTCCACGTTTGAATAGCCGTTCAGTTTTACGTTATCCCGCAAATCCTGAAAATTGTCTTTCTCTGGCTCAAACGCCCACACCTTGCCTTTGCCCCCGACCAGCTTCGACGCCAAAAGGGTAAAATACCCGATGTTAGCCCCGATATCTATCACCCTCATACCTGGCTTGACCAGTTTCTTAAAAAGCTCCGTGGTCTGAGGTTCATACTTGCCGTCCAATAACAGGGCTGCGCCGACATCGGCAAAGCTACCCGTTCTCTTCACCCGCATCGCCAGCCGATAGCTGTTCACCAATACCTCGCTCTTTCCCCTCGGCAGAAACATCATCAATAGAGACCTGTAAATATCCACAAACAGGGGCTTCTTGCTCCAATCTGCCTCTGCCAGAAGCCTCGCTATATTTCTAAACAATTTGGCTACAAGCAACATCGCCCTTCCTCTCATCCCAACACCTCGGCAAAAAAGCCAAAGGTTTCCTTGGCCTGTTTCTTGTTCGATACCCCAATGGCAACGCCCGTGATATGCGGCAAGCCGCCTACATACTTCACGGCGTCTCTAATCTTAATACGCCCCGCCGCCAAGACGCTGAAGGCTATCACCTCTGCCCCATCAGCCTTCGTCAACGCACTCTTGTTTTCCTTGGCCGACGGACACATCTGAAACCCTACCTTGTTGAACGGAGCGGCGACAACCAACCCGTTCAAGTCCAGCCCCCATTTCTCAAACCTATTCACCAAACAGGGGAAATTCCGTGTCTCAAACCCAGCCTTTATACCCTGCTCGGTCATAAACCTGACATATTCCTCAAACAGCCATCTCATACCAAGGGCAAGAGCCATATCCGTCAATATCTCGTGGAGCAACATCGAGCCAAGCGTCATTTTGCCGCCCGTCGCCGACTTCAATCTCCCAATCTCATACCGCAGATACGCCCTGAGCAACGCTTTCGGGTCATTCGCCACAATGCCCCTAACGCCGTCTGCCATCATTGCCATTCCGCCCGAACCAATAATATCCCCCGCCAAGCCTTTGGCAAGCCCCAATACTCCACCTTTGCCACCAGCCTTTCGGACAAGCCCAGAAGCGTCGGGGATAAGCGGGTAAAGCAACATACCGCTATTGGGCATCGCCCCCAATATCGCCAGTGCCTTGTCGTTCACCGTAAACATAAACCCGTCAGCCCCGTTTTTCACGGCGGTTATAACCAAGTCTGCACAATATTCAGCGTTTGACAGGTTGTTGTTGCGAACCATAGCCCTCTCCTGTGAGAGATGGCTCACGCCCTGAAAGGGATTATCGCCGACCAACAATAGTTTCCTTTTCAACTTACCTTTGTCCTTTGCTCTACTTGCGCAATAATCCTATCAACTTCCAATGCCGACTGGAAATCAGGCTCAACGCTATCTCCGCTCTTCGCCGCTTTCACAAACGCCTCATCCTCACGGTAATACTCCGACCCGCCCAGAAAGAACGGCACGGTATCGCCTAAATCCTGTCTATGCCAAATGCGAACCCTGCCCTTCGTTTTCACTTCTACCCTGTCGTCGTTGACCTTCAACTCGCCTTTTGACCCGACAACCCTCAGTCCGATTTCTGGCAGCCGATAACCCTCTTTATACCAAGAAGCCCTAAACTCGCCGACTATCCCCTTGCCCGCCACACTGAAGAAAGCATCGCCAGATAACGGCGAAACGTCCGCATTCTCGACCTCAAGCCTGCCGAAATACCACAGGGCTATGTCTATGATATGGCATCCCAAATCCCACAGAACGCCGACCTTCATCAACCCCTCGGACGGGCTACGGACACCAAGCAGGTCAGACGAATAGGCGTGTCCCTCAAAATCAAACAGCCTGCCTATAGAGCCGCTATCAAGCAGTTCCTTCGCCTTCTTAAACGTGACGGCAAACCGCCTATTGTAGCCCACCATATTAACCCCGCGCTTCTGGGCTAAACCGCGAAGCTCCGCCGACTGGACGGCGCTCAAAGCCAACGGTTTCTCGACAAAGACATTTCGGGCGATGCGAGTCCTGTATATCTCCCTAATTATAGGATAATGGGTAGAGGGCGGAGTCGCCACGAAAACAATGTCAAAGCCAGCGTCCGCCAAGTCGCTGGGTTTGGCGACCATCCTGATATTGCCAAACGCCTTGCTGGCGAACCTGCGGATTAGCGCACTTTTCTCGCACAATGCCACAAGGCGCACCTCTGGCATAGTGTTCAGCAACGAGGCATGCAATAGCCCCATCTTGCCCAACCCTATGACCGCTGTTTTTAGCATCCCCAAATAAACGCCCTTTCTATTTCCTGTATGGCACTACCCATTTCCCTAGGGAAAAGGTATCCGATACCAGCGAAAAGCAAAACGGTTGCGCACAGACAAAACGTCTTGACCGCCACAACTGGCTTCCTGATAAACTTGATGGGCAACGACAGCAATATCTTTGTTATGCCCTTTAGCACACCCTTCTCTATCCCAAAAGAGGCATATCGCCCCAGGTATGTGGACTTCAACAGACGCCTTGAAACCCCGATGTGATGCGCCCTCGCTGCCACAAACCGAAATCCCACACGATACCCGTGAACCTTGTGCCGCACAACCACCTTCGGGTTGAACACAAGCCTCTTGCCAGTCTTCGCCCTCAACCGCAACGAAAACTCCAAGTCCTCAGCTATGGGGGCATGGTATCCCATAGACTTCAGGAAGTTGCCCTCCTTAAAGGCTTCCTTCCGCAACGACATATTCCCGCCCCACAGGCTTCGGGCTTCCGTCACTTTGTCCCACCCAACCCATTCCGTGCAGCTAATCAGCCAGTAAAACTCCCTCGGCAACCAATCAAGCTCTTTATCCATCCACAGGGGCAACGCCGCGCCAGTCGCCCCGATGACATTCTTGTCCTTATAGCTCCCGACCATCTCGGCAGCCCAGTCAGGAGACAAGTTCACATCATCGTCAACGAAGGCCACGATCTCGCCCCTCGCCCTCCTTGCGCCCAAGTTCCGAGCGCCGCCAAGCGTTATCCTGTCCTTGCTCAATATCGTCAACAGATTTCTCAACCTTATCGCCTTCCCATAATCCTTAATGTCTTTATATAGTTCCCTTGACCTTTCAACGATAAATATGGTTTCAGTGTGAGAATAGGTCTGAGCTTTGATGCTGTCCAAAAGCTCACAGATATCCCTCAACCTATCCGTAGTGTAAGAGGACACGACTATGGACAATAGCGGTTTCCTATCCACTAAACCTCTCCCTTAAAATAGTCTTGACCGCCTTGGAGCCTTGCTGCCACCGAGACGGCTTGTCCTCGCCATACATCCTGCCCCTGTCGATGCAGCCCACCTCAACCACCTTCAGGCTAGACTTCCTTATTCGGCAATTCATAAGAGGCTCGTCGGCATAGCCGTCATCCGTCCACAGGCTCAAAGGCTCGATGGACTTCTTCCAGAAAGCATTGTATCCGCAGCAAAGGTCGGTATATCTTCTGGCAAACAGAAGGTCGAACAGCAAGGTTATTATCCAGTTCCCCATAACCCTATACCAGACCATTCGGCGAGGCATTCTCAGGGCGAAACGGGAGCCTTTGGCAAAGTCATATCCGTTTAACAACGGGATAACAAACCTATCCATTTCCATAGGGTTTGTAGCCCCATCGGCGTCAAGCGTCACGATTATATCCCCCCTCGCCTGCTCGATTCCATATCTCAGCGCATCCCCCTTACCAGTTCTAGGTTGCGACAGCACCCTGATATTCGGGCAAATCCACTTGGCAGCCTCAACCGTCCTATCGGTTGAATTGCCGTCAACAAGCAACACCTCATCCACCCATTTAGGAATCCTTGGTAGAATGCGGGGCAGATTTCCCTCCTCGTTCTTAGTGCAAATCAGGGCGGTAATCTTTAACCCATTCAAAAGTTTTCTCCAATCCCTCATCCAGTCCTACCTTTGGTTGCCAACCCAGCAACTCTTTCGCTTTGGCTATGTCCGCCGTTCTACTCTTGGGCATAATGAACTTATCCGCATCATACATTGGCATCAGGTTTCTGCCCGAAATGCCTATGATTTTATCAGCTACTGTTTTGATAGAAACCGCCTGCCCTGAACCAACATTAATAACAACAGGCGGGCTGGATGCCATAGCCTCAAATAAGACTAATGCCTCAACACAATCAGACACATATAGAAAGTCTCTGGTCTGGTTGCCATCCCCCCATACGACAAACTTAGACCTCGGATAATCCAGAGCCTTGTTCATCAAATCAACCAACACGTGGGCTTTCTTGCCCTTCGCCTCATTAACGCCATAAATATTGAAGATGCGGGCTATGCCTACATTGATGCCCTTTAGCAAATCCAATTCCACTTCGCCGACAAGTTTCGCCCAGCCATACCCGCCGTCGGGATTGGCCAGCCAGAGCTTCAAATCATCCTCGCTGAATACAGCCCCCAAAGAGCCTTGCCTATCCATCGGATATACGGCGCAACTTGAGGCATACACAAGCCTCTCAACTCCGCTTTCCACACAAGCCTTGAACACATTGGCGTCAATCGCCAAATTCGTCCTCAGGGTAGAAACCTCGGCCTCTTTGGTGCCGTGTAAATATTTTATCCCGCCAACGACTGCGGCAAGATGGAACACGGACTTAGCCCCCTTGATGGATTTCAGCGTCTGGTCATAGTCCCTCAAATCAGCCTTCTTACACTTGGCCTTGATACCCAACTGCTCCAAGTTCTCCTTACCCACATTGGCAAAGTCGCTCACTACGACGACATCCCTGCCTTCCTCGATAAGCCTCTTTGTCAGATGGCTTCCTATGAACCCGCTTCCCCCAGTGATTACCGTCTTCAATCTTTCACCGCCTTCACTACGAACCAAGTGGCCATAGACGGGATTTTGCAAACCATCTGGTCGGCAAACTGTATAAGCCGATAATAGAAACGGTTATGGGCAAAAACACCGTGCGCCCCCTTGACTTTCGTAACTCTGAAGCCGTGCATCCTCAACAAGTCCTTAACGGCCTTCAGAGTCATCACCCTTAAATGCTCGCCGCCCCATCCTGAAACACGCCACGTCTCCGAATAATCGAAAAGCTTGACCTTGCCAGCTTGTGGGTATTCCAGACTAACAGCCGTGCTGAACGGCTGGAATCCCAACGGGAATATAAGCCTATTATACCAGCTCGCCAGATTGGGGGTGGTAAGCACCAAATAGCCCTTGGGTTTGAGAACCCGCCTAATCTCGTTGATGACATCGCTGGGATTGAAAATATGCTCCAGCAAGTCTCCGCAAAGGACAAGGTCGAAAGAACGGTCTTTGTATGGGAGCGGGGATTTCTCAATATCCATCCGACTGGCAGCTATGCCCCTGCTTTTGGCCTGCCTTGCGGCCAAAGCGGACATCTCCACGCCGAATACCTCTTTCGCCCCCGAAACCTGCTGAACCAATAAGGATAAACTGCCGTCGCCGCACCCAATGTCAAGAAGCTTCTTCGCAGATAATGTCGAGACAACTTCCAAAAGCTTGGCTATCCTATCCGAGGAATGCTTTGACATCCCCTGCGCACGGGACAGATAAAAATCAAGTTTTGAGTCTTTCGGTCTAGGCATATCTTAAACCACCGTCATTGCTTCCTCAAAATTCTCCTTGCCGCTATCCTAACCGCCTCATCCGAGGTATGCTTGGCTACCCAACCAAGCTCTTTCATCCTCCTCACCTCAAAATAAACCACTGGAACATCACCCGCCCAGCCGCTTCTGCCGCCAGTGTAGCGGAATTTCACATCGGTCAAGCCCATCTCCTCCGCCACTATCTCAGCAATCTTCGTGACATTAGTGAAAGTCTCGCAACCCAAATTGAAAAGCCCACATTGCTCCTCCGACCTTTCAAAGGCGCATAACATACCATCAACGCAATCCTCAACCAAGAAAAACGGCTTCTCCTGCTTCCCATCGCCGAGTATCTCCATCTCCCTCGGATTGTGCTTCAGTTTTTGTATAAAGTCGTAGATGACGCCGTGTCCCATCCTCGCCCCAACAACGTTGGCAAACCTAAACATCCAAGCCTTGATGCCAAACAATTCACAATAGGCACTAACCAATCCCTCTCCAGCCAGTTTGCCTGCGCCATAAAGCGATATGGGCAACAGGGGGCCAAAGTCCTCGGCGCAATGCTTGGGGGCTATATCCCCATATACGGTTGCGCTCGACGTGAAAAGTATCTTGCCAATCTTTAACTGCCTCATCGCCTCCAAAACGTTGTGCGTGGCGATGGTGCAGTTCTTAAGGTCTAAGTCAACGACCTTGTTGCCCTTGGGGATATCAGTGTTCGCCCCCAAGTGCCAGACGACATCGTATCCCTCCATAGCCCATTTCAGCGTGTCAAGGTCGAGAAGGTTGCCCTCTATAAACTTGAAGGATGGATTGTCCAAATGCTGACGGATGTTCTGCTTTAGCCCAGAGGCAAGGTTGTCATACACAGCGACTTCGCAACCATCGGCTATCAATTTGTCTGTCAGATGGCTACCGATAAACCCGCTTCCGCCCGTGATAAAATGCTTCCCTTTCATTTCTTCTTCGCTCCTACAATAAGTAAGTCCTGCCCGTTCAAGGGGCGTGGCAACATCTTCGTGCATAAGTGGAAAAGGCCAGCCCGTAAGCGCACGACAGCCCTAAACAATACACCTACAGCAAAGTTGCGAAAATGCAAAAGCAGGGGAAGGCTTGCGAAGCAAGACGAATATTTCAAGCCTTTAATCCCCCCTTTCCTAAGTTCCTTTAAATAATCGCCATAGTAATGAGTTTCCCTATTCGGGGTGTCCAAGCCTATCTTTAAACTAATAGAGTAAAATAGGTTCTCGATAAAACGGCTGAACCTCATTGCCAAATTCGCCTCGTTCGGCTCGACAATGGCAATCCTACCCCCTGGCTTCAATACCCTACAGAGTTCGGCACACACTTTATCCAGAGAGGGAAAATGATGCAGAACCCAGCCAGTGAAAACCACGTCAAACGTATTGTCCTGAAAGGACAACGCCTCAATATCCCCAACCATCGGCTGAAAACTCAAACCCTGTCTGGATACTATTTCCTTTGCCTTATTTATTGATTCAACTACGATATCAACCCCAATCACCTTGAAGCCTTCCTGTGCCAAGATAATGCTATAAGCCCCAGCCCCACACCCCGCATCAAGCACAACAAGCCCGTCTGGTTTCATATCCAGAAGCCCCAGCATCTGAAGGTGCTTCCTTTTTGCACGATAAACCCGTGGAATATCAAGCCAATAGTCTGGTGGGACAATCGGCGATTGCTCCGCACTCTTGTTTTGCGCCTGCTTACTCATACCCTATACCCCTCACCTCCTCAAGCCTAAAAATATCCTCATTGTATCTCCATCCCAGATTTTTACACTGGTGCGCCGTCAAAAAACCGAGGTCTTCAGCTCTTATCCTCATAAGCCGATAATTGATTATAACTGGTCTGACCTTTAGAATACTCCAAATTATCTGCTTTGTATCCAACCCCAATATAGAACCGAAAGGGCTACGCCACTGGTTATTTACGCCAAACCTTTTCGTCTTAAGCACTAAGTGAACAAACGTCCTCCAGTTTTTATAGATAAAACAAATGCCCTTCCAGTTGGGAATGTTCTTCATTTCGCATTCCTCATTGTTTCCTCGGCCTTTTTGGCGTCGGCGACAAACTGTCTCACCGTCTCTTTGGTATAGTTGTGGAGGGCCATCTTGCCGATAAACTGCGGGGGTATGGTGATGATATGCGCACCCGCCATCGCCGCCCTCAATATATCACCCACCGACCTAATGCTTCCCACTATAATCTCGCTGTCATAATCCCAATGCTCCAGCCAGCTAACCGAGTTGCTGATGACCTCGGCATCATCACCGCCCTCATCGGTTATCCTACCAGCAAATATGCTGATGAAAGTGGCTCCAACCTTCGCCGCCAGTATAACCTGCCCCAGAGACATAGCCACCGTCGCATTGACTATTATGCCCTGTGACTCCAGCTGCCTTATTACCCCATAACAGGGGGTGCCATCCTGGTTCGACTGCGGGATTTTCACGGCGATATTTTCAGCCCAGTTAGCAAACCTCTGGGCCTGTTCCACCATTTCGCCAAGGTCGTTCGTCGTGACCTCAACGCTCAATGGCAGTGGGTGTATTAGCTTCGCTATCTCCTTCGCCCCTTTCTCGGCATCCAATATCCCATCCTTGAGCATAATGCTGGGGTTTGTGGTCACGCCGTCTATCACCCCCATATCCAGCCACTTCTTGATTTCCTTGATGTCCGCCGAGTCAACAAAGATTTTCATTTTTATCCTCCTTTTATTGACCATAAACCGCTATATCTATGAACTGCTGCGCTCGCCGTAATCCCTCGGAAGTGCCAACATGTAATGTTCCAAGCATCATATAATTTGGCAACTTTTTCATCATATCT
>Ga0172363_10001378_pt1 | contig 19586 bp, 24 predicted proteins | sample LakKivs2_kivu2a2_FD_114541 | JGI IMG/M metagenome (GOLD analysis project Ga0172363, IMG submission 114541) | Sediment microbial communities from Lake Kivu, Rwanda - Sediment s2_kivu2a2 | ecosystem: Environmental > Aquatic > Freshwater > Lake > Sediment | place: Rwanda: Western Province, Lake... | reverse complement strand
TTCCGCCCAATGCACTATAAAAGTTTATTAATACAGTCTTATTATAGCTTCTATGAAAAATACAAGCGATAAGAAAGAAGAAAGGTTGATGATTTTTATTGATGGGAGCAATTTTTACTATAGCACTGCTAAAAAAGGAACAAGAATAGATTTTCAAAAGCTTATTAAAGAACTCGTAGGAGAAAGAAAGTTAATTAATGCTTTTTATTATGTTGCTCCCTTGGACATAAGTGAAGATGCTGGAAAATACTGGAAACATCAGAAGTTTCTTGATATGTTAAAAAGTATCCAGAAGTTTAAAGTTGTTTTATGCACTTTAAAGAAAATAAAAACAGCTAATGGGAGCTTTATTTACCTCGTAAAAGGAGATGATGTTCATTTATCACATGATTTATTAATGGGGGCTGTTGATAATTTATATGATACTGCCATAATTGTCAGTGGAGATGAAGATTTTATGCCTATTATTAAAACAATAAGAGAAAGATATAAGAAAAAAGTTGAAAATGCCTATTTTAGTAAAAGCTCCTCTTATAATCTCAGAAGGGCATGTGATAGCTCAATACATCTCAATAAGCTTCTCTCAAAGATAATTGAAAATCAGAAAGAGCATTAAAGGGCTCAGTATTGTCAGAGACCATACTGAGCAATTAACAATATAACATGCTTTTAGAGGTATATAAAACTTACGATTTATATTTGTGAAAATAATTCTTATTCTCCATCACAACAATTGTTTTTAAGGCATTTTTCTAAGTATTTTCATGGGAAAAGCAATGAAAATTTTAATGCTTAATTATGAGTTTCCTCCGCTGGGGGTTGATATTCAAAAAAGTTTATTAAGTTGACTTGGTTATAACTGCCATGAAAAAAGGAACTGCTAAAGAAGAAAGATTAACGATATTTATTGATGGAAGCAATTTATACCATAGTCTGCAAGCCTTAAAAATATCAAAAATTAACTTCTCTAAGTTTGTTGAGTTCCTTAAAAAAGATAAGATGCTTATTTCAGTATTTTACTACAATGCATCTTTAGATATAAGTATAGACAAAAAGAAATATTGGGAGCAGCAAAAGTTTTTTGATTTTTTAAGAAGAATTCCTGGTTTTAAGGTTATTCTTGCAAGAATGAAGAAACATAAAAGAGAAAACGGAAAGATGATATTTGAAGTTAAAGGAGATGACATAATGCTTGCAACAGATATTATATCAGGTGCTTATGAAAACCTTTACGATACTGCCATGATTGTTTCAGGGGATGAAGACTTTGTTCCTGCAATAAAAAAATGCCAAAAACTAGGGAAAAAAGTCGGAAATGTTTATTTTTCTTCAACTTCCTCTAATTATCTGAAACATTCCTGTGATTTTTCAATCTGCATGGATAAATATATTAAGGACATGATAATAAAATAAGATAAAAAGCCCGGCATTGCCCGAAGACCATACCGGGGAACATATTAATATTATAATTGCAGCATTCTTTATAAAACTTTCGAATGTTGTTCTATTAAGTAAAAACAAGCTTCTTTTCCAACACAATTATCTTTAAAAGTTCTGCATTTCTATTGAAGTTATGAAAAAGGGAAAAAAGGTTTTAATGCTTAATTATGAGTTTCCGCCGTTGGGCGGCGGAGCGGGCAATGCCACTTACTGCCTCTTAAAAGAATTTTCAAAACCAAAATACAAAGACTTAGAAATAAGACCAATTAATTCAGCCTGTTCAAGGCCTCTTCTCCAATCTCAGTTAAAAAAGGAATTATCTCTCTTTCAAATTCTAAATATTCTTCTTCTTTAATTTCAATCAGGGCCAGTTTGGATTTTTCTTCAATTATGGCACTTTTATTTTTGGTTAGCATTTCCATATTTTTCTTTATTTTTTCAGCCAGGCCTTTAATAAAAGACCTTGAACTTACAATTTTATTTATAATACTGTTTTTATCCAAATCTTTTTTAATGTTTATTTTATTTGATATCAAAAAAAGGTCGAGCAAGTCCCTTTCTTTGATGGCTGGCCTTGTTAAAATAGCCCTGATTTTTTCTCCGGCAATTTCTCTTAAATCATAACATGGGATGTTTTTCCTTACCAAGACTTTTATATTTTCAGCAAATTCCAGGTCCTTAATCATCTCTTCATCAAACAGGTGGCTTATGCTTTCGTAAGAAACAGGATAAATTAGCTCATCATTGAAATTAACCTCTATTTTAATAAACCCCTCTGAACCATAGACCTGATTGTAATGTATCTTAAAAATATAAACGTTCTTTCTGTCCATGACTTTGCAGTATTTTTCGTCTTTTTTATTTACAGGAAAATCCATGCCAAATTTCCTGCTTATTTTGTTAATTTCTTCTGCCAATTCATTAGTAAAATTAGAAATGAATTTTTTTCTTTGTTTTTCAGAAAGGCTGTTTAACTTGTTATTTTCTAAATAAGTAAAGTCAAGGTCCTCACTTATGCGATGATAATTTAAATGCACTCTTGTCAGCAGCGTTCCTCCCTTGAAAACAAGTTTGGAAAATACTGATTCTTTGTTTTCTTCAATATTCTTGCTGATTTCATCAATAATCAGGGTGAGATAAAAGTCTTTTTCGATGGTTGGCTCGCTAATTTCTTTATGCTTTTCCTTTATGTTTGCTGCGAATTTTCGGATAATGCCTTCTGAAACCATCAGAGAGCCTCCTGAATTTTAGCTGTATAATCTTTTGCATATTCCATGACTTTGCTTTTCTCAACCTTAAAATCCAGACTTTTCTTGAGCGCATTAATGTCTCTTCCATCGTAAGAATAAAAATAAAGAAAATCAAGGTAAGTTTTTTCTTGGTCTGAATAAAAATAAGCAATTGAATTGTTGGTTTTCTTTTTGACCAAACCGAATTCAAACCGGTTTTTTGTTTTAATGAACTTGAATTTAGAATTTCCTAACTTTTTAATCCCGGAAAAGCGATTGTTTATCACAGTTACAGTATTAAGAGCCTGCCATATGAGCTTGTTTTCTTTTAATGCACTTTCTAATCCAAGATACCATTTGACCTTCATTTTTTCAAGGACAAGAAAAATCAGCTCTTCTTCTGAAAATCTGCAATAGCGGTTATATCGTTCTTCCAGAGAATAGATGTAATAATAATCTCCTAAAATGCGTTTGATATACTTATCTTTCCTAAAATAAGTCCACAAGCTTACCAGATTCACTTTCGTTTTATAAATTCTCGAATATTCTTTGATAGTTTTGATTATTTCCTCCTTATGCATGATTTTTTTAGGATTCTCTCTAAGCTTATCAATAATCTTCCTTGATATTTTGTTTTTTTTAGTAACCATTTTAGTTACTATATAAAATGAATTATTTAAAGGTTTCGGTTAAAACTCTCTCCTTTTCTCGCCACAACTTTCTATATTTTCAGCCACAATTATCTTTAAAAGTTCTGCATTTCTTATGCATTTATGGCTAACAGAAAACAGTTTTCACTTCCAAATATTATAAGTAGGATAGTGAAGTGGAAACTGTTTTGAAAAAGAATATTAATGCTTAATTATGAGTTCCCGCCATTGGGGGAAATAAAATGACAAACAATACTCCCAATCTAAACCGTGAAATGTTTTATGATAGGTATGCCAGGAATCTCCGTGCTAGTATAGAATCAGGTAGAGAATATCATGAACGTGTAAGGCCGCTGCTTCCAGCTTTCAATGAAGCAAAAGTATTTTTTATAGACGATTTTATTAGAGAGAGCTTATTGAATAGCAAGTATACTTTCGTAAAAGATGATCCGGAATTAGCTAAATTACCCTTCCCATACATGTTTTTTGAGTTTGAAACAGGTCTAGAATACAGGACATTAGAGAAAGAAATAAATGGTGAATTTTATATTAGTGGATTACTCTATACCCCATTAAGAGAAGACTTGTCTATAAACCCAAGAACAAACATTATTACCGAAGAATCATGGAACTCAAAAGGATTTAGTGTTTATGCTCTAGGTAATTTAAGAAAAACTGCCAATGCTTCTGGGCCTTTTCATGAAGCGCATTTCTTTTATGATACTGGAAATCTTCTTATAAACGAACTTTGTTCTCGCCTCGAAAATGCAGATCATTTTGACACGCATTCAGTCATAATAAATATAGGAGATAAAGAGCAGCAAGAAGCTTTTTTGAGAGAATTAGAAGATAAAAAGCAGATTCAAACCCCTTTCATTGAAGATGAATATCTGGATGCCCAGAAAATGCCCAACTTAGTCGTAAATATCCTTGACTATATAAGGGCTGAAAACGTAGTAGTGACTCCAAGAAATAGGGTCATTAGGGGAGGGGGAAGGAGGCCAAATAGGAATCTTAGGCCATATCACTTAATAGAACTTAAAAAGAGAGTTTATCCAGAAAGAGAAGATTCACAAGAAGGTTTGTGGGAAGTTGATTGCAGATTTTGGGTGATGGGGCATAATCATAAATATCACACAAGCAATGGAATAGTAATTAAATGGATAGAACCCTACATTAAGGGGCCAGTAAATGCTCCCTGGAAAAATAACAGATATCTTATGCTTTATAGGAACTTTAGGCAAAGACTTGCCAGAAGAGGCAATGAAGATATAGGAACTTCCTTAGAAGATTCTGTATAAAAACAACCATTTCATTCCACAACAACAAACATTTTTAAGGCGTTTCTCTATGCTTTTCTATGGGAAAAGTCAAGAAAATTTTAATTTTAAACTATGAATTCCCTCCTTTAGGCGGCGGAGCAAGTCCAGTTTCCTACGAAATAGCCAAAGGCTATGCCAAATTAGGGCATAAAGTAAGTGTCGTAACAATGCACTATAAAGGGCTTCCAGCAGAGGAAGAGAAAGACAAACCGAAAGATATTTAAGCAGGCTTAGTTTATAATTATCATATACTCCCCGGTATTGCTTTGGCGAGACCGGGTTTTTATTTTAACATGAAAAGGGTTGTTCTGTTTATTGATGGCAATAATTTCTATTTCGGCTTAAAAAGACTTTATGGAGACTCTAAGGAACTTTCTTTATTTAATTTTAAGAAATTTGGCGAGATTATTGCAGGAGATAATGACTTGCTCAGGGTTTTTTATTATAATGCCTCCTTGGATTACAGCGATAATCAGGAAAAGTACTGGAAACAGCAAAGATTTTTTGAAAAATTGAAGAACACAGAGAAGGTTAAAGTTATCCTGTGCAGGCTGCAAAAAAGAAAGATAAAAGGAGCAAACAAATTCTATTATGTAATAAAAGGCGATGATATTCATTTAGCAGTAGATATGGTTAAGGGAGCATATGAAAATGCTTTTGACACTGCAATTTTAGTTTCCGGAGATGGGGACTTTGTAAGGGCTGTAGAAGTTGTCCAGGAAAAAGGCAAAAGTGTTGAAAATGCATATTTTAACCACCTTTTTTCATGGCATCTTAAACAAGAGTGCAGCAAGTCAATAAAACTGACAACAAACATTTTAGACAAATGTTTTGATAATCCAAAAACAGCGAAAAAAGGTATTTCAAAAAATCAACCAAAGCAGTAATTTCTGTGTAAAAACAACCTATTTTCTCCACAACAACAAACATTTTTAAGCCTAAATTCTAATGAAAACATGGCTAAGTTAAAAATCTTAATGCTTAATTATGAGTTCCCGCCGCTGGGGGGAGAATAGAAAATTATTAATAACACAATATCTATCTTAAACTATGAAATATGAGCCTGTATTCAAACTGCCTTATTCGAATGTCTTTAATACAGACCTGTTTGTACCTGCTTATTCTGTATTTGAACCAATAACAACAATAAAAAACGGAAAATGGGAATTTTTTCTTTCTGAGGAAACTTTAAAAACTATGGCAGAAAGAGGTTACGAGATTGCACTCGAACAGGATGCTTACAAAGATTATGAATCAAAACATAAAGATTTTCTGAAAAGAATAGAGCAACTCCAGAAATTTAATATAGAAAATTCAACAAAAGAAGAATTTTTGACATTTTTAGGAGAATTTAGAAAACTTACTATAGACTTTTTTGAGGTTTACAAAGAAACAGAATTTTTCTATTTTACCAAAATTGAACAGGAATTAACAAACCATATTAAAGGTGAATTTCTGTTTGAGGATTTACTTTCTAATAAAGTAGACCTAACCAGATGGCCGGATAATATGAGAAAATTAGCAGACCACATAATAAATATGCAGCACATTAAATTAGAATACAGAAAAGTAATGAACGACCTTGCTTTAGGAAAAAATGCCCTATTATCTAAGATTGTAGAACAGATGGTTATAAAAAGCAGAAGAGAAGATGCGACTTCCATGACTTTTGAGGAGTTTATATCCTGCTTTATAGGAGAAGAAATTCCAGATGTATCGGACAGGCATGTTTATTCTTATATAACTTGGAATAAAGAGAATAATAAGCTTGAAGTTGCTGCTGGAAAAGATGCTTACAGGAAGATAAGGGAACTTGATAAGTTTATCCCGCAAAATGAGGTAATAGGAACCCCCGCATGTAAGGGGATAGCCAAAGGAAAAGTAAAGATAATCCCTTTTTCTATAACTCCTGAAAAATATCTCTCTAAAATGGAAAAAGGAGATATCCTTGTTTCAGACACAACCGGTCCTGAGATGATGGTTGCAATAGAAAAAGCAGCAGCCATAGTGACTGATGAAGGCGGGATGATGAGCCATGCTGCAGTTATAAGCAGAGAATTTAATATCCCGTGCGTTGTAGGAACAAGATATGCCACCAAAACATTCAAAGATGGAGATTTAGTGGAAGTTGACGCCAATATAGGAATTGCCAGGAAAATATAATATTCCAATTGAATCCCCTTTTTTTTAATATATTATCAGCCACAACAAACATTTTTAAGCCCTTTCTCTATGCTTTTTCATGGGAAAAGCAATGAAAATTTTAATGCTTAATTATGAATTTCCTCCTTTGGGCGGAGGCGCCTCACCAGTCTCCTACGAAATAGCCAAAGAAAACGAAAGGTTTAAATACTAACTTTTAGTTATTATATAATAACTGGGAGTTATTATGATAGAGCTGACAAAAAAAGAACAAGAAGCACTGCTAATAATCTATAAAGATATTTCTAGCTTTTACAATTCTAATTCTCTAAGCAAGGAGCTTAAGATAACGCAGGTAGGCGCCATGAAGATTTTAAAAAGGTTTGAAAAAAATGGCATACTACTAAGCAGGAGGATTGGAAAATCAATTGTTTATAAGGTGAATATAAAAGAGGAGTTTGTGCAAAAGCTAATTGCATTTGCATTGATAAATGAAGCAGGCAAATACCAAAGGTGGAAAGATGAATTTAAGCCTTTAAATAAAAAGGGCAGAATTTTGCTATTTTATGGCTCTGCTTCAAGGGATTATTCGCATGCAAAAGATATAGATATATTTATTATTCTTGATAAGAAGGATTTTCAGGAAGCAAGCAGGGAGCTTGCAAAGATTCAAAGCATGCTGCCAAAAAAGCTCCATGCAATTAAGGCAACAAAGGAAGATTTAGCAAGAAATATAAAAGAAAATAATAAGTCCATGCTCGAAATAATTAAAACAGCAATTGTCTTATATGGGTATGATGAGTATATGGAGGTTTTAGATGGCTTCGCAGGCTTCTAGGCAGGTTGACTGGTGTCTGAAAAAGGCAATAAAAGAGATAGAGGAATGCAGAAATCAAAAAAAGAAGGCTCGCCATAGAGGATTATTAAAGATAGAGCCAGATAAGAATCTTGCCTTGAGGCATCTGCAGAAAGCAAGGCATAATTTAGAAGTGTTCAGGCTATTGAGAAAAAACAATTTTTCAGACTGGTCTGTAACTGCAGGATTCTATGTAATTTATCATTGTTTCTTGGCAATCGCAGTAAAGCATGGTTACGAGTCTAAAAATCAATCCTGCACCATATCCTTAATTGAAGCTTTGCAAGAGCAAGGCAAAATATCTATTAATAAGGATATTATCGATTTTATGAAATACGAAGAAGAGGAAAACAACCATGAAAATAGCATTATTGAGCTAAGGGAAGATTATACTTATGGCGTTGACCTTCAGGTTAGGGACAACAAGCATCTTGACAAAATAGAAAAATTGTGCATTGAGTTTATTGATTCTGCCAAGGGCATTATTTACGGAGAAAAATAATTTTTTCAACTATATTTTTAATCACAACAAACATTTTTAAGGCATTTTTCTATATTTTATAATGCCTTCAAAAGAGAATTATCCTAAAGATAGAAGCAATAAAAACATCCTTATTTTAAACCTCAAAAACCTGCTGGTTTTTGAAGGCCCTAAAATTCCTCTGAAGGAATTTTTTGGCTATGAATTCCCGCCGTTGGGAAAAGCTTAAATACATGCTAGTATTAACACTTCTAACCTTTAAGGGAAAACAAGAGGTTTGATTTAAATTTAAATAAGATAATATAGAAATCAAAACTCTTGGCAGAGTTCTTGATTAAAATAAGTACTAAAATGGCAAATATTATTGGAATAATGATATTATTGGGATTGTATATGCTTCCTTTTATAATTGGAGCCATAAGAAAAGTTAAAGGAATAACACTCCTTTTTTGTATAGACTTCTTTTTGGGCTGGACGATTGTAGGCTGGATTATAGCTTTAGTTTGGGCGATATTTGAGAGGAAAAGCAGCTACCTTGAAGTGGAGCATAAAGTCAAGAAAAAGAAATAATTTTTAGTATAAATCACCTCTTTTTTAAAATAATAAGGTTTATATTATCTAGTTCATTAATTAAATTAACAAAAATGAGGGAAGATGGTTCAGTTCTTGAAGAAAAGGAGTTTTGGGGAGATAATAAATCAGGGTTTAGGAGACATTGGATTTTAACTGTTATTTTTGTATTAGTTATTTTGGGGCTTATCGGTGCATTGATAGGTGACGAGCCAGAGATTACTGGAAATGCTGTAAATGTGCCTGATTCTTCATCAAAAGAAGAATCTGAAGAAGTAAATGAAAATCCTAAAGAAGATACATCAGACAAGAGTATCTATTCTATGAATGAAAATGTGCCCGTAGATTATCTTAATTATCAGGTAGAAAAAGTTGAAACATTCACTAAAATGGGTTCAACTGTCTACAATAAAGAAACAAACGGAAAATTCATAAAAGTTTATTTAGAAATAACAAATAATGCTAAAGAAACTAGGGAAATATTTACTCCGAGGTTTAAGATAATGGATAGTAAAGGAAGGCAGTATGAGAGAGTATATGATGATATGCTCTATATCTCAGATTATTTGGAGTTTGGAAAGCAGTTACAGCCTTCTTTAACAGCTTATGGAGCAATTGTTTTTGAACTCCCAAAAGATGCCGAAGACTTGCGATTAATTATAACTGGGGACTGGCTTTCATATAGTGGAGAGGTTGTAAAATTATCAAATGTAGAGGATATAGGAAAAGATACTACTCAGCAAGAAGAGATTAACGAGATGTGGGAAGAAGCCCAAAATACATGTTCTTCTCCTTTTAAATGTTCTTCAACATGTGTAGAATACATGGATGTAGGCCAAAAAGATTGTCCAGATGGAGAGGTTTGTTGTATGGAAGATGATTAAGATAATCTTCCTAAACTATCCTTCTTTTCCATTACAACTATCTTTAAAAGTTGCATATTTCTTATGCATCTATGACTAAGAGAAAAAGAATCTTAATCGATTTAGAAAAGCACAGCTTTATAGAGTGCATAAATCCCGAAGATAAAAGCTTCAGGCATTATGTGAGAAGATGAAGAGAATGACCCAAATAATAATAAAAAGGACATTACAAGTAATTGGCTCCCTATACTTAGCTGTAGGTCTTAATAATCTTACTAGGCAAGTTGGAGAATTAGATAGTTCTACTGTGACTTTATTTTTAGCTTTTGCTTCAATAGGATTTGTTCTAGGAACTCTAATATACACCTTAACCTTAAAAGAAAAAAAGATTAGTTCAGTTCCAGGATTTTTCTTTATAGTGTCTGGAATATTGATTATCTTTGCACTTAGCTTCACTGGATTCCTTTCAAGTGAGAAAACCCTTTTTCCTATGTGGAGTTGTGAAGTTTCCAGTCTTTGTGGAGTAATTATTATATGGGTAAGTTCGCTTACTAATATTGCAGGTTTATCCCTCTTTTTTTACGCTTCTTTTGACATCGCTTACTTACTGGTTGGGATTACAAAATAAACAATAAAAACCCTTAAAAACTCCATATTTCTAATATTTTTATCCTAAGGGGAATAGGATTCTTCTATATTTTGTTATACTAAACTAGCATTGCAGTCTTTTTTAATAGCCTTCGTATTATCATCTATATCTTTATCATCAACACAGAGGGAGATATTTTGACTAATTAAAATTCCTTGTTCAAGACAATTTGGGCAGTTAATAATTAAAGTTATGTTATGCCATCCAACAATATCGGTAGAATTTGAAGAAGAAAATTTTAACCAAAAGGCATAGTTGCTTTTACTTGGTATATCTGGGACTGATGTAGATTCTGCTTTAATGGAATCATATTCACTCTGCCATAAAGATATATCTCCTGTATTCAACTGGCCAGTATTGACAATATTAACACCAAGATGGCTAGTTCCTTGTTCAAATTCAGACACATCTATTACTCCTGTATTGTTTAAATATTGAGTAAGAGTTACATCTATATGAGCATATTTTGAAGGTGTCAATTCTATTACTCTTTGTGACAATTCCTTTGTAGTATTCGTAGAGTAGATAGAAACACCTATAGCTATAATTGCAATAATTGCTAAAATAATATTTACTATTCGGTTTATGTCTTCATTTCTAATTTTTTCTAAATCTCTTAATTGTTGAAGCCCACTCTGAGTAATAACTCTTGATATCTTTGGATTAAATTGAATATAACCCATTGAATGTAATGTATTTTCAACATCTTCGGAAACTTTGCTTTTATAATTTAGAGGCCTCTCCTTTTTAATCTTTTTAACTTGTTCCGTAGTTAACGCTGACAAAAAGCTTAATGTATTGTACCAAATTTTATCTGTCTTATTCATTTTGTTCTCTTCATTAATTATATAATCTTAATTATATAAAAAAGTTTAGGTTTATTAGTTTATACATAAGGATGGATTTAGCATTAGTTAAAGAGCATATTTATTTAATTTGGCAGGCTTTTATTGTTAGAGTTTATTTAATGAGTTAATGAAGAGTAGCAAAAAATATCCTTCTTTTCCAACACAACTATCTTTAAAAGTTCTGCAATTCTAGTGTTTTCATGGCAAAAGGGAAAAACATACTAATGCTTAACTATGAATTCCTCGCAATTGGGGGAAACCGAAATTTATATAAAGGATAAATTCATAAAATAAATATGGAAACTATATGCATGCCAGTGGAAGAATACGAGAAGATGAAAGCAAGATTAAGAAAGCTCGAAGAGCTGGAAAAAATAGATTTTGATTTGATAAGGCAGTTTAAATCCAGCTTAGAGGATGTAAAAGCCGGAAGAATAAGAAGAGTAGCCTAGTTTCCCTTATTTTCTTTTAATAACCTTTCTAAATAGAGCCTATATTCTTCAAAATAATGTATTATATGGTTAATTGTTGCCTGCTGGTCTTTTTTGCCGCTTATTGCAGTAACTAAAACAGCATTCAGGCTGTCGTAAACCAAGTAATAAATTCTTTTTTCTTCAAGTCTTTTTTCTCTTAAATGCTTGTATCTTAATTGCTTGCCCAAATAAGGATTTTCTTTAATCTGGAAAAAAATCTTAGTTATCCTTTCCTGCTCCTCTTTTGACAGCTTTGATATTTCCCGGTCAAAACTTTCAGTTGTGTAAACTGAATATGCCATAAGCTACTGAAGATAAGAGCATATAAAAATGTTTATTCCACAACAACAAACATTTTTAAGCCTAAATTCTAAGCATATTTATGGCTAACAGAAAACAGTTTTCACTTCCAAATATTATAAGTAGGATAGTGAAGTGGAAACTGTTTTGAAAAAGAATATTAATGCTTAATTATGAATTTCCGCCTTTAGGGAGGGGGAGCAGGCAATGCCACCTACTACTTATTAAGAGAATTTTTAAGGCCAAAATACAAAGATTTATAAATATTGAAAAATCAATAATATTATAGATAAATCAATAGATAGAAAATGGTAAAAATAGAGAGAAAACAAAAGCATGGATTTGGTTCATTTGGAACTGTGGAATTGTCAATGTTAGAAGGAACTATAATTAGCTCCTTTTTTCCAGAAGGAGAAGAGATGACTATCAAAGAGATAATTGAAAGAACAGACTACTCTTATGAGAGAGTTAACACTGCCTTAAAATCTCTTGTCGAGAAGGGAATTGTGCAAGAAAAAAAGGTGGGAAAAACCCTGGTTTACTCTCTTGACTTGCAGAATTTATACGCAGAAATCGGATTTGATCATTATATGCTGGAAAGAGAGGTAGAATTTATAAAAAAACATAAAAATGTATACAGGGCAATTAAAGAAATTGAAGAAAATCCTTATGTTTGGGGAGTTGTTTTATTTGGAAGTTATTCTAAGGGTTCAGAAACAAAACAAAGTGACATAGATATTCTTTGTATATCTGTTAAAAAAGAAGAAATCAAAAGATTTCTTGAATCATTAAAGCATAAGTACAATATTAAATTTGCCCCGGTTATATTGCCTTTACACGAATTTCCAAATATCAAAAAAGATAATCCTGAATTATGGAATGATTTAAAGATGTATGGAATATCATTTAAAGGAGGAGACACATTTTATTATTGGATGTATAAAAATGAGAGCAATTGAGTGGTATATTAAGCAGGGGCAGTTGGCAAAAGATAATTCTTATAAAAGCCTTGCAAATAAATTCCTGCAAAAAGCAAGGCAGAACTTGATAACCATGAGCCTACTTTCTGATTTTAACAGCAACAAGAAAGCAAGAGACTTATTGAAAGTTCCGAAAGGTTATGATTCAAATGAATGGGTAGTAATCTGTGGATATTATGCTATGTATACTGCTGCACTTTCTCTATTAGCTAAAAAAAAGCAGGGTTATCCAGCCTTATTCCTATGAAAAGCATTTTAAAAGACTTAGGAGTAATGGACCGAGGATTTAACAATGCAGGAATTTTGTTTTTTTCAAAAAATCCCCAGCAGTTTATTCCACACTCTGTTTTTACATGCGCGACTTTTAGGGATGGGGCAGGAAGCGATGTTATTGACAGAAAAGAGATAGAAGGAAGTTTAATAGAGATTGTTGAAGAAGTTATGAAATTTGCTGAGTTTTATACAAAAGTTGCATACAAATTTACAGGAAAGCCCAAAAGAGAAAATATTTACGAGTATCCTCTAAAGGCAATTAGAGAGGCAGTGATCAACTCTGTCATGCATAAGGATTATTTTGAATCAGGCCATAATAACATTCTTAAGATTTTTCCAGACAGAATCCATATTGAGAACATCTGGAGAAAGCCCAAAAACTTCAAGGTAAAAGAAACTGTTTTTAGGAGAAATCCAATCATTGCTAATTTATTTTCCAGAATACATTTTGGAGAAAAATTAGGCTCTGGTTTTGCAAGAATGGAAGAATATTGCAAACTAGAAAAAACTCCCTTGCCAGAAATCAAATTTACAGACACCCACTTTTACATTGAGTTTAAACAAAATCCAGAATATCTGGAATTAGCTACCCCCCAAGTCACCCCTCAAGAAACTGTGGAGAAAACTGTGGAGAAAACTGTGGAGAAAATTATAGAGTTAATCAAACAAAACCCGAAAATAACCCAAGAAGAATTAGTAAAAAATACTGGACTTTCAAGGCGGGGCATAGAATGGAATCTTGTTCAATTAAAGAAAAAAGGCTTATTAAAGAGAATAGGTCCGGATAAGGGAGGACATTGGGAAATTTTAAAATAAATTCATCTCTTAGCATCTTCGTACAGTAGTCCAGAAGATGCACTAATTTATATTTGAAATATGCAGCAATTTATAATAGTTTTAAGGGGGAGAGGGTGAAGGAAGGAGGGGTTGAAGGGGCAAGAAATAAGCCTCTTTTTATCATTTTCTCCCATCACAGCAATCCTTAAAAAACCCATATTTCTTATGCATTTATGACTAACAGGAAAAAAGTTTTAATGCTTAACCTCAAAAACCTGCTGGTTTTTAATGCTTAAATTCCTCTGAAGGAATTTTTTGGCTATGAATTCCCGCTGTTGGGAGATTGAAAAATTGACAACCGAAAACTATTTAAGCGAGTTTAGTTTATGACTATTATATACCCCCTGGGCTTGCACGCCAAACCCAGGTTTTCTGTTATGAAAAACCAAGAAAGAGTGGTGGTTTTTATCGATGGCAGTAATTTTTATCATAACCTGAAGAACCTGTTTCCTGACAAGAAGCCATTTGATTTTAATTTTGAAAAATTTGTAAAAGTTATTGCAGCAAATAGGAGGCTATTAAGTACCTATTATTATAATGTGCCTTTGGATATAATGCAGGATAAAGAGAAGTATATGAAGCAACAAAGATTTTTTGATAAGATAAAAAGAATTCCTAATTTCAACTTCGTTTTATGCAGAATGCAAAAAAGAAAAGTTGATGGAAAAGCAATCTATGAAGTAAAAGAAGATGACATTCATCTGGCTGTTGACATGGTAAAGCTTGCTTATAGCGGAGCATACGAAACTGCAATTTTGGTTTCTAGTGATGGGGACTTTGTTCCAGCAATCCAGGCAATCAGGGAAAAAGGCAAGAATGCTGAAAATATCGGCTTTGAAAATAAGTTTTCATATCATTTAAAGCAAGAAGCAAACAAGTTCGTCATGCTAAAAAAGAAAGATGTTGAGCAGTTCTTTAAACCCTAAACCTTAAATACACCTTATTTCTAATACATCTGTCCTTAGGGGAGAGGACAGAGGTGATTTCTGAATAAAAATAAAATGAAAGAAGAAAGAAAAAACAAAAATGGACTATCTACATGAATTTGATCCAAGAAATGGAAGCTTAGGACCTTTTGCTCATTTTATGCATTTTTTCCCGACAAAAAATAACAAAAGATACGGCACTTACAGATTCGGATTTAAGGGAATAAATGTCTCCGAATTGATTAGAGACCTAAGTAAGGTAAAATTAAAGGAAGGCTATTCTGGATATTCTGAGTTTATTCCTGTTTGTTTTGATATTGACCAGTATTTAATTAAAAGAGGAATTACTGTTGACGAGGTAGACAGACAAAGAGATTTATATTGCAGACCTCCTAAAAATGAAAACTTAGAACAAAAATCACAAAGAGAAGGGGAAGCTATTGAGTTCTTTAAGCCAATATTACAGCACCTTGTTGAGGAGAAAGGCCATGATCCTGAATTTTTATTTAGTTAGTTTTTATTACATAAATCCTTAAAAAACCCATAATTCTTATGAATTTATGGCAAAAGGGAAAAGCATCCTTATTTTAAACCTCAAAAACGGGAGTTTTTGATGGCCCTAAAATTCCTGTAAAGGAATTTTTTGGCTGTGAATTCCTCGCTGTTGGGTGAAGAAAAATGAAAGTTCTAAAACATACAGAATTCCCTTTTCCAGATGATTTAGAAGGAAGGATGAACTCAATTTCAAATGTAGTTAATTCTGAAATTAAAATTGCAACACTTTTACATTTAGATGACACCCTGGCTGAAGGAGGAGATATTTTATCTAGGATTAGGAATACTGTAGGAAAGAAAGTGAAGTTAGGTTGGGGAAGGGACCTTGCAAGCTATTGCCATCACTCATTATTACCTATAGGGGCAGTCGCAGAAGAAGAAATTAGAAGGTACACTGGAGAAACTACTTATCTTGGATATAGATTGACAGAGAGCGGTAAGAAATACGGAATTCCGATAGCTGTTTTTTCATTAAGATGGGGAGTAGATAATGGATTTAATCTATATTCAATTTTCGGGAGCACTAATTCTCCTGGGAAATCAAGATCTCCATTAAACAGAATAAAGATCCTTAAAATGTTAAGAAGTAAGGGAAAAATAAGAAAAACAGATTTGGTGGACAATCTGGAATTAGCAGCGTGGGGTTTACGTTCTCATTTAAAAAGTCTCAAGAAAATTGGTTTTATTGCATATGACCCCATACCAGAGTTCCACGAAATGAAAGGCAGGCTAAGTTATTATAAGTATTCTGGGAAAAAGGGAACTCCAGAAACAGTTAGGCATATGAGGGATGTGACACTTAAAGCCTTAAAAGCTATGAAAAAATTAAAAACAGGCAGCTATTTAGATGTTGCTAATGAAATAGATTATCGCTCACCAAATATTTCAGGAATTTTAGCTGGTTTGGAAAGGCAAGGATTTCTAGAGAGTATTGTTAATTTCAAGGTAGGAACAAGCCTGCCAGAAGTAGAAATAACTGATGATGGAAGAAAATTTGTTGATAAATATCTAGCAATTGTTGAAGATGCATTGAGTGACAATGCCTCACTATCCGAACTACAAAATAAGGCAGGGATATTCTTAGCTTCTGAAACTTATAAGGAATGTTTAATTAATGGAATCAATAATCATTGGAAGGTGTCTCCTCATGGAAATTCAAGACCTGTTCAAGAGACAAATGAGATGATTATTTCATATTTTAGAAAGAAACCGGGAGCCAGGCCAAAAGAAATGAGAAAAGATTTAAACATAGAAAACCTTGGTTCTTATTACTTAAAGCCCTTAGTCAAGGCAGGAATTTTAGAAAAAAAGAAGATTGACAAAAACAACAAGACTGCAGTAGGTTATTTTGTTACAGCCCCCTGAAAATCAAGTTCCATACTTTTTCATAATTTAGTGCTTTTTATTCTTTGTTATTCCCAACAACGACAAACATTTTTAAGGCATTTTTCTATGCTTTTGCATGACAAAAGGAAAAAACATCCTTATTTTAAACTATGAATTCCTCGCTGTTGGGGGGTAGGGCATGATAACCTTCATTACAACAAAACTTAAATATTAGAAAAGAGTTCCAATTGAAAATGGATGAAGCAGAAGAAAGAGGAAAGGCAAAACAGATAGCACAATCAATAGCGAATAGGGTTTTTGATGACATAGACCGTATCCCGGAATCTCTTGCTCTGGAAACACTTTCAAGCCACAGCTATATTGCCCAGGCTTATCTTAATTCTGTTGAAAAGGACCATCCGGAGTGTGCACCTTACGTAAGAAAATCCCTTGCAGGACTTTTATGATTAAAGAGAAAAAGGCTTAAATACTTCAAATTCATTAGTAATTTATCCCTAAAAGGAAATTGAGTTCTTGATGAATGTTGAAAATGGAAGAGAACAAAAATAAACACCTATACGCCAAAGTAATAATTTCAATTATGCTGATAGTAGTTTTAGCTATATTAGGCAGTTTGTTTTTCGAATTAATTTCTGAGGATTTGACAGCAAGCATGACACAGTCTTATAAAAATGGCCTAGTTGCCGATGAAGCAGAGCCTTATTTGAATAAGATTGTCTTAGAAGACATCAATTTAAGGCAAAAAGCTGTATCTATTACAGAAGGATGCGGTGGAGGAGATAAAGAATGCCAAGTCAATAAAATTTACAGGAATGTTGTAGAGAATTATAATTACTACAGCGACCCAAGAAAACAGGAGTTCATACAGTCTCCTTATGAAACAATGCAAATTAAAGGAGGGGATTGTGAGGATTTAACGATTTTGCTTAATTCCCTTCTTGAAAATATAGGCATTAAAACATATTTGGTTTTAACAGAAAATCATGCTTATTCTTTGGCTTGCGGGGTAGATATTGAGGAGCTGCAAAAAGAAATAATCTCTTCATTAGACGAGAAAGAACTTTATGATGAAACTGTCTCATTATCTCCCTATTATGCCAAATATTATGGAGGCGATGGTGAGGATGTTAAAATTCCTATAGAATTAGAGTACAGCATAGATTCAAATCTTCCTGTTAAGGTTTATATTGTTCCTTCATCTGAAAGCTTGGATTTATGGTCAGAAGGAAAATCTTATACTTATTATCCTTCTTGCTCAAAGGATGATATTTATAGGGCTTCTGGAAGCTGCAAGATTAATAATTTAGGAGGTGTTTTGATTATAAACAATAATCAAGAGGATGCAATTGTTGATTTTGAGCTAAAAGTTAAATACTCTAATTTAGATTTAGGAAATTTTTCAACATCTTACTATTCAGTAGACGAAGAAAAATGCATTATTCTTGATCCAAGTGCCGGAAAATACGGCTATCCAGGTTATGATGCTAATTTACAAGGCGAGAAAACAGCAATAGACCCCTTGACTAAAGAGCATGTGATTTTAAATTAAGGCATTTTTTCCATCATAACAATCCTTAATCAAAAGAATATTCTTCATTTACTTCATCTATATTGTCATCTTCCAAATCTTGAATTGCATGGCTATCAAATTTATTGCCAAGAACATTTTTTATTTTTTTAATGCTTTCTTCAATTCCATCCCGTAAAATCTCAAGATTTGACCTTAAGTAAGTCCCGGAAGTAATTATATTGCTAACTTTTAATTGCATATTATTAATACTTTTTATAAGTTCTTCAATATTATTAAGTTCGCTAGATATCTTTTCAAAATTAATTTTATTTCCAGAATCGTCTTCTCTCAAAACAAGGATTCTTGCAATCCTGTAAGATAGGTAAAGATTCTCTTTTTCATAGCAGGTTATAATGTAATTGTCAGTTATTTTAATCGGGCAGAGTTCTTTAGGCATTTCGTCTCTTTTTGCAAAAATAAATATGCCGAATGAAGCTTTTCTATTATCAATAGACTTTCTAATTTCTTCCATTGTCTTTTTGCAAGAATATGATGAGCTATCTTTACATTCTACAACTACGCTTTTTTTGTTTTTTAATTGGATTAAAATATCTCCTTTTTTGTCTTTAATCCCCCTCTTCTCACCAATAGGGATTATTTTGTCTTCATAAGGTTTGGCTAATGATTCAAATACAGAGTACACCTCCTCCTGAAAGTCCATACCTTTTGAAGTTCCTTTTTCTTTTTCAGATTCAATAGCAGCCTTTTTTAGAACTTCATCCCTGATTTCTTTTATTTCATTTTCACGTAATTCGCTTATTTTTTCTGATAAACCTTTAAGTTCTCTTTCCCTTAGGTCATTTATTCTATCCAAAATGTGTTCCCGGAGTTGCCAGACAGGAGAATCTGTTTTATTAGGGTCTAATAGCTCTTGAAGCACTTCTTCTTTCAGTTCAGAATTCTCTTTTAGCTCTTCGATTAGAAGAGATAAAGCACTTTTTTTGTTATCCAAATCAAAGGTATCATCAATTAAGCCTTTAATTTGGCCGTCATCTTTGTTAAAGTAATCATCAATTATCTCTCTGAATTTTCCTTTTTTAGTATCAAAATAATCTTCAATTATTAATTTCATCTGATACAGCGGGCTTTCTGTACTATTCAGGCTAAATGTCGACTCAATCTTCTCATCAATTTCTTCAGCCTGCTTTTCAAATACTTCTTTAGCTTTTGATAGCTACATCTCAAATAGATAATTCTTGATTTTTCTCAATAGGCATATTTATAAAGCAGGTCCGGCTTGTACTTCTCTCTCTTTTCTCTCTCTTGCCCAAAGAG
>Ga0172363_10001377_pt1 | contig 19601 bp, 22 predicted proteins | sample LakKivs2_kivu2a2_FD_114541 | JGI IMG/M metagenome (GOLD analysis project Ga0172363, IMG submission 114541) | Sediment microbial communities from Lake Kivu, Rwanda - Sediment s2_kivu2a2 | ecosystem: Environmental > Aquatic > Freshwater > Lake > Sediment | place: Rwanda: Western Province, Lake... | reverse complement strand
TGACGGTCATATCCGGTGAGACAATCGACGGCGGCCTCCACCGCCATTGTGAGGCTATCCTCATCGTAGTTGACCGTCGCCCTCTCCCCTTTGCCAGCCCTACCTCCCCAGGCTCGGGCCAGTTCGGCTTCGCTTAATCTATAAACAGGTACATAAGCGCCAAAAGATTTTATCCCGATCACTGTTCACTCCTCTCTAAAATGGATCACAAAATGTGGAAGTCGACCCTGAATATTTTAATCGTTGGCGATGCTCAGGTCAAATTTTACGAATGGTTTCTGTCGTTTGGGAGGAGAAACCCCCTGCTGTCCCCCTTGAAAGGGGGAAACAACAACCGAACCCCCTAAATCCCCACACGTTTGGGGGACTTTAAAAAATTGAATCTCTCTCCCTCTTACTCCCTCTCCTCAAGAGAGGGAGGACTTATACGTACTTCTTTCAAGATTGAAGTCTGAAGCAATTAGACACGCTTCAGCTGCGGCGCGCATGCCCTTACCCTAACCCTCTCCCTGCGGAGGGAGAGGGAGATGTTTTTAAGGCTATCACCCCCTGGCCCCCTCTTCTAAAAAGAGGGGGAACAGTACGAACTCACCCTCGAAATCCCTCTCTTTGTGAAAGAGAGGGAAGACGGCTAGAGCTGTGATACCGGTGTCAGGGTGAGTTAAGAAGAAGTGCAGGAGATCTCTCTCCTGCCGGGGGACTGGGGGTGTCCCCCAAAATAAAAATCCCCCAAGAGTGGGGGGAAAAGGGGGTTGAGAGCAGAGCTTTAAGCCGAGCAGGCTAGAGCCGCCGCAAGACGAAAAGGGGGTGGGATTGCTACTCCTTCTATCATAGGGGGTTTGCATGTCGCGGGAGTAGTAATATAATGTTACAAATGCAGAAGCTGATTGAAGGCGCGCGGCTCTTGGGGCTATCGCTGACACCTGCACAAATCAAGTGTTTTCAGACCTATTATGACGAGCTGGCCGATTGGAACCACAGGATGAACCTCACAGCGATAGTCGATTATGAAGAGGTGCAGGTCAAGCATTTCCTCGATTCCCTGACCGTTGCGACGGCCCTCTCCAAGGCTCCCGCGACGGTCATGGATGTAGGGGCCGGCGCCGGGTTGCCCGGCGTGGCCTTGAAGATTCTATATCCCGATATAGCGCTGACCCTGGTCGATTCAGTACGAAAGAAGGCCGTTTTCCTCAACCACCTTGTCGATGTCCTCAAACTTGACGGGGTGCAGGTCGTTGCCGGCCGTGCCGAGGAACTGGCCCATGACGCACATTACCGCAAACGCTTCGATGCGGTCGTATCGCGTGGGGTCGCCAGGCTCGCCGTGCTGGCGGAGCTGGCTCTGCCTTTTTGTAAGGTTGGGGGAGTGTTTATCGCCATGAAGAAACTGGATGCGGGTGACGAGATTGATGAGGCGGGCGAGGCTATCGATATCATGGGCGGGCGCATTAAGCAGATGTTGCGTGTCGAGATCGACGATCTAAGTGACCGGGCCCTTATTGTCATCGATAAAATAAAGCCGACTCCTGATAAATATCCCCGCCGCAGCGGCATGCCGCAGAAACGCCCGCTGCTGCAGAGCACAAGGGGTGCCGCTTGAGCGAGGAGAAGAAACCTGGCGCAGGGGTGCAGAATGGGGCCCTAGCTTCTGAGGAGAAATTCCTTCGCAAGCGCTTCTTTAATGTTCGTACGCTGATATCACTGGTGCTGGCGATAGGCCTGATAGTCGTTGTTATCACTCAGCTTAATATAGATTTCTCTGAGACGTGGAACAAAATAAAAGGCTGCAACGGGTGGTATTTTGCACTCGGTTTCCTCAGTTATTACCTGAGTTTTCCCATACGCGCGTTGAGATGGCGCTATCTTATGCATCATGCCGGGATACGCGAAGATCGGGGCGTGGCCATGCCGTCACTGGTTTCGCTTACACAGATGGTCATGATGAACTGGTTTGCAAACTCTATACTTTATGCCAGGCTGGGTGATGCCTATCGCGCATATCTCTTCAAGGATCGTACCGGGGTCAGTTTCTCACAGACTCTTGGCACGCTACTGGCGGAGCGCTTTCTGGATATCCTTGTCATAGTCCTTTTAACAGTAGTCTCGATTGTGTGGCTGTTGTTGACCGGCGGGCATGACTGGAAGGTGTTCGGGACGGTACTTGTTATCGGCATCATTCTGCTTCTAGTGATCATCATGGTTCTGGGCGGCATGGGCAGATTCGGGCATAAGCTGGTCAACCTTCTGCCGAAGAAGGTTAGGGTTTTCTATACGCTGTTTGAGCAGGGTGCGCTTTCCAGCTTCGGGCAGCTGCGACTACTCACCTTCCTGACGGTGGTCATCTGGCTGTTTGAGGCCGGTCGGCTCATTCTGGTGGCGCAGGCGTTGGGGTTCGATATTGTAGAGGTGGGGGTAGCGCTATTTATATTCGCTGCTCTGGCCAACGCCCTGATTACAGCTATCCCACTGACCCCGGGCGGATTGGGGCTGGTGGAGGCGGGCGTCACTGGCCTCCTGATGATAACAGGGCTTACTAGGTCGGATGCTCTATCGATTACTCTGGTGGATCGTACCATCACCTTCCTGAGTGTGATCGGCGTCGGCCTGCTGGTGTTCGCCTACTGGCACACAATGGAGGCTGTGCGCAAGCGGCGTTCAGTACGTACAGATATCAAGTAGGCAGCAGCCTTCGCAGGTCGGATCCCTGCGGCAGGCATCCTTGCCGTGGCGCACAAACAGTGCGTGGTACTCATTGAACATACCCTCGTCATGCCGCAGATTTTCCATGAACAATCGCTGAAAGGCTTCATAGCTATCGCCGTCCAGCGCGATGCCGAGCCGCCCCAGAATGCGCTTTGTATAGGCATCGATGACGAACATGAGGCGGTTCGCGGCGTAGAGCAGTATCGAGTCTGCCGTCTCCGGCCCTATGCCGTATATCGATAGCAGTTCCTTCCTTAGGTCGCCTGTGTCGAGCTCGAACAACCGATCGAGATTTCCCCCGTATCCGTCGTGCAGACGCTCGATGAAAGCCTTCACCTTTGCCGCCTTGGCGTTGTAGTAGCCCGATGGCCGTATCAGCGCCGCCAGATCGTCGACAGGTATCGAATAGAGCGATTCAGGATCGAGCACACCGACCGCTTTGAGGTTAATGATCGCTTTCTCGACGTTGCTCCAGGCTGTCGACTGTGTAAGTATCGCGCCGATTATCACCTCGAAGGGGGTCTCTCCGGGCCACCAGTGCTGCGGGCCGTAGCGCTGGAACAGTCGATCGTAGATGTCGGTTAAAGCTTGGGCGGTTTCTGTAGCTTTGCGACCCATTCCGGCATCCTTATATCTTTGCGGGCGATATTTGGGATCATGTACGACTTGATGTCGACAACAGGAGTTCCATCGATGGCGTCCAGCCCCTGCACCGTGAGCGTGTTGCCGCTTCGTTTGAGCAGCTTTACGATGGTGATGCCGATGGGGTTAGGCCGCTGCGGGGCGCGGGTGGCTAAGAGCCCGATCAGGGGCAGGTCGGTGCGGCCGCGGGGGTGGACCTTCTTCGGCCTGGGGCCGTCCGGGACGGCGTGCATCCAGAAGAGGATGATGATGTGGGAGAACTCCTCGATGCCGTCCAGCAGCTCGGTCCACTTCTTATCGATCTCTATCTCGGAGACGATGTCTTTGCAGTCGCGGTAGCCGGTCTGCTTTATCTCGTTGTGCACCACGCCGATTGGGTTTATTTTGATTTCAGTCATAGCATATGTAATTGTAGCACGTTTTCGGTTTGAGTTAATCGATAACTCATATCGCTTATAAGTCTTGTTCGTTGGTAAATATTATGGATTCCGGCCTGCGCCGGAATGACGGGAGAATAACGCTCCTCGGTTGCTTCACCCATCCTCCCTCGTCACTCCGGTGAAAACCGGAGTCCATGTTTCAGTTTGCTGTCGGTGGTATGGAATCGAGTCTATTTAGCGGGTTTATCGGGCGGACTTTGCATGATCCTCCCGCATTTAATGCACTGATCGGGGACTCTATCATCTGAATACCATTTACCACAGGAAGGGCATATCACTGACATAACATCATCTCACTCTCAAAAAATCTCATATATTTCAGCATCGGAATGGCGATTCTGGTTTACTGTCCCCGTGCCTGTTTCAGCTTCCTGGTCAGCATAGGCACGATCTCGAACAGGTCGCCGATGAGGCCATAGGTGGCCACCTCGAAAATGGGGGCGCCGGGATCCTGGTTGATAGCGATAATAACATCGGAGGTCTGCATGCCGGCCAGGTGCTGCACCGCGCCTGAGATGCCGCAGGCGATGTAGAGTTTGGGGCAGACGGTCTTGCCGGTCTGGCCCACCTGGTGCGAGTAGGGTATCCAGCCCTCGTCCACGGGCGGGCGCGACGAGCCCACCGCCGCCCTCAGCACGCCGGCCAGCTCCTCGATGAGCTTGAAGTTCTCCAGCTTGCCCAGACCGCGGCCGCCGGACACGATGATACTGGCATCGTCGATCTTGATCTTCTCGCTGAGGTCCTCGACGAAATTCAGCAGTTTCGTTCGCGCCGTGACGACTTCCTTCTTGAAGTCGACTTTTATAATCTGCCCCTTGCGCGACCTGTCGGGGGCGGACATCTTGAACACGTGGGGGCGCACCGTGGCCATCTGCGGCCGCTTGGCCTGGCAGATTATCGTGGCCATCACGTTGCCGCCGAAGGTGGGACGCGTCTGCAGGAGAAGTTTCGTTTCGGGGTCGATATTGAGCCCGGTGCAGTCGGCTGTCAGGCCTGTATATAAGATCGACGCCACGCGTGGGATGAAGGAGCGGCCCAATGTTGTCGCGCCGGCGAGCAGTATCTCAGGCTTATGCTTGTTCACCAAGTCGACAAGCGCCGATGTGTAATAGTCCTCCTGATGGTTGGCCAGCGATTCGTTGTCGATGGCGTATACCTTGTCGGCGCCGTACGATATGAGGCTACCGATATCACCGACGTTGTGCCCGATGCACACGGCGGCCAGTTCGGCATTCAGCTTGTCGGCCAGCTTGCGTCCCTCGGAGACCAGCTCGTAGGAGACACCTTTGAGCCTGCCGTCGCGCTGCTCGGCGAAGACCCAGACGCCGCTGTGGCCTTTGGCCTTCTCCTGCTTTACGCTTTCCATCGACAGGGCATCCGAACCGCAGGCGTCGATGCAGGCGCCGCAGAGGTTGCAGCCGTCGGCTATGACCACCTTATCGTCGACGAGGCTGATGAGCCCGAAGGGGCAAGCCCCCTCGCAGGCCCCGCACTGTGTGCACTTGTCCTGATTGATGATTATCGACATGGGAGGTTATTTCCCCTCGTCCTCCGTTTTTCCTTCTTCCACTATGAACTTGGCACTGTTGTCGCAGCCCTCGATCTCGCACTTGGTTTTAAACTGCGGTGGGATTTGAGGGCTGTTGGGGTCGTAGCCCAGGTCTATCAGGTGCTGTTTGCAGATTGCGATGCTCATATGATTCCCTCCAGCTTCTTGATGAGCTGGTCCACCTGCTCATCGGGGTTGCCCGCCAGCATCTCGCTCTTGCGCTCGCGCTTGGGGAAGAAAATCTTGACCACCCGCGTCGGCGAGCCGTTGAGGCCGGCCTTGTCAGCCTCGGCCCCGATGTCGGCGGCGCTCCAGACCGGTATCTTGGCGCTCTTGGACTTCATCGTGCCGCGGATGGACGGCAGGCGGGGGACGTTTATCTCTTTGGATACGGTAATGACGGCGGGGAGGCTCATCTCGATGGTCTCGTGGCCCTCCTCTATCATGCGCTGCGCGCGCATGTAGCCGTCCTTTATCTCCTCTATCTTGCTGACATAGGCGATGAACGGAATCTTCAGCCTCTCGGCGATGCCGGGTCCCACCTGGCCCGTATCTCCGTCGAGCGTCTGTTTGCCGCAGATAACGACATCGATCTTGCCGAGCTTCTCTATCGCTTTCGATAATACATAGGATGTGGCCCACGTGTCGGAGCCGGCGAAGGCGCGGTCGCTCACCAGCACGGCCTCGTCGGCGCCGAGCGATATGGACTCTCTGAGCGCGGCGTCGGCCTGCGGCGGGCCCATGGTGATGACCGTCACCTTGCCGCTGCACTTCTCGCGCAGGCGCACGCCTTCCTCGATGGCGTAGCAGTCGAACGGGTTGATTATGCTCTGAACACCCTCGCGTACCAGGGTGTTGGTCTTGGGGTCTATCTTTATCTCGGTGGTGCCGGGCACCTGCTTGATGCAGACGACGAAGTTCATTTGCGCAGGGCCTTTCTCTTCAGCAGCTCGAGGGCGATGACGTTGCGCAGCACCTGGTTCGTGCCCTCGTATATCTGGTTGATTTTGGCGTCGCGCATCATCTTCTCCACGGGGTAGTCGCGCATGTAGCCCGCGCCGCCGCACACCTGCACGGCATCGGTGGTCACGCGCATGGCCATATCCGTGCAGAAGACCTTGGCCATGGCGCCCTCCTCGGAGTAATTCTTGACGCCGCTGTCAATGGTCTTGGCGGTGGCGTACATCAGCGCTCGTCCGGCCTCCACATCCATGGCCATGTTGGCCAGCATGTGCTGCACGGCTTGAATTGACGAAACCGGGTGATCGAACTGCTCGCGGGTCTTGGCATAGCTCACGGCGGCCTCCAGCGCGCCCTGGGCCAGACCTACGGCCAGCGCCGCTACGCCGGGGCGTGAAAGGTCGAGCGTCTTCATTGCTACTATGAAACCTTGCCCATCCTTACCCAGCAGATTCTCTTTGGGGATACGGCAGTTATGGAAGACGAGCTCCCTGGTCGCAGAGCAGCGTATTCCCATCTTCTTCTCCTTCTTGCCGAAGGTGAATCCGGGAGTGCCCTTATCGACGAGGAAGGCGCTGGCGCCGCGCGGTCCCCTTGTCGGGTCGGTCAGCGCGATTATCGTATATATCTCGGCCTCGCCGCCGTTGGTTATGAACTGCTTTGTGCCGTTGATAACATAATCATTGCCATCGAGAACGGCCGTCGTTTTTATCCTGCTGGCATCGCTGCCTGCGCTGGCCTCGGTCAGCGCGAAGGCGGTAAGCTTGCTGCCGCTGGCAACCTGGGGCAGATACTTGCTTTTCTGCTCATCGTTGGCATAAAGGAATATAGGTATCGAGCCCAGCGCGTCCGCCGCATATGTCAGCGCAACGCCGCAGCAGGCGCGGCTCAGCTCCTCGACGGCGACGCAGAGCCCGACGGCCCTCTCACCCAGGCCTTCGTATTCCGACGGGATAAAAACACGGAACAGGTCGCTAGAGGCTATGTCTTTAACTATGGACCAGGGGAACTCCTCCTTCTCGTCCAGCTCGGCCCGCACCGGCAAGATCCTTTCCTCGGCGACCTTGCGGGCCAGGTCCCTGATTAGCTGCTGCTGTTCAGTTAGGAAATAGTCCAATGGCGTACTCCTTTATGCTGATAGCGTATATTGTAGATGTTTTCAACAAAAAATCGCAAGTCTTGGTATCTTAGATGAACGTAGCCGCCGATCGATATATAGCTGTTTATCGATGCCGCGTTAAGGCGACAGTGTCAGTATCTTACGGACCTGCTCCGGGAACTTGGCGATGAAGCGCAGCTCGTCGTCGGTGAGCGGCTTCTGGGTATGGGCGCTGGCGAACTGCACCAGCTCCAGTATCTGCTTGGCGCTGTCGTTATCGGCAAAGGTTACGCCGATCTTCTCATAAACATATCTGAATCCCGCAATACCGCCGAATTCGCCGGTAGTGATGACCCGCCCCGTAGGGATGCGCGTGTCCTCCCCGCGTCCGAGTATCTCATAATCGAAGAGCTCATAGTTGCGCCGATCTTTAAGAGCACCGTCGGCGTGGATGCCGGCCTCGTGGGCGAAGATGTTGGAGCCGACGCCGGGCTGGTTTATCGGTATCGGGATGCCGAAGGCGTATGATACGTATTTGGCCAGCTTATCCGCGATCTTCAGATCCAACTGATCACCTATCGCATATTTCTGCATGTCCCTGCCGAACTTGATGGCCAGTATGCAGCTGACCAGGTCCGTCTGTCCGGCGCGCTCGCCGACCCCGTTCACCGATGTATTGATATAAGCGTCTACGCCGTTGTCGATGGCGGCTATGGCTCCCGAGACCGCGTTGGCCACAGCCATGCCCAGGTCGTTGTGGCAGTGGAGCTCGATGGGCACCCCGGACTTCTCGGCCAGTTTGCTGACACGCTCCTTGATGGTCGTCGGCGTATCGCATCCCAGCGTGTCGCAATACCTGACCCGGTCGGCCCCGGCCTTCTTGGCCGCCTGCGCAAACTCGATGAGATAGGCTATATCGGTGCGCGAGGCGTCCTCGGCGTTCACTCCGATGGAGCTGGCGCCGTGGCCGCGCGCGTAATGCACGGCATCGACCATCTCTTTGATGACGGAATCGCGGTCGAGCTTGCCGTGGAATTTGTGCAGTATCATCTGATTGGATGTGGAGATTGAGACATTGAGGTCCGTTATGCCGGTGGAGAGGGATGCCTCGACGTCGGATACCAGGGCGCGGCACCATCCTTCCAGAACAAGGTCGCTGAAAACGCCGGATTCCTTAAGCTCCAGATTCCCCTGAATGTAATTGCGTTCGTGTTTAACGGTAGGGAAGGAGAACTCCGATTGATATATGCCCATCTCGGAAAGATAGAGGTTGAGCATGGTCTTCTGGAGCTTGGCCATGATGATACGGGAGGCCTGGACGGCATCCCGGTTGGTGACATCTATAAATCTGATCTGCGGCATTTGACTCGTTCTTCAACTTGAAACTTAGCGGCAATATATGGTAGCATAGGAAAGTTAGGGATGCAACGCTTAACGCTACTTGACAGATTATTACAATATACATATAATTAGCAAACTTTCATATACGTATTCACAAAAAGCTATGATAATCAATGTTTCTCAGTTGCTTAAGGAGCGTATAGGCTCCACACGCAGCTACGAAGTGAACGGTGAGGAGAACTTTCCTTATAAAGGGAAGGTTGTTCTTATACGTACTGATAAAGGTATCCTGGTAGAGGGCACCTTCGTAACGTCAGTCGGTGCGGTCTGTAGCAGATGCCTTTGTGACTTCGATGAGGAATTGCCTATCAATTTCGAAGAGGAATTCCTGCAACAACGCGAAGAGGGCACCTTTTTTATCGATGAGTATAGGCAGATAGACCTGAGCGAGGTTGCACGCCAGTATACACTTCTGGCTGAACCCATGAAGCCCCTGTGTCGCAAGGATTGTGCCGGGTTGTGCGCTCAGTGCGGCAAGAATCTAAATACGGGGGCCTGTCATTGCAAAAAAGAGATTGACCCGCGTCTTGCAGTATTAACGAGTCTAGTAAAGGACAAATGATAATATGGTTCCGCTACCGAAACATAAAACTCCGAAATCGAAACAGGGCAGGCGACGCTCTCACCTCGCGCTGAAGGCGCCAGCGACGGACTATTGCCCGCAGTGTCATAGTCCGAAGAGAGCACATCATGTATGTCTCACCTGTGGCACGTATGGCGGCAGGGAAGTAATTAAAATAGAGACTAAGAAAAAGGAATAATACTGACGGGGAATCCTATGATCGAGACGTCAAAACGAGCAAGCAACTATGCGTATGTCTTCCCGGGACAGGGTTCACAGAAGGTCGGCATGGGGCGTGATTTGTGCGACGCTTTCAGCTCGACGCGGAAGATATTTGAAGAGGCGGACGAGGCGCTGGGGGCGCATCTCTCACACTTATGCTTCGAGGGCCCAGAACAGGAACTATGCCAAACAGTTAACGCTCAGCCAGCAATACTCACAATGAGTATTGCGTGTCTCCGTGCCGCGGCTGAGATATACGGAGAATTGGTTAGTCCATCATATATGGCGGGGCACAGTCTTGGTGAATATACTGCTCTTGTAGCGGCTGGAGTCTTGGACTTTGCCGATGCAGTACGTCTTACTCGGCAAAGGGGCGCCTTGATGCAGCGGGCAGGGCAGATAGCGCCAGGCGGCATGGTGGCCATTATCGGCTTGGATGAGATTGCTGTTGAAACAGTATGTCAGGAAACCGGGGCCAGGATTTCGAATATTAACTCCCCAGGTCAGATTGTCGTTAGTGGCTCGCGAGAGGCCATGGTACGGGCTATTGATCTCTCTCTGTCGATGGGAGCACGATACAGCAAGCCTCTCAATGTAAGCGGAGCATTCCATTCCCACTTGATGGAACCAGCTGTTGAGGGAATGGCCAAAGCTATAACCGACATCAATTTCCATGATCCTCTTGTTCCAATTGTAGTTAACAGCACGGCGAAACCTGTAGCAACGGCTGAAGAGATAAAGAAGGAGCTTCTGGATCAGATAGCTAACTGCGTTCAGTGGCAGAGGAGCGTCGAATACATGGTCGGAGCCGGCGTATCTACGTTTGTTGAAATTGGCCCCGGCCAGGTGCTGAGCGGCCTCATCAAGCGCATTAGCAAAGATGCGCGTACCGTTAATGTCGGGGACGTTAATACGGTCAAGAGCATGAAACTATAGATTTCTGCTCCTAGTCACAAGGGTGTGTCATTAGCTAACATGTCGCTCCAAGATAGGCTCTGCGGGTTGTACCGTCCCTCAGTTTTATGAAAGGTGCGTTTATCTTGCCTTGACATAGGTTAGTTGTCGAAGCTGGCAAAGGTGAAATAAAATTGGGAATGAGGAGGAAAGCTAGAACTAAGGCGCTTCAAGCGCTTTACGAAATAGATTCTGTTGCACACGATGTCGCTGAAGTACTAGAGCAGCAGACGGAAGAAGAACCCCTTGAGGAGGAATCAGCGATATTTATGAAGGGTTTGGTGCAGGGGGTTTTGAGCAATGAGAAGGAGATCGATCACGTAATAGAAACCTATGCCCCTGCCTGGCCGGTGGAGCAGATGGCTCTTATCGATAGGAACATTCTGAGACTTGCCATCTTCGAGATTTTGTTTAATAATAAAGTACCGGTAAAGGTAGTGATAAATGAAGCGGTGGAGCTTGCCAAGACGTTTGGCGGCGATAACACACCCAAGTTTATTAATGGAGTACTAGGAACTGTAAGCGCCCAGTCGGGCAAAAAGAGGAGGTGATAAAGTGGCCACAGTCTTAGAGAGACTGAAAAAGATTGTTGTTGAGCAGTTAGGAGTCGAGGAAGACCAGGTGGTTCCCAAAGCCTCTTTCGTCGACGATTTAAATGCTGATTCGCTGGATCTCGTGGAGTTGATCATGGCTATGGAGGAGGAGTTCAGCGACGGCAGTAAGCAGATAAGGATACCGGACAAGGACGCAGAGAATATCAAGACGGTACAGGATGCGATAGATTATATCAAAGACCTAGGGATCGAGGACGATTAGCAATTATATTTCTTCTATAAAAGGATTAAGAACTTAAGAATTTCTCAGCTGATATTGCTGCAGTAGCTCCGTCGCCGGCGGCAGTAATCACCTGCCGCGGCGAATTTCTGCGAACATCACCCGCCGCATATACGCCTTTAACCTGTGTGCCCATACGATCGTCGGTAATAACGTATCCCTCATTATCAATAGGTATTTGCCCTTTTAAAAAGCGTGTGTTTGGAATCTGTCCGACATAAATAAATACACCATCTACCATGATTCTTGATACTTCCCCTGTTTTTACATTGCGCAGGATAAGTTCGGAGACTTTGGTATTTCCTTTAATCTCCTCGGTCACTGTATTCCAAATCATCACGATTTTCCCATGGGAAAAAGCTTTTTCCTGTGCCATCTTGGAGGCACGGAGCTGATTTCGGCGATGGATGATCATCACTTTTGATGCAAACCTGGTAAGAAATAGAGCCTCTTCCACTGCCGAGTTCCCACCACCCACAACTGCGACGACGCGGTCTTTGAACAGCGCGCCGTCGCAGGTAGCACAGTATGAAACACCCCTGTTGGCAAATTGTTCCTCACCCGGAACCCCCAGCCTCCTGCGCTCGGCGCCACTGGCGACAATAACCGCCCTGGCTGAGAGATCTCCTTCTGTTGTGTTGATGGTTTTCATGTCATTGAGCACATCAATACTAATGACCTCGGCAGATAGTGTTTCAAGGCCAAACCGGAGAGCCTGCTGGTACATGCGTTCGCCTATATCGAAACCTGATATACCTTCGGGAAAGCCAGGGTAGTTCTCCACCAGTTCTGCGTTAGCGATGAGGCCGCCGAACATGCTTTTCTCGATAAGCAGGGTTCGTAGCCTGGCGCGGGAAGCGTACATACCAGCGCTGAGCCCCGCCGGTCCGCCTCCAATTATAATTATGTCGTATTCTTTAGCCATTGTGATGTAAGGAGAGGGAGGGAACCTGCAACTTATAGCGCCTCGTCGATGGTCTTCTTGAGCTCGGCTTTTGGCTTGTAACCTACTATTGAGTGTACAGGCTCTCCTTCTTTAAAGATGAGCATAGTTGGGATGGCAGAGACGCCGTATTTACTTGCTTTTTGTGGGGATTCATCCACGTTCAATTTGGCAATGACTATCTTGTCCTTATAATCGTTGGCGAGTTCATCTAGAATAGGCGCTACTGCTTTACAAGGCCCACACCATGGAGCCCAGAAATCTACAAGTACCGGCGTTTTAGATTTTATTACGGTTTCATCAAAACTGTCATCGTCGATATGCACTGGTTTCACCATGGCAAGTCCTTTCGTTAATTTGTACCTTTTCTAATGGCGTTTACTATATCCTGTTCTACAGCCCTTTTTGCGATAAACAGAGCGCTACTAATTGCCTTAGCATTACTGCGTCCATGGCCGATAATAACGTTTCCATTAACGCCTAGGAGCGGCGCCCCGCCGTATTCTGAATAATCAACTGAGTTGAAAGCACTCTTGAGGGTAGGTTTTATCATGAGGGCAACCACTTTCAGGTAAGGCCGGCTTGCGAGCGCCTTTTTTACTGACTGCACGATGATGTCACCTATGCCTTCGCCAACCTTTATCAATATATTGCCGGTGAAGCCATCGGTGACAACCACATCTGTGATATTGGATGGCAGGTTATTTCCCTCTATATTTCCGATGAAGTTGAGTTTGGTTTCTCTGAGCATCTTATGCGCTTCACAGACCAGGCTGTTCCCTTTGCTGTCCTCTTCGCCATTTGAGAGTAGTCCGACTCGGGGGCTCTCCATCCCGAAGATCTTTTCCATATATACGCTGCCCATCTGAGCGAATTGTACCAGGTAGTTCGGTTTGCAGTTGGCATTAGCACCGACATCGAGGAGGAGGATAGGATTTGATGGCAATGAGATGAGGATGCACAGCGCAGGGCGCTCAATTCCTTCAATCCGTCCCAGTATTAGCGTGGCGGCGGTCGTGACGGCCCCTGTGTTCCCTGCCGAGACGAAAGCGTCAACCTCTTTATTCTTCAGCAGCTTCATGCCGACCGTGATTGACGAATCCCTCTTATCCCGCATAACCTCGCTGGGATTGTCTTTCATCTCTATTACCTGATTAGCTTCGACAATAGTGAAGTTATGTTGACGTTTTACAAGTTCCGCCTCTATGGCATCTTTTTTGCCCACAAGTACAATCTCGGTTGAATGTTCCTGAGCGGCGGCTATGGCACCTTCGACTTCGGCGGCGGGGGAGTGTTCACTACCCATGGCATCTAGGGCAATTATCATATTGATATACCTTCTTCCCACATGTCGCATTCTCCGCCCCATCTGGCAAGGACATTATCGCCATGCAATACCTGTGATATCTCACAAGATACAGCGCATTTATTACATTCGAATGACGAAGCCCGGAGATCCGCCTCTGCAATGTTAAAACCATCAAAAGAAGAGGCCTTTTCCTTTGACTTAAAGTCATCGTGCACCAATAGCGCCGCGCCGATGGCGCCTGAGATGCCCGGTTGAGGTGGCACGGCCACAGGAAACCCGAGAGCTTTTTCCAGGGCTTGCACCATACCCTGATTCAAGGCGACGCCCCCCTGGAAAACCACTATTGGCATTATATCCTTGCCCACAGCGACGCTATTCAAATAGTTACGCACTAGGGCTTGGCAGAGGCCACTTATAATATCGTCACGTTTGCTTCCCATCTGCTGTCTGTGTATCATATCCGTCTCAGCGAATACCGCACAGCGTCCGCTGATTTGAGCCGGTTTCGTGCTCTTAAGTGCTTCTTTGCCTAGATTATGGATAGGAATGTTCATGCGTTGCGCCTGCTGGTCCAGAAAGCTGCCCGTGCCAGCTGCGCATACTGTGTTCATAGCCATATCGGCAACGGAGCCATTCCGTATAATGATGATTTTTGAGTCCTGCCCGCCGATCTCGATGACCGTTGCTACTTCGGGGCAGAAATGTACAGCCGCTGCGGCTTGGCACGAGATCTCATTCTTTACCAAATCTGCATGCACAAGCACTCCGGCCAGATATCGTGCGCTCCCGGTCGTGGCTACGCCCGCTATCACGGTGTCTTTAGTTAGTGCGGACGATAATTCTTTCAGGCCGCGCTGTATAGATACAATCGGCTGTCCCTCGGTGCGCAGGTAAAGCGATGTCACCAGTTCATCTGCCTCGCTGAGCAGGGCGAATTTGGTGGTCACCGAGCCTACGTCTATACCTAGATAAAAGTTACTTGGCGGCAAGGAATTCCTTTCTGATTGCGGCGATCGTCTTAGGGTTCGCGAGCAGGTCCACTGTAGTCAGCGCAAGTATCTTGGCCCCGTCCAGGAGACCGCGGTCTCCTTCCTCTGATACTGCTGCCGCGCGAAAATCTACCGAGTGCAACGAAATGTTATGCGGTACTATTGCGACCTCCGGATGTATAGCTGGAACTAGCATGCTAACGTTGCCCACATCGCTTGATCCGGAGGCCCTATCGGGGATCGGCTCCGGGTTGCGGCCGACGGTATGCATATTGGCGGCCAGCACTTTGGCCAGCGTCATGTTGGCGCGCATCGGGGCGTAGTATTCTTTCCACGTAAATTGAAGCTGTGCGCCAGTAGCCTGCGCGGCGGCCTGGAAGCAGTTGAGCACCTTGATCTTGAGCTCTTCGAGATAAGCCTCGTCGACGGCGCGCACGAGGAAGGTGCCGGCTGTGTGATCCGGCACTATGTTAGGCGCGTCTCCTCCCTTGGTTATTATGCCGTGTATACGTGCCCGCTCTCTTATATGCTGGCGTAGCGAATTGACCCCGTTGAAAGAAAGTATAAGTGCTTCTAGGGCATTGATCCCTTCCTCAGGCCGCGCGGCAGCGTGGGCTGCCTTGCCGAAGAATTCCACCTCAAGTGTGATGCAGGCGAGTGCCCTGGCGCTGGCGAGGTCGTGGGTAGAGGGGTGGACGATCATAGCGACATCTATGGCATTGAATGCCCCGCGTTCCGCCATAATAGCCTTGCCGCCGTACAGTTCCTCGGCTGGCGTGCCGATAACGACAATACTGCCGCCGTACTGATCGATAGCCTCTTTTGCGGCAATGGCTGCACCTGAAGCAGCCGTACATATGATATTATGTCCGCAGGCATGTCCTATCTGGGGCAGGGCGTCGTATTCCGCCATAAGTGCGATCACTGGCTTGCCTTTTCCGTACGTCGCGCGAAATGAGGTGGGCAGATCGCAGATGCCGCGCTCGATCTCAAAGCCGTTCGTCTCGAGGTATGCGCAGAGCCACTTCGATGCCTTTACCTCATGAAAGCCGGTCTCCGGGTTATCATGAATTCGATGGCTCAGCGCAATGAGTTTGGTGCGTTGAGAATCAACCTTTCTGATGATATCGGATTTGAGCTTGTCGATGTCCAATGATGTGCTCCTGGCGGATATTATAAACCTGAGACGGCAAGGATACCAGCCTCAGGTAAAATTACTTAATACAATGGAAAGTCAGCCTTTTAGTATTCGCAGGCGCTGGGCGAAATCGAACAGACTCTGCCGCGTGATGATCCCTATGATCTTGCTGTTCTGTAAAACTACCACGGCATCATCCTGTAGCTGATCGAATTTTTCAAAAACGGTGGAAGCTTCGTCTGAAGATCCTACTGATTTCAGCTGCTCCACCGGTATCATGATATGAGCTACGGTAGTAAGACTCCACTGCCCTTGTGGCACCTTCCTGATCTGCCATGGGGTTAATATCCCGATTATATTATCGCCGTCTGTCACCAAGTAAATCCTGTGTGACGAATTGATTAGAGATCCTTCTATAAGGTCCAGGAGGTTGAGGTTGCGTGGTATGGTGGGCAGATTACGATTTATGACATCTTGTGCGGTATATCCCTTTAGATGCTCGCGCATTGATAGCTGCTGGTAGTTAAGGCGGGCGGCACTAATTAGATAGAATCCTATGAAGATAAGCATCAGGCCGCCGAAGTCACCAACCATGACGGTGTATATGCCGAATGCTATCAAGCAGCCTAAGACGAAGACCCCTAAAGTCGTCGCGATTCGTGTTGCCTGCAGGAAGTCCTTTTTTACCATCCAGACGATAGAGCGCAGCACGCGTCCGCCATCCATGGGGAATCCTGGTAACATATTGAATACGGCGAGAGCAAGGTTGATATAAGAAAGATATGCGCAGAGCGTTGATAGATATACATTAATACCATCGAAGAGGTAGGAAAGCCCGTAGAATATGCCGCCGAGGGCTGCGCTGCAAAGCGGGCCTGCGATCGCCATGGCCAATTCGGTCCTAGGCTTTGATGCCTCTCTACTAATTTGCGCAACGCCGCCCAATAGGAACAGCGTGATGCTTTTTACCGGTATTCCGGCCTTCTTACTCACTATTGAGTGTGCCACTTCATGTGCTATGAGCGATGCGAAGAAGACCAGGCTGGTGGTGATGCCGACAATCCAGTAATAAGCCTGTGGCCAGGGGTTTTCCGCTGCTTGAGGGAAGACATCCATGGACAGTGTAACTGTGATGAGGATAAAGAGGAGGAACCAGCTGAAATCCAGCATGAGCGGGATGCCGAATATTTTGCCTATGCGAAAGGATTTACCCATTGGATGTTCTTTTCTAAGGTGCCCAATCAGTAGCCCAATCTGCCGCCGAATTGTAGGTAAGCCTGGTCTGGTTGGAGCCATCGGCGTTCATGATGTAGATTTCATCGTTTCCGTCACGATTTGAACAAAAGGCGATCTGGCTGCTATCAGGCGACCATACCGGGTACTTGTCTGTGGCAAGATTGTTAGTGAGATCAATCGCGCCTGAGCCGTCAGCATTCATCACATAGATTTCACCGTTGCCATCGCGGTCGGATCCGAAAGCGATCTTGCTGCCATCGGGCGACCATGCTGGGCACCAATCATCCGCATTGTTGTCCGTGAGTCTGCTAATATTAGTCCCATCTGCGTTCATAATGTATATTTCTAGCACATTTGGCATATAGGCTGCTGGAGAAGGGCTGTCTCTATTCGAGTCGAATAAGATTTTACTGCCATCAGGAGACCATGAGGGGAAGTCATCTAGGCCAGGGCTGTTGGTAAGATTAATTGCATTTGAACAGTCGGCATTCGCGGTCCATATGTCCCAGAGGCCGTTTGCGTCAGCGGAGAGAGCTAAAATCTTTGTGCCGTCTGGTGACCAACTTACACAAGCTAAAGCGGATGAAGCGTTCATAAGCTTTGTCTGGTTGGAGCCATCCGCGTTCATAGTATATAGCCCATTGGAGGCTGTGAATATAACCCTGTCTCCGGCGGATGACCATGAGGCGCTATTTTCCCATAAGTCATCGTTATTGAGTCTTTCTACATTACCACTTGCTCCTTCCAAGGCATATATTTCCGTGTTGCTTACGCTGCGGTTAGATAAGAAGAGTATCTTGCCCTGGAAGGTGACTGGCACGTGACTGATGCCTGTAGGAGTGTTTTTATTACTATTATTACTGCTGCAAGCCGCAGGGATTAGAGCCAAAGCTAGAAACCCAAATATAACTATAGCTATTTTCCACTGCTTTGTCACGAAAACCTCCCAAAGAGTTTTACAAGGGACATTATAGCCAGTTGACGCGTGAGAGTCTATGGAGTTACTTGAGGAGGGCCAGCCCGATCAGCTTATAGGTCAGCTTGGCTGCCAGATAGGTGCAGGCTATGGGCCCCTCGCGCGGGGCCAGTTCCATGACGTCGAAGCCGACGATGTGCTTCTCTTTAGCAACACGTTTGAGGAGCCGTAACACCTTGTACCAGCCCATGCCGCCGGGCTCCGGCGTGCCCACCGCGGCCATGATCGAGGGGTCGAAAACGTCGAGGTCGATGGTGATATAAACGTCGCCTGTAAGCTGCGAGACGATGGCTTTCTCATCGGCTTGTGTTAGAGGGGTCTCCTTGGCGTAGAACGGGTGCAGCTTCTTGCTCTTGATGTATTTCTGATCATCTTGGCCCATGCTGCGGATGCCCACCTGGACGATAGGGCAGAGCTCGTGAACGCGGCGCATGACGCAGGCGTGATTGAACTTGGTATCCTCATACTCGTCGCGCATGTCGGCGTGGGCGTCCAGCTGCAGCACCGATAACTTCTTGAAGCGTTCCTTGTAAGCCCGCACCGCCCCCGTGGTCAGCGAGTGCTCCCCGCCCAGCATGACCACGAACTTGCCCTTGCCCAGCAGCTGCTTCGTCGCCTTGTAGACACGTTCGACGGTCTCCTCCGGGCCCTTCATTGAAGGTATGAGCTCGGGGAGCGTGTGTATGCCTACGTCGTGTATGTAGCAGCTTAGCTCGTGGTCGTACTGCTCCAGGAAATGAGAGGCGTCGATTATGGCATTGGGGCCTTCGCGGGTGCCGGCGCGCCAGTCTACGGTGCTGTCGTAGGGGATAGGCAGCACGACAACCCTGGCGTCCTTGAGCTCACAATATTTCGGCGGGAACGAGAAACTGCGACGAGGATAGAACATCTCTTCGTTCATAGCGTGCTCACCGTGTGGCGATATCTAGGCGGATTTGATCTGGGCCATCTCTATGGGGGCGTCCTGCAGCCCCCGTCCAAGGAGATACGTCTTTGCCTCGGCGAGGCCGAATTTCTCTCTCATGTCCTCGATAGCCTGCTTGTCGTCGAAGTCCTTGCAGGAGAATATATCGATATTGATATACCGCCGCTCGGGGAAGGTATGTATGCTTATATGGCTCTCCGCGATTATGACGAAACCAGATACCCCCCAGTCCTCCGGCTTGGATCCGACGAATCGGAAAACACGAGGAGGAGCGACCTTCGTCATGTTTATCTGGGAGGGGTATTTGTCAAGGAGATCGTAAATCTTGTCTTCGCTTTCGAGCATCTTTCGATTTGCTCCAAAACCGTCGATAATTAAGTGCATCTTATCGACCCCCTTTCTCTCAGATAAAAAATCCACCCCCCCTGCGCAGGAGAGAGTGGAAGTCGGCACGCCCTCAGCTTCAACTGATCTTCACTGTACCGATAACTTTGACCCCTTAAAAGTCGTTCCGATAGCCGATACAGGAAGCCTCAGGTTGCTGTTCCGCCGACCCGCGGCGGGCATGCTCACCCTCCGGTTTCTGGTCTTTTCATTTACGGCAGATAAACCGTCTTCATCCACAAAGAACCAGTCCCCCTCTCCTACAGCCCATCATCCACTCGTGTAAAAACACGCACGTCATAATAGCATACTTTTTTTAGCAATGCAATAGGGTT
>Ga0172363_10001375_pt1 | contig 19608 bp, 32 predicted proteins | sample LakKivs2_kivu2a2_FD_114541 | JGI IMG/M metagenome (GOLD analysis project Ga0172363, IMG submission 114541) | Sediment microbial communities from Lake Kivu, Rwanda - Sediment s2_kivu2a2 | ecosystem: Environmental > Aquatic > Freshwater > Lake > Sediment | place: Rwanda: Western Province, Lake... | reverse complement strand
GGGGCTGATCATGACAACCACTGAGCTAGAGGCCCTGTTCAAGGTGGAGGTCCATGATAAGGCTGCTGAAGTCGACCCCGGGCAGGAAGAAGATTGGCGCTCGTTGACGTTAGGGTGGGCGCTCGCTAAGGGGCTCACACCTGAAGAGGCCCACGAATTTTCTTTCCACATCAGATACAACACAGAATTGGGGTAGCCCATGAACTCAATCAAAGCGTTTGAGAAGCGTCTCCGGAACCGGGTGGTATTGACACGCCGGCAGTTACGTAACGCCGTGGCTCTGCTTCAGGGCAAGCTGCAGGTGCGGGAGTTCTCGTTTACGATGGAGCTGCCCCTGGCCAGCGGCCGGGTCTACCGTGAGCCTGTCGAGATCATCCCCAAAGCACCGCTCCTTGCCAAGCATCTGCCCGGGCTGGTGAACTCAGTTGTTCCCAAAGAAGCCCGGGTGATCTCACTCTGTGTCGACGTGGGGAGGGCCACATGCTGACTCGCACTCGTGTCACGGAAGTCATCATGGATTGCCTGTTCAAGGAGGATGAAATCCTGAACGGAGCACCCAAGAATCCGGAAGACCTGGTCCCTGTTGAGGGGATCATCAACAATATGGGATTGCACAAAGGTCGGCTCGCATCCCATCGTCAGGAAATTCAAGACATGCTTCGGGAACTCCCCGAGGAGTTTCACAAGGAGTCCGGTGGGGGCATGAGCTTCCTGAATGCCTGCATCGACCGTGAGGGGAACCAATGGGGGCAGCACCGAGACATGGAGGCCCTTTTCGTTCTGGGTCTCGGTCTTGGGGTGGTACGGTATTGTCTACCCCGAGAGGCCTGGGCGATGTTGCCCGGGGGCATGCCTTATCTGGTTGTAGACGTTGCTGAGAAAACAAAGGAGGGGTGATGGAAACCAAGTGGAGTGAGAAGCACAGGCTGCACCTGTATCAGCGTCTGAACAAGGAGTTCGGGGCCTTTTCAGACCGGAATTACAGTCCCACCAACAAGGCCTTCTTCGTGAAGATGCGGAAGGAGCTGAAGGCCATGGGGTTGAAGACCACGGATGGGGGTATCAAGAACCAGATTCAATGGGCCACGACCAAACAAACCAAAATCGACCCGGGGTATACCAAGACATGGATACTCAACGTCGCCGCGGCGCTCGAGTATGGGTTTATCACCATGAGCGATATCCCGGCGGGGATCAAGTTGAAGAAGGGCTGATTTGGATAACGAAGACCCCATATCTTGAGCGGTATCTGAAGGGGGAAATATGATGGAACGGACAGTCAAAGTCCGGATGGTGATATTCGGCAAGGGCCAAGTCGTCACCATCAAGGTCCCTGTCACTCGTATCGAAACCCCTGAGGCAGAAATTATCCGTCGAGCAGGCAATGCCCTGCGTGAGGCTGCGGATACTGCCCAATACACTGTGGAGGCTCTGTGAACGACATTCAGAAGATTCAGAAGTATGTAGTGGACCACCCGGATGCTCCGTATTCGGCGGCCAAGAAAGATCTTGGTTTGACCGTGACCGATGTTACCTACTACAAGTGGCGGAAGGTCTATCGAGACAGCAAGGGTGCCAGCGTTGGCAAGACGGCACAGGCCGCAAAAGCCACGGACGCTGTCATGAATGGTTTCAAGCCGCGGGGGCCACAGGCTGCAGTATTCCAGAAACTGACGGAGATCCTTCCCGCCAACCCCTCTTTGAGCTTCATTGAGTGCGTCCGTCAGCATGGGGTCAAGACCACCAGCGGCACCTTCCGTCGCTACAAGGAAGCTATTCTGACCGGTCGGACGCTGACCAAAACCAGAAAGAACGTCTACATGGCGGTCTTCTCGGCACCATCTGACAGTGTTCCCCCGGGGGCCAAGGCTCTGCTCCGTGATTTTGTGAACGCGCTCAACGCGGCCAACCGGACCAACATGGAAGTTGTCGAGTACGTCGACCCCAAGATCATCGAGGTACGGGAGAAAACCTGATGCCCGGGAAACGGTTTATTGACGGGAGTTTCCGGGTCGGAGAATTGGTCCGGGTAGACTACACGGATTCCGGAGATTCCGCGTGCTCCTACCATGGGTTTGGGGAGTTCTGTGAGTATGCCGACCGTACGGCTTGGGGATACGAAGATCATGGAGTGGTAAAGGTTGGAGAGGAGAGGTGTTGTTTCCCGCTTGACAATCTGAGAAAAGTACAGCCACACCTGACAGCCATTCACCGTAGCAAGCCGAGTGCCCCCGCAACCCGGTTGAATAATGCCGGGCTTATCAAGGGAAGGTGTATGGACTACGGGTGTGGCTGGGGTCGGGACGCTGAAGACTTCGGGATGGACAAGTATGATACATGGTTCTTTCCCAGAAAACCGCGGGGGTTGTATGACACCATACTCTGTACCTATGTCCTGAATGTTGTCCCCGTGGAACAACAGGAGGGAATTCTGGAATCAATCCGGGGCCTGTTGAAACCGGGCGGATCGGCCTACATTACCGTCCGGCGGGATGTCAGGAAACCACGGCTCGGAAGGGGCTGTGTCATTCAGAGGCAGGTGGTCATGAAGGGCTGCCGAGTTCTCTGGCGGAACAAGCAATATTATACCTACGTGATGGGGGCATGACATGGTCCCGTTCGGCTTCACTAAGGACGAAATCCAGGCCGGAAAAGAGTTCATCCAATCCCGGCTTGCCCTCGTGCGTCTGAGAGGCAAAACGAACTTCCACGGCAATCCGTTCGTTACCTATCAAGAACTTGTCCATCATGTGAGTGACGGAAAGTATCATATAGATGATGAGTACGATGGGATGCGGGCGGGGAATCTGGCCGGGGCAATTTCAGCGTCCGGGCATTCCGCCGGGTGGCCCCTCCTGTCAGCCGTTGTGGTTGCAGGAGATACCAAGAAGCCGGGGCATGGTTTCTTTGCTCTCGCGGGGATGCTCGGGATGCTTCCGGCTCGGGACCACTACAATGTGGACGGAACCGAGGAGATGACGTTCTGGAATCAGCAGGTCTTGGCCTGTGTGACAATGTTCGGGAGAAAATGACGTGGACGAGGAACTCCGGGAATTTCTGGTCAAAAATCCTCAGGCAACTCTGAGCGAGGTGCGGAGCGCAAATTTCATCTGCTCAGGGACGAAGCTGATCACCCTGAAGACACGTCTGGGTCTGACCCCGTTGCCGGATGCCCAATGGTTAAAGTTCCTGACCGATTTTGTCAAGACCCATCCTGAAGCCCAATACCGGGACTATGTGAAGGAGTGCACCCGTACGGGCTACTACCCGGTGGTCTCCGCGACGACTTTCAGGAAGTACACTCCTGTAGTCCGGGGTATTCTGACACCCGACCCCCAGCCTGTTGAAACCCAGACCGAAGCACCTCAGCCGGCCCCTGTTGAGCCGGTCTTGCCCATAACTGTTTCCGGATTCCAGGGAGCTTTGAGGAAGCAGAAGTATAAGCCTCGGTCTTACAAACAGGTTGAATACTTTCTCGGGGTCTTCCCCCAAGGAACCTATGAACAGTTTCTCCTTCTGACAAGCAACAAGAGCATCACCCCGGAGTTGTTTGCGACTCATAGGTCAAAGGTGATGGACAAATTCCCAATGCTGAGAAGCAAGGGGGCTACCTATACTGTGATTTTCTCTCTTGACCTTGATGGGGTCTCTCAGCAGAGTCAGGATATCATTCACGGAATTGTGGCCGGGTTGAACAGGGTTATGATCAACCCTTTGCAGATCGTTATTTATGGGGATACCAAACGGACATTAGAGATCCGTCGGGTAACTTTGTGAAAGGATACCAAATGACAAGGTCCTTGAGTGAAATTCTGCAGATTCTGCGTAAGGAACGTGGTTGGTTGCTCAGGGTCAAAGGTTCCGACTTGGAAATGATTCGTACGTTCAACGGGCGCCCGGTCACCCTGCTGCTGGAATCCCAAGGGGGTGGAAGATATCATCTGGTGTTCCCGAGCTACATCTTCCATTCGACTATCAGTCATTTTGCACCCTCTGAGGAAGAACATCGGTTTTGCAGGAACAAGAACCTCTTGGCATCGGTTGTCAAAGTGCTCAAGCGGTCGGCCCTGTGGGACCGTCTTGAGAACAAAGATTTTATGGTTGTGAATACGGCCAACAACCGATCCAACAAAGCCAAACTCCGGTCAGAACTCGAGTTTCTGAGATCCTATAGGCCGCGGAAGGGCCAATGACAGCGCTCGCCCTCATTCTTGGTCATCTGGTAGGTGACTACCTGTTTCAGGCTGATTGGATGGCCTATAACAAGGCCAGAAAAGACATCGTCGGGTGGATGACATGCTTGGCCCATTGCGCTGTGTACTCGTTGTGCATGGGATTGGCCTTCAATTTTTTGACAGGCATATCGTTGGGGGATGCCGGTCTGGTTGCTGCCATTGCGTTCGTGGCTCATTTTCCAATTGACAAGACCAGCTTCGCCAAGGTCTGGATGAGGGCCATTCTCGGGAAGGGCCAAAATGTCGGGCCAAATTTCGACGTACAATCGATGTTCTATTGGTTCGTCTATGTCGTGGTCGATAACACCATGCACTTGGTTCTGATGGTCGCCGGCCTTGCGTGGTTTATACCAGAACTTTTGAGATGAAATGATGACCAGAAAAGACCTTGTAGGCTGGCTATTGGGGATGACCACGGTTATCGCGATACTCTCTTTTTTCATGCCCGCTTTTATTCCCGCTCCGAAATCGGAGTTCTGGCTGTTCAATCTCATGCAGTACATTCCATGGGTGCAAACAGCTACGATGATAGGTGTTACCGGGTCCAGTGTTCAATGGTACGTGGGATGTATGGGAGGATTCGGGTTCATTTTTGGCGTTATCGGAGTCGGTTTTCTATTCTACTCTTGTGGGATCCTGCTGTACAATTATATCTACTACCAAGACTTAGATGTATGGTTGTTCATTGAAGACGGCGGGGAACCCTACATAGGGATCCTACAAGGAATGATAATAGTCCTGTTGGGGGCGCTCGCCAGTATGGCATGGATAGTAACTATCCCCGCATTAGGTGTCTGGGGGATGGCTTTCATCATGAAGAAATTCTTTGAAGAGGCCAGAAAAGAAAGCACTCAGAGAGCCCTTGAGGCGTCCAAGAGAACCTTTGAGGCGTCCAGGAGAGAAAGAGAGACCCGAGATTCGACCCTCCGTGTTCTTGACGAAATTCGGCAAAGGAGAGAAAGAGAGACCCGAGATTCGACCCTCCGTGTTCTTGACGAAATTCGGCAATTGGACTATTGGACACCCAATACGCCATTTCGGCAATCCAGAAGAGAGGAAATTCGGCAGAACTCTGCCATCGAGGAACCCATAACCACCGGAATGATCCATGATATAGATAATCCAGAACGTCGAGTATGTCTGGGAACCGATGAAGAGCGGGCAGAAGTCTGTATCAAAATCGTTCGGTCGCTAGGGGGCACTGATCAGGCTTGTACTGCTGCGGCCAAGTTAATGCAGCTGTCCAATCGGGACTTATATCAACTTTACCGGGTGCTGGAACAAACCGAAACAGTTCCCCGTTTCGCAAAAATCGTCGACAAATTGACTCTGCCTCCGACCGCCGAAACTGTGCGGAAACAATATCGCGGACTTGAACTCGGACATCCAAGCTAAGGAGCACCTGTGGAAAAGCAGACCATTGAGAAGATCAAAGGGGCGTCCGATAGCTCCAATCGGGGCGTAAATGTGTATGGGACGTTCGTCATAACTCAATGTGAGTACAAGCCATTCAAGAACAAGCCCGGGTCCTATCTGCAGTGTTCCCTGTCTGACAAGACAGGTACGGTCAAGGCTGTTGTCTGGGAGAAAGCTGGGGCGCTCAAAACTTGGCTGCGGAACCGAATGATTGTAGGCATAGTCGGTGAGTGCACCAGGTACAATGACCGACCCCAAATTGCCATTTCCAAGATCACGGAAGAAACCGGAAACAGCGAAGATTTCGTTCCCTCCCTGCCGGAAGTACGTCGGGCTGACCTTGTAGTCTACCTGAAACGGGTCTTCAACAGTATCACCAACCCAACCTGCAGGGCTCTTTGGCAGAGTCTGGTGTTTGATGAGGTCACCGGAGAGCCTTTCCGGAAGTGCCCTGGAAGCTCGGGTGGAATTCATCATGGCTATATTGGTGGACTCATGGAACATACCACCCACATGATAGAGCTGGCTCAGGTAGTTTTGGCTCAGACCAATCTCGACCTGGACCTGCTGCTCACCGGATGTCTGGTACACGATATTGGCAAGACCAGAGCGTACAATTGGAGCATAGCTATCGAAATGACTGATGAGGGCAGGCTGATGCACCACTCAGTTCTTGGCTATGATATCCTATCCCATATGCCGGGGTTGGATCGGTTGGACCCTCTCATGATGATGAAACTCAAACACATCTGTGTCAGCCACCATGACAGGGACCCGGGCGCGGTATGCAGGCCAATGTTCCCGGAAGCTGTGGCCGTGGCAATGCTGGACAACGCTGACGCCGCGGTGAACGGGGTGCTGTGCTTCTTGAAGCAGCCGGATGTCCTCGAGTCTGGTAGTAACTGGACACGGTATAATAAGCTGACGGAGCGTAGCTATTTCGTGCCACAGGTACTACCCGTGGGGATAGAGGATCCGAAAGTAGCACCCCGCGATGAGCATGAGGATGACGGAGTGTTCTGATGCGTGACTATCAGGACTATGATATTCCCTACGTTTGGTATGACTCTGGGGCCGACGTCTGGGTATTGTTCGACCAAAACGGACATCCGTTCGCCGAGTTTCCTAGAGAGGTAGATGCACGGCGGGTTGCAAAGTTGTGGTGGAAGAAAAGTCTGAACTATTACGATGAAGACTTCTACAAAAACCCGTATTACATCAACGAAAAAAGATGGCTTTATGGCAATGAATATGAATTTCCACAGGTACAGGTGTACATAGATCCAAAGACGATTCCAGATCCACCGCCACCACCGGTACCAAAGCGGACGATTCCAGATCCACCGCCACCGCCAAAGCGGAAAATGGGGGATAACAATTTCCGGAGAGTTTTGTGGAAGGACTAAGGCATCGCGGGTAAGGAAGGGGACGTGGAGGACTATATAATCACAGAGCCACTTTGAGATTGCTCCCGGGTTGTTCTGGCCAGACGGGGGGCTCAACCTGACCTTATCGTAGAGAACTATAAACGCACTGAGCTACATCCCGCGATGCTCTTTTTTTGAAAGGTAACCGATGGGACGGTTCGAACTTCTAAAAAATGGACCTGTAATCTCTCCGAAGAAACCCAAAATCACACGGGTCCCTCGGGCGAGGATCCGTGATACCCGTCGTTACACAAAAATTGACTGTGGCCGATCGGCCGGCCGTCCTTTTTGTCTGGCATGGCTCTTTCAGCAAGAGCCAATCCTGTTGACAGGGTCATTAGCCAGAATTCAAGAAGCAACTAGCATCATGCCCCTCTGTCATGCCGTCGTGGATTTCTACCGAAACAAGCTGGTTTTCAACCGTATGTGGTGCTTGTTTGGGACTCCTGTTCAATATCATGGTCAGCTAATTAGTCTTCAATACCGGCGCCGAACGAAGGGTTTCTTACATCGAGAACCGGGAGGGTTAGGCGAACCACGTGAAAAAAGTCAATACGTTCTGTCGGTCGGGAACCACGTTGTCAGAACCTTTCTTCGTCTCCCAAGAAGTCCTTTGAGAGTCCTGCAGTCAATCCGAGAGGGTTCGCTTGTTTCTCCTTTTGGTCAGGCTTTACTTATCAGCGTAAGGCCCCCCATGCCAAGCCACAGTAGTATCGTTTACCAGATCCAGCAGATAGCTGCAGACATCAATCGTCCCGGGTACGAGGAAGACCTCCCATTTTGAGGGCCCATGATTGTAGATGAAGAACAGGTACTCGACCTTCTAGCCAAATCCAACCGCGTGTTCCTGCTGGAACCCCCGTATCGCAGGAAGTACATACCCCTCGGACTGGCCAAGATTTCGTCCTATGTCAATGCCCACGGAGGAACGACTACTTTCGGCCGGCACTATGCGGGTCCCGCGGACCTGATCTGCTGCACGTCCCTGTTTACGACCGAGTCAGAGAGCGTTGATCGGTCCCTCGAAGAATGTGAATTCCTCGATGAAGGCACCCCGGTCCTCTTGGGTGGGGTCTATGCGTCCCTCATGGGGGATCAAATCTCCGAGCGATATCCCAATGTCATGGTCTTCAAGGGCTATTCCAAGGCCCTGGATCAGGTCGTCCCGGATTACGCGATGTCTTGGGAAGTAGAGTCCCCGTGGAATGATTACTCATTTACCTTCACATCCCGGGGATGCCCGAACAAGTGTGCCTACTGTGCGGTCCATCGGATTGAGAAAGAACAGTGGGTCGTGCCCAATTGGCGGGACCTGATCGTGGACAACAAGACCTTTGCCATGATATCTGACAACAACCTCAGTGCCTACCCGGACCATTTGATCGAGCTGGTAGGATTCCTCTCGGACAAGAGGAAACGGGTGGTCTTCGACAACGGGTTAGACTGCAAACTGATAACGCCCGACTTGGCCAAGCACCTGTCGACACTGAGGTATGTCCGTGCTGGACTGAGACTTGCGTTTGACCGGATTGAGGAAGACGGTGTATTCCAGGGTGCAGTCAGAATGTTACTTGATGCCGGCATATCCAAGGACAATATCATGGTGTATGTGCTGTTCAACTTCATGGATACGCCCAAGGAAGCAGATTACCGGATGCGGGAATGTGCCAAATTGGGTGTCCGACCCTATCCCCAGAAGTACACCCCCATTCTCCGTACCGACTCCAAGGACTATGTGGGGAAGCATTGGACGGGCAACCTGGCGAGACTCTTCCGGGATTTCTGGCTGTTCGCCGGGACCTATGGTAAATACGAGTTTGGAGAGTGGATCGAGTCACAGACAGAACACAAAATCACCGCGGCCGACGTAGCCGCATGGGAGGCCTGATGGGTGCTGCACTCGGTATAATATCGTTGGCCATTGTTATGTTGATGGCTGTTGTTGGAGCTGCAATCTCAGTTCAGAGAAAAATGAGGGCCGAGGTTAGGATAAAGGAACTTGAATGTCAGGTTGCGGCCCTCACCGGGGGTAAGAAGGCCGAGGAAGAAGCTCAGGTACAGACAGAGTCGCATGAGGACCTTCTTCAAGGAATGGTTACCAAGACGGCTTTTCAACGAGGAAATCGGAGGGGGAATAACTACCAATTGACGGATCGAGTGCCTCAATTCAAGACGGTGGAGGAAGCGGTCCAATTTGGTTTGGGTCTGTTCACGACGGTGGATGATCCCACCGTGATCAATCTGGCAGGATACGGGACGCTGTCCAAGACTGATAGTTACATTGCTCTGAGACTCGTTGCACAGGGTATCCTGAAACAGATATCAGAGTTGAGGGCTGAGGAAAGCAAGGCAAAAGAGGTTCCAGACCTGAAAGGTTAGAGATGCAAGAGCACGAGACCCACTACATATTGACCAAAGAAGAGATGTTGAAGCTCTCAACATTTGCGGGCGACGCGATCTGGCGCCTGCATCGGGCGGAGATACTAGACGTTGGGGTACAGCCCATGATACTTGTGCTCATATGTGCAATCTCTTTCCTGTTTAACAACCAATCTCAATCCCTTTGGGGAGTCTACTCTTATTGGGGTCTGCTGATTGCAGTCGGGTCCTTTTACGTGTTCGCCAGGTATCTTTGGAAAAGAAACAACAGGGCAGCTTGGCAAGAATACGCCAAAAAAGAAATGATTCTGGGGATGGAAGAAGCCCAAGTGAAGTATGAAATTAATCATCTGACCCGAGAGATCGAGCACGGGTCTGACCTTCTGGGAGAATGAAGCATGTGTATGCAATGTATGGCTGACGCGCAGAATGTCTTCAGCAGGAACCGACCGCTCCTGCCTAAGACCGAGCACAATGGGCCGGTATGGCTCATGCAGGCTCACTACGGGTGCAAGGGCTGGCCTAAGGGCTGGTTTGGACTTGTGTTCTGCAACGACCCGATTGTGGTATGGGGATGGCCCCCAACCCCAGAGCCTCATGTGCCAGAAGGGAAGGGCAAGAAATCTCGGGCAGCTTTCAAATTTTGGGAGAAATGGTACAATGAGGCCCATAAAGCTGTTATGGCACTCAATGGTCTGGATCTCACCACTTCTTATGATCTTGTTACCGCCTGTACCCAGGCCGGGTACAACCGTGGGAAAGACGGGGATGCTGCCATGTGGCTCATGGGCTTTATCGGGAAAGCCTTGAAAAACAGGGCCCGGGCCACCGAGAAGGATTGGGGAGAGCCTGCTTTCGAGTACCAGAGACCCCGTAGAAAGCTCAAGAGGATAGCAGGATGAAATGCCCATTGATTCTGGTCGCAATGCTTGCATTGCTGGTATCATGTGCTCAGACTCCCCCTTGTCTGTGTGATGCTCCCACCAAATGTCCCAAGTGTGGCGCAAGGATAGACTCGAGGGCCTTTTATGCGAAAGCGTTTCCGTGGGGCAGTCGCATGGTTGTCAGTTGTGGCACATGTCAATATTACTTAGACGTATTACCCTTGGATGACAAACGCTGCAAGAAGTGCCACTGAATCGAGGTAGAGCTATGTATAGGCCCCCAAGTCTTTTTGACACGGATCTCTATAAAATGAGTATGCAGAATGCCGTCTGCAAACTCTTCCCTCGGGCTGAGGTCGAGTACCAGTTCGTGAACCGTGGCAAGCATGTCTTCCCCGAAGGTTTCGCCGTGGCCCTGCGAGAACTCGTCGATGATTTTCGGGGCATCAAGGTTCATACTTACGAGATTGAAGCCCTCCGAGACAATGTGCCCTATTTCGACCAGGTCTATCTTGACTTTCTCAGGGGTTATCACTATGACCCTCGAGAGGTCACCATCGAACAGATTGGGGATGAACTCAGCGTTACCGTTCGGGGTCCGTGGTACCGATCCATCCTTTGGGAAGTACCTCTGATGGCATCCATTTCAGAGCTCTACTACGAGATGACCAAGCAGAAGCCTATCTCCGAAGAGGCCCAGATCTCGATCAACCGGTCCAAAATGGAGGGGCTCCGGGCCATGGGAGTACACTCGGCCGAGTTTGGTACTCGTCGCCGGTTCTCCTACGAAGTTCACGAGCGCTTCGTCATGGGCATGGAGGATTTCCGGGATGTTTTTGTGGGTACCAGCAATGTCCATTTTGCCATTACACACAATTGGACACCCATAGGCACCATAGCCCATGAATGGTTTCAATTTCATGCCGCCAGGTACGGATATCGGTATGCCAACTACATGGCGATGGAGAATTGGGTTCAAGTCTACAACGGGGACCTTGGAATTGCTCTGCCGGACACCTTCACTACTGAGGTCTTTCTCAGGTCCTTCGACACCAAATATGCCAAGTTGTTCGATGGGGGCCGGCAGGACAGTGGAGACGCCAAAGAATGGACTGACAAATGGACAGCCCATTACCGGAGGCTGAAAATCGACCCGATGTCTAAGGCCTATATCTACTCGGACGGGATCAACAGCCTCGATCAGGCCTGTGATATCCATTTGCACTACCTGAAAACCGTGTGCGGAATTGGTGCGGCAGATCGTCATAGTGAAATCAAAACCAAAGATTCCATCTGTATTGGGACGTGGTTCACCAATGATGTTGGACCGAAACCCATGAACATGGTCATCAAGATGGTCAAGGCCAAGGTCAATGGAGAATGGGTTGACACCGTGAAATTGTCGGACAGCCCAGGCAAGCACACCGGGAACCCGGATGCCATTGAACTGTGCAAAGGAATGCTGGGACTATGAGAAAAATCAGACTGGGCAAAGATGAGCTGGTCTGCCCACGGTGTGGCGGGGACAAAGACGCCATACTTGATGATCCGATATGCGCCTTCTGTAACGGAACAGGCCGGGTCAAGAGGTCTGATTTGATGAAGGATTTCGAAGCAGAGATACGTTTTCATGGAGGACCCGTCCATTAAAGTAAAGGGTATGCTCTTTTCCGCCCTCAGAGCCTTGGTCGCAAAGGAATCATGGGACGAGGAGACCGGTGAGAGAGGAGAGTCCTGATGGCCGGCTACAAGATGAAGCCGTTGAAGACGCTCAAGGCTAAGTCACCGTTCAAGAAGTCTCGTACCGTGAAGCCCCGCAAGTCAGTGAAGACACTCAAGACGATCAAGGCCCGTTAGGTCATGTTCAAGAATCCCGCAGGAATAGACCCTCGTAATGTGGGCGTGAGCTGGCAGCGGACAGAGTGGTCAAAAACGCCTGGGCGTCCAAATCTCGAGAAGATATTCATGCAGAAATGGGATCGCCAGAACAGATCCGAGGAAGAAGAATCCACAGCACAGATGCTCATGAGGTGCCCCGCAAAAGAAGCTCTCGAAACGGATTTTGAATTCAGGGATGATACGCGGGATGACCTGCTTTCTAAACCATTCGCAGGGGCCGCTGTCTATAAGCTGACCCGCCGTGAATATCAGATCATAGCTACAGTCATTCAATGGCTCGGTTCCAATGTCGGTTTTGCATTCCTGCAGGAGTGTCTTAGACAGGCTGGGTACCGGATCAATTGGGTCAATCAAGAATATGCAGATATGGCCCCAGAGAAAAACCAGACAACCAGATTCAGTATAATAAGAGGGGCCCAAGTACCCCTTCCGGAAGGGGACTCTCCCAAGGCGGAAGAGAATGCCGTCAAGATATGAAATAGCTACGGGAAGGAACACGGAGGCTCAGAAAGACGCACTCCATAGAATGACGGAGGCGAGAAGAACAGCCTTGTTTTTGGAGATGGAAAGGTATTATGACAGGGGGCGTCTGGACCCAGATACAAGTGAATTGATCTATCTGCACTCTCTGGGTCCCCATAAAAAGGGCATTCGTCATGTAAGCGCAGAAGAGTTACTCGCACGTCTGGTCGCGGTTAATTATCAAAATACCAGAAGGGAAACCCGATGAAAGCACTTATCGTCGTCGATGTTCAGAATGATTTCATGCCCGGTGGGGCCCTTCCGGTCACGGACGGAGACAAGATAGTCCCTGTCATCAATGGGATCCGGGACCAATTTGATACGGTGGTGTTCACGCAAGATTGGCACCCGGCGGGGCATTGCAGTTTCAAGGGGAATGACTGTGCATTGAACAAAGTCCCGGGCATCTGGCCTGTTCATTGCGTGCAAGAATCTCCGGGGGCCGAGCTGCACAAGGACCTCGTTGTAGAGGAATGGGACCTGCGTATCAGAAAGGGCACCTTCAAAACGGTTGACAGCTACAGCGGGTTCTTCGACAACGAGAGAGTCGGGGCAACGGATTTGCATGATAAGTTGCAGGACCTGGGTGTGACCGATCTGTTCATCTGTGGTCTGGCTACGGACTATTGTGTGAAGTTCACGGCCATCGACGCGGCCGAGTTCAAAACCAAGAGGGAGCCGGCCTACAATGTGACCGTGCTGCTTGAGGCCTGTCGCGGGGTAAACGTCAATCCCGGGGACGTCGACAAAGCTGTCGAAGATATGCGTCGTGCAGGAGTCCATGTCAGGGAGAAGTTGTGACCAACTCTGAAGGCCAAGCATGAACACTATACAGATATCGGGTGTGGCTCGCGCTCGTTTTGGTCTTTGGACTCAGCGTGTTAGCCGTTTTGCGGGCGCAAGCAGAAGGGAAACTCGATGAAAGCACTTATCGTCGTCGATGTTCTATCAATGACAGGCATAGTTCTCGCAACCATAGGGGCCCTGCTTAATCTTGTAGGACTTGTTGTTGCTCCATCTTTGGTCAGGGCGCTGCTGTTTATGTTCTCCCTTGCAGCTGTGTTTCTTTGCGGATTCATGTTGAATTGGTCAAAGATTATAACAACGTCTTCTAGGTTCAGAGAGACAGAATCCAGAGAGACGGAAGAAAAACCCTCAGCCTATTTCACCGCTGTATCACTTGTCAAAAATAAAATTGAAGAAATGAGAGAGAAACGCCCTCCACGGACTAGATATCAGATTGCCAAGTCAGATTCTCGGAAAAGAAACCACAAGGAAAATGCCGGATGAGCCTTGAACTCTCATTCTCGAAACCAGAGGGGATCACTGCGAAGACTTTTGATGCAGAGACTCTCTTGTTGGGGGACTACCAGATATCCATGGTGGATTTCTGTCAGCTCGCAATGTATGTATTGACCAATACCAATCTCGCAAAAGGGGACCCGAGATACTCCTTAGTTGAAAGTATCAAGAGAATGAAAGTCACAGAGGGTTTTCCTACAGTGATTCAGGGTAAGGTCTTGAAAGAGGCCCTCCGGTTCGAGTTACCGACCGAAATACTTGGAAATCCCGAGCCATGATCTACACGTCCTACTTTGCTGTTGTTAACCGGCACCCGTTAGTCACTTCGGGGAGCCTGCGACCTCTGTCCATAGCCAGAAGGGCTCCTGCGGGCTGGCCCGTTGGTGAGTCTGCCTCCTATCTGTGGCCAGAGTACCGAATGCTCATGGACTACAAAGAGGGCATACTCTGCCCGGAGGAATATGAGCGTCTGTATAGGGCCGAGACCCTATCACGGCTGGTACCGGAAGAGGTCGTACTGAGTCTCGAGAGCTGCGTCATGGTCTGCTACGAGAAGCCCGGGGATTTCTGCCACCGACACATTGTGTCCAGATGGCTGAAAGAGACTACCGGAACTGTGGTGAACGAGTTGGTCTATCACCGAGGGATCACAAGTGCCAACATAGGTACGCGGAGAGAACATGGCTGAAAATCGGCAGTGGTCCATCAAACAATGGGCGTATCAGCTTGAGCGCTCCATGAATGCTACTTCAAAATGTTCAGATTGTGCACCGGGCTGTGCCTGCGTCAAGCATGATGATCGCATTAACGATTCGATTAATGGACTGTGTAGAGCCGTACGTCGGGACAAAGAGAAGAAGGGAAAATGAACTTCCGTCAAACCAAGATCCGCCGCTGCCTGTCCCGGGTCCTTTCTCCACTCGTGGAAGAGACCCAAGGGCAAACCAAAGCCGAGGTCTCTCGGACGGTCAACAACCTGCTCATCAAGTTTGGCGGCCGGAAACCCCTCATCTTGTTCAGCGTTGAAACCGATACCATAGATGGGGCCTTCCTCAAGGTCATTCCTCTCAACGGATACACGGACCGGTTGATTGGCGGGTCACTCGAGGTCTCCCGGAAACTCCCCGATAACCGTAAGCGCAGCATCCATACGTATCTGGAGATGGAAATGTCGGCCCTGATGAACAAGGCCGAAAGACAACTGACCAAAGAGGAGTTCTCTGCTTGGCTCAAGGCAGTTGTCGAAGAAATCAGCACGTATCGGAAGAGGTGAACGGGGTTACTTTGGCCCTATCGTGAAGTCTCTGCGTAGTCCCGTATAATATGTCATGCACGTTGCCAAGAAGCCTTTCGAATTCTGGCATTTCAAAGATGTCCGGAAGAAGAAGCTCCAGAAACCGGAGCCCCCGGCTATACCAGCCTGTAGTACCCCTGCTGGAACCGTCGTAAAGGGCCTTATTTCCCATCATATCCTGCTCCCCCTGTCAGGGCTGCCCCAAGCACTTGCCAACCGCCTACGGGCTGATTTGACGCTACAGAACCCCGATTTCATCAAGGCCGTGAAGTACGGCAAAGGGTTCGTCAGCTACAGCATCCCTGAGTATGTCCGGTTCTACGCCATGGACACCCAATGGCTGGGGATCCCGCGGTCGGCCAAAATGGGATACCTGCACAAACGGTTCAAGGAAACCAACCTGGAACTGCAGCTTGAGGATACCCGCCCACAGTTTGAGCAGGTCACATTCAAGTCCCGGGACACCGTCAAGCCACTGTTTTATCAGCACGAGGCCATCAACCAGATCCTTGGCGGGAATGTGGTCATCAAGTTGCGTTGCGGCCGGGGCAAGACAATGCTGGCCCTCATGGCGGTTGAGAAGATCCGTATGAGGACCCTTATCTTGGTCAGAACCAACATCTTGCTTGGGCAATGGGTTGATTCCATCAAGCAGGTATTCGACGTGACCGATGACCAGATCGGGATCATCAATGGGAATATCAAGCGGGAAGGACTCATCACGGTGGCCACTGAGCAGTCTCTCGTGGCCCTGCCGCGGAAGGAGAAACGCCGGATCGGTGAGACCTACGGGCATGTGATTGTCGATGAATGTCACGAGGTTGGTGCTGCCCAATACCGCGATTTCATGACCTTTTTCAAGGCTCGCAAGGTAACGGGTCTCACAGCTACCCCGGAGAGAGAAGACGGGATGACTCCGGTTCTGAAGCTCTACATAGGGCCGATCGTTGAGATTGACGACTTGGGAGAGCTGACTACGGAGGTCAGACTCCGGAAGACCAACTTCGCGTATGCTTACACCAGCAAGAAAGACAAGTATCATGAGCTGCTGGATGCGCTCGTTCACAACCCGGCCCGGAACGCCCGGATTGTCGACGATGTGGTCGACCTGGTAATGCAGGGTGAGCAGGTGGCGGTCTACTCGTCCCGGATTGAGCACATGGAAATCCTGCAGGAAATGTTCAAGCAGCGGATGCCGGAGGTTGTAACGGACATCCTTGCTTCTGAGCATCACGGGCAGACCCTGACAGTTTCAGACCAAGAATCCGTCAGGAATCGGCTTAGGAGCAAGGAGATCATGGTGTTATTCGGGGGGAAAATCATTGAGCAGGGGTTTGACTGCCCGCCGTTGTCCGCGGTGGTTCTGGCTACCCCTACGAAGTCCCGGCGCCTGATAGAGCAGGTTCTCGGCCGGGCTCAGAGAGAGCACCCCGGGAAGTCCCGGGCTATCCTTTTGGATTATGTGGATGAGTCCACACAGGTGTTGAAGTACCAATTCTTCACCAAGAACCGGCGGGTCTACAAACGATATCCTAAAAGATGGCTGGCTGACTGAGTATAATAACCGAGAGGGCAGAAGTCAGACGAATTTTCTGTTCCCATTCGTCATCTGATTGACCATCACGAACAAGGACCGGGTTGCCCAAGTTGGTTTGAAGATGCCTCTGCCACGAGAATCCACCCATCGAGGTAGATCATGCCTTACGTGATTGAGTGGTATCATAAAGGACAGTATCCTGCACGGATGTTTCTGAGGAAGAATTGGTCGGGGTATACGTCCCATCTTAAGGATGCTGATGTTCACAGCAGTCGGGAACAGGCTGCACGTGCCGTCAATCGTTCAGGGTGTGCCATGGATGATGACGTCGAAATTGTGCAGGTGGACAGCCTCATCAATCACAGCGAGATTCTCATGAATATTCTGAGACAGAAAGAAGTACTCCCGTTGCTGATTGGTATTGATGAGGATCTTGATGTTCTGATAGAACAAAAGCTCAAGAACGTTCCGGTTCGTAAAGGCGGGTCAGATGCAGAGACATGATCCAAATCCGTATCCTGGTTATCGATACCAGAGTCGGCACTGGATTGAGACTCACACAGTGCCCAAGTGTGAGTGCGGAGCGCCTCTGTTGTTTGAGGATGGCAATCTCGTTTGTTCGAATGAGCACTGTACCCACAAGCCAAAAGGGAAGTCCCGTTACGATATACTGAGGGATCAGACAAATGGATAAGTCGATCTGTACCTTCTGTCCTATCGCAAAGGAATGCGCCAAAGGTTCTCCGCTGTGTAGCAAGGAGCTGTTCAAGGCAATTTGTGCTGAATGTTCCACAAACGGGAGTTGTCCCAACCAGATAGAGGGTGTTCCTCAGACAATGTGCACCCAGATAGACCGTGCTATCATAGGTTTCGGGGCCAGCTTGGAACGGGCGTTGATGACAAACCCACCGAAGAATCCGGGGGAAACTGAGCGGAAGACACCAGCTAAGAAATTGGTCAAGTTGCAATCTGGAAACCAGACCTACACGTTCTCAAGGTCGGAAGACATCGATGAGGGTTTCAGAGAGGCGTGTCTCAAAACTCTGAACGAGAATTTCAGGGCGACCAGCCTTGAGCAATATAATGAGGCCATGATGAGCGTGGCCCTTAAAGAGGGGTTGGAGAAGTACGGACACGGCAAGGAACGTCTCAGTCTTCATCAGTACGCCCGCGTTCAGAAACACATGATCCACAGACTACGGTTGCGTTACGGTCCGTATATCAATGTTTTCAGGAAGAAAGATCGGTTCGGCTGCAATCTGAAAGACTGCTACAAAACAGATATGGGGCGTCTCTACAATTCCATGGGTATCAGAAACCTGTTTGTCACCACCCATGCGATCGAAAGGTTTGAAGAGAGAACCGTGGCATTCGATGATACCCCGTTCATAATCAAGACTCGTATGGACTACCAAAAATCCTCTGGGACCAATCCCACCGCGTGGGATCTCATGGAAGACCAGTTGAATCATGCATATCAATACACGCGAACGGGTAACAATATGCATGTCAATCTGGGGGTCGGGGTGTTGGCTGTTGATATGCTTCCTAACATGGTGTGCATCGGGAAGACTTTTCTGACACCCGATATGGCCCCAAAAACCGGTTGGAGGGAAGACCCCGAAGAGTATCTCATTATTCTGAATGATCTCATTGATGAATTTTGTGTTCCATGTCAACCTGTTTTCTGGTCCCCGGAGGAAAATGCCTGACTACGGATGCGACTGTTACTACAAATCCAAATGAGGAGGTTGCAGATGCGTTTCGTACTGATGCTGTTGGTAGTTACGGGTCTTGTGGCAGCTCAGGTCAAGCCCGATCTTCCAATCCCGGATTCGGCCAAGGTAGCGGATTCCCCCCACAAGGGGCAGGTTCCGGAGGTCAGCTGGGCCGTAAACGACTTCAAAGACCGAAGCAATCAGCGGTATTGGATTGAAGCGGGGGCCTCCCTCGCCGATTTCTTTCTCGGGATTCTCAACCCTCAGGAAGAGCGCACATGGAGGTTTTGGTACAGCTACCCCGACCGGTACATCATTGACTACACATGGGGAAGTTACAGCTTCAAAGATGCATGTTTGGTTCAGTTCGTGGCAAATTTCTCCGTGACGGGTACCCAAACTCCGATCATTGAGGGCTTGAGCGTTGTTCAGAATGAGAACACGACCATCACCCGTAAGGCCGTGTCGGTGATCTACGTGAAGCACACCGAAGGCAAGTACCGGTTATTTCAGATTGACATGACCACTACGGAACTGATCAACAAGTACGCCAAAGAGGCGTGGCTTGAATTCCGGAATACGGCTGCGACGCACACATCTTCCACACCAACGGAGACCCCACAATGAGGAACATTACTCTGGTTGTTTTACTCCTGTGCAGTATCGCCGCGGCGTGGTCATTGGGAGAGATTTTTGGGAAATGCAAACCGCCGGGGTCTTACGTTTACGACATGGAAGAAGTCGAAAGCGGAATTTTCTGCGGTTGCAAGACGACAGCCCCCATGTATGAATGTCTTGAGGTCGGGCAAGAACCTCGATCCATTCAATTTGCCAACGACCCCCTCTCTATCAAGGGCCTGTCCACGAACGCGAGTCATATCAAGCAGAGGTATGGGGGAAAAATTGTAACCCATGACGGTTATAGGTCACTCACCCTCAAAGGGCTTTATGTTATCGAGGGCTGCTGTCTTTACCCGAATGAAGGGATGATCGAG
>Ga0172363_10001372_pt1 | contig 19634 bp, 21 predicted proteins | sample LakKivs2_kivu2a2_FD_114541 | JGI IMG/M metagenome (GOLD analysis project Ga0172363, IMG submission 114541) | Sediment microbial communities from Lake Kivu, Rwanda - Sediment s2_kivu2a2 | ecosystem: Environmental > Aquatic > Freshwater > Lake > Sediment | place: Rwanda: Western Province, Lake... | reverse complement strand
GCCTCTGGTACTGGGTCATGAGATTGGCGGTCAGATTGTAGCTGTAGGCGAAGGAGTAGAGCGCTACAAAGAGGGGGATAGGGTCTCGGCAGCGCACCATGTCCCCTGCAACACATGTCATTATTGCCTGAGCGGACACCACACCGTCTGTGATACTCTCCGCCAGACGAACTTTGACCCAGGCGGCTTTGCTGAATACATTCGATTGCCAGCTATCAATGTTGACCGTGGTGTGTTCCTGCTACCCGACGAGGTATCCTATGAAGAGGCGACATTTATCGAACCGCTAGCTTGTGTTATACGTGGACAAAGGCTGGCGCACATGCGGTCAGGTTATAGCGTACTCGTTATCGGTAGTGGTATTGCCGGGTTACTCCATGTGCAACTGGCTCGTGCTCTGGGGGCAGGACAGGTGATAGCGACAGACATAAATGACTACCGACTGGAGGCAGCACAAAAATTTGGTGCTGATGCTACTATCCATGCTAGAGAGGATTTACCCCGCCGCTTGCGTCAGGTTAACCAAGGTCACCTGGCTGACCTAGTGATAGTATGCACCGGAGCTACATCAGCCATGGCTCAGGCATTACTATCGGTAGAGCGCGGAGGTACCGTTCTCTTCTTTGCGCCAACAAATCCTGGTGTCACCATTCCCATCTCAATAAATGACCTCTTCTGGCGTAACGATATGACGCTCACTACCTCCTACGCTGGTAGCCCGGCGGACTATGAGGCAGCACTAGAACTGATATGGGCCCGCCGTGTGCACATAGACGAGATGGTTACCCATCGGCTAGGTCTAGCTGAGGCCGGGTTAGGCTTTCAGCTCGTCGCTAATGCCCAAAGCTCCATTAAGGTGATTATCGAGCCCCAGAGGTAATCAGATGTGCCTAAGGGCAATGAAGAGGTAAAGAATCTCAAGACAGTGGAGTATATTGAGGGCTAAAGGTATTGAGCTAACTCGGTCAAGCGGTGAATTCGTGGACAGTCGCTGACCTCGGGATATATATCATCCCGGTCAATAAGTATGGGGTTAATACCTACCGCTCTGGCACCAAGCACATCCAGTTTATACTGATCACCGACATGAATTGCTTCTGAAGCGTTTACCCCAGCCTTGTCTAATGCGGCTAGAAAAATAGGTGGGTTGGGCTTATCAGCTCCCGCCTCCTTAGAGGTAACCACAAAGCCAAGATAGGGCGCTAGCCCCAGTTTACGGCAGATTGGCTCCATATTACTGTCTAAATTGGTCAGTAGACCCAGAATGAAATTCCGCTGTTTTAGTGTTTTCAGGGTTGATAAAACATCATCAAAGAGGGCAAAGTTTACCCCTTTAAACTGCTCCGCCACTCTTTTCATGACCTTCAGGGGTAAATCTTTGGGGGCTTCAACTCCAGCCTCACTTAGTATTGTGTTCGGGTAGCACAGATAGAGCCTGAGCTGTTCCTCGGGGCTTCTCGCTGCCACTGGAGATTTAGCATTTTCCTCAAAGTAATATTGGTCGGCAAGCGAAATACCACGCCTTACCTTCTCTGGTGGCAGTTCAATACCGAATTCTCGAAAAACCTGGCTATATAACTGGTGCCGTGGCGGTTCAAAGTGAGCTAGAGTATTAAACCAGTCAAAGAATATCGCCTTAATCATCCTCGACGCCCAAATCTTTAATATAATCAATTGCGTCTTGGACAGTTACTATCTTCTCAGCATCCTCATCCGGTATCTCAACCTTCCGGGATGGATTGCTAAACTCCTCTTCCAAAGACATTATTAGTTCCACCAAATCCAGAGAATCGGCACCTAAATCGTCAACAAAGCTAGCTGAGGGCACGACCTCTTGTTCCTCTACTCCTAACTGTTCCACGACTATCTTTTTAATCCGCTCTAAGATGGTTGCCACTTCCTACCTCCGTTTCTAGAATTTTCTATTTATTGACAAGAGCACTAACCGAACCTAAAACTCCATTAACAAACCTTGATGAATTATCACTGCCAAAGGTTTTGGCCAGCTCCACCGCTTCATTTATAGCTACCTTAATAGGCACCTTATTATCAAGCAAAATTTCGAATATGGCAAGCCTCAAAATATTCCTGTCGACCAGTGGTATCTGCTCTATCGGCCAAGCTGGGGCAAAGTTTTTAATATTAAGGTCAATCTTTTCCTTATTCTGGATAACGCCACTGACCAATTCACGGGCAAAAGCAGCATTTTCCTCTGACAATCCCCCCTCAGCCAGAAGGCGAGTCACCACTGCCTCTACCCCATGACCCACAGAATCAATCTCATATAGTGCTTGCAGAGCTAGTGCTCTTGCTTTTCGCCGTGCTCCTGCCATGGATTACCCAAAACCTAAACCAGTATTATAACACCGCTGTCAATAGCGATATTAAGAGTGTGAAAATAATTTCGCAAGTCATCTTCAGCAGGTAATATGGAGTATGGCTACTGCCCTCAGGAAATGACAAATACGGTTATATGTATGGCAAGCCTTATCAGTAGCTTCAGCGATGAGCTTAACGCCCTGAGTTTCAATCCCCTGCTTCACTTCAGGCAGCACCTTCATCAAACCCGATGCTCCGGTGCCGACTACTATCACTTCAGGATTTTCAGTCATCACCTCAGCCACGTCCTTAAGGCATAGCTGATGCCTCGTCTCTCCTTCCCAGTTATCTTTAACCCTGTCGGGGAAAATAATTACATCTGAAGTATACTTTTTGCCGCTAACTACTACCAGCCCAAACTGGTAAGAATCAATAGTATTAACTGCCAAGATATCATTCCTTTAAGCGGCTATATTTTTGATAGCCGGTGCATCGCCTATATTTAGAGTTTCAACATCTCTGTTTATTCTTTTAATGAGGCCGCTAAGCACATTCCCCGGCCCTATTTCAATAAAGAGAGACACGCCGTTATTTATCATATACTCAACAGAGCGCTGCCACTGAACGCTATTACACAACTGCCTGATGAGTTCTGCCTTTACCTGCTCAACTGTGGTCATTGGCTGAGCTATAGTGTTAGCTATAATGGGAATAAGCGGCTCATGAAAAGGGAAAGTCGGTATAATCTCAGACAGACCATCAACCGCCGATTGCATCAGTGGCGTGTGGAAGGCACCGCTTACCGCTAATGGGATGACACGGTGAGCCCCCTTAGCTTTAGCTAAATCCGCAGCTTTAGTTAAGTTCTCGTTGGCCCCACTGATTACTAGCTGTCCCGGGCAGTTAATATTAGCAATTCGAGTATCGGTCTCACTACATACTTCAGCTGATGAAACTTCATCAAGCCCAATTATTGCTACCATCCCACCGGGTTTCCTCAACCCGGCCTCATACATCAACCTCCCCCTTTCCCGAGCCAGACGAACTGCGGTGGTAAAATCGAATACTCCGGCGGCGGCTAGTGCGGTATACTCACCCAAACTGTGACCAGCCACGAAAGCGGGGGGGGGTAGCTCATTGCTCCCACTCGTGTCCTGAGCCGCCCTCAAGCAGGCAAAGCTGACTGTTACCAGCGCTGGCTGGGTATTGATAGTCTGACCAAGCTCATCCTCCGGGCCTTCAAAACATAATCGGGATAGAGAAAATCCCAAAGCCTCATCAGCCTGCTCAAAGACCGCTTTAGCCGAGTCAAAATTATCATAAAGGTCACGCCCCATGCCTACCTTTTGAGAGGCCTGCCCGGGGAAGACATAAGCTACCTTCATTGGCTCAGCCACAATTAGTTCTCCCTCTGCCGCTTTGAGGACTATTAATTATTGCCTCAACTTCGGTTATCACTTCTCTGGCAATGACCCCTAACTGGCCTTCTGTTTCGGGCTTTCAATCTCAATGGCTTCCCTGCCAGCATAGCTGCCACAGGTAGGACAAACATGGTGAGACAGTTTAGGGCTGTGACATTGAGGGCAATACTCTAGAGAGGGGAGGGGCAAGCCAAAATGGCTGCGTCTCCTGCCCTGACGTGCCTTAGCATATTTTCGCTTGGGTAATGGTGCCATAATCTATTTTGTTCCTTCCTGCTTATTTACCATTGCATCGGTAGTTAAAGTCAATTTATTTGACTCCGACCGGCGAGGCCGTATCTTCTGGAGCGAGCAATCACAAAGTCCTTGGTTGAGGTTATGCCCGCAATTAGGGCATAACCCGGCGCAATCGTCGCGACAAAGTGGCTTCATCGGGATAGCTAGTAGCGCATATTGACGTATCGCCTCGGTTAAATCAAGAACATGATACTCATCGATAGTGAAACAGCCGGGTTCTTCAGGCAGGGGCAACGAAGCGCCACTAACTACATCTTTAGTGGGGAAATACTCCTCTTCAATATTTAAGGTTAGAGGACAGCTGAACAAACTCAAACAGCGGCTGCAGGCAACTTCAGCCTTAGTGTGTAGTGTGCCCTTAGCCAAGATACCCCGGTCAGTGCGTATCAGTCTAACCTCCCCCTGAACCATGCTCTTGCCATTAGCAACATCAACGATCTCACTTACTTCACATTTTTGTATTGACCCTATAGATACCTTAAGCTGCTGGGATACATTTATCCGCATTACATCCTGCCTCCACTGCCGAAAGGCTAAGGCTTATTATAAACTGAGTTGCACACCTGATGTCAAGCTTGGGGCAATCCAGAGTCGAATGGGTTACCAACAATGGCATAGCTAGTTCAAAGAATAGCGCTTGAGGGGAGCACGATTTTGTTCTCAGGGTGCCTTTTGCTTTCGTAGTTCAAGAGCGATGACATTTCTTAAGACCTGATTGGTGCCCTCATATATCTGCATGATTTTGGCATCCCTCATCATCTTCTCGACGGGATAATCACGCATATAACCAACACCACCGAAAATCTGCACGGCATCAGTAGTGACCCGCATCGCTATGTCTGAAGCAAAGACCTTAGCCATGGCTGATTCCTTGCTGATGTTCTTTGCCCCGCTATCGATAGTTCTGGCTACAGCATAAACCAGTGCTCTAGCTGCTCCCACATCAATAGCCATGTTAGCTAGCATATGCTGGACTGCCTGAAAAGAAATAATAGGGTGTTCAAATTGGATACGCTTTTTGGCATAGTCTGTTGCTGCCTCCAAAGCTCCTTGAGCCACCCCCACCGCTTGAGCTGCTATACCCGGCCGGGTGTAATCAAAGAGCTTTAAGGTCATAATAAATCCCATCCCCTCTCGGCCAATAATATTCTCCGTGGGAACCAGACAATCCTCAAAAACCAGCTCCCTTGTGGCTGAGGTGCGGATACCCATCTTCTTTTCCTTTCTGCCGAAAGAGAAGCCAGGAGTACCCTTTTCTACCAAGAGGGCACTAGCACCGCGGGCACCTTTAGCTTTATCAGTTAAAACGATAACTGTATATATATCAGCTTCACCACCGTTGGTAATAAACTGTTTGGTCCCATTGATTACATAGCCTTCTTCAGTTCTAGTAGCCGTCGTCTTTATGTTACCAATGTCACTGCCAGCCTCAGCCTCAGTTACGGCAAAGGCAGCCAGTCTTTTGCCACTGGCTATGTCAGGCAGGTATCTCTGCTTCTGCTCTTCACTCCCATATTCCAAGATGGTAAAGCTGCCCAGCAGGCTACCAGCGTAACTAACGGCTACTCCAGGACACACTCGGCTCAGCTCCTCGACAACTAGACATAGTTCAAGGCATCCTCCGCCCAGCCCTCCATATTTCTCAGGGATGAAGACGCGAAACATGTCAGTATCGGCAAGGTCCTTCATTACAGCCCAAGGAAACTCCTCTTTTTCATCAAGCTCGGCTCGTACTGGCAGTATTTTTTCCTCAGCAATCGTTCTTGCCATTTCTTTAACTGTTTTTTGTAGTTCATTTAGGAAATATTCCAAGAATCTCTCCTTAATATTGTCTTGCTTATCAAGGGCTGGTTAAGGGGAAAATACATGACCCAGAAACAAACTTAACAATGACTCCTAACGGCCACTCTGGAAGATACCAAAGATGTTGTTACATTCCCAATTAAAGTCAGCTTATTATAAATGGAACTACATACTTACTGTCAAGCCGGTAGCTCACCTTGACGGTATAAATAGAGTAAGTTAAAATAAATTTAAGTTTACCATCAATAAACTAGTAACTAAGCATAAAGGGGGTGAATTCAGTGGTAGCCAAGGCCTTCGTTCTGATTGAAACAATGGTAGGTAAAAGTAAGGAGGTGGTTTCTGCTCTCAAACAAATAAAGGGGATAACATCGGTTAACACTGTAACCGGACCTTATGATGTTATTGCTACAATAGAAGGAGAAACCCTCAACGAGATTGGCGACATAGTCACCGCTAAAATCCATCCCATTGCCGGCATTTCCCGGACGGTAACCTGCCTAGTAATATGAGCTATCTAAACTCGATAACACTTTAGATTTGAGCCAAGGCTTTTAGTTTCGCCAATACTTCATTTATAGTCTGCTCATCAGTAGAAGCCCCGGCCGTTATACCTATATGGCGCTGCCCTTGAAGCCGGGAGAGTTTAATTTCTTCCGCAGTCTCAACTAGATATGTTTCAGTAACCGTGGAGCATAACTCGACAAGATGATTGGTATTAGCACTGGTATGACCGCCAATAACAAGCATCAGGTCTACTTTACTAGCTAGCTTGAGGGCGGCTGCTTGCCGTTGTCTAATATCATGACATATGGTATCAATGATACGCAGTTCAGAGTCCTTAGTCAGGGTGGAATCAATAAGCTTCTTCACAAACTCAGTAAAATGAGCTGGTATTTGAGTTGTCTGAGATAGAATACCTAAGCGGCGAGGTAGATTGTCCAACCTGACTATAGACTTCTCATCCAGCGTAGCTACTCCCTTACCCTTAGCCCAGCCAAGAATGCCCTTGACCTCAGGATGGTCAGCATTACCATATATAATAGTAAAAAACCCGGACTCAGCTAATCGCCGAGCTGCAACCTGAGCTCGGCGGACAAAAGGGCAAGTAGTATTAATTATATCAATATGCCGAGCCCTAATCTCCTCTTCTAGTTGTGGGCTTACTCCGTGAGAACTAATAGCCACAGTGTCACCCTTTATATCATTAATGTTCTTGGCTACTCTAACACCAATCCCGGTTAGTCTTTGTAGCACCGGTTGGTTATGTACCACGGCTCCTAAGGTTTCCACCCCACCACGCTCACGGGCAGCCTTCTCTAGGATATTGATGGCTCGCTTAACCCCGAAGCAAAACCCTATTCCAGCCGCTTTTTCAATCCTTAATGCCATTTAGTTTCTTACCTCGCATAATCCCCACGATATTCTAAGGGGAGGAGTTCGGCTATATGCCCCATTATATAATTAGCAAGGTCAGTCAGCTCTGTCTTAGTCAATCTACTACTAACTGGCGGCAGATAGAAGGGGTGACCAATATTAACCGTTATCTGAGGGCGCCGCAAAAACCAAGTTGCCCCCTTAATCTTTTCTGTTCCAGTAATACCCACTGGCAGAATAGGAGCACCACTACGTATGGCTATTAGCGCTGGGCCAGGGAGGCCGGGTTGCAGTTGCCCACTGCGGCTCCTGGTTCCTTCAGGGAACATGACTAAAGCCAAACCATTAGCCAGTACCTGATATGCTTGGCGTAGCGCCTCTCTATCTAGTTGCCCCCGATGCACTGGAAAGGCACCAAAACCGCTTATAAAATAACCCTTCAACCTGGGATGAAATAGCTCTTTTTTAGCCATAAATATCACCTTGCGGCCAAAGCTAATACCAAGTAGAGGTGGGTCAGCTAGATTAAGGTGATTGGCTACTATTAGCAGGGGGCCTTGGCTAGGGATATTCTCCTTGCCCTTAATCTGACAATGAGTCAGGAGTTTTAGTAACCCTTTTACTATTACTCTGGCGACATAATAAAACCAGGGCATTATCCTACTCTCTCCGGATAGGCAATTGATATTTAAATAATTATAGCCTATGGCTGGGGCTAAAGCCACACCCTTGACAATCGGGGAAGCGAGTAGTATGGTAGTTGGAACTGATTTGTACTTTGGGGGGAGGATAACATGTCCGACTATTCAAACTTAATTCAAGCGATACTAGAGGGTAATGACGTTAGGTGTGTGGAGCTAACGAGTGAGGCGCTTGAAAAAGGAGCCAGCCCGGTGGACATCGTGAGTTCGGGACTTCAGGCTGGCATGCTTATTGTTGGCGATAAGTTTAGTGCCGGAGATTTCTTTATTCCCGATATGCTACTGGCAGCTCGGGCAGTCACTAGAGCTATGGAAGTTATACGCCCCCACCTGGCAAAGTCGGAAATGCCTACCTTGGGACGAGTGGTCATTGGTACTGTCTCTGGAGATATCCACGACATCGGGAAAAATTTTGTAGCGATGTTTCTACGGGGTGCCGGGTTTGAGGTTTTTGATTTGGGGACCAACGTTCCTGCTGATAGGTTTGTGGCTGCGGTAAAGGAGCATGCACCCGACATCGTGGGCATGTCCGCTTTGGTTACTACTACCATGCCCGCCATGCAACAGGTAATAGCGGCCCTCGGCTCAGTCGCGTTACTCTCCCAGGTGAAGGTAATAGTGGGCGGTGCTCCCGTAACCCAGCGCTTCGCTGACCAAATAGGGGCTGATGGCTATGCTCCTGATGGAGGTGCTGCTGTTAGGCTATGTCAAAAGCTATTAGGGGAATGACGTTGGGATTTCGTGACGAGTAAGGAGTAGAAGCGATGGCAATGACACATAAGCAAAGGATTCTGGCAGCGGCAGGGAAACAACCGGTGGATAAGCTCCCTTTTGGCGCCCGGATTGACCTCTGGTATAACTACCACTCAGGGCATAATACGCTTCCTGAAAAATATCGTGGCTGGAGTATTGTGGATATCCTGCGTGACCAAGGCGCCGGCATTCAACTTCGCTTGAGGGACATTTGGAAAACTGTGTACCACAATTTAGAGGTGGTTACCCACAGTGACCCCCCGTATACGACAAGGGAGTACATGACCCCGGTGGGCACCGTTGCTGTGAAGACTGCTTTTACCCCTGAAGAAGGCCCTTGGGCTGCCTATGAGGTGGAACTCCCATTCAAAAGTGAGAAAGACTACCCGGTTATTGAGTATATCTTGGCGAATACCACGGTTGTGCCTGACCTCACTGATTACTATAAGACAGAAGAGATGCTGGGTAATGATGGAATAGTTATGCCCGGGCTAGGTTATTCACCGATGCAGCGGATTATGCGCCATTGGATGGGATATGAGAGATTCTTCTATGAGCTTCATGACCATCCGGCTGAAGTGGAGCGTCTCTATGAACTGGAGGTAGAGTTGTCGAGGAAGCAGCTTGACATAGTGGTGAACTCGCCCGTGGAGATTCCTCCGGTGTGCGGCAATTGGAGCGATGATATGCATACCCCGGTCTTCAGGAAGTACTTTGTGCCTTGGCTTCGTGAAGCCGTAGCGCTTCTTCACAGCAAAGGAAAACTTAGCCAGGTTCACGCCGATGGGGAGATGAAAAGGCTTATCCCGATGTTCTTGGAAACCGGGGTCGACGTTGCTGAGGCGTGGAGTCCAGCTCCGATGACATCGGTCACTACCGGCGAATTGAAGAAAGCGTGGGGTGATAAGGTGACTATCTGGGGTGGAATACCTTCCATGCTCTTTGGACCGCAATACAGCGACCAGGAGTTTGACGACTATGTGCTAAACCTTTTCAGGGAGATATCGCCTGGCTATAGTTTTATTGTGGGGATGGGAGATAACCTCCCCTTCGATGGCAAGATTGAGCGGGTGGGCAGGCTGGTTGACCTTATAGAGAAGTACGGTCGCATTCCTATTGAGGTCTAGGCTTCGGTTAAGCTTCAGGGCGAAACCAATTAGCATCCAGTAGACTTTGTTCAAAACTGTCGAGTCTTACCTTCTCTAACTTCCGTTTTCTACGGGCTCTGACGTTGTCGGTAGCCCTTAATGTAACGTCTCGCATACTCATCGTTACCTAGAACTAGGTCAGTAGCCAGTATGGCCGGACGCACCTTATCTACATCCACGACCGGGCAGGTCACTCCGGCAGCGATAGCGATGGCCAGAAAATAACTCGTCAGAAAATTGCGGTCGGGCATACCGAAGGATATGTTGCTGGCACCTAAGGTCTGGTTAACTCCAAGTTCAGCTTTAACCATGCGAATAGCCTCGATGACTACCAGACCAGCCCTACTGTCTGCTCCTAATGTCATGGCTAGGCAGTCAATAATGACATCGTGACGGGGAATACCAAGTGCTTCAGCACGTTCCACAATCTTGTGGGCGATGGCTACACGCCGCTCCGGACTATTTGGAATACCCTCGTCGTCCATTGTCAGACCGATAACCGCGGTTCCATATTTCTTTACCAAGGGCAGGATTGTCACTAGGGAGTGTTCCTCTCCATTGACCGAGTTTACGATTGGTTTACCCCGGTAAGTCTTGAGAGCTGCTTCCAGGGCTTGTGGGTTAGTGCTATCAAGGCACAGGGGAACATCGATAGTGTCCGTCACTGCTTGCACAGCTTGGGGAAGTAGGCTTACCTCATCCACATCAGACGAGCTCACATTGACATCAAGGATATCCGCCCCAGCTTTCACCTGCGCCAGAGCCTCTTGACACACAAGTTCCAGATTACCGGCCCGCAATGCCGCCGCCAGCTTTTTCTTACCCGTAGGGTTAATACGCTCACCAATGAGCACTGTTGGCTGGTCATGTCCAATAATTACTTCATTATTGACACTTGATACCTTAGTTTCCATTAGTTGATTTCCTCCCGTTTTCCCTGTTTTATTCGGTATTGTCCTAGGTGGAGAGCCTCAGTGAAGGTCTGCATAAAATCAGGAGAGCTGGCTAGCTCGATGTAATGGACCTGAGATGCTATGGCTTGGGACTGACTTCGCTGGCTGAGGGAGAGCAAAGCTAGCTTAGCTCCCATACCGGCAGCGTTGCCTACCTGATGGAAGTGGTTTAGGGGTAATGATGGTAACATACCTAGTGTTACCGCGCTGGTCACATCAATATAACTGCCGAAAGCTCCAGCAATAATCACTTGGTCAATTTCCTCATCAGAACGTCCGTTTGTTTCTAAGAGTACTTGGATACCGGTGCGAATAGCTGCTTTAGCCAATTGCAGCTCGCGCACATCCTGCTGAGTAATAACTATAGCTGGGTGTCCGTCTCGCTCTTTCTCGCTAACTAACACGAATTCACGTTCCTTCTGGTGTATACGGACACGTGGATGGTTATCTATCATCCTGCCGCTTTGGTCAATTATCCCGTGCCGATAGAGTTGAGCCATAGCATCAACTATGCCCGACCCGCAGATTCCAACCGGCGGTACTTTATCAATAGTCTGGTAGTGGATGACATCGTTCTCTATTCGTAGCCGTTCTATAGCACCACTCGCTGCCCGCATACCATCCCTGATGTGACCGCCCTCGAATGCCGGGCCGGATGCACACGAGACGGCAGCTATCTTACCATCATTTACTAATGAAACCTCAGTATTGGTTCCTATATCTATAACCACTACCACCCCCTCAGCTTGCCAGGCTTCTGTGGCTAGCAGTACTGACACGTGGTCAGCGCCGATAAAACCAGCGATATTAGGTAACAGGTGGACATAGGCTCCTGGAGCAATATGTAAATCCAAATCGCGGGCTTTCACATCCAGAGCTTGGCCAACTGCCGGGACAAAGGGAGAAACCGCCAGTTGCCTTACTGGTAGGCCAAGAAATAGGTGATGCATAGCGGTATTGCCCACTACTATTGCCTCAACAATTTCTTCGGCATTGGCACTAATCTTGGCACACAGGTTAATAGCCAGCTCGTTTAATGCTTCTGCAACAAGCCTTTGTAGGTGCGCGCCCTCACGGGGTGATTCTATAGCCCTAGCAATGCGAGTGATAATATCTTCCCCAAGACCTATCTGCGGATTCATAATTCCTTCAGCAGCCAATGTTCGACCGTTAGTCAAATCAGCTAGATAGCCAGCAATCTTGGTGGTGCCCAAATCTATAGCCAACCCCAGTTGGCGGCTGGGCCGGGGACTGATAGCTACTACTTCATCATGGCGAACCGTAGCCTGGCAGCGCCAGTTCCAGGACCGTAGTTGGGTAGAGAGAGTGCACAAGACGCTCATATCAATCCTGTTGCACTGTAGCTGGTGCTGCTGGTTAAGCGTTTCGAGTAAACGGTCAGCATCAGCTTGGAGGCTGGACACGGATGGAACGGTTAGTTCTACTTGGTAGGCGCGAACCGCTGGTTCAATAGGGACTGCTATCTCTATCCCCTCTACCTGGGTTCGCTGCGGAGTTGTCATCGACTCAAGCGGCACATCTAGCCTACAATCACTTGTAGGGTAAGTCTGGCAAGCCAAGCGCCAGCCATCCGCAAATTCCTGGGGTGAAAAGGCCTCTAGCTCACTGGGGGTTGGTTTGGATACGGTTCCGCTTAAGACTCTAACCTTACATGAATAACAAGTTCCTTTGCCTCCGCATATTGCACTGATACCTATGCCAAGCTGATGTGCACAATCCAGAAGGGACTCGGTGCTCTGGCATTGGCCCCGCCGTCCTACAGGCTGAAAATCGATGGTATATATGGTCATACTTTCCCCGGTTTTTTTATGATTTCCCCTCACTCCAACTCCATCCCCGCATCATTCATGCTTTTTTGTTTTCAGGAGAAGGTTTGCAATGTAATATACTTCCCGGGAAATCCCCAATATGCTTTTCAACCGCTTTAGCCAGTTCATTAGTAGCGGATCCGATTACTAAAGGCTTCCTAGAGTTCATTTCCAGTAAGGTTGGCATTAATTTCTCGACGGTTGGCCCATTGGGGTCCAGGGATACCTCGAAGGCGCTAATAGTGCTTTTCTTAGAGAAATCCCGCCAATTATAGACGGATATCACATAGCCAGAGTGCATATGGAAGGTTGAGTAGTCAAAGGCATCCACCTCTTGTATATGGTAGGGAAGTAAAAACTTATTGTACAGTCGAGGCGAAACAAGAGATGCTTCATCTTCTTGAGTTCTAACATTTAACCCCGGTGCCCAAAGCCCCCAGGGATTGCAGTATCCCCCCTTAAATCCTTTTGAGTGCTCAAGCTGCATTTTGGCCGTCTTTATATATATCTTAGCACAGAGGCCAAGTAGTTCATTTAGGAAGTCCTTATTGACGGCTGGCTTGAGCATTCGCCAAATAAAGTTTTCATGGCCAAGCAAAGCCCCCACCATGTCACCCGGGCCCCGCAACGGAGAAGTTTGGGCTATGGGGAATTTAGCACCCAAAACCTCGGCTAATGCCTGGCATCCGTCACTCAGTTTTTTGAACCACGCATTTTCGTTGAGGTTATCCAGAAGGGAGCGCAGGTGTTGGGGCAAATCGCTTGGTTCTATATTGGCTGGGTTAGCCACCATGCTAGCTCCCCCCTTACCCAGGGAATATATATGGCAGCCGATAATGGCTTCCATCCAGGGAACTACACCGGCAAACGATACACACTGAAACACATCTCCATTCAGCAAAGGAAGATCTTGATAAGTGCGCGCAATGTCGTTGACGAGTTTTTCCACATCCACCATTTCGGGAGTGAATTCCCCTTTTATGTTCTCATCACTTATGCGTACTCTGAGAGGATCGGCACCGCTCCTCCCCGGCCCGGTGCGTAGCACTGTCCTTGGTGAGTTATTCCAGAAGTGGCGGTGGGATTGAAATACACCTGTTTCTTTACCTAGTCTCTCTTCCTTTGACAATTACTATTCCTCCTTTCCTTGTTTATTCCTGTAGCTTCACTGGCACTTGCCACCAGGAAAGTTATATTTAGTCAGTAATTACCCTGCTTTTGTCTCCTCAAGCCCCGTAAGCTCGCTTTGTTTTGAAATACTCATTGAGCCCCCTTATTATTTATTAAAACGATAGCTTCTCCAATCCGGCCACCTCCCGCATGGTGTTGATGAAGTAGCAATAGTTCTCAAAAGTGACATCCGGCGGTACCACATGGTCTACAGATGGGAAGTATCCCCCCTGTTCCAGCAGGAAAGGCACCTTGGACATAACCTCCTCCCTTATTGCTTCCTTCCCCTTGATAAGGGCTCGTTTGTCAATGGCACCACCTATTATTAAATCCTTACCATACTTCTTTCTCATGGTGACGGCATCATTCCCGGCAGCCACCTCAAATGGCCAGATAAAATTGATGCCTGCCTCAAGCCAAAGAGGGATAAGTTGTTCAATATTACCGTCACTATCTAAATAGATTACATCAACACCATAACTGTGCAGGAGGTCAGTAATCTTCTTATAGCGGGGCATCATGAACTTCCTCACCATGGCCGGTGAAATCAATGGCCCAGCCTTATAGCACATGTCCTCCCAGAAGGTAGCCTGCTCAACCTTAATGTCCTTTAACGCGCGCTTGATAATCTCAATCTCCAGATGGAGCATGGTATCCATCATGTCCTCAATGAGCCCTGGGTCATCGTAGAACATATAGAGTATTCTTTCGGTTCCTACCCATTCTCGTAAGAAACCATAAAAACTACCTACTTCCAGTGATAGCGGCTCACTTTTCTTGTTCATTTCATGAACATAGGTATTCCAATCGGCGGGCCATCGCTTAGGGGTATTGGGGTCGAGCCGTTTCTTATGCTCTTTCCAGGTAGCCTTATCCTTAACCGGCCAGTCAAGGAAGGTAGGCATCCTAAAAGGGTTATCTTTGAGCATCTTGCGTGTTTGGCCATTCCCAGTTCTAAAGGTAATGGTATGTTCATCCTCTGAGATAAGCTTGAATTCATAAGCGGGAATGATTACTCCACCTTCTATTCTCACTAAGATACCATGACCGAGGTCAATAGTTGGGCGCACTTCCTCTCCTACAGCCCACGCAGAACGCCCGAGAGCTCCGGACTTTATTTCCCCCAGCCAGTGTATATGCTGGATTTGAAAATAGTCCCTACAAAAGCGAGGGCTTGTTATCTCTTTAGGTGCGCCTTGCTTGCCCCACTCCTCTAGAGTTTGTTCCGAAAGGATATTGATGAAGCCACCTAGCATACACAGCTCACCCGGTCTCTTGAAATGACAGATGTCTAAGAACCGTTGTTTAGGTGAGATATTCATCTAAAACCCTCCTTTACTTAAGTGTCATCAGGCGAGTAGCTTCATTTACTGCCGACGTGCAATCTTCAGCAAAGCCCGTCGGCCCCAATCTCATCAGTATATGCTCGACTGACTAACTGAAGTACCACCAATCATTACTCTGACCTTCAGCCCAGCCTTTTCCAGAGATTCGATAACCTTGGGCATGTAGGTCATTATTGGGTGCCTGATATCTACCTACCCCGGGGTCTAGGGCGGTGGCATCTTCTGACCCAGCTCCACCAACCATGAAACAGCCTCGGGGAACCCATCAATCAGCTCAGTTCTCTTGTGCCAGCGCTGGTTATCTTTAACGGTCTTGAGGAGGCAGGCTGCCAGCCACTCCTTGACCTTATCGCTTTTGCCAAGGTACGAGCGCAGTCTTTCGTTAATCAGCAGTGCGTTGTCTCGGGTGACGTATCTGGTTTTGTCTGGCCACCTGAACCTCTTGGGTGGCGATCCTTGCAACCAGGAGTTGATGGCGGAGGCGTAGGCAAGGATGTTTTCCTCCCGAAAGAGGTGGTAATTGTAAAGGAGCCGATCTTCCTCATAGTAGCCGGTGCAGATAAGGGCGGCATCAATTACTTGTGAGCAACAACACGCCGGGAGGGGATTTTCTGGCAGATGTTGCTGCAGACAGCCGAAGCAGACAGCGGGTCGTCCTGGAAATTGCAGAAAGGGTTGGCCATGGGGCTGCTGACATTGGTCATGACACAACTTCGTGATAGAGGATACTAAAGGCATTTCAAAGCTGAGTACCGAGATTAATTTCTCAACGAAAGTTTGCTTACGAGCGTTCGGCTGTCCCAGAGAGCCGAAGACCTTATAATCGGTGGGGTTCTGAGGGGAAGACTGCTGCCGGTACTTCTCAAGCGAGGTGGCATAAGTCTTGATGGTCTCCATCTGCTGATTATCCCGGCTTTTCGGGTCATGGTATCCGAGGGTTTCAAGCAGATTGCGGCCTTCGCAGCCCATCCTAACCGGTATAGAGAAACGCCCGATGCCAATTTCTTTGCAGAGGATATCAATACTAAGCGGGAAGGGGGGATGATCGCGGCAGAATTCGGCCATCTGGGCACGTATGAGTCGGTGATCGTCGGTCAGCTCGCTCAAGCGTTCTTGCATTTTGTTAATTGCTTTTACCTCATCGTCCCATGTCTGGGGGTTGTCGGAGAGGGTAATATTCCACCAGAGGTTCCAGATGCCACCTTTGGAGCCGGGTACAATCTCATCTTTATGACCATATTCTGCGTGACTGCCGTGGTCAAGAACGATTTCAAAGCCCGGAGGGACGTATTCGTAGCCCAGAAGTCTGGTGCTCATTTCATGCCTACCTCTTTTGCTTCAATCCATTAATCCCTTCTGCTCTCGCTTCTTGCCTGATTCCGATTCAGTAGGTAATACCGGTATCTTACCATATTTTCTTATGAGCCAAAAGATACCCCACTTAATGTCACCATGCTGGCCTGTCTACCAGTTAGTCATGGAGCCATCCAGTCTCCAGAATGCTGGGCAGTGCCCAGGCTCATAGGGATACTTGGCTAACACCGACTCGTCGAACTCGATGCCCAGTCCTGGTCGCTCAGGGGCTAGGAGATAACCCTTCTCAAAGGGCACCTGAACAGGGAACAAGTCCGTCATAGTAGTACCCGGAACACGGGGACATTCCTGGACGCCGAAGTTGTCTGAGGCCAGGTCTAGATGTAGGCAGGCTGCCGTGCTTACGGGCCCTAGCGGGTTATGTGGCGCCAGCTTGATGTAGTGTGTCTCGCACCAACGAGCTACTTTGAGGGCTTCGGTGATGCCACCTACGATGCACAAGTCGATACGGGCGTAGTTAATGAGTTCCTCCTCAATCACCTGTCGGAAGGACCACTTGGTAGCCCACTGCTCTCCGGCAGCGATGGGAACAGAGGTGTGGCGTGCTAGGGTTGCGTAGGAAGCTGGGTTCTCGGAACGGAGCGGATCCTCCATAAAGAAGAGGCCCAAATCCTCTACCATCTTACATAGGCGGACTGCATCGGGTGTATCTAACCGAGTGTGGGCATCACAAGTTATCTCGATGTCCGGCCCCACAGCGGTGCGCATTGCCTCCAGCGTTTTCACCGTCCGCCGTACTGCCACCGCAGGCTCTAGGATGCTTCTGTTGTCAACCGTCTCGGTTTCCATGACGAAAGTTCTCACAAATCTCCAGCCATCCTTTACCGCCTGCTGGCAGCTATCCAGCAGCTCATCCAGAGTCTTACCGTTGGTGTGCGGGTAGCAGACCACCTTATCACGGGTGAGACCACCGATGAGGTTGTAAACAGGCTGGTTCAGCGCCTTACCCTTGATGTCCCAAAGAGCTATATCTATAGCACTTATCGCTGAACACAGGATCTTTTCAGCAGGGAAGAAGGCCCGGCGATGCATCTGTTGCCATAGGAACTCGGTGCGGAAAGGATCCTGCCCTACCAGCAGAGATTGTAGGTGTCTAACCGCACCTTCTATAGCCCACTCTCTCCAAGTGATGCCTGCCTCACCAATGCCATACACTCCCTCATCAGTCTCGACTTTAACGAAGAGGTACGGTCGATCAGCTTTGATGGGAAATGGCCTCACCGCGGTTATTTTCATTGCTCTCTCCTTTTTAATTATTTGGTAAGTTAATTACCTAAACCTCACATTTTGGTATGCTACGCCTTGCGCACTTTGGCTGTCAAGGCATCTCGTTTGCCGGTTTTGCGTCCTGATACCGCTATGCACCGGTCGGGAAACCGGAGTGCGCCTCCAAATAGAATATGTTATGATACAATCGCATCGCTAACTTTTGCTTCTCTGCTGGTGAATATTTTGTGGGAGGATAATGATGTGCCAAGCCTTTTTGAACCAATAAAAATAAGGGGACTCTCGCTCAAAAACCGGTTAGTAATGCCGCCCATGGCCACTAACATGGCCACCGAAGACGGCGAGGTTACCGATAGACACATTAGGCACTATGCAGCTCGGGCCAGAGGTGGTGTGGGACTGATAATCGTCGAGCATACCTATGTTTCGAAAGATGGTAAGTTGTCCCGAGGGCAAACGGGTCTTTACGATAATAAACTAATACCTAGTCTCAAGCGGCTAGTAGAAGCTATCCACGCCGAAGGAACAAAAGTGGTTATACAGTTAACCCATGCGGGTGCTAAAGCTCCCCGCGATATTACCGGGGAACAACCTGTTGGCCCGTGTGATATTATGCCGCCTAATGGTAGTGAAGTCCCCAAGCCGCTGACCATTCCTGAAATTAAAGCGATAATCACAAGATTTGGTGAGGCAGCCTATCGGGCGATAGAGGCGGGCTTCGACTCTATAGAATTACATGGTGCGCATGGTTTTCTTCTTTGCCAATTTCTATCGCCGTACACCAACAGGCGCAACGACGCTTACGGTAGCGATTTGGCAGGAAGGCTCCTCTTCCCTCTGGAAGTCATCAGAGAGGTGAAAACCAAGTTAGGAAGAAAGGCACCTCTATTTTACCGTTTTGGTGCTGACGATATGGTCGGGGGAGGGCTAACCCGTCAAGAGGCTAAACTAGCCGCACGACATCTGGAGCAGGCTGGTGTGGATGTTATAGATGTTTCCGGAGGGCTAGGTGGTAGCGGCCAGGAGCGCTTTACCAAACAGGGCTACTTTATCCCCTTGGCGGAAGGAATTAAGCGAATGGTGAAAGTCCCTGTCATCGGGGTAGGCAACATTACCGAGCCCGAATATGCCGATAGGATTGTTCGGGAACAGAGGGTAGATATGGTTGCTATTGGTCGCATGTTGCTTTCCAATCCTGAGTTCCCTAAACAAGCGGCGCAGAAACTGGGCGTGAAGCTATAAAGTAAAAAGAGGAACAATTTTATAACTATGCGTTACGCAATTATGGCTGATATTCATGCTAACCTAGCTGCTTTTACGGCAGTGCTAGATGACATTAAGCGCTGGGGAGGGGTGGAGGAGATATGGTGCTTGGGTGATGTTGTCGGCTATGGGCCAGACCCTCATCAGTGCATTGAGCTTTTGTGTCAGTATAACCATGTCTGTGTTGCCGGGAATCATGATTGGGCAGCAGTAGGTAAGGTGGCTACTTCTGAGTTTAACCCTGATGCGGCGGTAGCCTGCCACTGGACGGCGCAGCAATTAAGCCATGAGGATGTAGGGTATCTGGAGAACCTGCCAGTGGTTATTCAAAAGGGAGATTTTAGCTTGGTACACGGTAGCCCGAGGGAACCTATCTGGGAATACCTCCTGTCAGTCAACAGCGCCAAGGAAAATTTTGCTTACTTCCAGTCGCAGTTTTGCCTAGTGGGTCATTCTCATGTGCCTATGGTGTTTGAGTATGATGAAACTGACTCTTGCTCATTTAGCCAATTCATGCCTAGTATTGGGCTGGTGCTGGGCAAGAGCCGACTAATTATCAACCCTGGGGGTGTGGGGCAGCCCCGGGACGGCGACCCTCGAGCCAGCTATGCTATCTATGATAGTGAGGCTGGGGTGATTAGACTCTACCGTGT
>Ga0172363_10001371_pt1 | contig 19638 bp, 15 predicted proteins | sample LakKivs2_kivu2a2_FD_114541 | JGI IMG/M metagenome (GOLD analysis project Ga0172363, IMG submission 114541) | Sediment microbial communities from Lake Kivu, Rwanda - Sediment s2_kivu2a2 | ecosystem: Environmental > Aquatic > Freshwater > Lake > Sediment | place: Rwanda: Western Province, Lake... | reverse complement strand
TCGTAGTCTTTTTTTGTTGATGAGTAGGTTTGTTTTTCCGTAGTATGGTGAGATGAGTTCTGATGTTATGAGTAGGATTATGGCTGTTACTGCTAGCCAGAGGCTTATGTCCCAGAATGTTAGTGGAAAACCCATTGTGCTATTCCTCTATGATTTCGTAGCTGGCTTCTATAGTGTTGCCGTCTTCGGAACGTTTAGTGTCTACTATTCTTACGGGTTTGCCTGTTGCTTTGGTTATGGCGATGGCGATGGCGCTGCAGATTGGGCAGCCGATTGAGACAGTTATCTGTGAGGGTTCTTCAGCTTCTTTGAATATGTCTCCGTAGATTGGTTTGGTTATTTTCGCGTGGACCGTGGTGCTTTTCATCTGAGTGGGGGATGCTGGGTAGTCTTCTTTTCTTTGGGTCACGTCGTTTTCTGCTTGTAGTTCTAGGTTTTCTGCGATTTCCAAGTTTTCAATGAAGAGTTTTGGGAGGTTCTGCTGCAGGTTTTTGAGGTCTATTTTGATGAAGCTTGTTCCGAGCGACTTTTCGAGCAGTTTTGACAGTTGAATGCCTGGCGGTGTGAGTAGCATGCCTTGTGTGGTTCTTGCTATGGGTTGGTTTTCGTATTTTTGGACTTGTTCTGGTGTCGGCAGGCTTGTGTCCTTATATTTTGATATGTATATCTTGGTGGTTTCTGGGTTTGCGAAGTACTTTGGTGGCAAGTATGTTACATCTCCTTTGTAAGAGAACTCTTGTATCATCTGGTTTAGTGTTGCTAGTGAAGGTGACAGTGCTGCTTCTAGGAAGACTTTTTTTGTGTATTCTTCGGGCCTGATATAGAGGAGGACTGCTCCCCAGAAGACTAGGCCGAGGCCTATGAATGCCAGTATGGACGAGTTGTAGCCGATTGAGGCTATCAGGGAGATCGTGCCTAGCAGAAGCATCGTCACGATTGCTAAGCCTGTTGAGTTGATTCTCATGTGCATTTGGATGCCTCTTTTCTATTTTAGCCTAGGGGTTATTGTTTGCTTCCACCCGTTTAGACGTTTGTGTTCTCGACTGTTGTGGTCATTCTGGTCTTCTAAATGCGGCTTGGCTTGTCCTGGATGTTGGCTATTGCACTTTCTATTATGCCTGTTTTTTCTGTTTCTGAAAATCTTTGTAACAATTCTTTTTCTTCTGTTTGGAGGCCTGTTTTGCTTTTGTATGTTTTGGCGATTGCATGCAGTATGAACGATATTCATTGGATTTTTGTTGTGCCGTGTACATACTCCTTCATTTCATGAGGTCTAGCAATCCCTGTTCCAATTGTATTCTTGGCTCAAGTCCTAAACAGTTTCTCGCCTTCTGAATATCGGCATAGCTATGCTTCAGATCGCCCTGCCTAGCACACTCGTATTGTGGTTGTATGTTTTTATGGCCGACAAGCTCTGTAAGCAGTTTGGCCAGATGGCTTATTGTCGTAGGAACCCCTGTGGCAACATTAAACGTCTGTCCAATCGCTTTATCGTTACCTATAACCTTCTTCATGACATCGACGGCGTCTTGCACGTGTATGAAGTCTCTTGTCTGTGAGCCATCTCCGTAAATGACAGGTGGCTTGCCAGTTTGAAGACGTTCAATGAACTTTGCTATTACTCCGCCGTACTGGTCGTTGCGCATCCTAGGCCCGTACACATTAAAAGGTCTCAGAATTGTGGTCTTAAGTCCGCGCTCGGTGTAGAACTCGTTGCAGTGGCGCTCTGCTTCCAGCTTGGATTCTGCGTAGGGTGAAAGAGGCTTTGTCGAATCTTCCTCGCTAATTGGCAAGCGTTGCGGTTCGCCGTAGACGACGCACGATGAGACAAAGATGAAATGTTCAACGTTGGAATTCAGGCTTGCCTCCAGCAGGTTGAGAGTCCCGTTAACGTTCACGTCGCGTGTCGCGTCTGGATGCGCCTCTGAATATGGCACGCTAGTTATGGCCGCTAAATGGAATACCACTTCTGATTCTCCTATTGCGTTCTTCACCTTCTGCCTGTCACGTATGCTGCCTTTAACAAGCTGAAGCTTTCCTTGGTTCAAGTTTTTTTCTATGTTTTCGAATTTGCCAGTCGAGAAATTGTCTAATACGCTGACTTCGTGCTCTTCCTTGATCAGTTCATTCACCAAGTGGCTACCGATGAACCCAGCGCCGCCAGTTACAAGAACCCTGTGATACTTCAATGCTCTATGTGCCACCGCTGAGTTGTTTCCCTATTATGTTGATGTTTGTGTGCATGTTCCTTTTTCTTCTTTAATATCGCTAAGACGGTGATTGAGGCTACGAGAACAAAGATCATACTTGCGAAGCTCTGAAATTCTGGAATGACTGTATAGACGTAGTATTGTCCGCTGTTGTCTTCTGTTGCCGAGTTGTCGGCGTTGTCGTATGCCATAATTTTGTATTGTAAATGTGTGCCTGTGGGAAAGCCCGGAATCTTTGCCTCGTAGAGGTCGTTTGCAGTGTTGATCATCGTGGTGTTCGTCCATGTTTGGCCTTCGTCTGTAGTGTAGGATAGTATAGCTTCACGTACTCCGGATTCTGCGTCTGTAATGTTCGCTGTTACCGTGACGTTTTGGTATGCTTCTACGCTTGTAGAGACTGGGTCCTGCGACGGAGTGCCTATTGTGGGCGGTGTCGTATCTTTGGCCGGAAGGCCTATGGACACTATGTAGAGTGGAATGAGTGTGGACGGTGAGCCTGTTATGTTGCGAAGCTCCTGTGCCGCTGTTCCGTTCCATTCTTCAAGGCCGCTGCTGATCAAGTTTGCGCTCAAGTTCCAGGCTGAGGCTTCGAGGAAGAGTTGTTGAATCACTGTTCCAGCGTCCACTTCGACGAACTCGTGAGGCAGGGTGCTGACCCAATCGCCGTCGAGCGATGAGTCATAAGTGACTAGGAAGATTGTTGGGGCTTTTGCCGCCCATGCTTGGCCCGAACTTGCGTTTGCAATGTCTAGTCTTTTGTCGCCCTGCACTACTTCTGCAACGGAATGGTTTTCAGGCATGTACCTGTAGACTCCAGTGGCGTTTGAAACGAGTATTGACAGAGGATAGATGTCGAAGGCGCTTGGCGTTGTCCGGTGGAATGTAGGGCCGTTTGTGACGTTGGTGTAGCCGTACGCAGCCCACAACAGTTGGGAAAGCTGCTGGCTGGAAAGGTTTTCTGAGGACCATTCCTGTGCGTAATGAATATTTTCTACCGATTCTTCGAAGGATGATTGGCTATACTGGACTGGCGGCAAGTTGCCGGTCATGAGCTCATAGTTTGGAGATGCTGGCGGATACGGGCTTGCCGGATAGCCTAGAGGCATCGCGAGCAATGGTATCGAGTCGCTGGAAAGTTGTAAATCATTGCTTAATCCTGCAGAATCTATGCCTCCGACGCAGCAGGTTCCTAAGTCTAATGACGCTGCTGCCAGGTAGACGTTTTGAACTAGGCAGCCGGCTTCGGCTGAGGCAAAGTATTGGTTAGCCAGTCTAGTCTTGTTCCACACTACAATCAGGACTGCCCTGGCGTTGCTTGGCCAGTCTTGATCATGAGGACGAATGGTTTCTTTGTTGACATTATCATTGTATAGGATGAGGGTGTTCGTCTCCGGAGCGTATTGATAGCTTGCAGTTGCATTTACAACAAAAACTGTCAAAGAATAGTTTTGGCCTATCATTGGACTGCTTCGGTGATCGCCCCAAAAACCGTAGGCAACTTGCAAAACCTCAAGAAGCTCATGGGTCGTGATGTTTTCGCTCGTGTAGCTGCGTATGGATTGCCTACGGCTGACGGTTTGTTCCAATGAAGGGAGTGTGCTCGATACTGCAGGGGTGACAATGCAAAGACTGAACAATGCAAACAGGCCGAAAGATGCGAGATACAAATTCAGATTACCCAACTCCGCTGAAATCCTCTTATGATATGGAAGCAGAGAGATTCTCTTGTTTGAATGTGTTTCATCACTTTGCCATCAAGACTATGATTTATGTCCAAGCCATTGCTCAAGAGGCTGCTGAAATGGCTATCTGAAGCTGAGGACATCTTTCACTTGATTCACAACTTCACCGCAGGACTTGAAAAACATAGATCTTACTGGCTGCAATAGGATGTGGTAATTATACAACGTCCTCTTTTCACTGCCTTAAGTTTCCTTGAATTTGTAGAGTCCTGATGATGGATCGTTTGTGGTGCTGCCAAAGTCAGAATTTTCGCGCGTGCAGCGTCAGCGCGTCACAGGCTTCAGCTTCGACATAACTTTAACAGGAACACAGTGACTCCGCGAGAGCGCGTGTGACCGCTTGTTTAAGGCAAACTTGCCCTGATCTTCTCGGCAGTCTCATCAAGTTCTCTCCTACTGGGCCGCCGTGTACACCTCAAGCCAAACCTAGACCTCACCCTTGTTTCAAACCGATCGCCTTTGACCCTTGGAATCACATGAAGATGAACATGAAACACATGTTGAGACGCAGCCTTTCCGTCTGCAAGAAGCAAGTTTATTCCTTCGCATCTCACTCCTGATCGCCTTAGGGCGTTGGCGATACGCATAGCCGTCTTAAACATGTGCGCCCCAGTTTCTTCATCAAGTTCAGCAAGCTGTGCAACATGAGTTTTCGGAAATATCTCAACATGCCCAAGATTGACTGGTTCAGCGTCCAATATTGCAATTACCTTTTCATCAAAATAGACAACACTTGCAGGCACCATGCCTTCAATAATGCTATAGTAAAGACACCCTTTCATATAGACACATATCCGCTCTAGTCAAACCCTACAAGTCTAGCGCGCGCAAAGGAAATAATAGGCGCAATTTGATTTTTCAACCCCATACAAGACCGCTAAGTGAAAGACAACCTCATCATATGCTTATGCAATATCTGCGAGAACATTACCTATTTCTAAGAACTGAACTTGAATATGGCTATAGTGTTCCTACCTTCCTATTCGACCAAATAACTAGTCTTTCCGCTTCTTCACGAGTTGAATCGGAATAGAATTTTGTATAAGGACGCTCGCTGATTTTCTTAATTCCAAGAGTACGGAAACATCTGGTAACAGTTTCGTCATTAAGCATCCATGGTTCAGTTACTGTAGGCTTATGATAATGAACTTCTATATGTAGAATGCCATCTGGTTTGATGACTCTGCAAATTTCCCGAGCAGCCGCTGGAAAATCCTCTACATGATCAATTGCATTCACTGATATAACAACATCAAAGGAATTATCATCAACTGGAATATTCTCTGCTGGAGCTTCTATATACGTTATCTTATCTGAATATGTTGGATCGCCCAGCGGAAAGCCAAGTTCTTTGAACGCACTAAGAAGTGGTTCTAAACCAAAAATATCACAATTCATAAAAATGGCTGCATAGGGAAGTGGTCCACAACCAACATCTAGCACTTTTTTGCCTGCAAAGGCGTCTCTCGGTACCAAAAGGTGTCTAAGGTATTTTTCGCGATCAGCTCTTGCCCATGTGCGAATTGCATTCTCTTCCACAGAATATCCTCTGATCTTTTCTCTGGGTTTAGGAGAGGGTATGTTGTAAAGATTGGGCATCTCACCTTTGTACCATTTTACATATGCTTGAATTATTAGGAGCCAGAAGTAAAGTTCATTGACCTGTTTGAACTTACCAGCCACAGCGTACCTAAGTATTGGCAGTATTTTTCGCGGATGCTTAAACACATCCTTGATCATGTACGCGCGAATTGATAGAGTGAGTTTCTCAGGAAGCATCTTTCATCAGTCCCCATGTTCCGATACTTCAACCGAAAGTCAAACTGTTCTACGACTATAATGGGATAAAAAATATCAGCGCGCGCTCGCGCTTTGCGATAGACTGGCGCGCGCGAAACGTATATAACCCATGTACTCAATCATGAAATGTTGGGCAGAGCGTAGGCTAAATGGAAGCGCAAATACCGAGCATTAATAAAAAGAAAAACTTGACAGCAAGAGGCAAGATTCTTGCTGGACTCGCTCTTGCTCTCGTAGCCCTTATCATTATCATGCTAATCATTATTCCGCTGCTTCTCAACCTTGGCCTTACCACGATTTTTTCAGATGGATTTGAAGCAGGCTTCAGCAAATGGGATTCGGTTGAGGGCGATCCTTACACGACTACTTATACGGCGCATCATGGCACCCACGCTATGCAAACGACCACTGACCAATTGGAGCGAGTGCACAAGACGTTTACTGGTCGACCTTCTGTTAACGTGAGGGCCTACATTGAATTTGCTAATATGCCACGTGCAGATGGAAACGTTATTTCAATTCTTGAACTTGACAGCGGAATAGGTAATCAGCCTAACGTTATTGCTGGAGTAAAGAATGATTCTGGTGTGTTGAAGTGGGGTTTCACTCACATAGTGGGTGGCGCACCGAAGTTTGCATCGTGGCCGCATCCTGATATTGCGTCCTGGTACTGCATAGAATTGAGAGTTGCACTAACGGCAGACGGTTACTACCGTGAACTTCTACTTGACGGAAGGCAGATCCTAAACGACACGTACACCAGCGCAAACTGCCACAACCTAGACGAGGTTTTTGTCGGCGGCTGGGACAAGACTCCTGGTGATTCCATTACCACATGGACTGACTGTGTTGTTGTGGCAGAAACAGTGATAGGCCCAGAGCATTCCAGCTGGTCTAACGGTTTTGAAAGTGGTGAAATGAGTGCTTGGGATGGTATTCAAGGATCTCCAATTGTTGTTTCAGACATGGCCTATCAGAGTAATCGCAGTTTGTGGTGTTCGACAACTGAGGACCAGTATGTTACAAAACTCTATAACTCTACCATGTCCGCCGATGCAATGGTCTACGTGCGCTTCGACAGTTTTCCGCCGACAGACGGTGGGATATTGTCAATTCTTGATCTTCACGGTTCTAGTGATGCACCGCCGTCCGTTGCTGTTGGAGTGAAAAACGATTCTGGCACAATTAAATGGGGATTTACTTACCAAGATGGACGAGGAAAATCTTTTGCGGATACTCCTAATCCTGTCTTAAGAACGTGGTATAGTCTCGAGTTAAACGTCACAGTGTTGGATTCGCACCATTACTACGCGGAAATCTTCGTTGATGGTTCCAGCGTTCTTAATGAAACTGCAAGCTACAGCTTAGGTGACCTTCATCCCTTGAACGGGTTGCTGGTCGGCGGTTTCAACAAGCAGTCAAGTGCGGTGGGAGACTGGATTGACTGCGTTGTCGTAGCAAACTACCATGTCGGCTCCAAAAAACGAGGCTGAACCAGAGGCAGGGACAGAGTTCAGAGCATTGCATGCGCGCCCGATCGGTTTTCTTCTAGACAAGGCAAGTATTGCAAGAGAGCAAACAATAATCATAAGTAGAATTGCGCTTGGAGAGAATTCAGGGGCAGTTACCGTTTCCATCATTGGATAGTGATCCTCATTGTTCATGTCAATCACGTATGGCGTATCTCCGATGCCGTCATGATTTGTGTCATTTCCCTTGTAATCGCTCCAGTAGTTTCCCGTTCCATTGCTGTCCCAGGCATTTGTTGAATTGGAGCAGTATGCTTGTTGCGTATTGTTTATGAAATTGTTCCTGAAAACAGTGTTTGCCTCAGAATTAACAGTCCAGACTCCATAGCCACAGTCGGCGATGTTGTTTGTGGTGACAGTGTTTTCGTTTGAGTATTCCAGTCCGATCCCACATTCTTTAATTGAAGAAATGTTGTTGTGTGCAATGGTAATGTTGGAGGAGGAGATTAGTCCCATTGCACACTGATTATTTGAAACGCTGTTGTTGATTATTGTCATGAAGCTGGAACTGGTAAGCCAGATTCCATGACCGTTGTTTATTATGGTGTTATTGCTTATGGTGTTGAAGGTCGCGTTGTGCACGTATATACCGGTATCCCAAAAGTCTGTCCCACCGTTTTGTATTACAAAACCGCAGATACTGACGCCATTTGCAGTCACTTCGATGACGTTACCAGTGAAGTTACCATCTATAATGCATTTCTGGCCATCTCCCTGTAAGGTCAGTGCTTTGCCTATGGTCAAGTGTTCAAAGTAGATTCCCGTGCTCACCAAGATCGTGGATCCTGCACTGGCGTTGTCTATTGCCCACTGGATCTTACCGTAATCACTTGGAACATGGATAACATCTTGAGTTGCGTATGTCCGAGTCTTTGGGTCAGACCAAGTCGACATAGGCGACAAGCATATGAACAGCACCAAGATTGCTGACGCAAGCCCTATGGGTATTGCTTTCACGTTTTCACCATTTGCAATCTTCGACCTTATCGAATAAGAAGAGACGACGCTATTATGCGTTATTTCTTAAGCGGTCGTCGTGACGCAAGTTCGCACGCACAATCCCAGAAGAGTACTTGGAAAGAAAGCTACACGAGTAAGGATGATGGGAGAATGAGAAGAACCTTGATATTTGCTGCCTTTTAAAGCTCTTATCAATCTTTTCTGCTGCTTTGCATAGTTCATCCGTGTCTATTTGATCGGTCCGCATAACGATGTGAAACGAGGAATACCGCGACCAGTTGTGAGTAATGATCCATCCGTTTTTCTCCCCCAGTCTGTATAGCTCAGTTCCAGGATATGGTGTCGCAAAGTTGACCGTGATACTGTCAGGTTCAAGACTTAGAACAAAAAATATCGTGTTTAGCAAAGATTGTCTGTTCTCTCCAGGTAGACCTAGTATTATTTGGGCATGCCTCCAAATACCCAACCTCCTAGCTAGGTTAAATGCCCTCCGCACTGTTTCCAATTTGAGGCCTGGTTTCGCAGTCTTGATAAGCGTTGGATCTCCAGTCTCAACTCCATAATGGATTCTCTTGCACCCTGATTTTTTCATGATGCTCAAGATGTGTTCAGAGGTTTCATCTGCACGGGCTTCGCAGAACCATGAGATGTCGAGCTTTCTTTTCATTATTTGATGACATACTTCCTCAGCCCATTCCAGATTCGTTGTGAAGGATTGGTTTCTGAAAAGGAAACCTTCAATGCCTTTCGCCCGATTTAGGTATTCTATTTCGTCGACAACAGATTTGGGGTTTTTGTAGACCGGTTTTCTTCCAAATCCTACTGGGTACGGGCAATACATACAGCTGTATGAGCAACCCTTGCTTCCTAGGATGGGAAGATATGAGTGGATATTTCCTTCTAAGTCGGCGAAATATGCGTACCTTCTCAAGGGCAAGTCATCATATAGCGGCACGTAGTCTATGAAATCCTTTCTAAGAGAACTTGAGGCGAGTTCATAAGCTGATGTCAATGCTCTTGAGTACCTAGATTCTTCTGCTATGCGATGATTCATTAGCTTGGCGTGCACGTTTTTCAAACGTACTATTAGCTGATTTACACCGTTAACATAAGGAAACTCGTCATTGATAAGAAGGTCAATGCCACCCCCAGACAAGATCTCTTTTGGCATGACCTTGCATACGGTTCCGCACGCCGCAATTAGAGTGTTAGGTATTTCACTTTTTATATTGTTTAGTAGTTTCTTGTCGTGATAGATAGATGGCAGGGATATCATGGAGATGATAACATCAGGATCTGCAGCCTTTGCTTCCTGCAAAACTTTTTCGGCTGAGATTCTTGAAGCCTGTGAATCGAGAACAGCATATTCGCAGTTGGCTTCCTGAGCAACTGCTGCACTGTAGGGGAGAAAAAGGTTAAGACAAGGTCTTCTTCCCCATTTTCGGAAACTATGCGTAGCAATGCCAAAGCCACCAGCATATTCTCTCTCAACAAGTCGAAATGGCGGATTAGGCAAATTCAAAATCAATAGCTTCAAATCTTTGTAACCGCCAGTCATTTTATTTAAGCGTGCGATACACCAACTTTCCTGATATGCACATAACGTGTAAAGATCAATCGCCGACGTACTTATTCGGACGTCATCTTCGCAAGCGTTCGATCGATACGTGATTCACAAAGTAAACGTTATGTGCATAGCGCGCGCGATTGAAGAAATCTAGCATTTTCCTCTGTTAAGTTCATTTGTCCGTAATTGCCCTGATCTAAGACTTTGTTAAAGAATGTGAGATCTTGTTGTTTGATGCTTCGGACATACTTAAGCGTGTATGAGTAAGATTCCATCAAATAGATTAGTTTCCATCTCATCCTTTTTGACTTTGCAGCTAGTATGGTACGTCCAATGGTTGTAATCATTGAACCCAACATGCTCCAAACAAAAATGATCTGGTTAAGAATTGTCTGTTCTATGTCCTTGAAGAATATGTATGTGCGGTTTACTGTTTCTATGAACTTTTCAGTTTTTTCATTCAGTCTCATATCAGAGTGTTTATGAAATAACCTAGCCCAGGGTGTCACGTAAAAGTATCCTAATTTAGCTTTGTGTATTCGATATGAAAGATCGAAGTCTTCAAGGAAAGACCATTTTCCAAGTTTTTCATCAAAGCGGAAATGTTGAAGAATTTCACGTTTGTATGAGCAGCAGCCTTGCATTCGTGGGCTACGTATTATTTTGGTCAAAGGGATCGGGAAAACATCAGCAACGGATGGTAAAACAGCCCATCTATCCTTTTGGGTATGAGGCAAAAAAAAGATTCGCCAGACTGAATTGACCATGTGTGCGCCTGAAGTAGATTCTTCTATTTTGAAAGGATCCCAAGTTGTGAGATGTGTATGTTCTTGGCTACATGGTATGATTATTCCTTGAACTCCGATAGCGTTCAGATTTCTCCTGTAAACTTCCAATACTTTTTCAAAATAATCTTCACTCAGGGTTACATCGTCGTCTAAGAAAAAGATAATCTGTCCAGATGTGTTTTGGAATCCGAGGTTTCTGGCTTTGGAAGAGTTTTTTTCGTCTAAATGGATATATTTTAGCTGAATCTTTTTGTTGAAAAAAAGTGGCTCAATTTGATTTATCAAAGTCATTGAGGTCGAAGAATCGCTTTGGTCAACTATGACTACATCTTTTGGCAGAGTTGTCTGTTTTAGAATGGATTTTAGGATTGCCGCCATGTCTTTGGGTCTATTGTATGTAGGAATGACAACAGATAACTCCATCTAAATCTCTCTACATGTGTTCCTTTCAATCTTAATATCGGGCGCTGGCGACAACATAGTTAAGACTGCATATATTTGTTGTATTTGTGTTGCACGGCTAGACTAGAAGGTTTATTACGTCGTACGATATCACATTATAGCGCGTCGATGATGGAAGTCGATTCGATGAACAGGATATTCAGACCGCTTATCTTAGTAACAATTCTAGTGTTCTCTGTGCTCTTTCTTCCGGTGTCAGGAATTTCTCAAGCCTCGCGTCAAATAGCTTCTAGTGGAGAAGTTACCTACACTCTTTCATGGCTCCATACAGATGGAAAACTGATAAGAGATCAGACAGGGAAAACTGTTCGATTAATGGGGTGTGGAATAGAGGAACCTTGCTGGGATAAAAGCGGCCTTCAGAATGAGGAAATCTATAGGTTGATAGCTAGTTATGGGGCAAATCATGTCCGAGTAATGTTCAACAAAGCTTGGGTTTCAGATCCGCAATATTTAGCTGTCTTGGACAATATTGTAGCGTGGTGTAAGAAGTATCACCTGTGGGTCATGCCCTGTTTCGCTGTTGACGGAACAACTTCCACATGGACTGAACAAGCTGTAATCGCAGCCATACGAAACTCCACTTGGATTGAGGGTTGGATTCAAATGTGGGAAGCACTTGCGCAACACTGGAAGAACGAATCTACCGTAATGGGCTTTGCAATCTTCAATGAACCATATTTGCCGAGTGGACTGAAGACTTGGTGGGATGCAGCGTTAGCTTGTATTCAGAGGATTCACGCTGTAAACCCGAACGTCCTTTGCTTTGTTGGTAGCCCAGACTACCAAAAAGATTTCAGATGGTTTTTCATGGATGGTGGCTATGGAGTTTTCTCTGAGCCTAACGTTGTCTATGCTTGGCACCGCTACTATCACTACGATTTAATATATGAACCGGCTGATGCCTACTGCTTTGACTATAGAGACGGAAACTTTACAACTGCTAAACAAAAATATGAACAAACACTGTACAACTGCAACATTAAACTTCAAGACGTAGCTAACGTTCCGGTTATGTTTGAAGAGTTCGGCGAAGGGACAAGCTACATTCCGTCTGACCCTAACTGGAACGTTTGGCTACAAGACACCTATGATATCCTAAAGAACTACGGCGTTTCAGCGAATCAATATGCTTGGTATTGGATGACTACAAACCGAACAGTGTTAAATCAAATAGGACAAATATGGGCACAAAACATGCCATAATAAAAAGATTTTTGAGTCTAAGAGACAAGAGTACGTGAGATTAACTTAAGACACTCTTGTTCTTACGAGACATGCGGCTCCAATTGTTGACCATCCGAACGAGCTTATTGACATCTTCCAATTCTACAAACTCGTAATGAAGAAGCGTTGAATAACCAACTACTTTTCCATAGACATTTACTCCAAAGCACAGGGTTCCCATGCGCGTGGCAAAAATCAGTGGATGTAGTCTCATGGATATTTCCACATCCAGACACCCAATGACTGACATAATCTCAGAAGGAGTATACTGCCCTCGAATAACTCTAAATCTATTGCAGTTGAGCATTTTCCCTAACCATTCACCAAACAGATCGTCTCTTTCCAGATTTTGTGGGCTAATCGCATGCTTTGCAAATGGAATGAATACAATCTGAGCATCCCTCAGATTTTTCAAAATCTGGCGAAGAGAATTCAGAGAAAATTCCAAAATTTCTTTGTTCTTAAAGCTGTCGTAAGTCAACCTGAACGTGATGCCCACCAAAGGTCTGTGGTTTATATCAATTCCTTCCTTTTCTAATATGTTTTGGCCTCTTTCCGTAGGTGCAGGCCGAATGTAAAATGAAGGACACTTTTCAAAGGAAATCGATTTTTTCACGCCCAATCTTTTCAATTGACGCTTACTTAACAGGTCTCTTACGGAAATCTCGCTTGCCGCGAAATTCAGAGCTAATCTGGTGAAGAATCTTGTAAGTCTGTTTTCTATGTTACTTGCAGCACCTATTGAATAGAACTTCACAGGCTTTCCAAGGAGTTTGACTACCAATGCTAACACAGCGAATTTAAGGGCCATTCCATGTCCGAGCAACTCGCCACCGCCAATTACAACTTCATCGGATCTTATGAGATCTAACAAGTTTCTGCGGGCAGCCGCTACGTGGTGAAATTGCATGGTTTCAGTAGGTTCATGAGAAAATACAATCATTCTTTTGCAAGGATCATCTTTTCTTAGCTTGTAAAGCAAACCCTGTAGGATGGCTTCATCTCCTAGATTGCCTAGTCCGTACGCACCAGCGATGACACACAGTTTGCTCTTTTTTTTCATTGCACATCAACAAACCAAAGATTTTTCTATCGAAATTCGTGACGATCTCTGGCAGAAAAACGTTAAAGAGAGCCAACATATCAGATATTGAGCAAAAAAGCAATTATAGGAATCGCGATGTCTTCATATGATTCATACAGTAGCAAAGGTCAAACTCTGAACCAATTAAAAAGGCTCTGGAATCATACAGATCAAGCCTCACCGTCTCTGAAACATGTTTCTGAACGCCTTTCCAAAAACATATTGCATTTATTATGTTGAGCGACTTTGCTTTCCTTTCACCAAGCCTTTTCTCTGAATGAGATTTCACTTCCTCAAATTTCCTCCAATGAAATCACAGGTTTCACTACTTACAGTGCTCGAGCGTTTGCTGCTATCCATTTGATGAACCTAACAAAATCATGAAGCCCTCATTGTTATATACCAAATTGAATCCCGGCTGAGAAGCCATTTTTGAATAGTTTTCTATCCAAGATGCTTGTGACCCTGTCGCTACAACTTGTTCGTATGAACGACCCCTTTCATAAGCAAAATAGAATCTTTCCGAGGTCTGACTCCAAACCCAAAAAGTATTATTACTGGACAACAAATACGTGTCATTGACGTTTAAGGTTTTTGGATATTCAAGCAAAATATAGAATCGAATAATAGTGGAAGTAGGATAGTCCGCGCCCACACTAGTTTTGGTTATATTATCAATTCCCGCAACTCCATGAGTAACCATAAACTTGGCGCCGTACGAATCGCTTATCGGGGAATACTCAAAATAATCATTAGTATACGCAGCAAAAATGGAAAGAGGTGTTCCAATTAGCAATACTATTATCAGAATCAGACCGCCATACTTGCTTTTACACGTCATAACTGCTATCACAGATAGTGGTATGAAACTAAAGAGGAGAGCACGTTCGAGAAATTCTCCTTCCTGCAAAAATGCCGTAGCTAAACCCAAACAAAAACAGGCCGCAACCCAACCCATTGCTGCGAAAACCCGTGCACTGCTGTTCCTTTTCTTATGAAGAACATAGAGGGCACCAATTGCACTTGGAAAAACATATAAAACCGAATAGATAATTTTGAGTGCCTGCCCCACTAGAAGCCGGGGCGAGGCTGTTAACACTCTCTGTACTCCTCTTTGCGGACTCAAGTATGTGTTCAAAGATGCAAGGATTCGCCCACTATTCACCAAATCAACGAATACATCCGAAGCATTGAACATGAGCCAAGTTAGGAAGGAGATTAGAAGGAACGCGACGAAGATAAATGACAGCGTCCAACGTTTCTGACCCTCTTTGGAGATTCCAAACTTTCTCAGCAGAGAGAATGCTATTAGTATGGCTAGTATTGAAAGTATTAGAAATGGAAGAGTGGTCGGGTTGGTTATGACGGTCGTGATTGCCAAAAAAATAGATAATCCTATGGTTTTCGAGGAAAACCGAGAAAAACCGAAGTAAAAAATCATTAAATACCATATTAGAGCCAAACTATTTGGACAAAAATGTTCTGGGAAGACCCATACGCTACCTGATACCAGAAAAATCATTGCGAAATATACCATTCTTGTATTTCGAACCATTTTTCTTAAGAGTATGTAACCTATTAAAACTAATATTACCGAGAATAGGATAGGGTAATACTTCATCCAAAACACGGGGTTTACGCCTGTCACCACGAAACTTATAGACTGAAAGAAATACGCTCCTGGGAAACGCGAAGCATACCACTCAGGACCATACTTTGGTTGAGTTAAGATAGACAATGAGCCGGTTGAATGATCCCATGTGTCAGTGAAATATATGTTCTCTTCTACCAGGGCCGGAATTGAGTATAGATATAAGGCAAGTAAGCAAATCTCCAACAGAAAAAGTTTCTCATGCTTTATGTTCCTCAAATCGCTGAAAATTAGAAGGAATAAAGAAGTTATGATAAGGCCAAGACCGAACCAGTAACTACTTCTTAATTCTTCAGCTAGGCCGAAAATATTGTTTTCTTGATAACTCCCAACAATTTTCTGGCTAGAATATACAAGAAACATAATGGACACTAGAAAAAGGACCAGTGAAACTTTAGGAAAATAAGTACAGTTAATTTTCAAAACCATTTTTATCCAACTCAATTTTCACAATCTCAAATCAAGGCGCGGGAACAATTATCTTATTGGATTCTTGGCACAGATGAAAGTTCCAGTCTTTCTCCAGAATCGTAGGCTAAATGCACTAAATCCTTCATTCGAATCACACTGATCTTGCCTTCATCCCTCTTTCGAGAAACAAAACGGAGCAACTTTTCGAATTCGTTTGGAATCGAGTCGAATAGCATATTCCAAGGATGTAGTGTGACATGAAAGATCTTGTTTGAACGTATCGCGCTGTTAATTCCGAAAATACCTCTCAGAGGTAGCAGACAGGTCAACGGAAAACTACCAGAAAAAACCATTGAACTAGGAATCTCCAGAAGATCTTGCACCCAACGAAAGTCAACTGGCAGAGCAAGCGTCATCTGATCGATCATGCCATTCATCTTTTGAACCATTTTACCTTGGTTAATATCCCACAACCCGAGACATCTTCCTCGATAGACTCTAAATCCGTATTTTCTTAATACGTCTAGATGACCTATTTTGTTGTATGGAAACACAAATGATTCAAACTTGATTCCGAAATCATTAGCCAGTTTTACTCCTTTTCTCATCTCCTCTTCTGCTGATTCATGAGTGCATTTTGAGAAGTCAATGTGAGAAAACGAATGGTATCCAATCTCATGCTCAACTGAGCTCGAAAGTATATTCTCTACGATGTCTCTACCATAGTACAGACGACTATTACGCGCACCTAGAGGTGGACTATGAGAAACCGATCGGTGGCTAGCGTTGGGACTATCACTTTTGAAATCAGCTTTCATCTCTGGACTATCCAGAAAGAGGTGGCCTACGATTGCCCAAGTCGCCGCGACATTGTATTTCTCAAAGACACGTATGAGAAAATCGATGGCTCTTCTGCCCGAATGGTTGTCTCTAGTGAGTGCATGGAACCCAGGGTCTTCTTCTTTGTTGATGAAACCCCATCCAAGTTCGACGTCAAGTGACACCATGAAAGCTGGTTTGGTAGACATATAGCATCACAATTGAATCTAGCACGTTTTCCTTCTTACAACCAATTCATGCACGAAGCGCGCGCTATTGTTGTTAACAGTCATTTAGACTCATAGCGCCCCTGCCGAGAAATTAATGTGTTCTATTATCAAACTTTCAGCGTTTTTTCATATATCTGAAGTATTTTTGGAGTAATAATATTCCAATCATATTTTTCCTTGACTAATTCTCTTCCTCTTGTGCCCATACGTGTGGCCATTTTCTTGTCAGACAGCAATTCAGTAATGGCATTTGCAAGCTGTCCAATGTTTCCTTTCTCGAATAGAATACCCGTTTCACATTTGGCGCTGCCTTTGCGAGGATCGCGACAAATCGTTTCGCAAATGCCTTCAAGCCGAGTCGCAATGACAGGTTTTGCCATGCTAAGGGCCTCAATAAGCACTACCCCGAACATTTCAGCAACAGATGGAAGAACAACAACATCTGCAATTGAAATAATCTCAGGCACATCTTCTGCTTCTATTTGGCCAATGAATCTGACAAATGGATCAAGCTTCTTTTCATGCGCAAGTTTCTGCAATTTCGTTCTATAAGGGCCATCGCCAACGATAACGAGAGCAGCATCTGGAATCTCCTCGTGTATAGTTTGCAGGGCTTCAATCAGATAATTGACCCCCTTACCTTCGGCCAAGCGTCCAATGTTCATAATAATGTTTTCATCAAAAATTTGATATTTCTTCTTGACGGATTGAGGTGAGAATCTTTCAGGACTAAAAAGCTCCATCTCGATACCTGGTGGAATTACCACTATTTTGTTAGAATCGACTCCAAAGACGTTACTCAATATTTGCTTGTTTGACTCAGTAATAGCTATTATTGTGTCAGCTGTTCGTAGCAACATGCGCATGAATGTGAGATCATGAAGATATGTCAGAGTCTTCATGGTACGGTTGGAGCCTCCAGCGTAATAATGATAGGTCAGCACAAAGGGGGTTTTCTTTTTCCTGAACAGTCTATTTATAGGGACCGATTCGACAAAAAATCTTGAACAGATATGCCCATGAATAACGTCACAATTGATGTGTTTCAGGGCACTAAAAATAGTTGGGCATATGGGCATCTCCCCCCAGTCTCCTTTGAAGTTGTAGAGGACAGGGAGACGAAAAACGCCAGCCTCAGATCGATTATTGTCTGAAAGATGGGAGGTTATTACGCGCACGTCATTGCCAAGGATTCTTTCATGTTTCACGAGATTATACACATACCCTTCAGTTCCCCCCACATGCGGAGGATAAACAGGAGTTACGTGTAGGATCTTCATAAACTCAGCTCATTTAATCTTTTCTTGAACTCTACCGAAATAAGCTAAAGCACTTGCTCCTGAAACCGCTCTCTCGGGTAGAATGTAGACTGGAATATTAGAGCTTTCCAGTGCACGAAGGCGGTCAATAAACTTGTCACTTCCACTACCACAGATCACCAAAGGTTTCGTGAACTTCCTTTGAAGTTTCAAGATCAAACCGACAAACTTGTCTACGTCTAATGCTGGAGTAGGGTACACCATCAAGATTATTAAGTCAACCTCATCGGAAGTGAGTAGACAATCAATTGCGTTTGCATAAACTTCTGCGGTCGCCAACACTTTAAGGTCTAACGGATTAGTGACACCTGAAAAAAGAGGAATTTCCTTCTTAAAACATTCTCGTATCGATTGAGATAGCGCTGGGACTTCAAGTCCTTTGTTCAAACATGCATCAGCCGCAACAATCCCTGCTCCTCCACCATTTGTCAGTATGCCAACCTTCTTTCCCTTCGCAGGCTGCTGAAAAGAAAGAGCCTTTGCAGAGTCAATCAACTCTTCTATAGTGTCTACTCGTAAACAACCAGACTGTCTGAATGCAGCATTGTAGATGGCGTCAGATCCAGCAAGTGATCCAACATGACTTGAGACAGCTCGAGCTGCGACTTCGCTTCTACCACTCTTGAACACAACAATAGGCTTTGACGCAGTCGCCTTGCTTGAAGCGATCATGAAACGGCGTCCATGACTTATTGATTCTGTGCAAAATAGGATTACTTTGGTTTTCGGATCCTGAGCGAGTTCTTCAATAAACTCAGATTCATCACAGCCTCGCTTCATTCTGTCGTAGTAGTAGATCAACCTAGACAAGCCAAGACCTTCCTTAGCCAATTGATTAAGCAGTATTATCTTCATTGACCCGCTTTGAACAATAAGGCCAATCGTTCCGTGCGAAGGATTTTCGATAAAAGAACTCTCAAGCGAACTCCCTGCGATGTTGCCTCCTATTTTCAGCATTGACAAAGGAACATGATTGAGCAAAACTCGAAAAGAATGTCTTTTAGAAGCAAACCTGTAGAATTGAATAGCAATTCTCCCCATGCACTTTGAGACATTGCTAGTCACGAAACGAAGGATCTTGACCATTTGATTCGCCGATCTTCAACGTGGAAGGTAGGTTGCACAAACACTCTCGATTTTTGCTCGCAGATCGTTCTGCAAAATGGGGATTCTGATTTCAAGTTGTTCTTTGATATTTTGTCTATCCTTCAGTGCAAATTCCATCTTGAGAAGCAGTTCTTCAAACGATAGGTGATTTATGTCGATCGCGAAACGACCCAGACCCAATTGACTAAGAAAACCTGTCTGCTTATAATCATAGAAAATCACTACGACAGGGACTTTGGCGGAGCAAGCCAGAACCGCTGGATGCATTCTCGAACTGACTAGCAAATCCAGCTGACCTAAGTAGGCTTTGAAATCCTCCAACATCTCAGTGTGAATAATTCTTGCCCTGTCTTTGTGCAACATATTCTGGAGCACTATTTCACAGACTGACAAATCATCGCCTTTGAGGCCGCTCACCGCATGTGGCAAGAAAACGACATCAACACCATTCTCTTCAATCATACGATCAAGTACTGCAGAGAGTGTAGAAACGTATTCCTGCTGTTTCTCTTCTGAAAAACTCGCTGCATAATAACCAGGGGAGACTCCAATAACCGGTCGCGACAGAGACTCGGTGAGGTGAATTGGCGTGTTTTCAAGCAATAGGACAATGTCCGAGGTGATAACACTCGCAGTGTTCGTACCCAATTCCTTGAGAGACTTGTAAGAGTATGATTCTCTCAGCATAACAAAGTCAGCATTATTCAACGCCATTCTCGCCATGAAACGTCC
>Ga0172363_10001368_pt1 | contig 19655 bp, 21 predicted proteins | sample LakKivs2_kivu2a2_FD_114541 | JGI IMG/M metagenome (GOLD analysis project Ga0172363, IMG submission 114541) | Sediment microbial communities from Lake Kivu, Rwanda - Sediment s2_kivu2a2 | ecosystem: Environmental > Aquatic > Freshwater > Lake > Sediment | place: Rwanda: Western Province, Lake... | reverse complement strand
GCCGCCGGGGCGGCGGCCGCCGGGGCGGCGGCCGCCGGGGCCTTCTCTTCGGTCTGGCTGCACGCCTGCAGGCTGGTAGCGCCTGTCACGAGCAGGCCACACAGGATCCACGACCATGAGCGCATGGAAATCATAATCTCGTTCGTCCTCCGGAATGGTAGAGGGTTCAAGTACGGCGGCAGACCCTATCATTCGAAGCGAGGCGTAGGGAAGCCGCCCGGCAGCCGCCCGGCAGCCGCCCGGCAGCCATGGAACCGCACGCGGTCGCCGTGCTAGCCGGGCGGGATGCGCGTCGTTCTGGTGGGTCAGGCAGCCTTCGGGCAGAGCGTCTTGCAGGGTCTTCTCGCGGCGGGGCACGAGATCGCGGCGGTGTACGCGCTCCCGGAGAGCAAGGGAAGGAAGGACCCGCTCGCGGTCGAGGGCGAGAAGGCGGGCCTGACCGTGCGGACGCCGGCGAGCTACAAGACCCCGGAGGTCGCGGCCGAGGTTGCGGCGCTGGGGGCCGACCTCGGCGTTCTCGCCTTCGTCACCAAGATCATCCCGCCCGCCGTGTTCGAGGCGCCGCGCCTGGGCACGTTGTGCTTCCACCCGTCGCTGCTGCCCAGGTACCGGGGCGGCAGCGCGCTCGCCTGGCAGATCGTCCGCGGCGAGACACGCGGCGGCTACACCGTCTTCTGGACCGACGCCGGCATCGACACCGGACCGATCCTCCTGCAGGAGGAGATCGCGATCGGCCCCGACGACACCGCGGGCTCGTTCTACTTCGACAAGGTCTTCGCGGCGGGCGTCGCGGGGGTCGTCCGCGCGGTGGACCTCGTCGCCGCCGGCAACCCGCCGCGCATCGTGCAGGACGAGCGCCTCGCGACGTACGATCCGCTCTACACGGACCAGCACGCCGGCGTGCGCTGGGATCGTCCGGTGCGCGAGGTTCACGATCTGATCCGCGGCTGCGACCCGCAGCCCGGCGCGCACACGACCTGTCGCGGGCAGATGCTGCGTCTCTACGATGCGCGCCGCGTCGCCGACGACTCGCGCGGTGCGACGCCGGGGACGATCCTCGCGATCGACGAGCGCGGCCTAGTCCTCGCCGCGGGCTCGGGCGCCGATGCCGGCGCGATCGCGCTCGGCCGGGTGCGCGGTGCGGGCGCGAAGGTGAAGTCGGCGGAGTATGCGGCCGAGCAGAAGCTCGCGGCCGGCGAGCGGCTCGGGTAGCGCGCGCCGGCCCGCCCGCGCGGACCCGGGATCAGCGCCCGACGCCGGGCACGAAGCGCCCGGTGCGCGCGCGGTAGCGTCGGTAGGCGTCGCCGTGCGTGCGCTCGAGGTACGGCTCCTCGACCGCCCTCACCTGGATCTCGGTCGCCGCGACGAGCGTCGCGAGCGCCGCGATCGCGAGCGCGTTCGGGACCAGCAGCGCGAGGGCGGCGAGCGCGGTCACCAAGAAGGTGAAGATCGGGTTGCGCACGACGCCGAACGGCCCCGCGTGACGAGCGTCGTGCGCTCGCCCTCGTCGACGCCGACCCGCCACGAGTCGCCCATGGCGAGCTGGGACCAGAGCGTCCCGGCGAGACCCGCCTCGTAGAGCGCGCCGCCGAGCGCGAGCGCGAGCGGCGCGGGCAGGGCGACCGGCGGCGCGAGCGTGCCGCGGGCCTGCAGCAGCGCGGCGAGCGGCGTGAGCACGATCGCGACGACGAACAGCAGCCCGCCCCACCACTCGAGCGAGCCCGGACGTCCGGACACGCCGCGGTAGCCCGTGCTGCCCGTGCGTTTCCAGTGCACCCAGCTGCGCCAGCCGAAGACGAGGGCGGCGAAGACGACGTAACCGGCGAGTGCTGCGTACGGCATGGTGTGACTCCCTGCGTCCGTTTCCCGATGGACGCCGCGGAGAATATCGAGTAAATGCTCGGATTCGCTACTCGGGTTCCGGACGCCATGCCCACACCCCGCCGAAAGCGGCTCGAGCCGCGCAGGAAGCCACGCCAGGCGCGCTCGCAGGCGACGGTGGAGGTGATCCTCGCCGCGGCCGCTCGGGTTTTCGCCCGTGCGGGCTACGCTGCGACGACCACCAATCACGTCGCCGCGAAGGCCGGCGTGTCGATCGGCTCGCTCTACGAGTACTTCCCGTCGAAGGACGCGATCCTGGTCGCGCTGGTCGAGCGCCATCTAGACGAGGCCGAGCGCGAACTCGCGGCCGTGCTCGCGGCGCTCGACCGCGACGCCAGGACGCTCGAACAGGCCATCGCTCTCCTCGTTCGCACCATGGTCGAGCTGCACGCGCACGATCCCGGCCTGCACCGGGTGCTGTTCGAGGAGGCGCCGCTGCCGGCGCGCCTGCGCCAGCGCGTCGCGACGCTCGAGGGGGCGATGGCGAGCGAGGTCGCGCGGCTCCTCGGCCGGCACGGCTTCGCACCCGCCGACGCACGCACCGCGGCCGCGATGGCGGTCCAGGTCGCCGAGGGTCTCACCCACCGTCTGGTGGTGCACGATGGCGGGGCGCCCGGCGCAGCCTCGCGCACCGCCGCGGAGGCGTACGTCCGCGAGATCGGCCTGCTGCTGCTCGGGTACCTCGAGCGCAAGCGCGCCGGCGCTTCGTTGGGGGCGTGAGGACGCTGCCGGGCGGACCGGCTCCAGAGGAAAAAAGCCTTGTTTACCCCGTCGAGCCCGCGTGGTAATGCGGCACCGTTGGGTGGTGGGGTGAGCCGCGGACGTTACATCGTTGTCGAGGGACCCATTGCCGTCGGTAAATCGTCGCTGGCGAAGATTCTCGCCGAGGAGTTCGATGCGGAGCTGGAGCTCGATCCGGCCGAGCAGAACGCCTTCCTGCGGCCGTTCTACCAGTCTCCCGACCGACACGCGCTCGCGACGCAGCTCCGCTTCCTGCTGCTCCGTCTCGATCAGCAATCCCGTATCGCCGCTCGGGCCAATGGGGGCTCGACGGTGTGCGATTACCTTCTCGCCAAGGACGAGATCTTCGCGCGCCTCACGCTGGGCAAGCCCGAGTACGAGCTGTACCGGGAGGTCGCTCGTCGGGTGGCGCAATCCATCGACCCGCAGCCCAGAAAGCCCGACCTCGTGGTCTACCTCGAGGCGCGGCACGACGTGCTGCAGAGACGCCTTCGCAAGCGCAACCGGGATTTCGAGCGCCGAATCGCGCCGGAGTACCTGCAATCGCTGGCCGAGGCCTACAGGAACTACTTCCACTCGTATGAGGACGCACCTCTCCTTGTCGTGAACTGCTCCGAGATCGATTTTCTCGACAACGGCGACGAACTCGTCGACCTGCTTCGAGAGATCCGGAGCGTCCGCAAAGGGGTGCAGCACTACATACCGCTGGGATCCAGGTAACCGTCGCGGCCTACTCCTCATCGGAGAGGCGCGGCCAGAGCTGGACCGGGACGGGCAGGGGACGCGACCGAGCAGCGCCACACCGTGGCCAGGCCTCCGTCGGGTTCTGAGTGCTAGCGCGACGCGTGCATGCGTCCACCGCGCTCATGGCCTTCCGACCGGTCCGGGAGGATTGATCCGTGAGAGCGAAGATCACCGTCCCGGACATTCGAGGAGCAAAAGGACGTCGTCGCCTGACCATGGTGACGGCCTACGACTGCACCTTCGCGCAGCTGATCGACCGGGCGAACGTCGACGTCCTACTCGTGGGCGACAGCCTCGGGATGGTCGTGCAGGGCGAGCACTCGACCCTGCCGGTGACCATCGACGAGATGGCCTACCACACGCGGCTGGTCGCAAAGGCGCGCACCAATGCGCTCGTGCTCGGCGACCTGCCGTTCCTGTCGTACCAGACGTCGCGCCGCGACGCGCTCGAAAACGCCGGCCGGCTCATCAAGGCCGGCGCCGAGGCCGTGAAGCTCGAGGGCGGACGCACCCAGGCGGCGACGATCCGCGCCCTGGTGCGCGCCGACATCCCGGTCGTCGCGCACATCGGGCTCACGCCGCAGAGCGTGCACCGCATGGGCGGCCACAAGGTGCAGGGCCGCGACGCGGCGGGCCGCGAGCGCCTGCTCGACGACGCGCGCGCGATCGCCGACGCCGGCGCCTTCGCGGTCGTGCTCGAGGGCGTACCGCTCGAGCTCGGGCGCGAGATCACCGAGATGCTCGACATCCCCACCGTCGGCATCGGCGCCGGCCCGTTCTGCGACGGCCAGGTGCTGGTCATGCACGACCTCCTCGGGCTCGCGACGGAAGACCGCAAGATGCCGCGCTTCGTGCGCCGCTACGCAGGTCTCGGCGCGCAGGTGACCGCGGCGGTCGAGTCGTTCGCCGACGACGTCCGCGGCGGCGCGTTCCCGTCCGATGCCGAGTCGTACCACGCACCGGCGCTCGCCGGAGCGGCGCCGCAGCCGTACGAGGCGCCGTCGCACCTGCGGACGATCGACAGCGTCACCGGCATGCGCGCGTGGGCCGACCGCCAGCGCGCGCTCGGGCTCCGCATCGCGTTCGTGCCGACGATGGGCTTCCTGCACGAGGGCCACCTGTCGCTGGTGCGCGAGGCGCGCTCGCGCGGCGACCGCGTCGTGGTCTCGATCTTCGTGAACCCGATCCAGTTCGACCGCGAGGAAGACCTGGTGGCGTATCCGCGCGAGCTCGAGCGCGACCGGCGCCTGCTCGAGGGCGAGGGCGTCGACGTGCTGTTCACGCCGGGTGCCCGCGAGATGTACCCGGACGAGTTCGTGAGCGGGGTGAACGTCGACCGCTTGACGGACCACCTCTGCGGCGCGCACCGGCCCGGTCACTTCCGCGGCGTCACGACGGTGGTGAGCAAGCTCTTCCACGCGGTGCAGCCGCACGTCGCGGTCTTCGGGCAGAAGGACTTCCAGCAGCTCGCGGTCATCCAGCGCATGACGCGCGACCTCGACTTCGGCATCGAGATCGTGCCGGGCGAGACCGTCCGCGAGGCCGACGGTCTCGCGATGTCGAGCCGCAACGCGCGCCTCGACGCGCAGGGCCGCCTCGCGGCGCGCTGCGTGCCGGCTGCGATCGACGCGGCACGGCTCGCGGTGGCGCGTGGCGCGCGCACGGCCGACGAAGTGACCGCCGCGCTCGCACGCGTCGTCGCCACCGAGCCGCGCGCGCGGCTCGAGTACGCGGTGCTGTGCGATCCGACGTCCCTCGAGCCGGTGGCGCGCGTCGATCAGCCGACCCAGATCGCCGTCGCGATCTGGGTCGACGGCGTGCGCCTCATCGACAACGTGCTCATCGATCCGAGCGAGACCAGCCCCGTGCGTCTCGCCCGCCACGAGAGCCATCCGGTTCCCTCCCACTCCGCGTCCGACGTTCCGTCCGGCGGCGAGCTGCTGCTCGCCGCGCGCGACTGAGGTTTCCCATGCAGACCATCCGCAACAAGAAGAGCCAGAAGAGCGCCTCGCCGCTGCCGGTCCGCAAGATGCTGCGCGGCAAGATCCACCGCGCGACCGTGACCGGCGCGAACCTCAACTACGAGGGCTCGATCACCATCGACAAGACGCTCATGGAGGCGATGGACCTCTACGAGTTCGAGTCGGTCCACATCTGGGACGTGAACAACGGCGAGCGCTTCGAGACCTACTGTCTCGAGGGCGAGCGCGACTCCGGCACGATCTGCGTGAACGGTGCGGCCGCGCGCAAGGTGGCCGAGGGCGATCTCATCATCATCGGCGCGTTCACCTGGCTCGACGAGGAGAGCGCACGCCGTCACCAGCCGAAGGTGGTGATGGTCGACGGCCGGAACCGCGTGAAGGAGCACCCGCTGCTCCAGACGGCCTGACGAGGTGGCGGCCCACGCGCGCGCGCCGGCGCCGGCGTGCGTGGGCCGCGTCTCCGCCCGGAAGGTCGAAGGTCGGCGGTCGCACCATCGCGGCGGGGAGCACGCTCGAGCGCGGGCGGCTCCGTGGTCGACGCGAGCGGGGCAGGGCGTCCGCGGTGGTGCTTCGGCTCAGGCGCGACGGTAGTCGCGCACGATGCGCAGGCCCGCCCAGACCGGAGCCACGAGCATCAGCAGCCCCGTCACGCGCTGCTCGAAGACCACCGCCATCGCGATCGCACCGAAGGTCATCGTCCAGAGCAGACCCGCGGTGATCATCAGCGGCGGCAGGGCAGCGCGCCATTCGCCGGCTGCTACGAGCCGCTTGAGACCCGCGACGCCCGCGGCGGCGCTGCGTTCCGCGTCCGACGGTGCGTGGCTGCGGTGCACCATCTGCGCCACGAGACCGAACAGCGTCGCGAGCGGTCCGAGCAGCGTGACGAGGAGAAGCGGGTGCACGCGGCTCCTTGAGCGCAACGGAAACGGGAACGCAACCGCTCGTTGCAAGGCGCGCACGGCGGGGGGGCGGGGCGCGCACGGCCCGGGGCGAGGCGCGCGCGGCCGGTGCGAGGCGCGGACGGCCCGCGGCCGAGGCGCGCGCAGCCCGGGGGGCGGGCGCGCACGGCGCGACGGCGGGACAGCGGCGCGATTGACTCGCGGGCGACCTGCGGAGTAGCAAATTGGCCGAGTGTCAAGTTCCCGTGCAGAGCGCCCGCCCGCGCGTCGTCGTCCCGTGAAGCGCGGGCCCGGGCGCCCGGCCGGCTCGGACGGCGAGGCGATGCGGCGCGTGCTCCTCGAGGCGGCGCTGGGTGCGTTCGCGACCCACGGCTACGACGGTACGTCGGTGCGCGACCTGGCGCGGCAGGTGGGCGTGAGCCACAACCTCGTGCACCACCACTACGGGTCGAAGCGGCGGCTGTGGGAGGCGGCGCTCGCCCACGCACTCGCACCGTCGGGCCGCGAGCTGCTGGCGCTGGCGGACGCGCGCGACCGGGAGCGCGACCGGGACGTCGCGCACCGCGCGGGCGTGGCCGGCGCGGTGCGGCTCTTCGCGCGCAATCCGGCCGCCGCGAAGATCATGGCGGACGAGTCCGCGCGCGGCGGCGAGCGCCTCGACTTCCTCTACGAGCGGCACATCGCGCCGTTCGCGCGCCTTCTCGAGCGTCTGCTCGACGGTACGCCGGCGCGCGTCAAGCGGCGCATCGACGCGCGCGCGGCGCTGCTGTTCCTGTTCGCCGGCGTGACCGCACCGTTCGCCCTGGGCGGGCTCGCGGCGAAGCTCGACGGCTCGGCGCACCTCACCGAGGACGATCTGCAGCGCTTCGCCGCGACGGTGGCGGAGATCCTCGCGAACGGCCTGTCGCCGGCGCGGGCGGCGCGCGACCTGCGCCCGGTGCGGACGTCCGCATGAACCGCTTCGTGATCGCGCTCACGACGAGCAGCGGGTTCGCCTGGTGGGTGCGGAACGTGGCCTCGCGGCTCGATCCGATCCTCTTTCGCGCGAGCAACGGTCGCCTCACGTCGTTCGGTCCAACCGCGGCGCCGATGCTGACGGTGACGACCATCGGGCGGAAGTCCCGACGACCCCACCCGGTCACCCTCGCGTGCGTCGAGTACGAGAACGATCACCTGATCGTCGCGAGCGCGATGGGGCAAGAGCGCCACCCGGCCTGGCGCTACAACCTCGAGGCCCATCCCGAGGTCGAGGTACAGGCCACCGGCGAGCGCTTCACCGCGCGCGCCCGCCTGCTGAGCGACGCGGAGAAGGCCGCCGTGTGGCCCGCGATCGTCCGCGGGATTCCACAGATCGCCGTCTACGAGCGGCGCACCGACCGCAACATCCGCGTGTTCCGGCTGAGCCGGCTGCGCTGAGCGCGCCGCGGGAAATGAGGAGAGCCATGTCCGAAGCCAACCCGGCCGAGCAGAAGGCCTACGAGGCGATGCGAGCGCTCATCGGCAAGCCGATCGGCCCGACCCACACCGGCCCCGACCCGGTGAATCAGCCGATGATCCGCCACTGGGCGGCGGCGTTCGAGGACGCGAACCCCGTCTACACCGACCCCGCATTCGCGGCGAGGACGCGCTTCGGCGGCATCGTCGCGCCGCCGCTCATGCTGCAGACGTGGACCATGCCGACGCCGAAGCTCACCGGCATCGGCGAGCGCGGCGGCTCACCGACCGAGGGCGGAGAGAACCCGCTGACGCCGCTCGACGAGGCCGGCTTCGTCGCGACGCTCGCGACCAACTCGGAGTTCGAGGTGCTGCGGTATCTGCGTCTCGGCGAGACCGTGACCACCGAGACGGTCTTCGAGTCGGTGTCGGAGCGGAAGACGACGCGGCTCGGGCCCGGCCACTTCATCACGTGGGTGACGACCTACCGCGTCGGCGACGAGGTCGTCGGGCGGCAGATGTTCCGCATGCTGAAGTTCAAGCCCGACCTGGAGGCGTTGCTGAAATGAGCGAGCGACTCGCACCGACGACCACTCCCGACACGAAGTTCTTCTGGGACGCGCTGAAGGACGGCAAGCTGCTGATCCAGCGCTGTACCGGCTGTGCGACGCTGCGCCACCCGCCCCGCCCCATGTGTCCACACTGCAACGCGCTGACGTGGGATACGATCGAGGCCTCCGGCAAGGGCGAGGTCTACAGCTTCGTCCTGCCGCGTCACCCGCGCTGGCCGTGGTTCGACGAGACCTACGTCGTCGCCCTCGTGCAGCTCGAGGAGGGCGTCCGCATCGTCTCGAACCTGAACGACGTCGATGCCGCCGACGTGACGATCGGCATGCCGGTCGAGGCCTACGTCGAGCACTTCGACAACGTGTCGCTGCCCCAGTTCCGCCCGCGGAGGAATTCATGAGGACCACCACGCTCGATTTTCGCTCGATCAAGGTCGGCGACGCCGTCGCGCCGATGACGCTCGACCTGACGGCGACGTTCGTCATCGCCGGCGCCATCGCGACGCGCGACTTCATGCCCGTGCACCACGACCGCGACTACGCGGCGTCGCAGGGCTCGCCGAACATCTTTCTGAACATCCTGTCCGACAACGGCTACTGCACGCGCTTCCTGACCGACTGGGCCGGACCCGAGGCGGCCGTCAAGAAGCTCGCGATCCGTCTCGGCGTGCCCGCGTACGCCGGCACGAAGCTCGAGTTCACCGGCAGCGTGACGTCGCTCAGCGAGGCGGACGGCGAAGGCCTGATCGAGATCGCGTTCCGGGCGGTCAACGACCAGGGCGACCACGTGTCCGGTACCGCGGTGATCGGGCTGCCGCTGGGAGGCGGCCAGTGAGCCGCTCGCTCGCGGGCAAGGCGGCGATCGCCGGCATCGGCCAGACCGAGTTCTCGAAGGAGTCGGGGCGGAGCGAGCTGCAGCTCGCGTGCGAGTCGGTGAAGGCCGCACTCGACGATGCCGGCCTCACGCCGCGCGACGTCGACGGCATGGTCACGTTCTCGATGGACTCGAGCGAGGAGTGCGAGGTCGCGCGCAACCTCGGCGTCCCCGAGTTGCGTTACTTCTCGCGCACGACGTACGGCGGCGGCGGCTCGTGCGCGGTGGTCATGCACGCCGCGATGGCGGTCGCGACGGGAGTGGCGGACGTCGTCGTGTGCTGGCGCGCGTTCAACGAGCGCTCGGGCATGCGCTTCGGCGGTGCGGCGATGATGGGCGCCGCGATGCTGCCGCCGTTCCTCGACATGTACGCCCCGTACGGGCTGCTCACTCCCGCGAGCTGGGTCGCGATGCAGGCGCGGCGCTACATGCACGAGTACGGCGCGACCAACGAGCACTTCGGCCGGATCGCGGTGGTCGACCGCCGCCACGCCGCCAACAACCCGGGTGCGTGGTTCTACCAGCGCCCGATCACGCTGGAGGAGCACCAGAGCTCGCGCTGGATCGTCGAGCCGGTGCTGCGCCTCCTCGACTGCTGCCAGGAGAGCGACGGCGGTGTGGCGATCGTCGTCACGACGCCCGAGCGCGCGCGCGATCTGAAGCAGAAGCCGGCCGTGATCCGCGCCGCGTCGCAGGGCGCGTACGACGACGGCGAGATGTGCACCAGCTACTACCGCGACGACGTCGCGGGGCTGCCGGAGATGGCGGTGGTCGGCGACAAGCTCTGGAAGGACTCGGGGCTCGAGCCGTCGGACATCCAGACGGCATTCCTCTACGACCACTTCACCCCGTTCGTCCTGGTGCAGCTGGAAGAGCTCGGCTTCTGCAAGCGCGGCGAGGGGAAGGACTTCGCGACCGTCGAGCGCCTGTCGCTCGGCGGCGAGCTGCCGATCAACACCAGCGGCGGGCTGCTGGGTGAGGCCTACGTCCACGGCATGAACGGCGTGACCGAGTGCGTGCGGCAGATCCGCGGGACGTCGGTCAATCAGGTGCCGGACGTGGAGCACGTGCTGGTGACCGCCGGCACGGGGTGTCCGACGAGCGGGCTGATCCTGGGGCAGGCGTGAGAGTGGCGGCACTCGTCGGGCGAGCTAGCGAGCGCGTGGCGGCACTCGTCGGGCGGGCGAGCGGGCGCGTGGCGGCACTCGTCACTCGCATCGCCCGGCGGACCGGATGCGCGGGCCGGCGACCGTTGGTGCCGAGCCTGTTGACCGTCCGGGCGAGCCGCGTATAGCCATCGACGCCCGAAGAAGTCTCGAGAAGCCGGCTCGTCGCGCGAAGCGCCCGTCGAGCCCGTGACCGGTCCGCTCGCCGCGTTCGCGCGAACGGACGGGGAGATCGTCGATGCGACGTCCGGTACGCTTGATTTCGTCACTCTCGCTGGCAGCCGTCGGGGCTCTCGCCATCGCCGGTGCCGCCCCGGCGGACGTGTCCCGCGGCCTCGGCGCCGCGCGCGGGTCGGGGATCCAGCTGACGCCGGACGAGAAGCGCACGCTGATCAGCAAGGAGGTCGGCGGGGCGCGCTGGGCGATCACGCGCAACGCCGACGACGGCTCGGTGACGGGCAACGTGTACTTTCCCGACGGCGGCGACCCGCTGTTCCTGTTCTGTGAGGAGACCCGGGTGAGGGGCGGCGAGGTGACGCTGTCGTGCTCGGGTGCCGACGGCTGCGTCACGGAGCCGTGCGGCGGCTTCTCGGAGATCGACGAGGTGACGCTCCCGGTCGAGTTCTTCGCGCTCCCGGAGCCGACGCCGCTGCCCGACGGGCCGCTCGGCAGCCGGCGCTTCTCGATCGACCCGATGACCAGCGGCATCCGCTCGTACACCGCGTTCGGGCCGACCGACGCGCTGGGCTTCCAGGGCTGGCTCGAGCTGGAGGGAACGGCGGTGGATCCGACGACGGGCATCGCGCGCATCGACGTCGTCGGTGCGTCGGAGCTCATCACGCTCGACTCCTTCACCAGCGGCGGACCGCTCGTGCTCTGCATCGAGCCGCTGCCGGATCAGTTCCCCGTGGTCGGCGCCGGTCTGATCGACTGCAACGGCGGCACCGGCTTCGGCTTCACGCTGACCTACGACCACAACCTCGGCGTCGTCGGGCAGTCGGGATTCACCGCGGAGCAGTGCACCGCCGCGGGCGGGGTCGTGGCGGACGGACCGAACGCCGGCGTGTGCAACGGCCCGCCGGTCGTTGGAACCGACACCACCGATACCGGGCCGGGGGGGATGTTGATCTCCGCGATCCCGGCGCTCGGGAATCCCTTCTTCCAGGCACGGGTCACCACGGAGACCGCGTTGCCCTGCGGCGACGAGGGGCCGCCGACCTACGAGGGCCAGCTGCCGCTGACCACGGGAACGGTCTCGGTCACGATCCTCGACTTGGACAACGCACCGGGCGCCCGGCTCAGCGCCAGCACGACCGGCAAGAACTTCTCCTGCCTCGACTTCGAGGAGGAGAACGGTCCCGGCACGCTGACCTTCGGCTCCGTGACGTACGACCTGCAGCCGGCGAACTTCCCCGGACTCGCCGTCGACGTGATCACCGCGTTTTCGTTCGACGACTGACGTCGGCACCGGCTTCGCCGACCACGTCGGATGGAACCGGCAGGGCGTTCCATCCGACGTCGGCAACCGGCTTCGCCGGTGTAGACGTCAGCCCTTCTTCGTCGCCTCGGCGTACGCGGTCTTCGCCGCGCCGGCGGCGGCGTGCGCGTGCGTCGAGCGCGGCCAGCCCGCGTAGTGCGCGACGGTCACGACGATCTCGTCGAGCTGCTCGGGCGTGACGTCGCCGCGCTTCAGCGCCTGGGCCATGTGGGCGCCGAGATTCGACTCGTCGCCAAGGGCCGCGAGGATGCCCAGCACGACCAGGCGCCGGTCGCGCACGGCGAGGGCGGGGTTGTCCCAGATCTCGCCGAACAGGTGCTCGACGGTCAGGTCGACGAAGCGTCCGTAGCCCGCGGGCGGCGCGGGCGTGCCGCAGACGTCCTCCATGCGGCGCGCGCCGCGCTCGCGCTTGTCGTCAGCCATCGTTCCCTCCGTCGCCGCCCTGCGGCGCGTCGCTTTCGATCCCGTTCACGTTCCACCTCCGGTCCCGGCAGCGTGCGGCCCCCGGAGGTCGAGGTCGAGGCTGCGCGCGTGCTCGATCGTCCGGGCGAGGTCCTTCTGCGCCAGATCCGCGAACGGCGCCAGCCGATCGCGAGCGCCCGGTTCGCCGCGCCCGGGGGCCGAGTCCGACCAGTCCGAAGCGCGCTGCGTCATGCATTTTACCTTGTATGCGAAATGTATCCGCGATAGGGAACCGCCGATGCGCTCCGCGACCAGCTCGATCCGCGCGCTGCCGCCCCGTCGTACGCAGGCCGAGCGGCGCGCGACGACGCGGCAGCGGATCCTCGAGGCGGTCGTCTCGAGCATCGCCGAGGTCGGCTTCCGGCAGACCACCGCGACGCGCATCGCGGCGCGCGCCGGTGTGACCTGGGGCGCCGTGCAGCACCACTACGGCGGCAAGGAGGGCATTCTCGCCGCGGTGCTCGACGACACCTTCACGCGCTTCGCGTCGCACTTCGACGACCTGCCCGACCCGGCGGCGACGCCGCTCGACGTCCGTGCACGGCAGTTCGTCGCCCGTGCGTGGGCACACTTCGGCGGCTCCCACTTCCGTTCGATGTTCGAGATCCTGCTGCAGGCGTTTCGCGGCAGCGGCGAGCACCGCGCGACGCCGGGCGAGCAGCAGCTGCGCATGCTCGAGGGTGTCGACCGTCTCTGGCGGCGCGCGTTTCCCGACGCTCCGCTGCCGCGCGCGCGCCGCGTCGAGCTCGAGAGCTACACGCTGGCGGTGCTGATGGGCCTCGCGCTGCAGCGTGCGATCGCAGGCGGCGGTACGCGTGAGCCGAAGGTCGAGATCGGGCTGCTCGCGCGCACGCTCGCGAACGAGCTGGAGTCGGCCGCGGCGAGTGGGCGCGCGCGCGGCGCCCGGCCGAAGCGCGTGCGGCGGCCTGCGACGACGAAGACCGCACGAAGGCGGCGCAACGCCGCGGCTGGCTGACGCGGCGCCACCGGCAGAATCAGGAGGAGCACACGGCATGGAGATCCGCCTCACCGACGAGCAGCGCGCGTTTCGCGACCACCTGCGCGACTACTTCGCGAAGATGATGACCGACGACCTCCGCCGCGAGCTGGCGCAGCCCGAGTGGCAGGAGGGCGGCGGCCCGGAGTTCCGCAAGGCGATGCGGCAGATGGGTCGCGACGGGCTCCTCGGCCTGAGCTGGCCGAAGGAGTACGGCGGGCAGGAGCGGACGCCGGTCGAGCAGTACATCTTCGCGGACGAGATCCAGGCGACCGGCTTCCCGCTGCCGTTCCTCACGCTCAATACCGTCGGTCCGGTGCTCCTCCAGCACGGCTCCGAAGACCAGCGCCGCGAGATCTGCTCGAAGATCCTCGCCGGAGAGCTGTTCATCTCCATCGGCTACTCGGAGCCCGGTGCCGGCACGGACCTCGCGTCCCTGAAGACCACCGCCCGGCGCGACGGAGACGAGTGGGTCATCAACGGCCAGAAGATGTGGACCAGCCTCGCCCAGTACGCCGACTACATCTGGCTCGCCGCACGGACCGATGCCGGGGTGAAGAAGCACAAGGGCCTGTCGATGTTCCTCGTGCCGACGAGCGCGAAGGGCTTCGAGCGCCAGGAGATCCGCACCGTCGGCGGCGTGCACACCAACGCGACGTTCTACGACGACGTGCGTGTGCCCGCGGCGAACCTCGTCGGCGCGGAGAACGGCGGCTGGAAGATCATCACCGGCCAGCTGAACCACGAGCGCATCTCGCTGCTCACGGTCGGACGCCTGCAGCGGTTGCTCGAGGACGTGACCGCGTGGGCACGTACGACCGACGTCGACGGACGGCGCGTCGCGGACCTCGGCTGGGTGCAGCAGAGCCTCGCACGCGTGTACGCGAAGGTCGCGGTGCTGCGCCTCATGAACTGGCAGCAGGCGTGGGCCATGCAGAAGGCGCAGCCGGACATGGCCGAGTCGTCGGCGGTCAAGGTCTTCGGCAGCGAGGCGACCATCGAGTGCAGCCGGCTCCTGATGGAGGTGCTCGGCGTGCGCGGCATCCTCGCCAGGGGAACGCCCGGGGCCGTTCTGCGCGGGCAGGCCGAATCGTCGTACCGCAACGCCCTCATCCTCACCTTCGGCGCGGGCACCAACGAGGTGCAGCGCGACATCATCGCCATGGCCGGCCTCGGCCTGCCGCACTACAAGGAGTGACCGATGCTTCGGCTTCGCCGACCACCAGGGAACGAAGACGCCACGGGCGTCCTGGTCTGACGCGGTGGACTTCCAGTTCCAGGAAGACGACGTCGCCGCGGCCCAGCTCGCGCGCGGCATCCTGAACGATCACGCGACCAACGAGCGGCAGAAGCAGCTCGAGACCTCCGGCGCGACGCACGACGAGACGCTGTGGCGCGCGCTCGCCGATGCGAGCGTGCTCGGTGTCGCGATTCCCGACGAGCACGGCGGCGCGGGGCTCGGCTTCGTCGCGCTCGGTCTGCTGCTGCAGGAGGTCGGGCGCGCGGTCGCGAAGGTGCCGGCGTACCCGGCGCTGGCGCTCGGCGCTCTGCCACTGGCCCGCTTCGGCAGCGACGCGCAGAGGAAGTCGCTGCTGCCCGGAATCGCGCGCGGCGAACGCATCGTGACGGCGGCGCTCGGTGAGTACGAGTCGAGCGACCCGCTGGTGCCGGTGGCGCGCGCAGTCCGCGAGTCGGACGGACATCACCGGCTGCACGGCGTCAAGAGCATGGTGCCGGCGGCACAGCTCGCGTCGCACGTGATCGTGCCGGCGCGGTGCGACGACGGCGCGATCGCGCTCTTCCTGGTCGAGCCCGGGGCGAGCGGGGTGACGCTCGCCGCGCAGGAGACGTCCGACGGGCAGCCGCACGCGGAGATGACGCTCGACGGGGTGCGCGTCGACGACGCGTCCCGACTCGCGCCAGGGCGAGGGGCGACCGCGGGCGAGGACGCGCTGCGCTGGATCGTCGAGCGCGCGGTCGTCGCGCGCTGCATGATGCAGCTCGGCGTGATCGAGCGCGCGCTCGAGATGACCGCGCAGTACGGGCGCGACCGCGTCCAGTTCGACCGTCCGATCGGCAGCTTCCAGGCGGTGCACCAGCGCGCGGCCGACGCGTACATCGACGCGGCGGCGATCCGCCTGACGGCGTGGGAGGCCGCGTGGCACCTCGCGAGCGAGATGCCCGCGTCGCACCACGTCGCGGTTGCGAAGTTCTGGGCGGCCGAAGGGGGGCAGTCGGCGTCCTACGCCTGCCAGCACCTGCACGGCGGCATCGGCATCGACGTGGACTACCCGCTGCACCGCCACTTCCGCTGGGCGATCCAGATCGAGCACGAGCTCGGCTCGGCGAAGCACCACCTCGAGCGCCTCGGACGGGACATCGCGGCGCACGGGCTGCCCGCCGCGTGATCCGGGCGGCGACGGGAGCGCGCGCGAGATGAGCGAGCGGAAGGGGCCCCTCGCGGGGGTCAAGGTGCTGGAGCTGCCGAACATCGGGCCGCTGCAGCACGCCGGCATGATGCTCGCGGACCTGGGCGCGGAGGTGCTGCGCCTCGACCGCAAGGCGCACGTCGAGGCGGGCAGCGGGCTGCAGGGACCCTACACGCCGTACTCGATCCTCGATCGCGGGCGGCGCAGCGCGGGGATCGACCTCAAGCACCCGCTGGCGGCGGCGCTGGTGGCGCGGCTCGGCGAGCGCGCCGACGTCGTCGTCGAGGGCTTCCGCCCCGGCGTCGCCGAGCGGCTCGGCGTCGGGCCCGACGTGCTGTGCGCGAGAAACCCGCGCCTCGTCTACGGGCGCATGACGGGCTGGGGGCAGACCGGTCCGCTCGCGAACGACGTCGGCCACGACATCAACTACATCGCGCTCGCCGGCGTGCTGGCATATGTCGGTCCCGCCGGCGGCGCGCCGGTGCCGCCGCTCAACCTGGTCGGCGACTTCGGCGGCGGCTCGATGCTGCTCGTGATGGGCGTGCTCGCGGCCCTGGTCGAGCGCGGCACGAGCGGCAAGGGACAGGTGGTCGACGCGGCGATGGTCGACGGCTCGTCGATGCTGATGTCGATCTTCCACGTCTTCGACCAGATCGCCCCGGGCATGTGGGGGCCGCGCGGCACGAACCTGCTCGACGGCGGCGCGCACTTCTACGGCGTCTACGAGTGTCGCGACGGCACGTACGTGAGCGTCGCCGCGTTCGAGCCGCAGTTCTACGCCGCGTTCGTCAGGCTCGTGACGGGCCTCGGCATCGAGGGCCTCGGCGCCGACGACCTGAAGCTCGAGGCGCAGCACGATCGCACGCAGTGGCCGCTCTTGCGCGAGCGTCTCGCGGCGCTGTTTCGCACCCGCACGCGCGACGAGTGGCTCGCGTTCTTCGCGGGTCACGAGATCTGCTTCGCGCCAGTGCTGACGATGGAAGAGGCGCGGCGGCATCCGCACAACGTCGCGCGCGGCACCTTCACGACGGTCGACGGCGTCGAGCAGAACGCACCCGCACCGCGCTTCTCGCGCACGCCGGGGGCGATCGCGCACGCCGCGCGCACCGCCGGTGCCGACACCGACGCGGCATTCGCCGACTGGGGAGTCGCACCGAACGACGTCGCTGCGCTGCGTGCGGCGGGCGCGGTCGCCTGAACGGAGGAGGCAGTATGAAGGCAGCGGTGATGCGCGCCAACAACGAGGCGCTGTCGTTCGAGGACGTGCGGCACGACGAGCCGGGGCCCGGCGAGGTCCTGGTGAAGACGGTCGCGTCGGGCATCTGCCACAGCGATCTGACGGTGATCGAGGGCGGGCTGCCCGTGCCGCCGCCGACGATCCTCGGCCACGAGCCCGCGGGCATCGTCGAGGCGGTGGGTGCGGGCGTCACCGACTTCCATCCCGGCGACCACGTGATCGGCTGCATCACGAACTGGTGCGGCGTCTGCCGCTACTGCACGGAAGGACGCCCCTACCTCTGCCTGACGCAGTACTTCGGCCGCCCCGGCGGCATGAAGCCGCGGCTGTGCGACGCGCAGGATCACGAGATCCACCAGTTCGCGAACCTGTCGTCGTTCGCGGAGCACATGCTGGTCCCCGAGCGCTCGCTGGTGAAGATCCGCGACGACATGCCGCTCGACCGCGCGTGTCTCATCGGCTGCGGCATCACCACGGGCCTCGGCGCCGCGCTCAACACCGTGCGGATTCCCGCCGGGGCCAGCGTCGCGATCGTCGGCTGCGGCGGGGTCGGGCTCGCCGCTTTGCAGGGGGCGCGCATCGTCGGGGCCGGCAGGATCGTCGCGGTGGACGCGCAGCCGTGGAAGCTCGAGCTCGCGAGCAAGCTCGGTGCGACGCACGTGGTTGACGCTTCGTCGGGCGATCCCGTGCGCGGGGTGCAGGAGGCGACCGGCGGCGGTGCCGACTTCGTCTTCGAGTGCATCGGCCTCGTGCCGACGGTGCAGCAGTCGGTGATGATGACCGGCCGCGGCGGCACGACGGTGCTGGTCGGTGTCGTGCCGGTGCACCAGATGGTCTCGCTGTCGGCCGCCGACATCACGCTGCAGGAGAAGAAGATCACCGGCTCGTACATGGGCTCGAACCGGTTCCGCTTCGACATGCCGCGCTACGTCGACTTCTACCTCGACGGACGGCTGAAGCTCGACGAGATGATCTCGTCGCGGATCTCGCTCGGCGAGCTGAACGGAGCCTTCGACCGCATGCGCAAGGGCGAGGCGGCGCGCCAGGTGGTGGTGTTCGAGTGAGCGATCGCGCTGCGAGCTTCGACCCGGACGCCCTGCGTGCGCGCTACCGCGAAGAGCGCGAGAAGCGGCTGCGCTCGGACGGCGTCGGGCAGTACGTCGAGGTCGCGGGGCGCTTCGCGCACTTCGTGGACGACCCGTACGTCGCGCCCGGCTTCACGCGCGCGCCGCTCGCCGACGAGGTCGACGTCGCGCTGATCGGCGGCGGCTTCGGCGGTCTGCTCGCCGGTGCGCGGCTCAAGCAGGCGGGCGTCCAGAGCGTGCGCATCGTCGAGAAGGGCGGCGACTTCGGCGGCACCTGGTACTGGAACCGCTACCCGGGGGCCGCGTGCGACATCGAGTCGTACGTCTACCTGCCGATGCTCGAGGAGCTCGGCTACGTGCCGAAGGAGAAGTACAGCCGCGCGCCCGAGATCTTCGCGTACTGCCGGATGATCGCGGAGAAGTTCGACCTCTACCGCGACGCCTGCCTGCAGACGGAGGTCACGAGCCTCGACTGGGATCCGTCGCGGGCGCGCTGGATCGTCCGCACCAACCGGAACGACGCGTTCGCCGCGCGCTTCGTCGCGCTCTCGAACGGGTTTCTGCAGCGCCCGAAGCTCCCGGGGGTGCCGGGGATCGAGACGTTCCGCGGCCACACCTTCCACACCAGCCGCTGGGACTACGCCTACACCGGCGGCAACGCCGACGGCGGGCTCGACAAGCTCGCCGACAAGCGCGTCGGCATCATCGGCACCGGTGCGACCGCCGTGCAGTGCGTGCCGCACCTCGGCGCGAGTGCGAAGGAGCTGTTCGTCTTCCAGCGCACGCCGTCGTCGATCGGCGTGCGCGCGAACCGTCCGACGGATCCGGAGTGGGCCGCGTCGCTGGAGCCCGGCTGGCACCAGAAGCGGATGGACAACTTCCAGATGCTGACCGCCGGCGGCTTCGCCGAGGAGGACCTGGTCGCCGACGGCTGGACCGACATCATCCGCAAGGTCCTGTTCGTCATGCAGTCCGGGGAGGACGCCGACCTCTCGCCCGAAGGGCTCGCGCGCAAGGTCGAGATGGCGGACTTCCTCAACATGGAGGACATCCGCGCGCGCGTGGCGTCCATCGTGAACGATCCTGCGACGGCGGCGGCGCTGAAGCCGTGGTACCGGCAGTTCTGCAAGCGCCCCTGCTTCCACGACGAGTACCTGCAGACGTTCAACCGACCGAACGTACACCTGGTGGACACGCAGGGGAAGGGCGTCGAGCGCATCACCGAGCGCGGCGCCGTCGTGGACGGCAGGGAGTACGAGCTCGACTGCGTGATCTTCGCGACCGGCTTCGAGGTCGGCACCGACTACGCGCGGCGCTCCGGCTACGAGGTGCGCGGCCGCGACGGCGTCACGCTGACGGAGAAGTGGCGGGACGGCGTGCGCACGCTGCACGGCATCCACATCCACGGCTTCCCGAACCTGTTCATGATGAGCATCGCGCAGTCCGGGCTCACGGTGAACTTCCCGTACATGATCAACGAGCAGGCGAAGCACCTCGCGTACTGCGTCGCCGAGGCGCTGCGGCGGGGGCTGCGAAGCTTCGAGGTCACGGCGGCCGCGGAAGCGGAGTGGGTCGGGACGATCCTCGCGCGCGCGCAGGACCACACGTCCTTCGCCGAGCAGTGCACGCCGGGCTACTACAACAACGAGGGCCAGCTCTC
>Ga0172363_10001367_pt1 | contig 19657 bp, 18 predicted proteins | sample LakKivs2_kivu2a2_FD_114541 | JGI IMG/M metagenome (GOLD analysis project Ga0172363, IMG submission 114541) | Sediment microbial communities from Lake Kivu, Rwanda - Sediment s2_kivu2a2 | ecosystem: Environmental > Aquatic > Freshwater > Lake > Sediment | place: Rwanda: Western Province, Lake... | reverse complement strand
GTTCGACGGACATGTCAGGGCTGGTTGCTGGAACGATAACATGCTACCATCCATGATATGTCCAAGGCGGCAACAGCGAGGAAGAACGTGCAGCGTTATCGTGAGCGAATGCGCGAATCCGGCTTGCGCTTGGTGCAGGTCTGGCTTCCGGATACCCGCGCACGAGGTTTTGCTGAGGAATGCCGTCGCCAGAGTCTGGCGGCGAAGAGAGCAACCCGATCTGAGCACGAGACTATGACGTGGGTCGAGTCCGCTAGCGATACCGACGGGTGGACTTCGTGAAGCGAGGTGACGTTGTTGTCGTGGCGATGCAGGGAGACTACGGCAAACCGCGCCCGGCTCTGGTTCTCCAATCTGATCTGTTCAACGATACGCATGCCAGCATCACGGTGGCTCCCGTGACGAGCACGATCGTTGATGCGCCGTTGTTTCGCTTGACTCTAGACCCGACGCCGGCAAATGGCCTGCGTTCCGTTTCGCAGCTCATGATCGACAAGCTGACAGCTGTACGTCGCGATCGGATTGGAAGGGCGGTTGGACGTCTGGATGAAGGAACCATGATTCGCGTGAATCGAGCAATAGGGCTATGGCTCGGCCTTGCGACGTAGAGCTGGCCGAGATCACGGTCTGAAGGGAGAATGGGACGGGTATCGAGCGATCCGCCTGAGCGGGGCATACAGAGCCATCTATCAAGAACGTCAGGCCGGTATGATTCGCCTGGTCTACGTCGAGGAGGTCAACAAACATGATTACTAGAAGGCCAAAGGGGAAAGGCCGGCGGGACGCGTCGAAGTTCCTGGAAGCGCTCATGGGGGGGCCGCTGACGCTCGGTGCTGCCTTGTCGGGCCTGCGCGAGGCAGACGAGCGGAGTCTTGCTGACTTCGCCAAGCTGCTTGGCGTCTCGCGCGCGCATCTCTGCGATATCGAGCAGGGCCGACGAGCGGTCAGTCCAGAGAGAGCGGCGCGCTTCGCCCACGCGCTCGGCCAAAGCGAAGCTCAGTTCGTGAGGTTGGCGCTCCAGGACCAGATTCGAGACGCTGGGCTGAGACTTACGGTTCAAGTGAAGGCAGCGTGAGGCGCTGGCCAACAAGGCGTTGAACCCGACGTCCGGCCGCGGACGGTCGCACGCGGGTCAACGGCAAATCGTTGGGCGGACTACAAGGCGGCCGGTGCGTACGCAACCCGCAGGTCACTGGCAATCGCGGAAAAGCGCGAATCCGCCGTCCAGACGTGAAATCCCCCGACCACGGCGGAGGCGAGGATGTTGATGTCGACCCAGCCGACGCCGCGGCCGCTGAGTCGTCGCATTCGAACAAACTCCACCACTTCTTCGTGCTGGACGGTGACCGCATGGTGCATCTGGGCGTAGGCATCGAGGAGGTGCTTCCTCGCACCATTGGTGTCTCCCAGCAGGAGTTCGCCAAAAACCATCTCGTGGCCAACCACGTCGTCGCGGCCGAGGAGAGCATCAAGCCCGCTGGCATACGGTTCTCGGCCGGCAAGGAATCGGATCCAGACGGAAGTGTCGACTAGAACCATCACGCAGCCCTACGTCTTCTCGGCTGCTCTCTGCGGCGAGGCACATCGCCGGCGGACGGTTCGGCGCCACGAAGAGAGCGAAGCCTTTCGTAGGCTGCGTGGCGGACGAGTGCCTCCAACCCAAGCCGGACCGTATCCGTGTCGGTGCTAGCGTGGCAGGCCGTCTTGGCTCGCCTGAGTAGTCCCTCATCGATGTGCAGCGTCTTCTTCATACATTTGATGCTACCATACATGGATGGTAAGGTTAACCATATGGCTGACGCCGCCCAACATGGCGATAAAGCGCTCGCCTTCGGCGCCCGCCGCTTGTCGCCAAACCGTTCGGCGGACCGGGTGCAAGAAGACCGAGAAGGAGAGCATGAATGCGGTCTTGTCTCCGATCTCGAAGTCGACTACGGTTGCCATATGAAGAAACTGATAGCAGTGATTGGTGCCGTGGTCCTCCTCCCGTCTTGCTTTGGCTCATTTTCCGCAGATCGAAGCACCCTTCCGGCACGGGCATCGTTCGACATGGGGTGTCCTCAGGAAATGCTCCAGTTCTCCGATTTAGGGAACGATTCTGTCGGCGTCGCAGGATGTGGAAGGAAAGCTGTCTACGTGAGCGCCTGTGACGGCCAGCCCGGTCAGATGACGACGAGCTGCAAATGGGTTCAGAACTAAGGGGCCTTGGTCTCCTGCCGCCGACACCGTTTCCGCCTCGCTGCCTGGGATTGGAGGCCCCATGCTACGGGGAATGGCCGCCGAACCTGCCGCTTGGACTGTCGATCGGCCGCAGACGGCCGCTCGCCGCTGAACGCCAAACCGTTGGGCCGACGAGCAGCGATCCGGGCAGAGGATTCGGTCGTACGCTGCCTTGTATGCGTGGGTGCCAGCGGCTTGAAGCAGAAGATCGTCGAGACCGTTGAGTATCTGCCGGATGACGCGACGGTGGAGGATGCGATGGAGCGCCTGTACCTCCTCGGCAAGATCGAGCGCGGGCTGGAGCAGGCCGAGGCAGGGCAGGGCCTGTCACATGACGACGTCAAGAAGGTCTTCGTCAGGTGACGACCACAAGGTGGATGCCGCAGGCGGTCGAAGATCTCGAGGCCATACGGGAATTCATCGCGAGGGACTAGCCCCGATACGCCGACCCGGTTATGGAGCGCCTTGTGACCACAGTCGACATCCTCGAGCGCTTTCCGCAGGCCGGCCGCATCGTGCCCGAGCATTCCCGCCGGGACTTCGTGAACTCGTGCGGCCTCCCTACCGCATCGTCTATCGTCTCCTCGGCGAGCCACAGACGCAAGTTCCCGGCTGCCCAATCACCTGCACCTCGAAGTCGCCCGCCACGGCACGGGTCATGGTCTTTGTCCTCTGCCCCCAGATTGGCACGCCCCCTTGTTCCGCGAACAGGTCCGCCCCATCGCGCCTCCCCTACCCGCCCGCCGCCGGCAGCACCGCCACCGCCCAGGTGCCGGGGCCCGTGTGCGCGCCCGTGGTGAGGGAGAGCGGCCCCACGCCGATCTCGGCCTCGGGCGCGGCCTCGCGCAAGCGGGGCAGCACGGTGGATTCAACCCAGGCGCGATTGTCGGTGTACTCGGCGAGCACGTAGCCGGCGCGCGCGCCGCCGGCGCGCGCGCCGCCGGCGAACGCGCGCCTCACCTGCGCGCAGGCGTAGGCCAGGCGATCTTGCCGCTTGCGCACAAGCGCGATCTTGCGCGCGCCGTCGGCAAAGGGCGAAACCACGGGGGCCAAGCCGAGGGCGTCGCCGAACCACGCCCCGGCCTTGGACATGCGGCCGCCGCGCGCCAGGTACTCCAGTCGCTCGACGAAGATGTACTCCTCCGCGCGCTGCAGGGCCGCGCGCGCGAACCCGCTCACCTCCGCGAGGCCGGCCCCGCCGCGAGCCGCGAGCGCGGCGGCGCGCACCGCCACCGCCAGCTTGCCGGAAGCCGTGCCGCTGTCGAGCACGGTCAGACGCTCACCCGCGGCGTGCGACGCGCGCCATGCCGTGGCCACCGCGTAGTTCCCGGTATACACCGAGCCCACGCATAGATACAGCACCTGCTTCCACTGCGCACAAAGCCGCGCGTAGTGCATGTGCCGCTCGTGGGTCGAGGCCTGCGCCGTCGACACCCGCACCCCGCGGCGCATGGCTCGGTACACGTCGTCGGGGTGAAGGCGCGTCTCGGGCAGCGAGCGCTCGCCCAGGTCGACGTAGTTGTCGAGCAGGCTCACCCCCAAGCCCTCGGCCGCCCGCCGCGAGAGCGAGGCCGCACCGTCGGTCACGATGTGCACGTCCCCCTCCCCGGCCACCATCGGGCTTTCCGCCATCTGCTCCTGCAAGTCGTCCCACGACCACGCCACCACCTCGCCCACCTCGCCCAAGGCCGTGCGCGCCGCCTGCGCGTCGCGCGCGTGGATGTGAATCTTCCACAAGCCCCCCTCGCGCAGGGCCACCACCTCGGTGCCGATGCGGTGAAGCTCCTCGTCGGGCGGCGGCCGGCCCGCGGCCAGGCGCACCACCGCGTCGACGCAGAAGCCGCGCTCGCCATAGGCCGCGGCCTGCGAGCGGTCGAAGCGGACCAGGGACTGGAACGAAGCCGCCAAGCCCGAGCCCGCCTCACCAAGCCCATGGTAGCTGCGCAAGGCCGCGTCGAGAAACACGAGCATGCCGAGGGCGCCGCTGTCCACCACCTCTGCCCGACGCAGCGACTCCTGTGCCGCGGTCGTCTCCCGCACCACGGCCGCGAGACGCTCGACCAGCGCCGGAACCTCTCCCTTCCCAAGCCCCGCCTTCACCGCCAGGGCGAGCACCTCCAGCACCGTGAGCATGGTCCCCGGCTCCGGCACCGCGACCGCCGTGCGCGCCCGCGCGGCGCCGGCCACACAGCGGCCGGCCAGGCTCTCGCCCCCGGCCGCGCCGAGCAAGGCGCGCACGAAGGCGCACGCGATGTTGCCCGAGTTCCCGCGCGCCGAGAGGAGCAGGCGCTCGGCGACGGCTTCGTCGCTCGCAGCCAGGTCGCGCAGAGGGGCCAGGCTCAGCACCAGGTTGCGGCCGGTGTCGCCGTCGGGAACCGGGAACACGTTGATGCGGTCCAGAACCTCGGCCCAGGCCGAAACCGCCGTGCACCCCTCGGCCAGCGCCATGCGCAGCTTGCCGGCAGCGGAGTCGTCACCCGGCATCGTCGCCATTGCTGACCGCCCCGAGCGCGCGCCGGATGGACTCGGGGATGTGCAATTCTAAAACCCCCTCGGGCAAGCGCACCGCGGCCTGCTCGGTGCGGCCCTTGGTGCAGAGCTGCCCGCTCTCCGCGAGGCGGATTTCGAAATCCATGACCAGGCGACAGTCGGCTTCGATCAGAAAGGCCGTAACCCGGATCTCGTCGCGAAAGCGCAGGGGACGGATGTGCTTGACCTGGCTGCGCGTGACCGGGAAGACGACGCCCTCGTTCCCGGCCATGCGATAGAGGTCCACCCCCGCATCGGAAAACAAGCGGTCGCGGGCCAGGTCGAAGTACTTGAGGTAGTTGCCGTGCCACACCACTTGCATGGCGTCGACGTCGGCGAAGGGAACGCTGAAGGTAATGCTGGCGGTACGCAACGCGACCGGCATGCGGCCTAGGCCTCCACCGCGAGCGACTCGCCCAAGGGCCCGCCGGCCACGGCCTCGAACACGGCCTCGATGTCTCGGTCGAGGGGGCGGTCATCGTCGAGCGCCGGGCTGAGCCCGCGCACGGCCTCGACGCAGGCCGCGATGGCCGGCCGGCCGGGCAAGCCGCCGCGCAGCTCGCACGCCTGCGCGGCCAGAAGCAGGTGCACGGCCACCGCATGCCCCACGAGTTCGCATACCCGCAAGGCCTCGCGGCTGGCGATGGTGCCCATGCTGACCTTGTCCTGGTTGTGCGACTCGGTCGAACGCGAGAAGGACGCCACCGGCATGGAGGCCTGCAGCGCCTCGGCGGTGAGGGCCGAGAGGGTGATCTGCATGCCCTTGAATCCGTGGCGAGGCGCGCAGCCGTTGTCGGCCGGCACGGCTAGCTGCGCGGGCAGGCCGCGATTGAGACGCGGGTCCACGAGCAAGGCCCCCTGCCGGTCGCACAGATCCGCGACCGAGGCCACCGCGGCCTTCACCGCATCCATGGCAAAGGCCAGATGCCCACCGTAGAAGTTGCCGCCCATGAGGGGTGCGCCTGATTCGGGGTCGAAGAGGGGATTGTCGGACGCCCCGCTCGCCTCGATCTCGACCCAATCCTCGACCCAGGCGAGGGCGTCGGCGAGCACGCCGAGCACATGCGGGGCGCAGCGCAGGGAATAGGGATCCTGCAGCGCCTCCGGCACCTCGGCTTCGTGCACGTCGCCCTCGGCGCGCATGAGGGCGCGTAAGTACGCCGCCACATCGGCCTGTCCGGGGAAGGGCTTGGCCTCGAAGAGCACCGGGTGCAGGTGGTGCTCGTGCCCGGCCATGGCGTGCATCGCCATGGCGGTGGCGCGCGTAGCCGCGGCGAGAATACGCCGGCACCTGTCCACCACCATGATGGCCACCCCGGTCATGATGGAGGTGCCGTTGAGGATCGAGATGGGCTCCTTGACGGCGAACTCGAAGGGCGGAAGGCCGGTCAATTCGAGGGCCCGCCGGGCCGGCATGCGCTCTCCCTCGAAGAACACCTCACGCTCGCCGGCCAGAGCCGCGGCCACATACGACATGGGCGTCAGATCCCCCGACGCGCCCACCGACCCCTGCGCCGGCACCACGGGCGTGATGCGGCGATTCAGGAACTCGGCCAGGCGAGAAAGCAGGGCCACGCGCACCCCCGAGTAGCCGAGTCCGAGGCACAGGATCCGGCACAGCATGGCCCCGCGCACCGCCGGGATGGGCAGGGCCGGGCCGGTGCCGCAGCCGTGAAAACGCAGGAGATTCGTGCCCAGGCCGAGCACGCTCCCATTGTCGATGCGCGTGCCGCAGTTGCTGCCGAAGCCCGTGGTCACGCCATAGATAGGGGTGCCGCCGGCCACGGCCTTGGCCAGCCGAGCCTCGCCCTCGGCCATGCGCACGAGCCAGGCGGGATCCTCGGAAAGGTGCACCTTGCCGCAGTGCACGGCAATCTCGATCAGCGTGTCGACAGAGAGCCGCCCCGGCCCTACGATCACGGGCCCGGTAGTCTCAGAGAATGTACCTGACATTTGCAAACGCAGGGCAGTCTGCCTGCCTCGGGCCCGGAGTGCAAGCGGACGATTCCTTAGGCCTGCCGCGTCATGAAGGCTGAAGCCTGAAGCCTGAAACCCGCAGCCCGCAGCCCGAAGCCCGCAGCCTTCCGCCCTCTTCTCCTACGGCGCGGCGGTTTCTTCCAGTCCCGCCTTCTGCCAGGCCTCGCCCTGGGCGAAGTCGTAGTAGTGCCAGTACTGAACCAGAACGGATACGGCGCGAGAGATGAGGCGCGGGTCGGTCCGCCAGGCGAACTTGACCACGTTCCAGAACATACGGCGCACGGGGCCGGGAACGCGGAAGAGGAAGTGCCGCCCGATGCGCAAGATGAGAAGAAGCCGGTAGAGGGTCTTCTTTCTCGTCGAGTAGAGGTTGGTCAGGTAGCGCACATTGCCCAGCCACTTGATCATGCGGCGCTCGAAACGCTCAGGATCGTAGAGGCGCTGGAAGAGCGCCTTGTGCCCCTGGTACAGCTCCTCCAAGGTCATGCCCTTGGGCACGATGTTGGTGGTCAGGTGCCAGAAGCCGCGAAACTCTTCGAGCAGGCGGCCTTCTCTTTGCATGCGCCGGTAGAGCTCTGTGTGGCGGGGGGCGTTGAGCACGCTCACCGAGGCAATCGGGCTGCCGGTCTCGTCGAGAAAATCCTCGATTTCGCCGAACACCGCCTTTGTGTCGTGGTCGAAGCCCACGATCATGCCCAGAAACGGCATGATGCCGTGGCTGGAAATGCGGTGGACCACCTCGTGCGGGTCGAAGCGCGCCATCTGGCCCTTGTTGACCTCCTCCAGGCACTCCTTGCGCAGGGTTTCCAGCCCGAGAAAGATGACGCTGAAGCGTGCGTCCGCGAGCAGCTTCAGGAGCTCGTCGTCGCCGCCGATTTGTACCGTGGCCTGGGTGGAGAACGAGAGCGGCCGGTCGAGGGTTCGGTTCCAAGCGATAATGGCGTTCAGGAGCTCAAAGGTGAACTTGCGGTTGATGAAGAAGTTGTCGTCGGAAAAGAAGACCATCTCCGCGCCGCTGACGTAGGCGTTCTCCACCTCGCGCATGATTTGGGGGATGGTCTTGCTGCGGAATCTGCGCCCCACTAGGCGCACGACATCGCAGAAATCGCAGTTGTTGGGGCAGCCGCGGCAGGTTTGCACTGAATGGTAGAAGTAGTCCTTGGCGTTCACCAACGACAGATCCGGCGGGGGACTCGTCGTCAGATCGATGAAGGTCTCCTGGTGGTAGACGGATCCGGCCTTGCCGGCGACGAAGTCACGCAAGAATTGCGGCCACGTGTGCTCTGCCTCGCCGATGAACAAATGGTCGGCCAGCGGTCGAGCCCGCTCCGGCTCGAGCGTGGCAAAGACGCCACCCACCGCCACCGGCACGCCGCGCGCCTTGAAGAATTCGCTCAGCCACTTGACGCGGTCGGCCTGCAGAGTGTAGCCGGTGATGGCCACCAGATCGCAAGCGCAGTCGAAACGCAGGGGGACAACATTCTCGTCACCGTAGATGTACTCGATCCCAAGATCTGGCGGAGTCAGGGCAGCCAAAGTCAGAAGCGCCGCGTTGGGGACGGTTGTCTTCTTGCCCAGCACGTCAAGCGCCCCCTGCATGGCCCAGAAGTTCTGAGGGGTCTTGGGATTGATGAGGTAGATGCGTTTCTTCTCGGGCATGTGGCCCCGTACGCGCCGCGCCGCCCACCTCGCATAGCCCAACCGGTCAAGCTTGGCAAGCTCTGGGAACCATTCTGGGAAGCAGCGCAGCTTGTGCCCCGTTCTTCCTTGCCTTAGCATGCCTTGACTCCCCGAGAAGGGCCGTGCTAGAGGGCGAGAACAGTTTTTTAGGAGTGGTCCAAGAAAGATGCCTGAGACCCAGAATGGCACCATGGAACGACGAATCGCTGAGATCCTGATCCAGGAGCTGAAGCTCGAAAACGTGACGCCGGACACCTTCGACGTGTCCACCGACCTGGTGAAGGATCTCGGCATCGACAGCATGGACCTGACCACGGTGGTGCTCGTGCTCCAGGGCGAGTACAAGGTGAAAATCGACGAGGACAGCTATCCGTCCCTCACCTCGGTGCGTGCCATCGCGGACCACATCCGGCAGCTTCAAAGCACGGCCAGCTAGCTTCTGCGTGGGGGGTCAAAGACCGTCATGGACCTCGAAGCTCTCGCGGCGGCCCCGGCCAAGCCGTCGCCGTCGCCAACCTCGCACACCTTCACGGATATCCTCGGGTATCCGGACATCGCCGCGCGCTTTGCGCTGGTACGCAAGTACTTCTACCTGCGCGAGTCGACCTACGACATGACCCGGCGGTGCAACCTGCGCTGCGAGGGCTGCTACTACTACGAGGGCGACAAGCAGAACAAAGAGGACAACGTCGATCCCGAGGCCTGGCGCAAGCTCTTCCGCGAGGAAAAGGCGCGCGGCATCACCTTCGTGGTGCTGGCCGGCGCAGAGCCGGCGCTGGTGCCGGACCTGCTGGAGGCGTGCTACACCGAGATTCCCCTCGGGGCCATCGCCTCGAACGGGCTGGTTCATATTTCACCCGAGGTCGGCTACCGCATCCACATCTCGGTGTGGGGCAACGACGCGACCTCGGAGCGCGTGCGCCGCGCCAAGCGCATGCTCGAACGCCAGATCGACACCTACGCCGGGGATCCGCGCGCCGTGTTCGTCTACACCTTCACGCGGGAGAACATCGCCGAAGCGCGCGAGGTGGTGGAGAAGCTGGCCCGGCGCGACTGCAAAGTGACCTTCAATATGTTCTCGGCCACCGTGGGCTACGAGGGGTCGCTCACCCACACCCCGGCCTCGCTGGTGGAAACCCGCGAGGTGATGCTTTGCCTCTTGGCCGAGTATCCCGACCAGGTGCTCTTCTCGCCCTACAACGCCGCCGCCCACACCGATACCCTGCCTTTGCACGACCTCTACTCCTGCCCCTACCCGCGCAGAAACCTGGGGCAGTTCGGGCTCGGCCGCTCCTTCCGCCAGTACCGCTCGGATTTGACCTGGGTGCGCGAGGCGGCCTGCTGCGTGCCCGACACCGACTGCGCCGACTGCCGCCACTACGCCGCGGGCAGCGCCATCGTCACGGCGCGCATGAACCGCCACATCACGAATCCGGAGCAGTTCCGGGCTTGGCTCGACTACGTCGACACCTACTTGGCGGTATGGGTGCAGGGCTACGGCAAGCATCCGAATCTCGGCACCGTGCCGGTTTCTCCGTCGCTGGCGCGGCAGAGTGAGGCGGCCCCGTGATCACCGTCCGCTCTCTCCTCGACGACGCCTGGTACGACCGCTACCTCAAGATCTGCGATCTGAACATCCGCAGCTCGATCTACGACGTGACCAACGCCTGCAACCTGCGCTGCAAGGGCTGCTTCTTCTTCTCCTCGGGCGAGCACCTCACGGGCGAAAACCGCGACGTCTCGGCCTGGGAGTCCTTCGTCGACGCGGAAAAGGCGCGCGGCGTGAACCTGGCCATCCTCATCGGCGGCGAGCCGACGCTGTTTTTAGACCGGGTCGAGGCCTTCTACAAGCGGCTGCCCTCGTTCTGCGCCACCAACGGTCTCATCAAGGTACCGCGCGACCGCTTCCCCGACATGATGGTCGGCATTTCTCTGTGGGGCGATGCCGAGACCGAAAAATCCTTGCGCGGGCGTGACTCCTTCGCCATCTCGTCCAAGAACTACGCCGGCGACCCCTACACCTACTACCTCTACACCATCACCTCGCAGCAGATCGGGCACGTCGAGCCCATGGTCCGCCGCATCCGCGACATCGGCGTGAAGGTGCACTTCCAGCTCCTGTCGAACGACGAGGGAGCCGACGGTTTTTCCTGGTCGCCGGCTCAGCTCGCCGGCATCCGCAGCGAGATGGACGATCTCCTCGATCGCTACCCCGACACGGTCATTTCCTCGCGCTACTACCACCAGGTGCTCACCACCGGCACCATGCTCGGCCGGCGCTTCGGCTGGATGGAATGCCCCTCCGTGTCCGAGACCCACGACCATCGCAACCCGCAGCCGCGTCGGCTCATCCGTTTCCGTCGTTGGTCCGCGGATCTCAAGACCACGCACCGCTGTTGCACGTCGGCCACCCGCGATTGCGAAACGTGCAAGGACGGCGCCGCGCACATGAGCTGGGTCATGGTGAACAAACGCGCGCACATCACCACCCCCCAAGATCTGCAGAACTGGATCGAGGTGTACGAGATGTTCGCCAAGCTCTACCGCTTCATTCCCTGGTAGCCGGGAGCCGGCCATGCCCACCTCGCGACCGGTATTGCTTGCATGGGATGCCGTTTCCTCCCTGGGAATGGACTTCAGCGAGACCTGGCGCAGGGCCAAGGCCGGCGAGAGCGGGCTCGGCCCCCTCACGCGCTTCCCCCTGCGGCCCGATTTTCCCGTGCGCATCGCCGGCCAGGTGAACTTGGACCCCGCGGCCATCGAGCCCTGCCCGCCCTGCCTGCGCCCGCGCGAGATGGCGCACTGGAAGTCGCCCGTCTTCCGCTACAGCATGCTCTCCGTCCATCGCGCCCTGGCCAAGGCGGGCATCGACATCACGCCCGAGCTCGCCCCGCGCGTGGCCGTGACCTTCAGCACCGCCATCGGCGGGCTGGACGCCGTGGTCGAGGCCGACCGCCGCCTGGTCGCCACCGGAGAGCTGCCCCTTCCCTATATGAACCCCAATTCCCGCGTCAACATGATCGCGGGCAAGATCTCGATTCTCTCGGGCGCCACCGGCCCCTGCATCACCACGGTCACCGCCTGTGCTACTGGCAGCACCTCGATGGCCATGGGCGCGATGCTCATCGATACCGGGCGCGCCGACCTGGTCATCGCGGGCGCGGTGGATTTTCCCCTGGTCGAATCGATCGTCGCCGGGTTCTCGACCATGAACGGCGCCTTCAAGCCCAAGACCGAAGCAGATGCGCAACGCCCCGAAAAAGCCAGCCGGCCCTTCTCGCTCGATCGGCGCGGCTTCGTCATCTCCGAGGGCGCCGGCTGCGCCATCCTGTCGAGCCCGGAATTCGCCGAGGCACACGGGCTGCGGTCGGACTTGGAGCTGGCCGGCTGGTCGCTCACCTCGGACGCCAACCACCCCGTCGCTCCCCATCGGCCGACCGTCGGTGCCTGCATGGCCGAGGCGATCGCGACGGCGGGCATCCGCCCCCAAGACATCGCCGCGGTCAACGCCCACGCTTCTGCCACGCGGGTGGGCGACAAGATCGAAGACGAGGCCCTGCACGACGTGTTCGGCGACAAGGTGCCCCCGGTGAGCGCCAACAAGTCGCAGTTGGGGCACGCCATGGGCGCGGCCTCCGCGATCGAGTCGATGCTCGCGCTCGAGGGCATGCGCGAGGGGGTGCTTCTGCCCACCATCAACTTCACGCCCGACCCCGACATCCACCTCGACGTGGTGACCGAGACGCGGGCCTGCCCCAACCAGGAATACGTGCTCAAGAACGCCTTCGGCTTCGGCGGCACCAACACCTGCCTCGTCTTTCATCGCTTGGGGTAGTGACGATGACGGAATCCACCACAGAGAACACAAAGGGCACAGCGCGTGGCTTCGCCCGCAACCAGAAAGGGCTTCAGGCTTCGGGCTGCAGGCTTCGCTTTGCCATATCGAGAGCAGCGTTGAGCTCGCTGGCGGCGCGATGGGCGTCACCGGGGTGCGCCTCGAGGGGGATCGCAGCTTGTGTCGCAGCATTTCAGCCTGAAGACCGGAGACTGGAGACTCAAGCCTCATGACGCAGACCCTGAGGACGGATTCGCGTATCTTGAATCCGAACTCTTCCGTTCTCTGTGGTCTCTGTGTCCTCTGTGGTGAAAAGGACTTCCCACTAGGACATTCGCCAAGAAAGGAGCCGCTTTGACCCCATCGACCGATCCCCTCGTTGCCGAGCTTGCCCGCAAGCTCGTGGAAACCTTGGGCCTCGATATGAACACAGAGACCGTCGACCCCGATGCGCCGCTTGTCGGGGCGGGCCTCGGCATCGACTCCATCGACACGCTGGAATTGGTGGTGATGATCGAGCGCGACTACGGCGTGAAGATCGACAATCGCGCCGCGGGCGCCGCGGCCTTCGCGTCGCTCAATGCGCTCGCCGCCTACATCCGCCAGCGCCGGCCGGCCTGACTTCCATGAGCCAGCGCCCGCGCGCCTTCGTGACCGGAATGGGCGTGGTTTGCGCCGGGGCGAAGAGCGTGGCCGATCTCGGCGCCCTTCTGGCCGCACCGAGGTCGGTATTTCGCGCGCCGACGGCGTTCCCGGCCAAGGCCGCGACTGCCCAGAGCCTCGTGGCTGAGATCGCGGGCTTCGATCCTGATCCGACCGAGGTCCTGCCCCGGACCCACCGACTCGCTCTGCACGCGGCCAGGGAGGCCCTGGCCAGCCGGCCGCCACCTGACGCCATCGTCCTCGGCACGACCACGGGCGGCATCCTGGCCACGGAGTCTGCCTTGCAAGCCGGCGTCACCTCGCCCGAGGCCTACCGCTATCATGCCCTCGACACGGTCGCCCGCAGCTTGGCGGATGCCTTCGACGTACGCGGCCCGGTCATCACCCTCTCCACCGCCTGTTCCAGCGCCGCGGTCGCCTTCTGGGTGGCCTGCGCCCTCTTGCGCCGAGGCCTTGCCCGCCGCGTGCTCGCCGGCGGCGCGGACTCGCTTTGCCGCCTCACCTTCCACGGTTTCCGCCAGCTCCAGTTGGTTGCGCCCGAGGGCGCCACCCCGCTCGACGCGAATCGCGCGGGCATGACGGTGGGCGAAGGCGCCGGCTTCCTGGTGCTGGAGGGGACTTCCGAGCACGCGATCGCCGAACTCACCGGTACCGGACTGAGCTGCGACGCCTTTCACGCCACCAGCCCCCACCCCGAGGGCGCGGGCGCTGTCCTGGCCATGCAACGCGCCCTGGCCGATGCCGGAATTGCGCCGGCAGGCATCGACTACGTCAACCTGCACGGCACCGGCACCCCTGACAACGACGCGGCCGAGGCGCGCGCCTTGCAGCACATCTTCGGAGAGAAACCGCCAGCCCTGTCGTCGACCAAGGGCCTCACCGGCCACCCCCTGGCCGCGGCGGGCGGCATCGAGGCCGTGATCTCGGTGCTCGCCCTTGCCGAGGGACTTCTGCCCGCCAACACCGGCCTTGCCACGCTCGACCCCAAGCTCAAGCTCGATCCGGTGCGCGAGCCCCGGCGCGCGCCGGTGCGCAAGGTGCTCTCCAATTCCTTCGGCTTCGGCGGCAACAACGCCTGCGTGGTGTTCGAGCAGCCTTCCCCCAGCGCCCCCGTCGAGGAAGAATCGTTTTCCGATCTCCCTGCCCTACGCATCGCTAGCTCGGCCTGTTTCAGCGCGCGCGGCGGGCTTGGCGAGACCTGGGCCGCGCTGGCCGCGGGTGAGCCGGTGGCCGGTTTCGTGCCCGACGCCTGCTTCGTGAAGGCCGTGGCCCCGGCCCTGCTCCGGCGACTCAAACGCCTGCCCCGGCTCGCCCTCGCGCTCGCGCAGCAAGCGCACGCAGGGAGCGGCCTCGACACGCCCCCCGATTTCATCGCCTTCGGCACCGCCTGGGGACCGCTGGCCGAAACCCAGGACTTCCTGCGCAAGCTCTTCGAAACCGAGGATCAGTTTTCGAGCCCCACCGACTTCGTCGGCTCGGTCCACAATGCCCCCGCGGGACAGATGGCCCTGCTCCTCGGAGCGCGCGGCCCCAACCTCACCTGTTCCTCCGGAGATCGCTCCTTCGCCCAGGCCCTGCTCTGCGCCACGCTGGGCATTGCCGCAGGCGCCAAGAACGCCCTCGTGGTCGCGGCTGAGGCCTTCGCGGACCGCCTCTCGCCGCTCTTCGATCCGCCGAGCGCGACCGGCCCTCTCGCATCGGACGGCGGGGCCGCCTTCGTGCTCGTGCCCGACGACGGCCTGCCCGGGGCGCGCCTGCGCTGGCTCGGCGAGATCGGCCGCGGCGAGGAGTCCGTCTTCTCCCTCGTCAGTCTGCCTGCGGTCGCGGCGGCAATCGAAGGCTGCGATGCGGTCGCGGTCGGTCTCACGGGCAACGGCAGCTCCGAACGGAACAGGGTGCTGGCCGAGCTTTCCGCCCTGCTTGCACCGCGCCCCCTTGTCGCCTATCGCGACCGGCTCGGGCGGCACGCGAGCGTGGCCGCGACCGCGACCGCGCTCGCCGGCCGCGCGGTGCGGGAAGGCGCGTTGCCCTTTGCCGGACCCGCGATCCCTCTGCCGCGACGACACCTGCTCCTGCTCGAGCTCGGGCCGCAGCCGACTGCCATGGAGGTCTTTGCATGAGCGGCAAGGTGGTGGTGATCGGCTCGGGTTTCGGCGGCCTGTCGACCGCCATCCTCCTCGGCCGCCTCGGTTTCGCGGTCACGGTCGTCGAGGGCAATGCTCATGCCGGCGGCGTGATCCGCTCCTACCGCCGCGAGGGCGTCGACTGCCCGGTCGGGATCCATTACTTCGGCTCCGCCGAGCCGGGGCAGCTTCTGGGCGACTTCCTCGATCTGCTCGAGATTCGCCCGGAGCTCAAGCTGCGGCGCATGGGCAAAAACGGCGTCATCGATCGCTTCATCTTCGAGGACGATGTCTTCGACCTTCCCGACACTTGCGAGAAGTTCGAGGCCGCCCTCGCCCGCCGCTTCCCCGAGGCACCCGACGCGGTCGCCTTCGTCATGCACGTTTGCCGTTCCGCCATTGCGAGCCTGGAAACCGCGAACCGGGCATTCTCCCCGCCGGCCCTGCCTCTCACCAAGACCGCGGCGCAGCTCCTGGCCGAGATGCGGCTTCCCAAGCGGCTGGTCGACATCCTGGCCTTGCAAGGTTTTCTCCTCGGGGTGAACCTGTCGGCCTGTCCGGCCTCCTTTCTGCTGATGGCCACGGCCTCCTTGTTGATGTCGGCGTGGGAGCTCGGCTGCACCGGCGCGGACATGGTGGGGCTGCTCCTCGAGCGAGCCCGCGACGCAGGCGTGGAGCTAGTTGTCGGCGACCCGGTCGTCTCGATCGAGGTGCAAGATCAGCGCGCGACCGGAATCCGCCTGCAGTCAGGCGCGGCCCTCGCCGCCGACCTCGTGGTGGCGGCCATCCACCCCAAGACCCTCGTGGGTTTGGTTCCGGGGGCGGCCCTGCCTGCCGGCTATCGCGAAGGCATCGCCAAGCTGGAAGAAACCATGGGCACCCTGTGCATGGTGGCCCTGCTCGACCAACGACTCCACCCCGCGCAAGAGCACAACCTCTACCGCGTGGTCGGCGACCCGAGCCGCAGCCTGGAGGGCGTCTACGGCCAATTCCGGCCGTCCGGTCGGCCCGGCCTCACCCGACTCACCCTGCTGGTGGAAAGCAAGTACGCCGACTGGGCGGCTTGGCATCACACGCGCACCGGCAAGCGCGGACCCGCCTATGTCGCGGAGAAAGAACGGCGAGCCCGCGAAGGACTGGCCGAGTTGGCCAAGTCCATCGGGCCCATCCACGATCCGAAGATCATCGACGTGTGGACGCCGCTCAGCATGCGCGACTGGGTGGGCGCGCCGCAGGGCTCGACCTACGGCGTGCGGCACTCGATCCGCGACGGGCTCGACTACCTGGTGCTGTCGCGGCCGCCGCTGCGCGGGCTCTTCCTGGTCGGGCAAAACGCCATCGCCCCCGGCCTGCTCGGGATCAGCATGGGCGTGCTCCGGGTCGCGGGCGTGATCGCCGGGCGGCAGGCCATGGCTGACCTTTTTGCCCGCCATTGCGGCCCCCGAAGGGGAAACTCGCCATGAGAGTGCTGCTGGTCGCCACCAACCGCATGCTCACGCCCTTCCCGGTCTACCCCATCGGCGTGGACTACGTCGCCACCGCCCTTGCGGGCCGCCACGTAACCCGCGTGCTGGATCTGGCCTGTGCAGAGGCGGACAATGCCCTTATGGCCGCCTGCCGCGATTTCGCGCCCGAGGTGGTCGGGCTCTCCATCCGCAACGTCGACAGCGCCGAGACCAACCAGCCCGGCGGATTTCTCCCCGACCTCGAACGCGTCGCACACCTCGTGCGGCAGGCGAGCCGCGCGCGTCTGGTGCTGGGGGGACCCGGCTTCAGCATCTTTCCCCAGGCGCTCATGGCGCGGCTCGGGGCCGACTACGGCATCGCCGGCGAAGGCGAGCGCCTGCCCGACCTGCTCGACGCCTTGGAACGTGGGACCACGCCTTCGCCCATGCCCGGCCTGCTCATCGGCAGAAGGTGCCTGGCACCCCCGGAGATCTGGCTCGGGCCGCGCCGGCGCGCCCTGTCTTCGCCCGACACCGTGGCCCACTACCTGCGCTGGGGCTCCATGCTCAACCTGCAGACCAAGCGCGGCTGTCCCTTCCTCTGCACCTACTGCACCTATCCCGGGATTGAAGGCCGCAAGCTCCGCCTCTTCGATCCCGACGAGGTGGCCGGCGAGTGGGCGAAGCTGGCCGAGGCCGGGGCCAAGTTCATCTTCGTGACCGATTCGGTCTTCAACAGCCACGTCGGTCACAACCTTGCGATCGCCGACGCCCTCAGGCGCCGCGGGCTCACCATCCCCTGGGGCGCGTTCTTCGCCCCTCTGCGTCCGCCGCCCAACTACTACCGTCGCTTGAAAGAGGTGGGCCTTTCCCACGTCGAGTTCGGCACCGAGAGCCTTTGCCCCGCGATGCTGCGCCGATTTCGCAAGCCCTTCACACCCGAGCACGCGCATGCGGCTCACGGCGAGGCGCGCGCGGCCGGACTTCACGTGGCCCACTACATCCTGCTGGGCGGCCCAGGCGAAACCGCGGAGACTGTGCGCGAAACCCTCGACGCGTGCGAGCGCATGGACGACGCCGTGTTCTTCTTCTTCTGCGGGGTGCGCATCTATCCTGGGACGGCCATGCATGCGCTTGCCTTGCGCGAAAGAGCGGTTCGTCCCGAGGAAGACTTGCTCGAGCCGCGCTTCTATGCCCCGGCCTGGCTCGAGCTCGATGCCCTAAGCGACATGGTGAAGGCGCGCGCCGCCGGGCGCCGGAACTGGGTGCTCGGCTCAGGGGACGACCAGATGGAGACGGCCATCAAGCGTATGTACGAGCGCGGCCGCATCGGGCCTTTGTGGGAACTTCTGCGAGTGGCCCAGCCGTGAGGCGCGCAATTCTCATCGCGGCATCGCTCGGCGCGCTGGTTCTGACCTGGGCGCTGCGCGCGGCGACCCCGCCGCTTGTGTGGCTCGCCTGGCCCGTGCCCCTCGCCTATCTCGTCCTGCTCTACCTCGGCGTGACGCTTCCGCGCTTCGCCCTTTTCGCCCCGATGTTTTGTCGGGGGCCCCGATCGCGGCCCGAGGTCGCGCTCACCTTCGACGACGGCCCGGACGCAGACCCGACCCGCAAGGTTCTGGCTGCGCTCGCCCGCGCCCAGGCGCGAGCCACCTTCTTCGTGCTCGGCAGCAAGGCGCGCCAGGCGCCCGAGGTCGTGGCGGAAATCGCGGCTGCCGGGCACGAGATAGGCATCCACGGCGACACCCACGACCGCTGGCTCTCCGTGAGGCACCCGGATGCGATCGCCGCGAGCCTCGAGCGCGCCCTGGCCACGGTCGAATCGGCCAGCTCGCGGCGTCCGCACCTTTTCCGCCCGCCCCTCGGCCACACGAGCCCGCGCACGGCCGTGGCGGCGCGCAGGCTCGGCCTTGCCCTGGTGGGCTGGAGCGTGCGCAGCCGCGACGGGCTTGCCTCGACGACCGCTGAAGATGCCACCCGCCGCGTGCGCGCGGGGCTTGCGCCAGGCGCCGTCATCCTCATGCACGACGCTTCCGAGCGCAGCGACCGCGAGCCGGTGGCCGCGGCCGCGCTGCCGGCAATCCTCGACGAGATCGCGCGGCGTGGGCTGCGCTGCGTGACCATCTCGCAGTTGCGGCGGGCCGAAGAATGAACCACAGAGGACACAGAGAACACAGAGGCCGGAAAGAGACGGGCCGCAGGGTTCTCGATCCGGCCCTCTGGTCTTCTCTGTGCCCTCTGTGTTCTCTGTGGTTCTTCCTTTGCGCCGAGCCCGGAGGTCGCTGCCCATGACCTTGCAGCGCCTGCGCTCGGTCGTCACCACCGTGCTTTTGTGGACCTATTTCATGGGGGCCTTCGTCGCCGGATACTGGGTGGTCTTTCTCGTGGCCGGCGTGGCGCGCGGACGCCGCGGCATCGCTTGGGCACTCGGCCACTACGCTCGCGTTTTTTTCGCCGTGGTTCGCCTCGCCGTTCCCGGCTTGCGCTTCACCTTGCCCGAACGTGAGCACCTGCACCGCATCCGCGGCAGCGTGGTGGTGTGCAACCACCTGTCGTTTCTCGACCCGCTGCTGCTTCTCTCACTACTTCCCTCGCTCATCACCATCGTCCGCCCGAGCTTCTTCCGTGTGCCCATCTTCGGCTGGCTCCTGCGCGGGGCCGGTTTTCTCGGCCCCGACCTCTTCGCCGAGGGCTCGGCCTGGATCGCCCGCGTCGAGCGCCACCTGCGCAAGGCCGGCAATCTGCTCATCTTCCCCGAGGGAACCCGCAGCCGCGACGGCCGCCTCGCCCCCTTCAAGAAGGGCGCCTTCTACCTGGCCAAGCACCTGGCTGCCCCCATCGTGGTGCTGCGGGTCTTTGGCACCCATCGCCTCTTTCCCCCCGGTCACTTCGCCTTCGAAACCTCCGCCGGCCAAGTCATCGAAGTGCGCGAGATCGCGACCATCGATGTGGCGAGCGCCGCCGACGCCACCACCTACGAGCTCACCGCCCGCGTGCGCTCCCTGCTGGACGCGCCGTCAAGTCCGACATCTCCGGCTCGGACGCGCCCGATGCGGCCCACCTAGGACCCGAGCAGGAATTACCGTACCGATCTGGCCGCCGATCCATCCCGGCTGGCTTCGTTGCTCGTCGTCGCAATACGTCGAGTATTCCTCCTCCTCGCGCCTCGCCAGCCGGGCGCCTCG